>Ga0070727_10001327_pt1 | contig 26541 bp, 28 predicted proteins | sample tdAd472_FD_66722 | JGI IMG/M metagenome (GOLD analysis project Ga0070727, IMG submission 66722) | Marine sediment microbial communities from the Atlantic coast under amendment with organic carbon and nitrate - tdAd47.2 | ecosystem: Environmental > Aquatic > Marine > Coastal > Sediment | place...
ACCACGATCCTGATGGCTGTGACTGCGACAATGTGAGGCCCATCGTTCTTGGTGCATCGAATCTCTGGTTCCCAGTCGTCATCTCAGCATTGTCCGTCCCGCAGGCTGCTGATGATCTCGGAAGGTTGATCGAGGACAACTGGGCCGTCTTGGAAAAGGCGGCGTCCATCGAAGTCCTCAAGGCGTTCCGGGACATCGGACAGCTAAAAGACCTCAGCAAATACACCGATGAGCAAATCTGGGAAAAGCTCGGCGAGAAGAAGGCCGGAACAGAGGACGAAGATGAAGACCCGGATGATCTGAAAGCACCAGAATGGGCTGTCTTCACAAACCCGTCGAAAGCCAAAGAAGGACGGTCATTCAAACTCCGCACCGTCGATCCGCCAGAAGACTTCACAGCCAGTTTCGACAAGATTGTTCTCGTGGAGAAACTGCGTGAAGTCCGGTCACTGGTTGGCTTCACCCGGCTCATGTCACCCAGAGACTTCGACAATCCCAAGGATGTGCCACGGGATCGTCGTGCTGGCATCTCACGGAAGAAGCCCGTGTGGCTGCTGGCGAGCGAGACTCGGGGCGAAGGCATCTTCTTTCAGTTCAGCGAGACGAAGATTCGGGAATGGATCAAACAGAATCATGCCTTTGATCGAGAGTTTGAACGGGCACACATCGCATGGAAGGCGTCGAAGAACATCCCGAACCCGGAACTTGGTTATCCGGGAATCCGTTTCGTACTGCTGCACTCGTTTGCTCACGCTTTGATCCGCCAGCTTTCCATCGAGTGCGGCTACACATCGGCGTCGATCTCCGAACGCATCTACTCACGCAACCCCGAAGACGGAGAGCCAATGGCTGGCGTGCTGATCTACACCTCGGCCCCCGACAGCGAAGGAACACTTGGAGGGCTGTGTGCCCTCGGCGAACCGGACAAGCTGAATCGGCACATTAAGCGGGCGCTGGAAAAAGTCAGCCTCTGCTCGTCAGACCCGTTGTGTTCTGAGCATGAAGCCGGTCGTGGCGACACGCTGCACGGAGCGTCCTGCCATGCCTGCTCGTTTCTGCCAGAGACATCCTGCGAACGAGGCAACAAGTATCTGGATCGTGCCGCACTGGTCCCCACGATGGAGCGCACCGACGTAGCGTTCTTTGGATGATCTATGACTTCTCATCGTGTCATCGTCGAAGCCGCCACGACTCTGGCCAGCAGTCTGCCCACCAGCATGATGGAAGCTGTGGCGGGCGCAGTTCTGACGAGCAGCAGGTCGAGCCTGAAAGCTGAGATCGCCAAGCGAGTCCCCCATCACCATCACCGAGACAGGGCATTGGCGTTCGTGAACTGCTGGCTGACTGAGGCCACCGATCTTGATGCAAATGTCGTGGCCATCGCTTTGCAGACCGCCGCTGCCTCAGAGCAGAAACACAGGGACTCTCAGACAGTCGAGTTGGTCTGGACCGGGCCGGATGGCGGCAGCGCCCCGTTCCGGCGAACCGAGCAGGCGATATTGCAACTGTTGGATTCGGCTCAGGACCGGATCACGCTCGTCAGCTTCGCCGTTTACTCGATCCCCAACATTGCCAAGGCCCTCGTCAAAGCCGCACAGCGTGGAGTGAAGCTCACGGTCATCGTCGAGACCCCGAACAAACTCGGCGGCGAGAACGAATACAGCACGCTGAGGGCATTGGGATCGGAAGTCGAGGCTTGCTCCTCGGTGTACTTCTGGCCGAAAGAGAAGCGGAAGCTGAGCGAGACCAACAAGCCCGGCATTCTCCATGTGAAGTGTGCCGTGGCAGACGGCGAGTGGTTGTTCCTGTCGTCAGCCAACCTCACCCAGCAGGCATTTACGATCAACATGGAACTGGGAATGCTCGTCCGAGGCGGAACGATGCCAAAGCGAGTCGAGCAGCAATTCGAGCGGCTGATTCAAATGAAGACGCTGAAAAGAGTGTGACTGACTTCCAGTTCCGTTTAATTACAGGCGACGCTAATGGCCATTCACCGTCCACTGGGCGAACCACAGCCCGGTCCCGAAATCACTGGACATAGCCTTCGGGCAATCATGCTCGAAGTAATCGCTGAACTCGATAAAGGCAAACCGCATAGACTCCAAGCGGGAACCGTCTTGCGAGAAGTGCTAGAGCGGTGCCAAGACAATACACCAAAGACGCAGAAGACAATTCTCACGATCTGGCACGACCTCTTTCGCACGGGCTATCTTGCCCCCGGCTTCAACTTTGACAATGCCGAACTTCCGTTCTTCCACGTTACCAATCAAGGAAGAGAAAGCCTCAAGCAGTTAAGCCGTGATCCATCGAATCCCGATGGGTACTTCGCCTACCTCCAGTCTCGCTCATCACTTGATGACGTTTCCCGCTCGTATCTGGAGGAAGCAGTCCATTCATTTAACGCTGCTTGCTTCAAAGCTGCGGCAGTGATGGTGGGCGGCGCTGCGGAATCGCTCGTTTTGAGACTGCGAGACAAACTGACCGCACATATTTCGTCTACTGGAGGAACTCCGCCTGCTGGAATGAACGACTGGCGGATCAAGACAGTGCGGGATGCAATCACGGCGCACCTCAACTCTCAGCGAGGCACGATGCCGAGGGAATTGAGAGAAACTTACGACGCCTACTGGAGTGGGTTTGCTGAGCAGATCAGAAGAGTCAGAAATGATGCGGGACACCCAACCAGTGTTGATCCCGTGACTCCCGAAACAGTTCAGGCATCACTGCTCATCTTCCCAGAGTTGGCTCATCTTATCTCCGAACTGGAGTCATGGATTGGGACGTGAAGGTGATGCGAACAACACAGTCAGTCCTGCTCACTCTGGCTCAGCGGAAGGTCGTCGCTGATCTTCTCCCCGAACTCGCCGACCGTCTGAAGCTCGATGAGAAGAACTCTCGGACGATCTCTTTCACCGCCACGGAACTCCAGACGATCCGAGAGAAGGTCGAAGCCGCACGGCCTCACGCCTCAACAGGCATGATTAAGAACTCGCTGCGGCACGTCGTTGAAGCCGTCACAAAGACCCTCGAAGAGTCTGAAGGCATTGGATCGATTCCTGTCGCAGAGCGGCTCTACCAGTTCAAGATCACGCTCGTGGAGTCGAATCCGCCGATCTGGCGACGAATTCAGGTCAGGAACGGCACGCTCGACAAACTCCATCAGCACATCCAGACGGCAATGGGATGGCAGAACTGCCATCTACACGACTTCGAGATCGAGGGAGAACGCTACGGCGACCCCGAACTCATTGATGACGGCTTCGAGGATTTCCACTGCGTTGATTCAACGATCACGAAGATTAGCGACGTGATCCCGAAATCTGGGGAGCGATTCCGTTTCAAGTACGAGTACGACTTCGGCGATGGCTGGATACACGAGGTGTTGTTTGAAGGCTGCCTGAAAGCCGAAAAAGGCGGACGGTATCCCGTGTGCGTCGAAGGCGAACGAGCCTGTCCGCCCGAAGATGTCGGCGGCGTCTGGGGCTATGCCGAGTACCTTGAGGTTCTCGCTGATCCTCAGAACGACCAGCACGAAGACTTCCTTCAGTGGCGAGGCCCGTATGATTCAGAGAAGTTCGACGCAGTGAAAACCACGAAAGCCATGCGACGAGGCTTGCCGGACTGGAGGAGTCACAAGTGACCCACAGCTACCATGTCCAGTTGTTGGTTGAATCGCAGACCGGAGTTCGAGAACCGACGAGGCTGTAGACCCTTCGAAATTGCAAATGCCGACAAACGGAGGGTATCAAGGAATTTGCTCAGCTACTTGATGAGAAAGCGCATTGATTGCGGAAGGACAAAACCGTGTTGAGATTCACTTTGCTGTTCGCCATGGCTTTACAGACGACGAGCCTGTTCGCCGAAGATGAAACCAATCGACAGGAGGCGAGGAAAGAATTTGCCAGACTTCAGAAGCTCGCTCAGGCCGGTGAGGAACATGCCGAACTCAAAGCGCTTGTCGGATCGTGGAAGGTCACGATGACGATGGGAGAGAACGACGTTGGCTTTGCCGGGACGGCACAAGCCGAAACGATACTTGGAGATCGGTTCTTCGTCGTGGATGGTGAGGGGTTGATCGGCAAACGGAAATCGGCATTCCGATACACGATTGGTTTCGACCGCAGGCATGACGAGTACATCATCATCGTGATGGATACTTCCGGAACCTATCCGGTTTCGGCTCGGGGCAAGAGGGGCGAAGGGGCCATTCGCATGTTCGGGACCGACGATGATCCGAATATGAAAAGGATGGGGCTCAAAAAAAAGTTCGCCATCGACCTGAGGATCAAAGGCAGCGATGAGTTCTCAATTACAACACACTGGATCGATACACGGACCAAGGAAGAAAAGCTGCGACCTGCGTTCACGTACCATTTCAGTCGGGAAGACGACTGACGAGGCAGCAAAGGAATGAAGACTCGATGTTCGAAGGAGATCAGTCAGTGCAGATTTCGCAGATCATCGAAAGCTATTCACAGGGGGCGCAGGTCTTGCTGAACGCCATCGCAGGAATGACATCTAAGCAAGTCGACGCAGCGCCCATCCCCGGCAAGTGGTCAACACGGCAGGTGATCTGTCATTTGGCAGATTTTGAACCGGTCTACGCTGACCGGATGAAACGAGCGATTGCGGAGAATGATCCGACGATATTTGGTGGCGACCCTGACGCCTTTGCCGCTCGACTCGCTTACGACGAGCGTGACATAGACGAAGAGCTTCTACTGATCGACAGCATCAGGCGGCACATGTCTCGCATTCTTCGAACCTTACCAGCAGGAGACTTTGATCGACGTGTGACACATTCTGTGGACGGCCCGATGACTCTGCGGACACTGTTGGAACGCATTACAGACCACATTCCTCACCATGTCCGGTTCATCAAAAAAAAGAGACAGGCATTGGAGGTTGCATGACACGCTTGACGCCAGATGTCTATGTGAGCGACGAAGTCCGTGCCGTCCGACAGCTTCACGCCGATGTGTTCACGGATGGATTTCGCCAACTTTCGATCCGGGACCAATTGGCTCGTCAGGCGCAAAGAATTCATGAGGCGCATCGGTCAGGCAACCGGGCCGTGGCCACGCACGTGACATGCTGGCACCCTGAACTGGTCGGCCATTCGGTCGAGCAGATCATGAATCACCACCTGACATTGGCTGATTCCCGAGAGACAATTGCCCGTGAGTATGGCTTCGGGGGTTGGGGCGATGCCGACCAGCGAGGAACACGGCCACCCGATCCACACTTCGAAGCTGCCGTTGACGCACTGCTTGCCGGAGACGTTGAATCACTGCGCACGGCTTTGAGACGGTATCCGTCGCTTGCCTCCGCCACATCGAGTTTCGGGCATCGTTCCACGCTGCTGCATTATGTCGGATCGAACGGCGTCGAAACGTACCGGCAGGTTGTTCCCCTGAATCTGGCTGAGGTCGCTCAGACATTGCTGGATGCAGGAGCCAACGTAAACGGCACCGCTGAGATGTATGGCGGCGGGTCAACGACGATTGCTCTGCTGATAACCAGCAGCCATCCCGCCGAGGCCGGTGTGATCGATGATGTGGTCAGGGTGCTGCTTGACGCCGGAGCAGAAGCAGATGGCTCGTAGCAGTCAGGAAGGCGACCATTCAATGTCCCACAGCAGGGCAAGTATCGTCGGGACGTGGCGCATCACGTCCATGACGGAATGGGATCAGGACTTCGTGGATGAAGAAGTCCCCGGCTACTACGAGTTCAAGAAGCATCGGCGAGGCGAGTTTCAGTTCGGCTACGTCCACTGCGGCATCGACTGGCAGGAGTCCGAACGCAACGGCCAACCTGCCGTTGAGTTCTCGTTCGAAGGCATGGACGAAATGACGCCAACTTCCGGTCGGGGCTGGGCCATCCTGAACGGCGACACTCTCGACGGGATGATCTTCTTCCATCAGGGAGACGAATCAGGATTCACTGCCCAGCGTCAATGAGCCCGGCAGACTTAGCCATGGACGAGACAGAACCAGCAGTTCCAGAACGTCGTGATTCGGCCCGACCGTCCATTCGGCTTCGTAATGTCGCACCTGATGATCTTCCGATCCTGTTCGAGTTCCAACTCGATGAAGAGGCGAATGAATGCGCCGCAACGCATCCTCGAAGCAAGGCCGACTTTGATGCTCACTGGGAAACCATTCTGAGTGACGAGAATGTCATCGTCAGAACGATACTGGCCGGCGAAGTTGTTGCCGGTTGCATTTCGTGTTTTGAAGCTGAGGGCCAGTCCTGCGTCGGCTACTGGATCGGCACACCGTTCTGGCGAAATGGCATCGCCTCACAGGCATTACAGCTTTTGCTCCGGGAAGTCGCCCAACGCCCTCTTTCTGCGTTCGTGGCGGCTCACAATGCTGCTTCCATTCGGGTCTTGGAAAAGTGCGGATTCGTGCCGACTGGTCGTCGTCATTCCCCGGCATCAGACCGTTACCGGGAATGTGAAGAAGTGATCTTCGAAAGGATTCACTGATGACTGTCCAGACTGGCCGTAACCGGCACTACAAAGACAACGAGTACGTCGTCATCGGAGTCGCTCGGCACAGCGAGACCAACGAAGAACTGGTCGTGTACCGGCCAGACTACGGTGAGCGGGGACTGTGGGTGCGACCGAAGGCGATGTTCCTCGAAGCCGTCGAAGTGGACGGAAAGTCGGTGCCTCGATTCGAGTTCCTCGGGGCCTACGAAGGAGCATGACGGATGACTGATTCAACTCGGGACAACGCTGAAGACGAAATCAAAGAGCAAGCCGCCTTCGTTTCGGCGCATGAGGATGTCGAAGGCGTGCTGGACATTCTTGCTCAGTTATCTCTCAGAATTTGAGAAATCACGATGGCCTCTGACCGGATTCAGATCATCCTGCCGATTCATGGCAAGCTGACTCATGACGGGAAGGTCTGCGAACCAGACATCTACTGGATCATAGAAAAATGGCTGGCACGTCATCCTGAAATCGACAGCAGCACACAGGACATCAGGGTGATTCGTGGCCAATGGACGACAGAGGACGGTCTGCCGACCGAGGTCATCAACGCCACAATCAAGAACTGCGACGTTCTCGCCGGTTACGATCCCGCACAGGACGCAGACTTCTACGAATACTGGCTGGCTGAGGCCCGATACCACGAGGCAGGTTGACGATGAAACTCGGCCTCATCACTGACATCCATGAGCATGTCGAACATCTCAGGACCGCATTGCGCCACTTCAAGGAACTGGAAGTAGATCAGATCGTGGTCATCGGCGACGTGTTCGAACTGGGGTACCGGATCGAGGAGACGTGTCGGTTGCTGACAGAGGCCGGAGCGGTCGGAGTCTGGGGCAATCACGACTACGGGCTCAGTTTTGAACTAGACGAAGCCACTCGTGCAAAGTACGGCGACATCACGATGAGCTTCATGACTTCGTTACAGCCTCGCCTTGTGATCGAAGGCTGTCATTTCAGCCATGTCGAGCCGTGGCTGAATCCTGAAGATGTTGCCGACCTGTGGTACTTCGAAGGTCCGCCTGACGAACACGGCAAGCTGGCTCGAATCTTCGACTCAGTACCGCAACGACTGATGTTGGCCGGGCATTATCACAAGTGGCTTCTGGTCAAGCCGAACGGCATTCAGGACTGGAACGGCGAGACTCCCGTGTCTCTTGCTGATGGCCGACACTTTGTGGTTGTCGGCGCTCTCTGTGAAGGACGGTATGCCATCCTTGATACTGAGTCGTCGTTGCTGACGCCCTTTCGGTGTGAATGACCTATTGAGTCCGGTTAAGTTTGTGCTCGGAAGCCGTCAGATCAATCTCCCACTCATCACCCACAATCGCCGGGACGAATCCAAAGCTCGCCCGGCCATCGGCCCAGTTGATCGTGTCAGGCCGTCTGGCGATTTCAGTGCAGAGGTAGTCAGGATGCGGTCTGATGCCGACTCGTCCCAGATCAAGTCGATCTGAATCCCAGCAGGTCTGAATCGTGACATCGGAATGAGTTCTCTCGTGCGTGTGACCGACACACGCTTCGTAAAGCAGTTCGAACCGGTCGTCCGGCAGTTCAAACAGGCGGCCTCGAAGCTCTGCGGCGAAATCGGCTCCTCTCTGGCCGTGCAGGGGATCAGTGCATTCATTGATTCTGCGGGAATCGTGAAACACGGCGAACAGCGTTACGACTTCGAGATCGGCTGCTGATTCGGCAGACAGTCTCAGGCCATTTTCCAGCACCCGAGCCCAATGCGCTACGCCATGGTCGCCGTGAATTGGCAGCGCATACTCGGCCAGAATCGCATGGAGAATCGGTCGTAGATCAATCGGCATCGTGCAGCTTTCTGTCCTGACTCAGTTTCAACACGGCATCCTTCATGGCTGCCAGTGATTCCCAAGCAAACTGCTTCTGCTTCAGCCTCACGTAAGGCTTTCCAATTCGAGCCAGCAGTTGATGGGGACGGGAAAAGGCAAAGATGTCGTACCAGACAGAATCATCAGCGTGCCATTCGACCTGAAAGCGTTCTTCACCACACTCGGCGTGTTCGGGCAGTGTCCCGTATGCAAACCCAGACCGACGCAGTGGCCGATCTTCTTCGACGAGGTACACGATCCGGCAGACATTCAGAACCCACAGCCCCAGAGCACGGGTCACTTTTGCGACTGTCTGACCGACTTCTGGAACCGACTCTGGCCGATGAAGCTCCAGCCAACTGAACCGATAATGCTGCCAGTCAGCCAATGCCCGCTTTGCGGTTTCGAAGACTTCCTTTCCGTTGCCGAGTTGAATCCTGTTGTGATCTACAGCGAACCCGGATGGAGCCTCAGCGTTTCTTGTTGCACCGACCATTGGATAGGTGAAGTCGAGCGAAGTCTGAGAGTCGATGACTCCTCTGATCTGTTCTGCACTCGGTTTACGGATCAGGAACATGAACCTGTCACAACTCAGGCTGTTGTTACCGAGGGAATTGTCTGGCGTCGTATTCCTTGCGGGCACCTTCCAACCACGCCAGAGGCATGTGGTGGGGCAACCCGCTCCAGCCGCAATTGCATGGACCGTATTTTTCAGAGTTGGCTTCGCTGTCCAACCAAGGACGAAAACCTGCGACACCGGGTTTCTGGTCGGGGGACTGCGGGATCATTCCGCCGTGGCAGAGAATCTTTCCGGTCGGAATCGTTTTCGGAACATAGCTGATATACCGGGTTTCCTTCTTTGCCGCCGCTTTCTTAACGGTCCCTTCGGTGGCCTTCTTGACAGCGTCTTTCGCTGCCTTCTTTGCCGCTTTCTTTACAGCCTTCTTCGTTGCCTTCTTAACGGCCTTTCGGGCTGCTGACTTCTTTGCCATTTAGATGTTCCTTTCGTGAGCAATCACACTCGATATGGCCGGAACGGTTACTCTGAGCCGACAGCCAACCGCAGTCCCTCGTTCGACGCCAGAGAGCCAGTATGGCCCGCCTGAATCAGCGGCGCACGATAGCCAGCCAGTTTATCGAACGTTTCTCCGCTCAAGCACTTTGATCTGGTTCATTGGTCTCGCAATTCGCCGGAATCATAATCCCGGCAGACCTGATTCCTCGATCACAGTGAGCATCTCATGGGACTTCTGAGTTTTCTATTTGGCGGCAACAAGTCCAACGTCGAATGCCTGCCCGACCGCATCTGGCTGACGGAACAGGCCCGAGAGAAGGGCATCGCAGCCGGACTTCAGCGAGAAGCGGAGTCTCCCCCTGCCGGACTACTGCTGGTCGCCCACTTTCCCGACACACTGAAACGCCTGAATGAGCTTCAGACGACGATTGACGCCGACTTCGACCTGCGCCTCGCCTCTGAACTCACAAGCGATCTCACGTCATTACTGGCGTTTGACGACCGGCAGTACGTGATTCAGGTCGCCGAACGACATCCGCTGCGGTCCCACGATGATCGGATCATCCAGTTCGCCAAAGACGTGCCCTGCAAATGCAAAGTCGCCTTCCACATGTCGCTGGAAGACCCGCTCTTAAAAGTGTTCGTGAGCCCGTCTATCGAGCAGATGCTTCGGACGCTGGGCATGGACGAAAACGAAGCCATCGAGAGCAACATGGTCAACCGCCGCATCGCTGCCGTGCAGAAGAAACTTGCGGCTTCGGTGTTTGGTGACACCGAAGCCGACAATGCTCATGACTGGCTGAAGACGAACATGCCGGACTTTGAAGCCTGAAAGAGCAGGATGTCGTTTCAACTGTTGGGATGAAGCGTTCAGAATCCTTCTCTGGTCCAGTTCACTACCGATTCAACTTCAGATACTTCTTCAGCCGCCTCGTTAAGCGAGCGAAAGAATTCGAGGTCGTCGAGACGCTCCGGCGTCAAAACGACCTCTCCATTCTCGATTGCCATTCTGACCCGTCGAACCTCGGATGCAGCCTCACTACAGGCCGTCATTGCAGAGCGAACCTGCTTTTCGAGTTTCGAGCGTATTGCCCACCCGTATGCAAAATGTGGCGAGTGCCACTCTGACCCCTCGCTGACGAGTTCGCCGTTGTTGAGAGCCTCTCGGTCAATGCACGGCTCACATTCTCCCTCGTCGATGGGAGCCAGACAGACCTCTTGCTGATCCGAACTCTGAATCACTCCCTTTCGAATCACGAATACATGATCGGTGGGCTCGATCTCGTAAACCGCATCGTATTCGAGGTCCGTGGTGGCGGCGATGGCACACCGAAGTCCCATCTCGCAACGCTGCCGTTCGAGGAGAGCACTCTCTAGCGTCTCCTTCGGGGTGCGTACGGGGTGATAGCTGAAATACTCGATGGCATCTTCGAGTAATGACCGCACGGTCATTGTCGTTCTCCTTCAAAGTCCCGCCTCGACCATAACAGGCCGAGGCGTAATGACTCTAGGTGTGTGACACGTCCAGCCGCACACTGTGACTTACAAGGCAGGTTCATCACTGGAACCGGTAGTCGTGGCAGCCTGTCTCCAGTTGGCGTAGGTCCGCAGCACTCTCGCCACAACGGCATTCGACATGTGCAGCCCCTTGCTGTCGAACCGTCCGATTCGTGAAACGATCTCCAGAGTGGCCGGGGCGTAGGCCCGTCCCGAATACTCGATAAAGCCCTCCACAAACACGGGGAACAGGCGACTGCACATCTCGGGCTTGTCCCCGATGCAATCGGCCAACTCGATAATTTCCCGTCTCGCACGCTCGCTGATCGGCTTGTGTCGCCGTGTGATCTCTGCGGGGATGCGGTCGTACTTCTGAAGATCGTTCCGACCACATTCACCAGCGCAGCCACAAGGTTGTCTCACTGTCGCACGGGCAACGTAAAAGTCGCCCACGTTCTTCTCGGTGACTCTGGAGTTGTCGAGCCAGCGATATGGTCGTGACGGTGCGTGATATGCGTCGCTCCATTCATCCTTGGTTGGGTCTTCAATGGTGCCGTGCAGACCGCACTCCACGCACTGCACCATGATCCAGCCCTCGGATAACGCCGTCGAAAACGCCACCCACTCGTGGCTGCTGCATCCTGTGTCCTGCTTTGCGACAGTCTCTCCTGCCGCCTGAATCTCGTGAAGCATTATCACTATCTCCTTGCGAATAGGCCGGGCGCATAAACAACGCCCATTCAACGAATGCCGTTGAATGGGCGTCGAGGTTCTCCCTCTATTCACTGGTCGGCGTCAGCAGTGCTGATCTTACAGAAAGTGTCCGTGCCGTTTTCGCAACGTGTTGGCACCACATTGCCCAAGGCCGATACAGGCCATCCCTCAACAGCCTGTCCTATCCTACACGTAGCAAGTGTGGTCCAGCCATTCATATTGCTATTGGTGTGATGCAGTGCTGGTTGCATTGCACAGGTGAATGCCTTTTGCGGCACAAAATCAGGCGGCACGCTACTATTATACACAAGACGCCAATTGTGGTATAAGACACGACAGAAAAGGAAAGAGGCGGCAGCCCAAAGGAAGGAAACTGCCGCCTCAACAACAACGTCATGACATATAGTAGTAGCGACGACTCGAAAGCGCAACGAAAATCACCGACACGCTCGCAGAAAGTTTCAGGCCGAAAGCTCACCGAGGCCAAAGCGACAAAACTGCTGGAGCGTTTTCTGTATTACGGATGCGGCAGCAAGTACCTCGGCTGGAAGTTCGCCGAATACGAGATCGAGCCCGATGGCAGAGAAATCACGATTGACTCAGGCGGTTGCCGGGTCTGGCAGTTTGAGCGTGAAGAGCCGCCCACTTGGTGGAAGCGGCTCCCTGAAGGCGCACGACACAGACTCGACTACCTTCAGCCGCTCCACTTTCATCTCAAGAGTTGTTTTCGGGGTCTGGTGACTGACGACACCACGACGCACGTGCCGTTTCTCGCCATTGATCCCGACCGTCACACTGGAACGCCGACAGAGGACTTCATCGCCTTTGTTGAAGTCGTCGCCGACATCTTTGAGGCTGAAACTTCAGACTTCCGCACCTCGGCGGAAGTGAATCCAAACAATGGCTCGGCCAAGCTCTTTGCATGGGCCAAGAACCGTAGGCCGATTGAGATCGAAGCCGCCCGTGAGATTGCAGAGAGAATTCACAACCGGGTGCTGACGGAGACAGGAAAGAGCGTCGAAGTCTTCCCGTTCAACATGCCCAACCTGCGGCTTCCGCTGCACCCAGAGAAGATCACACTCATCGGCTCGGGAAAGCTCGGACGAGCGATTCGCCTCAAAGGCAGAGAGCGGGAGAAATACGAGACGCATTCGGTGCTGGAATTTGTCTGCTGGCTGCTGAACGGCGACAACTACGATCTCACAACGCTGCTGGATGTGGTTCGGGAGTCATGTGCCAATCTGCCGGACGAGCCCGTTTCGGTTGAGTCTGTTCACTCTGAGTTTGAGCCAGAAAGCTCAAAGGCGGAGGACGTTACAAATCCTCGCCGGTCTCGCTCCGCTCGCCCTGCTGCGGGTTCGGGCCAAAGGCCCGAACATGGTGTGACGGCTTCGCCTGTTTCTATCCAGAAGCTCCAGAATGAATCCAACAGTTGGATTCGGCAACGGGACGCTCTCCTCATCGCCTGCCGAAAAGCCAAGAAGGTGCTTTCAGTCGAAGAGGCCCTCGACTTCATCCACGAACACCGGCTCTACACCGGCGACTGGAGTGAGAACGGGCAGCGAAGGCGTTGCCGGGTCGAAGACATCCTGACAATCATCGCTCAGACTTTTGACCCGAAACTGTGTTCTGCTGGGAAGACGTTCGAGATTGATGTTGCCAAGTACAGAAACTTCGTCGCCCAATGGTTCCCGGAACGAATTCGGCGTGTCAGCCGGAAGGGGTATCTTCGGGATACCGGTGAAATCCGTCGCTACCGGCGATACGTGATCGCCACTCGGGAAGACATTGCGTGCTGGATGGCAATTAACGAGTTCTGCCGGAACTCCTCAGAGTACGGGGATGGCGGTGTCCCCGAGGAGCGGGCAGAGGAAATCTGGATCGCCCTGCATCGCACCGGCCAGATCACGCACAAGTGGTGCGTGAAGAGATGGCGTTTGATTCGTGACACGTTGCATCAAAGACAGATCGTTGTCTGCGATTATCAGTCGGAGACCGGCAAAGCGTACTGTTATGAACCGGGCCAGTTTCATCCCGGAATCAAGCCGAGACGCAAGGAATCCAGCGGTTCTGGAACAAGCAGGACTATTACGGAAACAAGAAAGACAACTGTACCTAATACTGAGGGTGTCTACTTCACCCGCCAAAACAGGCTTCCGACCAGAAATTCCGCTCTGATTGAGTTCCGACTGGCCGAGAGAGGCCCTCCATGACCTAATTCGAAGACAATCCGACCGCTTTTCAGCAACAAAACCCAACACGGACACAATGGGAACGCTGAGGGTGTGCAAAGAAAAGGTCAGGGACGTTGCATTGTGAACAATGAACGCCCCTGACACTCCCCCTGACTTCGTCAATACAAGGCAACTGCGCCGCCAGCTTAATACTCGGGGAACACCTTGTTTTCCGCTGAGTTTGTCGGCGTCAGTCACGGTGGCCCCGGAACTGCGGTTATGAACCATGCCGAGGCATCGGATGCGAGACAATTAGCGGCACGGCGACTTCTGTCGCCCATGGCACTCGGGACTAATACACGAAAACATCGTGCTTGAACTGCACCACCTGCGGAACACCGTTCTCATGAAACCACTGGACCGTTTGTGGGGAGTCATTGACCAGTACATCATTCGGGTTGAGTGATGTTGCCGCCTGAATCAGCTTGTCCCGCTCAGGTCGGCTCAGTGTCGAGTTCAGGATTGCGCCGTACTCCGGGGTGCCGGTGTATCCGGGTGACAGAAACGTCTTTGCCTTCGCAAACTCTCCTTCAAAAACGACCGGGCAGTAGCCAACTCTGTAATACGGGCAACCGGCGGTCGGGACGACATTCTCCTTACCAAGAACTCGTTCGACATACATGTAGTATTGTGCCGAACTCTCGTGGCCACAGATGTCATAGATCGCAAACGCAGGCTTGTCGCCGTGCAGTTGGACAGGCTCGAAGTAGACGCACTTGCTGAAAAACGCATGAACGTCGCCAGCCGCCGCATAGCTGAGGTAGCGAGGATTGAGTCGCTCACAGATGCGTTCAATGGCATGACGTGAAAAGGCCACGGTCTTCTGCACGCCATCGAATTCGACGACGGGCTTGTTCCTGCCGTAAAACACCATGCCATTGTCGCCCCGTTGGGAGAGCATCGACGAGAACCGCAGGACGATCCTGTTGCCCTCGAACATGACCCTGACATCGTTCCACGGAAGCAACTGACGGCGGGCTTCTAACGGGATGTGCTCGTATAGAACAGTGCCGTAATTCAACAGCATCAGTGTCTCACCCACTCTCCCCATTGGGTCGCCCTCAGCCAGTTGTTGAGCCATGGCTTCCTTCAGACAGCGGTAGGCATACGGGTATCCGAATTCCCGGATCAGGCGGTAGAATTCACGCTGTCCCGAGTTGAAGAGCTTCCGGTCGTCGAAGTCGATTGATGCCACAGCCTGCTTCACCAGTTCCACGAAATCCGGGTCGCCATTTGTTTCATCAATGACAATCTCGGGATAACGATTGCGGCGGCGATGCTCTCGCTGAACTGCTTCAGAGTGCTGCTTGGCAACTCGTTTCTTGAGATCACGTTTCTTCTGTTTGGCCTGCTTCTTCTGTGTTCGATTCATGAGTATCGATCTCCTGTTTGGATGTCGTGTTGCTATTGCGGTGAGTGCGTGAGGAATCCCGGACGTGGTGCTCTGCGCACAAAGCGGGCGCAGAACACCTCGTGTTGGGAGAAAGCAAGCCGAAGGAGCGTGTCGCTATGGCGACGGTCGGCTGCGAAAGCGGAAGTTGGCTGATCCTCAGCCAGCAGCGTTCAATGCTGATAGCGTGGCCACGACGACATCACCGCCGAGTGCTGCGTAAAGGAGATCGACGGAATCAATGTCTTCGTCGAGATTCGCTCTTCGATACCCAAACGTGACGGGATCGTCGTCATCGGGCTCAGAGAAGTCGTCCCACGACGAGAAGTAATCGTGTGCTTCGCTGCTGAGTTCGTCTTCATGCTCAGCGATCACATTGTCGTCGTCGAAGCGTTCACACTCCGACTGAACCGACTGAAGAAACTGCAACAGGTCGGACAACGTGCCTTGTGGGTGCCCCTCGACCCACCACCTGTTATTGAAGGCAACGTCTTGGATTTCGGATCGCACGGAATCCGAATCCGGCGACTCAGGCGGGTAAACCCGATTCACGTAATCAATGACCACTTGGGGATCGACTTCCCGTTGACTGTCGGCCCAGCGACGAATTGTTGCGGGCGACTCCATCAGCATCGACACCGGCACCATGACTGGGCCTTTGCCATTCCAGAGGCGTCCAAGCGTTGAGTTCCAAGTGGTGCAGATTGGCGTGTCATCGAGAATGCGGCGGTCAAGGGCGTGCTTGGCGTAGAGGCGAGGAGCGCCGTCTCCATAAACGATCCAACTTTGCTCCAGTGTCTCACGATTGGCAGAGGTGATGACGACATAGAGTTCGTTTTTTTTCATTCGATTAGCGAGAGGTGTCTTTGTCATGGGATTGGTCTCCAGTGAGGGTTGTTGAGTGATTTCAGCGATCAAAGTTGGGGCAGTCGGTGTCAGTTTTAAGATTGTGAGTCGGTCGTTTCGGCATCCCTGCGAGTGTCAGTCAGGCTCGAATTCGAACTCGATTGGTGAGTCCTCACGCACCTCAAATGCGGACTCGGTGAAGAGCCATGAGTTCTCTGATGTCAGCAGTAAGTTGAGGTCGTCCCGAAGCCGAATGCACTGTTCCTGAGCCAGTGCGATGTTGGTCACGTCATAGGTCTCAGAGGGTTCCAGTCGGAAAGCCAGCAGTGCTACGGGGGGCTTTCCCTCGGTGTTCAGCAACCGGGCTGGCTGGATTCCCAGCAGATCAGCCACGGTGACGTTGAAGTGTCCGCCGTCAGTCATGCTTGCTCCTTTTCAGTTGGGTTCGACTGGCCTCTAGGCGGGTGTCAGCGGTTGGCTCGGGCAATTGGGCTCGAATTGGCTCAGTGTTGGTCGCTGCCGTGATGTCCTTTCGATCCGGTAAGGCTGGTTGTCTGTTTGATGGCCCGGCTGCGGGTGTCGTCCACAGCGGTTACGAGTTGATCTGGAATTGGCTTCCGAATGGACCGGAGTTGGCTTCGTCTGACTCTCGAACGCCGACTTGGCTGTGAACTGGCTCGTTGTCGGCTTTCGTTTGAAGCGTGTCGTGTTGCCGTCATTGCAGGTGTCAGCGATTGCTCACTTCGATTGGACGCCAACGGAACCGCTCTTGGTCTCCGAATGGCTGCCATCGGCTGAATCACATCACTTCAGGCTGTCGTTCCGTGCTGTCATGCGGGCATTGCGGGTGCGCATTATCTGCTGACCGTATCTGGCTTGAATTGGCCACGATTTAGCCGTGTACTGGACACAGCGTGCGTCCTTGCCCGGCTCTGAGGACGCTGCCGTAAGACGTGCAGGAGCCGCTGGCTGAGGGCTGCTGAAATGGCGAGTGAGCGACAAGAACTTTTCCGTCGCAACCTGCGACGACTGATGGAGGCCAAGGGGCTGACTCCTCGGCAACTGGCCATCGAGTCCGGCGTGACACTGAAATGGGTCAAACGAGCCTTCGAGCAAGGGCTTGATCGGCTCTACGAACGAAACCGGATCCAACTTGCGAAGATCGCCGTTCTGCTCGGGATCAGCGGGCCGAGTGACTTCTGGCGAGAAGACTGCGAGTCAGAGACGAATCCATTCGTCGTCCAGCTTGAGGAGTTGCTTCAGTCGGTGGCAGGAGGACCGTTTGAGTCGGCGATGCACGGACAGATCAAGATTTACATGGATTGGCTGTCGTCCCGAGTTGATCACGCCAAGAAGAAGGCAGGCTTCATCGCCCATGATCTCGAATCGCAATTTCCCATCGAGTGGGAGGTGCTGTTGGATGAGGTTCGTCGGGAAGTGGGCCATGGAAACTTTCTGGAGTATCTGGCCATTAAGATCATCAACGGTAATGCCGACGAGGTCCGGGAATCAGTCCTTGGAAGACTGAACTACATAGCTTCGGAGTTGGGACCGAAGGCCAGCAGACATCGTGTCAGGAAGGATGTCGGAGAGGGGATGCTGGGACAGGGCTTCTACTCGATGCCAGATCGGCCCGATCAACCGACCGACGATTCGCAGCCTGATTGAAGCAAAGACAGACTCGGTGCCCATCGAGACTTGGTTCAGTTCCGATGACGAACACTGAAACTCCCGCCGAGACGTTCCGCCGTAACATTCGAAAGCTGCTGAAGTCCCGTTCGATTTCGCAACGGGAAGCGGCTGACCTGTTCGGCATCTCATACAAGTCCATGCGGAGATTCTGCCATCAGGGCCTTCAACGGCCCGACAAAAGAACTCGTGCGGGACTCGAACAACTCGCCCGGCACTTTGAACTGACGCTGGCTGATCTCTGGAAGCCCGACAGCTTCAAGCAGGCTGCTCCGCCTGATGCCGAAAACATCCTCAGACATCTGGATCGTTACTGCGGAGACCGGTTCCTCAGTATTCCGAAGCAGCATTGGCGTGTGCTGACTGATGACGCTGCCCGCTGCGACGAACGAAAGCAGGAGATCGCCGAGCAGTTGGCTGAAGTTCTTGGCCGATATGAAGCCCCGTGTCCTCAAGTTTCCGAGGAACGACGACGGAGCGACTTTGAGTTGTTCTTGAACCTGCCGGACGAAAGGAAAGCCCTTGAATTCGAGTTCGGCGACAGTCCCATTGGTGAAGCAGCGAAGTGGTCCCGGCTGGGCCTGCGGTTCCTGAACTCATTCGGCTTCTTGCAGAATCGCATTCAGGGAGGCCACCGGTCGTCCCCGAGTCTGACCGAAGCATGGAAGGACTCGGCTCGCCGAACCTCGATCATGCGAGCAGCGCTGTCACTGAAAAATCACCTGAGTGAAGCGACGGCCTTCGAGGCTGCATCAATGAAGGTCCATGTGGCCGCCAACTTCCGCCCGACTGCGGCTCGTGCCATCTGCAACGAGTTCGGATGTGGCGGGACGATCCTCGACTTGTCTGCCGGTTACGGAGGTCGTTTCCTCGGATTTCTGGGGAGCGATTGTCGCCGTTACATCGGCATTGATCCGAACTCGGCCCTGAGACCTTCGTTCGAGGCGATGTTCTCGTGGCTCTCAGACAATCACGGGCATGACAAGAGTTGGAATCTGGTCTGGGAGCCTGCCGAGGATGTGGACTTCTCGCCATGGCACGGTCAGGTGGACCTGATCTTCACGTCGCCGCCGTACTTCAATCTGGAGAAATACTCGGGCGAGGCCACTCAGTCGTCGGAGCGATACCGGACTCTTTCAGAGTGGCTGAAAGACTTCTTGTTTGAAGCTCTGCGGCGTTCGGCTCGCTGCCTGAAGCCCGGTGGCCGTGTGGTTCTGAACGTGGCCGACAATGCGACGTACCGCATTGAGATCGCCGAACCGGTCATCGAGTTCGTTCGAATGGAACTCAGGCTTGAGCTTCAGCAGGTCGTGCCGCTGCTGTTGTCGTCAAAGCCGGGGAAGGACCGGAAGCAGGTCGGCTGGGGCAGAAAAGCGGAGCCGATTCTGATTTTCGGGTGAGGCGTCTGCGCAAAAACAAAGCCACCGTACTCAAGTAAGTACGGTGGCTCGTGTGGTCGTTTTGGTGGCGGGAAACCTCAGCAGGATTTACCCACGAGTTTACACATGGATTTACCCACCGATTTTACACATGACTCGTCGCTCTAAGTTGCGTCCAGTTCAGCACTTAGGAGTCGGGATGACAGGATTTGAACCTGCGACCTCTGCGTCCCGAACGCAGCGCTCTAGCCAAGCTGAGCTACATCCCGTGTGCGGCGGATGTTAGCAACGGTGGCGGTTCGGTCAACGCCACACGCCGTTGCTCTCGATTCAGTCTCGGAATCCGCTTCAATCCCTTTCTCTATCCCGACCTGGTGCCGACATTCGACGTCGCTCTGAACGTGAAGACGTTGCTCTGATCAACACGGCTCTGCTCGACGCCGCTCTGAATCTGAAGACGCCGCATTGAACGTGAAGCTGGCAACCAGTGGCACGTTCGTCAGGAGCGCCGATGTGGGACGTTCTGAGGGTTACTTCTGCGCTTCCAGACATGCCAGACGATGGAACGATCGGAGAAACAGCCTTCCGTTAGCGACAGCGGGGGTTGAGTGGCTGGGGTCTCCGAGCGGGGTGGTGCCGAGCAGTTGGTACTCCGGAGAAGCCGCGATCACGAAGACTTCGCCAGCCTCGCTGATGCAGTACAGCTTGCCGTCGATGCAGATCGGGGAGCCGCTGAAGTTGCTGCCGACTCGCTTCACCCAGATATCCTTGCCGGTCTTCAGGTCGACGCAGGCGACAATGCCCTCGTCGCTCCACTCGTAAAGATGGCCATCGTAGACGACTGGAGTCGGAACATAGGGAATGACTTTCTTTCGCTCCCAGACAACTTTCGCGAGGCCGTCTTCGCCGATCTCTCCGTCGAGGCTCACGGCAATCTGCTCGACACCGTACCGACCGCCCTGCCCGCAGGAGGCGATCAAGAGGCCTTCTCCGTAGACAGGCGAAGCGACGGTTCGCAGGGGGAAGCCGCGGCTCCGCCAGTTCATGACGCCGGTGTCAGGGTTCAGGCTCGTGATGCCCATGAAGCCGCTGACGCAGATGAGCTGTTCGCCGCCCTTGCCGGGAACGACGATCGGAGTCGCGTAGGACGTCTTGCGGAACTCACGGAGCGTGCTCCATCTGGTCGCTCCGGTGTGCTTGTCGAGAGCGAAGATTCGACTGGGGCCCATCTGATCGTCGGGGATGATCAGCGAGTCGCCGTGCAGCATCAGGGAGACGCCGAGGTTGTGCTGACTCTCAAACTGGCCGACGCTGCGCCGCCATTCGATGTTCCCGTCGAAGTCGTAGGCCGTGACCATGTAGCGGGCGATGTCGGCGAACGCGACGTACAGCAGGTTGCCATCCGTCACCGGCGTACTTGACGCCCAGCTGCTCTTGTTGTGCTTGTGGCTCGCACTCATGGCGATCTCGCGACGCCACTTCTCCTTGCCGCTGGCCGGATCGAGACACAGCACATACCGCGTCAGCCCCTGCTCCTCGGCACTCGTGACGAACAGGTTGTCTTCCCAGATCACAGGGGCCGAGTGCCCCATGCCGGGCAACTCGATATTCCACTTGTAGTTGCCATCGCTCCACTCGGTCGGAATCCCCTTCTGATCGCTGATTCCCGTCCCGTTCTCTCCCCGAAAACGAGGCCAGTTGGCCGCATCCGCGACTGACGCGGCGAGTACCAGAAGCAGCACAGCTAACGAGCACAAACGCTTCATCTTCGGAATCCGTTTCTGTTCTGAGGAGATCCTGCCAGCTGGCCTCTGCGACAACGCGAGCCCCGCTGGAGTTCAATCGAAAGTGGGCGATCGGAGAATGGCGGAAGCGGGAGCGGTGTTCAAGGAAACTGCGGTTCAAGGAAACTGCCGCGTTCAACGAAACGCTGTCGCCAAACGCTCGCGAGTCCCGACTCAAACGAGACTGATGAGAGGCCGCCACGAGCGCCGATAATGACGATCAGGCAGGGTTTTCCGGCACCGAACTTCTGCTGCGCCGTCAGAGAACTCCCCGGAACGGCTCCGGCAACTGCCCCAGGATCGAGCCGTTTCAGACTCCGATCAGCAGTCCTCCGCAATCAAGGCCGCATCAATGTACGAAGCGTACTGGGGAATGACCGAGTCTCCCTTCACGAATCGCCTGAGTCCTCGCTGGTTTCACGAAAGCACGGTTCATGAGGAAGCACTCGCTCGTCTCTTTTATCTGATTGAACATCGTCGTGGGTTCGGGGTCATCAGTGGCGACGCCGGAACGGGCAAGTCGCTGACGCTGCGGGTTCTCGCCGAGCAGTCGCAACGATCCCAGCGGCGAGTCGCGTTTCTGGATCTGCTGGGAATGGACGAGCACGAAATGCTGTGGCAACTGGCTGTCGAACTGCGGCTCTCGCCTGCGGAATCCGATTCTCGATGGAGTCTCTGGCGGAGGATTACCGATCAGCTCGCATCACTCGAACTCGCACGCCAGCAGGCCATTCTCGTGTTCGACCATCTGGAGCGTGCGGATTCGAGCTGTTTCTCACTGATCGAACGGCTGTTCTGTGCTGCGGATTCTGGAACCGGGCTGGCGACATTTGTCGCGTCGATGCGGAGTGACGAACTGCCTCGCACCTCGCAGTTTCTCGGCGAAATGACCGACCTGCGGGTTGAACTGCTGCCCCTGCAGCTCGATGAGGCCGACGAGTTTGTCCACGATCTGCTGCGGCAGGCAGGCTGCGACCGCGAGATCTTTACTGGCGATGCCCTGCTCCGCCTGCACTCACTTTCGCAAGGCATTCCCAGAACGATCTGTCGCTTCTGCGAGATGGCTCTGATCGCAGGAATGGCAGCCAGCGTCGACGCGATTGATGGCGAAATTATCGATTCCGTGGCCGGCACGCTCGTCGACAATCGCTCGCCAGTTACGACCGGGCAGCACGAGTACGTATAGACGACCGCCTGTCCCGGTCGACCGTCGAACCACCGACGAATGCTCCGTCCGCTGAGCAACGGTTTCGCGGCAAACCTGCCGATGACTCGTTTCGGCATCCTGCGCTAGAATTCCGCGCCGGTTCACGGAAGGTGGTCTTTTTACGGAGTTTCCCGATGCCTCTGCGGCGCGTTTGTTTTCTGTTTCTGGTCATTTCCTGCTGCCCTGCCCTGCTCGATTCGCGCGTTGCGGCACAAACGCCGACCCCCGAATTCGCGTTGCAGTACAAACCTTCGCAGCAGGACGTCGATTTCGATTCGCCAGCCGCCGCGGATGTTCAACGCTGCAAGGTCGAACTCGAACGGGATGGCAAGACGTCGGGTTTCGCGGTCTTTGATCCGAGCGGAGTGATTCTGCGTCGCTATGTCGACACAAATGGCGACCGCTACATCGACCAGTGGCAGTACTTCAAGAACGGAATCGAGGTTTATCGCGATCTCGACACCGACAAGAACAACAAGCCGGATCAGGCACGCTGGCTCAACACTGGAGGTTCCCGCTGGGCAATCATCAATGACGATGACGGGGACAAGATCCCGGACGGAACTGTCGAGAGCTGGAAGCAGCTTTCCGCAGAGGAAGCGTCGCGAGTCGCCATTTTCGCGCTGGCTCGCGCGGATGCGTCACTGCTCAAAACGATTCTGATCTCGCGGGACGATATCGAGTCGCTCGGTATTGAAGGCAAGCTCGCCGACGAACTGCTGAAGAATGTTCGCGAACCTGAAGCGGCCCTGCGAACGGTCCTGTCCCAGAGCAGCTCGTTTGGAAAACAGTCGACGTGGCAGCGTTTCGACGCCGCAATGCCCGGTGTCATCCCAGTCGATGAAGGCAAGGCCAGCGCCGACCTCAAGGTTTACGAAGGCGCAATGGCGATTGTGCAGAGCGGCAGCCAGCACGGTTTCGTCACGCTCGGTGAAATGGTCCTCGTTGGCGATGTCTGGAAGCTGACGCAGATTCCGCAACCGGCTCAGGGTCAGACCGTCACGATTGCAACCGGCGGTGTCCTGATGCGGCAGGCAGTTCCCGGAGCAGGTTCCGGAACGGTCGGGCTTTCCGATCGGATGCAGAGCCTGATCGCCGAGCTGCAGAAGCTCGACCAGCAGCAACCGACTCCCGACGCGGCACCGACAGCGGTTGTCAGCTTTCTCAGCAGGCGAAACGCGATTCTCGAACAGCTCGCCGAGGAAGCCGGTTCCGGGACGGACGCCGAGACGTGGCAGCAGCAACTCATCAACGGCCTCGCGTCGAGCCTGCAGGCCGGCGATGCGTCGGCCCGCGGTCGCATGGCAGCTCTGCGCAGCACGATTGCCAGAAAGAATCCCAAATCGCCGCTGATCGCGTACCTCGAATATCGGCAGATGATGGCGCAGTTCGGCGCCGCTGCCCGAAGTGCAAAGTCCGCCCAGGAACAGCAGAAGATTCAGGACGACCTGCTGAAGGAACTCGAACAGTTCGCGAAGCAGAATCCTGATTCCGAGGACGCTCCCGACGCGCTGCTGCAGATCGCGATGAACAGCGAGTTCACCGGCCAGCAGGACGAAGCTCAAAAGTGGTACAACGAGCTGGCAACGCGCTACAGCCAGTCGCCCGCGGGCCAGCGAGCGGCAGGAGCGTTGAAACGCATTGGCCTGAAAGGCAAGCCACTGGCGCTCGCCGGGCCGGATGCTGCCGGGCGCGAGATCAGCGTTCAGAACTTCAAAGGCCGAGTTGTTCTGGTCGTTTACTGGGCGTCCTGGTCGCAGCAGTTCGGAACCGACGTCGCGGTCCTGCGGGCTTTGTACGAACAGTATGGCGATCGCGGACTGCAGATCGTCGGCGTGAATCTTGATCAGGCGGCGGTCGAGATGACGGCGTTCGCTCAACAGAACCGAATCACCTGGCCGAACATCTTTCAGCCGGGAGCCCTCGACGCACCACTGGCTCAGGAATACGGAATTCTCACGGTGCCGACGATGCTGCTGGTTGATCGCTCGGGCCGGGTCGTCTCGAATAACGTCACCGTGAACGATCTCAAAGAACGACTCGCCGAGATGTTCCGCAGCGGAAGCTGATGCGTGTTTGAGAAGACCGTCGCTCCGCTCGCAATAGCGTGGATTTCCACCGTCTGGCGTTAGTCACTACGGTCGCCAGAATGTGAATCCCCACCGTCTGGTGACGGTAGCTACGGTCGCCAGAATGTGAATTCCCACCGTCTGGCGACGGTAGCTACGGTGCCAATCAAACATCGAACAGAGCCGCGTGCCACGAAGAGATGGCGAGCAGCGACCGATCGACGCCCACCTCCAGAAGCCTGATATCCGATGTGCGGAATTGCCGGAGTTTCCTGGAGCAACCCGCAGCGTCTGCCGGAGTTCGATGAAATCCGTCGGATGGTCAACGTGCTCGCTCACCGCGGGCCGGACGATTCCGGCCTGTACCACTCCGACACCGGACTTCTCGACGAGTTTGATTCCGCCCGTGACTCGGCACCGCCACAGAACTGGCCCGGCGGCGGCGGGACTGCTCCGAGCCCGTCATCCAGTGGCGCCGTCCTCGGACACCGGCGATTGTCGATCATCGACCTCGGCGGCGGACATCAGCCGCTGTCCAACGAGGACGGCAGTGTCTGGGTCGCGCTCAACGGCGAGATCTACAACTACCGCGAGCTGCGTGACGAGCTGATCGCGTGCGGGCACGAGTTCCGCACGGACTCGGACACTGAAGTCATCGTTCATTTATACGAGGAACGCGGCGACCACTTTGTCGACTATCTGCGAGGGATGTTCGCGCTCGCCGTCTGGGAAAAGCCGCGCCGCCGCCTCGTTCTCGCCCGCGATCGGATCGGTCAGAAGCCGCTGTTCTACCGGCTGGCCAAAGGGCGGCTGGACTTCGCCAGCGAACTGAAGTCGCTGCTGCAACTCGCCGATGCGCCGCGCGAACTCGACCTGACCTCGGTCGACGACTACCTCACATATCAATACGTGCCCCATCCGCAGTCGATTCTGAAGGGCTACTCCAAGCTGCCGCCGGGCCATCTCGCCGTCTTCGAGAACCGGCAGCTTGAGACGCGCCGTTACTGGCACGCTCCCTTCGAAACTGTGCCCGACTGTTTCGAAAGTTCCGGTCTCGCGAAACGGAAATCCGACGAGCGGACCGAACTCAGAGCCCTGTTGACCAACGCCGTGCGCTTACGCATGCGCAGCGACGTGCCGCTCGGAGCGTTTCTGTCGGGCGGCATCGACTCGACAATTATCGTCGGTCTGATGCAGGAACTCGCCGAGCAACCGGTCCACACATTCTCGATCGGCTTTCCGGTCGCAAAATTCGACGAACGCTCGTTCGCGCGCGAGGCCTCGCAGCACCTCGGCACGATTCATCATGAGCAGGTCGTCGAGCCGTCAGCCCTCAGCATCCTGCCAAAGCTGGTCTGGCATTACGACGAGCCCTTCGCGGACAGCTCGGCCATCCCCACGATGTACCTGTCGGAGATGACCCGGCAGCACGTCACGGTGGCCCTCTCCGGCGACGGCGGCGACGAACTGTTCGCCGGCTACGACCGCTATAAAGCGGTGCGTCTCGGAGCCCGCTTCGACCGGCTGCCTCCGCTTCTGAGAAAGGCAATCACCAGCCGGCTCTGGCAGCGGCTCCCGGCATCCGTCGAGCAGAAATCATTTCGGCGGCGACTCAAGCGACTGCTCGACGCGCTCGGTGACGAACCGATCAGCCGTTACCTGCGCTGGATCAGCATTTTTGACGAGCCGCGTCGGAGCAGCCTGTTCAGCGCTGAGGCGACCCAGCAACTCGCCGGACACCGCGCGGCAGCGTTTCTCGAATCCTGCTACCAGGTCTGTCCAAGTCGGGATTTTGTGACGCAAACGACCTGTGCCGACGTGCTCAGTTACCTGCCGTGCGACATCCTCACGAAGGTCGACATCGCCAGCATGGCCGTCGGGCTCGAGTGTCGCAGCCCGTTTCTCGACCACCGAGTTGCCGAAGCGGCCGCTGCGTTGCCGATCAAGCTGAAACTGCGTGGCCGCCAGGGAAAGCGGATTCTGATCGAGGCGTTTCGCGACCTGATGCCGCCGTCGATTCAGAAACGTCCGAAAATGGGCTTCGGCGTCCCGCTTGACCACTGGTTCCGGGATGAACTGCGGCCGCTGCTGCACGACGTCCTGCTCGGCGAGCGAGCTTTGTCCCGCGGCCTGTTCCGCCCGGACGCCGTCCGAAAACTCATCGCCGAGCACTCCGAGCGGAAGTGGGACCACAGTGCGCGGCTCTGGAGTCTGCTGGTGCTGGAACTCTGGCAGCAGACCTGGCTCGACGCGGCAAGCGCCCCAACCTGCCCGCCTGCCGCTTTTTGAGCAGGCACACACGGCACTACGCAACTGGCCGCTCAACCCGTCACTTTCCCTTCCATTTTTCCCAGTCTGTAAATTCTTCAAATATCCCCCA
>Ga0070727_10001328_pt1 | contig 26539 bp, 32 predicted proteins | sample tdAd472_FD_66722 | JGI IMG/M metagenome (GOLD analysis project Ga0070727, IMG submission 66722) | Marine sediment microbial communities from the Atlantic coast under amendment with organic carbon and nitrate - tdAd47.2 | ecosystem: Environmental > Aquatic > Marine > Coastal > Sediment | place...
ATGGATGCTGCCGCCAGTAGAGTGCGTTTCATGGTGAGCCCCCTTGTGTTGGTTCAAGCCTAACTGCCGGATTCCCGATTGGCCAGATTGAATATGGCCAATCGGGAATCCAGCATGTCTCAGACGGGGGGTGCCCTTTTATGGGGCGTTATCGCCCTGGTGGTGGAGCGTGCCGGGGGAGGAGACGGTGGCCCCGATCACGATGATGACCATGGCAATCGCAATGGCGGGGACAACCGCCATTATGAACAGGTTGGTCCGCGACATGTCAAAGAAGGTGTAGGCGAGCAGGACTGGCAGGCCGAGCAGCATGTAGACTTTCAGGCACGTCATCCAGATGCGGGGCAGGCGGGCGGGCGGACCAGTACGAAACATCACGACAAGGATGAATGCGATTGTGCCGCTCACGAAGGGGGATGACCAGTGATAGAGGTCCGACAGCTCGTCGACCGTTGGGATAAGACCGACAAAACCCAGCGCGTACCATAAAGGGTTCATCGGTCCGGCCAGAAGCCACGCGATGAACAGCGTTGAGGTCTTGGGCAGGCGATGTCTGGCCGAGAGCCTCACGCGTGAGATGAGCGTATCGCGATGCATATGCTTCAGGGAGTGAAGCAAAAGGTTTAAGGGAATAAATAATCTGCAGGTGGAATTAAACGTACCGGTAGTATGCGAAACGCCTCTTGGTAGAGAGAAGCGTAGTGTCTGCAGGTAGAAAGGGAGGGTAAGGTGGAGGCTTCTGTTGCCAGGCGCCTCCGGGCCCCGCCTAGAGAGCTGAATCCCTAGGAGTTAAAGCGGTAATCCGCGCACAGCTTACGCTGCGAGCAGTTCACCTTCAGCAAAGTTGTCGTTTGCAACTATGTGATATGGGCTTCTGAGGGGGCCCAATCCGGCGAAGGCATCGTCTTTACACGTCCGTCGATCCTATTTCGGCCCCGTCAGAAACAGGCGTAGGTGAATCCGCCTGAACCTGCTTTTGGTGGAGCCGCCGGGTACCGCCCCCGGGTCCGAACCGCTTATTACACGCGCGTTTATCGCCATAGTCCGAAGACATGACCAATATAGGGATGATTTGGGCGCGTTGGAAGGGGCGGCTTCAGCAAACCGCGTCGGCGTCGCCCTGTTCGCCGAAGCCGTCTGCAATCAGGCTGGCGACGGCGGTGACGGCCTCAGCGGCGTCCGGGCCCTCTGCGCGGATGTCCACTTCGCAGCCCATATGCGCCACCAACATCATGAGATCCATGATCGAGCGGGCATCGGCCGTTTCGCCCTCATGGGTCACGATGATGCGGGAGTTGAACTCCCCGGCCAGACGCGACAGCTTGGCGGAGGCCCTGGCATGCAGGCCCTTCCGGTTGACGATCATGGCGCGCTGGCTGGCGGTGGTCTGCGTGTCTGTCATCAGCTGGACTTCGCCAGCAATTCAGACGCGATATTGATGTATTTGCGGCCTGCTTCTGCGGCGATCTTGGCCGCTTCCTTCAGGGCCAGCTCTCCGCGCACTTCAGCCAGCTTGATCAGCATGGGCAGGTTCACGCCGGAGAGTACCTCGATATGGCCCGCGCTCATCACCGACATGGCCAGATTGGACGGGGTGCCGCCGAACATGTCTGTCAGGATGATGACGCCCTTGCCGGTGTCGCAGGATTTGGCCGTTTCGCGGATCTGATCCCGCCGGGCCTCAATATCATCCTCGACCTCAATCGAGATCGAGCGGAAGCGTTCCTGCTCTCCAACCACATGCTCCGTGGCGGCGACCAGTTCGCGCGCGAGCTTTCCGTGGCTGACAACTACTATACCGATCATCGCCCATCCTGTGGCAAAAACATAACGAACTTGTCATGCTGCCATTGCACGCGGGGGCGTCAACCCTGATTCATCTGCTGGGCGTGCGAGGAATCGCCCTAGTTGCCGGAAAGCCCCAGCACATCGTTCATATTATAGAGGCCCGGGTCCTGCTGAACGGCCCATGCAGCAGCGCTTAAGGCGCCATGCGCAAAGACGGCGCGATCCAGCGCTGTGTGGCTGAGGGTCAGCAGCTCCATATCGGAGCCAAAACTGACTTCATGCTCTCCGATTACACCGCCCGTACGGCGCACGGCGAAGCCGATATTGCCTGCGCGGCGCTTGGCATCCGGGCCATCATAGGGAGGCGCGCGCAGATCTGACAGCTTCTTGCCCCGGCCTTCAGCGGCGGCCTCGCCCAGCATCAGCGCCGTGCCGGAGGGCGCGTCCACCTTGCGGCGGTGGTGAGTTTCGTAGATCTCGATATCCCAATCCGGGCCGAGGCGCTCTGCGGCCATGCGGGTCAGGGCCTGTAGCAGATTGATGCCGACCGAGAAATTGCCCGCCTTGACGATGGCCAGGCCATTCGCGGCGCGGGCGATTTCTGCCTCTTCTGCCGGGGTGAAGCCTGTCGTGCCGATAATGGCGGCGCGCACACGGGTATGCTTCAGGGAGTCCAAAGCGGCGAGTGTGGCGGCCGGGCGGGTGAAATCAATCCAGACATCTGCATTGCTGGCAGCAGACACAGGATCTGTCGCGGGTCTCAGGTGCAGCAGGCGGCGGCCTGCCAGTTCGCCAATGTCGCTGCCGAGATGCTCAGAGGCCGGGGCTTCGCTGCCGCCGGTGACATCAAGGCCGGAATCAAGCGCCGCGCCGACGAGTTGCCGGCCCATGCGGCCTGCTACGCCAGCAACGGCAACGGAAAAGGATTGGGTGCCCGCAGAATCAGTCATCGGGCACATATAGACATAATTTTGCGGGGTGGGAGCCCCCAAGGCGGTGCGACGTGTCCGGGCCGGTTGTGAAGCGGGGCAGGATCGCCTAAGCGATAGCCCTCGCGCGCCCCTCCGGAAGACCAGACTGCCAGCGATGTCCCAGCCCGTTTCCCTGAAAGCAGATTGCGCCCGGTGCGCCGGATTGTGCTGTGTTGCCCCACCATTCGACAAGTCGCCTGAGTTTGGCCACGCCAAGCCCGCCAATACACCGTGCAAGCATCTGGGCGCGGACAATCGCTGCGCTATTCATGCGCGGCGCCTGGAAGAGGGCTATGCGGGCTGCATCAGCTATGATTGCCATGGCGCAGGCCAGGCCGTTACGCAGGGCATGTTCGGCGGCCGCTCATGGCGGGATGATGCCAGCCTGATGGTGCCCATGTCGCGCGCCTTCCTGGCGATGCGGAAGGTGCATGACCTGCTGGTGCTGCTGGACCAGGCCGGGCAGATGCTGCTGACGGCACATGAGCGCGAAGCCCTTGAGGCGCTGCAGGCCGAATTGGTGCCGGAGGATGGCTGGACGCTTGAGTCGCTGGAGGCGCTTGTCGCAGAAGGCGATGTCAGTGCCCGCGTGCGGCAGTATCTGGTCACGCTGGCGCACCATTTCAGCGCCGCGCGCTGACGAGGCGAAGGCGGCGGCCTGACTGCAATTTGGCAGGAACCGCGCGCAAGGTTTCGCGTTTAGGCGACATGACAACAAAATCCCTGACGCGGCTTGGCCGTGTGTCCTGTGTGATCAATCCGCTCTCCGGGAGCACTCCGGTGAATGCGGCAGATCTTGTGCGCGAGAAACTGTCGGGCCTGCCGGATGAGGCAAAGATCCACGAAGCCGGGGAAGGGGACATTCTCGACATTGTAAAGGCTGCGCTGGCTGATGAGCCGGATGTGCTGATCGTATGGGGCGGAGATGGCACGATTGCGTGCGCCTTGTCACATGCCGGAGCGGATGGTCCGGCCGTGCTGCCGCTGCCGGGCGGGACGATGAACATGCTGCCGCATCGCGCGATTGGCGAGATTGACGACTGGAACGAGATTCTGGACCGCGCCCTTGAGGGCGGCGAGATTCGCAACATGCCTTGCGGCGAAGTTGTCGGTGGAGACCGCTTCTTTGTTGCCGCGATGATTGGCGACATGACGCGCCTGACCCAGTCGCGCGAAGCGCTGCGGGAAGGCCATATCCTGGAGGCTGCGCAGATCGTGCATGATGATACTGCGCTATCTCTCGAATCCAACATCGAATGGGGTGAGCCCGGCAAGGCGTCTGAAACGGCAACGGCGGTGACTGTGAACATCAATGCCGACACGCCGGGCATGCTGGAGGTCGCCACGATCAATCCTGCCAATCTGATTGATCTGGCCAGAACCGGATTTCAGATGCTGAGTGCCGGCTGGCGCGATGCGGAAAGCGTAGATGTGCGCAATATGCCGGAAGTAGATGTGTCTGTGACCAATAAGCGCCTGATCAGCCTGACCCTGGACGGAGAACTGACAGAGATGGAGCCGCCTGTCCGTTTCCGGCGGATAGATGCTGCGGCCCGCATCTTTGTGCCTGACATGCCTTCATGAGCCTGATTGTCCAACTTTCAGATATTCACTTCGGATCCGAAGATGCGGACGCGATTGCCCGGTGTGAGGCCCACATCAAGGAGGCCGCGCCGGACCTGCTGGTGATCTGCGGAGACCTGACCCAGAGAGGGCGCCGGCGGGAGTTTGATGCGGCGGCGGAGTGGCTGTCCGGCTTTGACATGCCGAAACTGATCGTGCCCGGAAATCATGACACGCCGATGTTTGACTTGGCGAGCCGGGCGCTGGACCCGTTTGCGCGCTTCAAGCGCCACTTCGAAGCGTGCCAGGATGAAGTGCGGGTCAAAGGCATTGTGGCGGTGGGCCTGAACACGGCGCGGGGCTGGCAGGTGCGGCGTAACTGGGCCGAAGGCTCTGTCGATCTGGAAGATCTGGACGAGGCCATTGTGCGCGCCGGAGAGCAGAAGGCCGATATGAAACTGCTGGCCTGTCACCATCCGTTCCGGTCTCTGCCCCATGCACCTTTGCGGGTGCGCACGCGTCGGGGCAGGCGGGCCTGTGACAAGGTGGCGGCGAGCCATATCCAGATGGTGCTGACAGGGCACGTGCACACGCCATCCGCCGTACTGCGCCAGCGCGCCAATGGCGCCTATCTGGCGGTGTCATCCGGCACACTGTCCACGCGGTTGAGGGCTGAGCCGCCTTCCTTCAACATGATCCGTCTGGAGAATGATCAGATTGATATTTCCCGGTGTGACCTGATCGACGGACAGATGACCGAAACCGGCATGGGCCGGTTCGACGCGCACTTTGAACGCAGCGATTGAGGGCGGCGATCAGGGCTGCAACTGGTTCAGGGGCGCTGCCTCAAAACCGGGTTGCAGCTGGGCGCGGATGCGGTCCACCAGCAAATGGACTTTGGGCTGCAGGTGCCGGGCCTGTGGATAGACCGCCCAGATCGGTTCCGGCTCTGGCCGGGAGTCTTCAAACAACTCCACCAATGCGCCGCTTTGCAGATAGGGCAGGACATAGAATAGCGGCAGCTGGCCGATGCCTGTGCCGGCGAGCAGACCGTCCAGAACGGAGGCCGCGGAATTGCAGCGCCAATTGCCCCGTGGGCGGAGGGTTTCATGCTTGTTGCCGATTTTGAAGCGCCAGCTGTTGGACGAACCAATCAGGCAATTGTGCGCCTTCAGATCATCCAGTCGCTGCGGCGTGCCATGGGCTTCCAGATAGGCGGGGGAGGCGCAGACCAGAAATTGCCGCGTGGCGACACGCGAACTGATCAGCCGGGAATCCTCCAGTCGCCCCGTGCGGATGGCGAGGTCAAACCCTTCCGCGATCAAGTCCACCAGCCGGTTCGACAGATCCATCGTGACCTCAACCTTGGGATATTCCTGACAGAAGCGTCGCACGATGGGAGAGATGTAGCGCTCTCCCAGCAGGGTAGAGCAGGTGATCTTGATCTCGCCCTGGGGGTCATTGTCTCCGCCGACAGCGGCGAACAATTCGTCCCGCGATTGGATCAATTGGCGGCAATGGGCTAAAACGGTGCGGCCTGTATCGGTGAGCGATACCTTGCGCGTCGTTCGGTAGAAGAGGGGCGCGCCAATGGCATTTTCGAGCCGCGTGACCGCGCGGCTGACATGGGAGGTGGAGACATTCAGTGCTTGCGCCGCCGGCTTGAAGCCCAGATTGGTCGCCACAGCGACGAATTCTTCAATTCCATCCCAATCCGTCCGCATTATCCCTGCCTTGCAATAATGAATTGCGAATTACCCACTTTAACGCTGTGGGCGCAAGAGTAGTATGGCATCAACAGATTATGGAGTTCCCTTATGAAGACACGCGCCGCTGTGGCCTTTGAGGCCAAGAAACCGCTCGAAATCGTCGAACTGGACCTGGAAGGCCCGAAGGAGGGCGAGGTTCTGGTCGAGATCATGGCGACGGGTATCTGCCACACGGATGCCTACACGCTGGACGGGCTGGACAGTGAAGGCATCTTCCCGAGCGTTTTGGGCCATGAAGGCGCGGGCATTGTTCGCGAAGTCGGTGCGGGCGTGACCAGCGTGAAGCCGGGCGATCATGTAATCCCGCTCTACACGCCGGAATGCCGCCAGTGCAAAAGCTGTCTCTCGGGCAAGACGAATCTCTGCACCGCGATCCGCGCAACGCAGGGCAAGGGCCTGATGCCGGACGGCACCAGCCGCTTCTCCTACAAGGGCCAGACGATCTACCACTATATGGGTTGCTCGACCTTCTCGAACTTTACCGTTCTGCCGGAGATCGCCGTCGCGAAAATCCGCGAGGACGCACCGTTTGACAAAGCCTGCTATGTCGGCTGCGGCGTGACGACGGGCGTGGGCGCCGTTGTGAACACGGCGAGGGTTCAGGTGGGCGACAATGTGGTTGTCTTCGGCCTTGGCGGCATCGGCCTCAACGTGATCCAGGGCGCCAAAATGGCCGGTGCGGACATGATTATCGGCGTGGACATCAATGATTCCAAGAAGGAATGGGGCGAGAAATTCGGCATGACGCATTTCGTCAATCCGAAGAACACGGCTGACGTCGTGGCCCATCTTGTGGAGCTGACCGGCGGCGGCGCAGACTATTCCTTTGACTGCACGGGCAATACGGATGTGATGCGTCAGGCGCTGGAATGCTGCCATCGCGGTTGGGGCACGTCTGTGATCATCGGCGTGGCGGAAGCCGGCAAGGAAATCAGCACACGGCCGTTCCAGCTGGTGACAGGCCGCAACTGGCGCGGCACGGCCTTTGGCGGCGCAAAAGGGCGCACGGACGTTCCGAAGATTGTCGACTGGTACATGAACGGCAAGATCCAGATCGACCCGATGATCACCCACGTCATGAAGCTGGACAAGATCAACGACGCCTTCGACCTGATGCATGCAGGCGAAAGCATCCGTAGCGTGGTGGTGTACGACTAGGCCCCCTCTTCGCGTCCCGGATAAGCGCTTTGCGCTTTCCGGGATGACAGAAATCTCATCCTGTCATCCCGGCTGGATGCCGGACCAAGTCCGGCGGGAGAGCCGGGACTCAGCGTGGCGTAACGCCGATGTCGCAATTCTTTTGGCTCAAAGGGATTGCGCAAATAATGGCTTCACGGCATTTGAAGTACGCACGAATAATAGAATTCAAACCAGAAGGGAGACTACATGTTCAGTCACGTAATGGTCGGGTCGGATGACATTGACCGCTCTAAGACATTCTATGATGCGCTGTTCAAGGCGCTGGGCGGGCGTGAGGCGATCACGGATCCGAAGGGGCGTCTGATCTATTTGCACAATGGCGGCACCTTCCTGGTCACCAAGCCGATTGATGGCAATGCGGCGACCTTCGCCAATGGCGGCACGATCGGCTTTGCGGCTGAGAACCCGGAACAGGCCGATGCCTGGCACAAGGCGGGCCTAGAAGCAGGCGGCAAGGCCATCGAAGACCCGCCGGGCTGGCGCGAAGGCGGCGGCATGAAGCTGTACCTCGCTTATCTGCGCGATCCGGACGGCAACAAGATCTGCGCGATGTGCCGCGGCTAAACTGAACGAAAGGCACCGGAATGGCATGGAGGGAAGACCTTTATGATGCATTCCGGCGCCGCTTCGGCCGCTGGTGGGTCGTCGACCCGCTGAGTGAACCGGAGTCCTCCGACACGTGGGACCCGCCCTCCGCCGAGGGGCTTGCCGCGCTGAAGCCGGGCGATATCGTGAGCCTCGCCTTCAAGGGCTGGCCGCGCGGGCGTATCTATTACTGGGAAATCCTGCGTGTCGAACTGATCGCCGTCGACGGCGATCAGCTGATTGGCCGCGTGGTGGATGATGCCGATGACATGCCGCAGCTGGAATGGGGGGTAGGGGTGACCTTCCGACGCGCGGACATTCTGGATATAGATCCGCCGGACTGGTGAACGGTTTCGCGCATGCGCCATGCCGTGTATGTTGTGATTTGAATAACGTACAAGGAGTCTGCTCTGATGACGGACCTTACACATTACACATTGCTGTGCGATGGGCGCATCGTGGAAGCCAATGATGAGTTCGACACCGAACCGGGGCCTTGCATCATGGGCATGAAAGTGTGGGCGCGCGATGCCGAGCAGGCCGCCGATATGATTGCCGATATCGGCCCGCGCCTGGGCTTTCATCCGGATGGCGAACTGCAGGTGTTCGTGACGGAACCCGAAGCGCCGATGAAGGACGAGCCATTCGGCTATGATGTGCAGTTTACCGCGTATACGGATGAAGAGGCCGAGGCGGATGCAAGCCTTGATGACGACCGCCCAACCATTCACTGACGGCGTGGGCTGACCATGGCGGATCATGTGTCGCTTCAGTCTGTTGAGTCCGCTGCCATTCGGGAAATTGCCGGGCGCGCCATGCAGCAAGGCAATCAGGTGTCAGGCATCGCGCCATGGTCCAAAGCGTTGGTTGTGCACATGGCGTATAGTCTGTCAGAGACGCTGAAGGCCGAAATTTGCGCGCAGTATCCCGGCCTTGAATATTATCGGGAGGAGGGATCTCCGCATAATCCGCCTGATGAAGGCTTCATCGATGGCGGGTTTGCGATTTCGTTTCCCCGGCCCAGGGTGGCAGGCTGATGCCTCAGGCGAGGGCCAGCCGGTTCTGCTTGCGGGTAAGGCGTGCGGGCAGTTCGAATTCTTTCAGAGGGGCGCCGCCAATGCGGCCCAGAAGGGCATCGGCGCGTGAACGGGCTTCATTGTCCAGCGCATCATAAGCGTCCAGCACGGCCTGCAGGCGCCATAGTGGGAAGGTGCGCGCGGCGGCTGGCCCGATACTGTTTTCGATATTGATCTCGATCTGGCCAAGGGCACGCGGCAGGAAGGCCCCGGGCTCTGCCTCTTTCGCCCAGTCTTGCAGAAAATGCGCCGTCTGAAGCAGCGCGGGGAATTGTTCCCGCATTTGCCGCGCCAGGATCGGCGTCAGGGTGACGGGGATACTGTCATCCGTAGGCAGATCGCCTGTCGAGGGGGAGCTTGCCTGAACGCGCTCTACCCAGTCTGCCACTTTCGGGGCGATGCGGTGCATGATCTCACCCGACGCCGGGTCGCGGTAGAGGTGCGCATATAGCGGGCCATAGAGAGCAAAGTCAGCAAAGCTCGCGCGGTCTCCCAGCGCGTAGGGATGCACTTCCAGATGCGTGGAGAATTCCTTCAGAAAGGCTTCATAGCTTTTCTCGATGCCGGGAATCGTGGTGGCGGACACGCCGAGCGGGGGCAGGGCGCCCTTGAAGCGCTGGCCATTCTTGCGGCCGACGTCATATTGTTCGGGCTTTGACAGGTCCGGCGCGGAAAGTGCGCCAAATTCCTGATAGGCAAAGTCCTCATTATAGGTCCAGCGATAGTGCATCGCGGGAATGACCAGCCACTCATCCGCGTAAAGCTGCAACAGCTGGCTGACGAAACGCTGCACAGGGCCGTGCGGCATGACGGGGGGCTCTGCCTGTTCGGCGGCTTCGACATGGGCGATGATTTCGGCCGTGTCCTGTACGATCCCGCCCGCAGGCGTTTTCATGACCGGGATGACCGGCCAGCCGACATGCGGCAGGATGATGTCGCGATAGACGTCCTGTGTTGCGCCTTCCTCGTGAAAGGGCACGCCGCGCCAGCTGAAATAGGCCCGGGCCTTTCCGGTGAAATAGCTGACCTCTGCGCCATACAGGATGTAATCTGCCACGTTTCCTCCTCGGAGTATTGTCTGTTTCTCTTTCATGATGTGATGCGCCAGCGGCCGCTGGCAAGCAAGTCATGCCAACATGCGGCACCGGTCGGCAGCTTGGCGAATGCCGCGCCCTTGTGCTTCAGTGCAAGTCAGACCAGATCAGTCTGAGATCAAATCCCCCTAGATGCAGGACATGACATGACCCTTACGCAAGTTTCTTCGTGGCAATCCTTTGGCGGTACGCTGTCTGTGCATGATCATGAAAGCGCACTGCAGAACTGCACGATGCGTTTTGCGGTCTATACGCCGCCGCAGGCAGACCCGGAGACGGTGCCGGTGCTGTGGTATCTCTCCGGCCTGACCTGCAGCTGGGCGAATGTGATGGAGAAATCCGGCCTGCAGCGCGCTGCGTCAAAGCATGGCATCATGATCATCGCCCCGGATACCAGCCCGCGCGGTGAGGATGTGCCCGATGATGAGGGTTATGATCTGGGGCAGGGCGCCGGCTTTTACCTGACCGCGACGCAGGAGCCTTGGGCGAAGCATTACAAGATGGACCAGTACATCACCGATGAGCTGCCCAAGGTGATCGCAGAGCATTTCCCGGCGGCGGATATGAGCCGCCAGGGGATTTTCGGCCACTCCATGGGTGGGCATGGCGCGATCACGCTGCACCTGAAGCATCCGGATGTATACAAAAGCTGTTCCGCCTTCAGCCCGATCACCAGCCCGTGCCAGGTGCCGTGGGGCCAGAAGGCCTTTACCGCCTATCTGGGTGATGCCTCTGTCGCGTGGGAGCAATATGATGCGACCGAACTGGTGAAGGAGCGCCAGACCAGGGCGACCATCCTGGTCGATACCGGCACGGCGGATAGCTTCCTTGAGCGCGAGTTGAAGCCGGAAATCTTTACCGAAGCCTGCCGCAAGCATGGCCAGCGGCTGGATTACAATATGCGCGATGGCTATGGGCACGACTATTATTTCATCGCCACTTATATGGACGAGCATATCGCGCACCATGCGCGGGCGCTGGAAGCCTAGGCGGCGAGAGTTTGCTCGACAGGCGTGTGTCGGCCCGTTACCGTTTCAGTTGAAACCAATGGGAGCTTGCCGATGACACGCCTTTCTGCCTGCTTGTTTGCCGCCTGTGCGCTGGCCCTTCCGGCGCTTGCCGGGCCCGAGGATTTCACGACGGGGCCGGCGATTGAAGGTTATGGCCCGGTTGCGCAGGTGCCTGACGCGACGCGCTTGTCGAAGGATAGCGTGTTCAAGGTGGCGTTCGATACCTCGCTTGCCGCCCAGCCCGGCAAGCTGAACCGGACCCTGGAAGGTGCGGCGCGGTTCCTGAACATGCATGAGGCTGTCGGCATTCCGGCATCGAACATCAAGCTGGCCATTGTTATCCATGGACCCGCATCAGAGGATCTGCTGGATGTGGAGGGCAATGCCAATGCCCCGCTGATCGCTGCGCTGCAAAAGCATCGTGTACGTATCATCCTGTGCGGCCAGACAGCAATGTACAAGGACATCCGCCAGAGTGATCTTCTGCCCGGCGTCGAGATTGCGCTGTCTGCGATGACGGTGCATGCGCAATTGCAGCAGGAAGGCTATACGCTAAACCCGTTCTAAGGTGGCCCTGGTAGGGCCTCTAATCCATGGCCTCGGCCTTCAGCCAGATGCCTTCGCGCTCTCCCACCCGGCGCTCCACCAGCAGGCGGGCTACCTGATGGTCATCCTCGAAGACATTGCCGGTCAGGCTGTCCAGCAGAGCCTTTGCCAGATTGTCGAGATCCATCCAGGGGGCATCCCCGGTATATTCCATCATGATGTGCACGGAATAGTCGCCATAGCCGGGCCGTAGCGGCGGGAACTCCTTGCGGAAGAATTCCTTCAGCAGCGTCTTGTAGTATTTCGTCTGCGTGGTGAGGCCGGTGCAACGCACTTCCAGCGCGCCCTCATCCGTGATGCGCGCGCGGACCTTGCCAGCGGAAATCCAGTCTACGCTCATCCGCGCATCCGGTGGCGTGACTGCATGTGCGCTTCGATGGCTTCCTTGGACTCCCTCAGGCCGAGGCCTGTGGCGTCACGCAGAAGTTTGATGGCGTGCAGCTTGTGCCGGCCTTCAATGGCCTGATTGATCTCGGTCCATTTGGCTTCTGGTACGCGGGACAGGGCCGCGTCGATCTCTTCCTGGCTGTGATGGGACAGGCCGTGCGATTTCTGGCGGCCGCTGCCGCGCACGAGATAGCCGAGCGCAAAGGCGATGACGAGTGCGATGGCGACTTCGATATGCAGGAAACTGGCGATCATGTCCCTTATGGGCCTCATTCTGGTCCGGCTGTGTCTGGTGCGGCAATCGCCACAGTGTTGCAGTCCTTCTACAGCATGCTACACCGCAGCGCGACCCGGCTAATGACCGCCAAGCGGAGAGATCAGATGAGCAATACCCGTACCGAAACCGACACAATGGGCCCGATTGAGGTCTCCAATGACGCCTATTGGGGCGCGCAGGCTCAGCGCAGCCTCGGCAATTTCAAGATTGGCTGGGAAAAACAGCCTGAGCCGATCATCCGCGCCCTTGGCATCGTCAAGAAAGCCGCCGCCGAAGCGAACATGGACCTCGGCAAGATGGATCCGGATCTGGGCAAGGTGATCATCCAGGCCGCAGAGGAAGTCATCGACGGCAAGCTGAATGAGCATTTCCCGTTGGTCGTCTGGCAGACGGGCTCCGGCACGCAATCCAACATGAATGCCAATGAGGTGATCTCCAACCGCTCCATCGAGATACTGGGCGGGGAGAAGGGTTCCAAGAAGCCGGTTCACCCGAACGATCATGTGAACATGTCCCAATCCTCCAACGACACGTTCCCGACGGCGATGCACATTGCCTGCGCCGAGGAAGTCGTCCACCGGCTGATTCCGGCGCTGAGCGTGCTGCAAAGCGCACTGGCCGCAAAAGCTGCCGAGTGGAAGGACATCATCAAGATCGGCCGCACACACACGCAGGATGCAACGCCTGTCACGCTGGGCCAGGAATTCTCCGGTTATGCCCAGCAGCTGAGCAATGGCATCGAGCGTATAGAGCTGACTCTGCCGAAACTGATGGAATTGGCGCAAGGTGGCACGGCGGTCGGCACGGGCCTCGCCTCTCCGGTCGGCTTTGCCGAGAAAGTGGCCGAGAAGATTGCCGGTATCACCGGTCTGAAATTCACGACCGCACCGAACAAGTTCGAAGCGCTGGCCGCGCACGACGCGATGGTGTTTACGCATGGCGCCATCACAACGGTGGCGATGTCCTGCTTCAAGATTGCCAATGACATCCGCTTCCTCGGCTCCGGCCCACGTTCCGGCTTGGGCGAGCTGGCCCTGCCGGAGAACGAGCCGGGCAGCTCCATCATGCCGGGCAAGGTTAACCCGACGCAGTGTGAAGCGCTGACCCAGGTCTGCGCACACATTCACGGCAACAATGCTGCAATCGGTTTTGCCGGCAGCCAGGGCCATTTCGAGCTGAACGTCTTCAACCCGATGATGGCCTATAACTTCCTGCAATCCGTGCGTTTGCTGGCAGATGCAGCTGTGAGCTTCACAGAGAATTGTGTTGTCGGTATTGAGCCGCGCCTCGACAATATCGAGCGTGGGCTCAAGAACTCGCTCATGCTGGTGACACCGTTGAAAGAGAAATATGGTTACGACCGCGCCGCCAAGATCGCCAAAACGGCCCACAAGAACGGGACGACGTTGCGCGAGGAAGCTATCAAGGATGGCATCCCGGGCGAGGATTTCGACAATATCGTCGATCCGTCCAAGATGATTTCGCCGGGCTGATTTCAGGCTATGTCCCGGCCAGTCGCGCCGCCAGCGCGGCCCGGTCGGGCACGAACAGCACGTGCTGCCCGCGGTTCGACTCGCGGATGAAATCCGCCATGGGTTTGCTCGATGCCGCCATGGCCCCGGTATCGCCGAGGATGGCGACCCGGGCATGGTAGTTCATGAACTTCTGGAGGAAGAGGCCGAACTGGCGTGTTGAAAGGTCCAGCATGTCGGCATGAAGGCGCTCTGCCGGAATGGCGATACAGTCGGCCTCGCTGCCATACATGTCACCGAGCAGCGTCAGGGCATCGGCCTCTTGTTTCAGAGGCGGACCGTTCGTATCGACGAATGCGACAGGTATTCCCGAAATCTGTTCGATATTCATGGGCGCCTTATTCGCTGTGTCCGGAACGGTGTCAACTCGGATAGATTGAAGGGTGATCGGGATCGGATCATGCGGTAAAGGACGTGCATGATGGACTTTGATCCCGATACCTTCGGCACGCTGAACGCGGACAATTATGACGCCCTGCACGATCCGGGCACGACGGAGGAGTCTGTCGCGCTGATCGCGGAGCTGGCGGGGCAGGGGCGGCTCTTGGAGCTGGCCATCGGCACAGGCCGCATGGCTCTGCCGCTGAAGGCGCGTGGGTTCGATATTTCAGGCATCGAAGGCTCAGCTGCCATGGTGGAGAAGCTACGCGAGAAGCCGGGCGGGGCGGACATTCCGGTCGTGATTGGTGACATGGCGGATTGCGCGATAGACGGCACGTTCGATTTCGCCTTTCTCGTGTTCAACACGCTGTTTAATCTGACGAGCCAAGCCGATCAGGTGCGCTGCTTTCGCAATGTTGCCGACAGGCTCGCGCCCGGCGGTGCCTTCCTGATCGAGACCTTTGTGCCGGACTTTACAGCCTATCAGGGCCATCAGAGCCTGCGAACCCGCAAGATCGGTTTCAAGTCTCTATGGTTTGAGGCAACGCTGCACGATCCGACCCGGCAGGTGATCGAATATCAGCGTGTGCGGATTACGGAGCAGGGGGTAAGACTTGTGCCTCTGGTGATGCGCTATGCCTGGCCGCAGGAAATTGACCTGATGGCAGAGCTGGCTGGACTGCAGTTGGAACAACGCTGGGGCGGCTGGGCTCGTGAGCTCTTTACTGCCGACAGCCGCATGCATGTTTCACTGTATAGAAAGGCGGCAGGCTAAGCCCCGCAGGGGGCTTTTCTCAGGCCTTCGGGTTGCGCCATGGGTGGAAGACCGTCATAGGGCGGGCAAACTCCCTTCCTTCCCTCAAGACCGAAGAGTTTAAGCCCGTGGTAAAATCGACTTTCGCAGCGTTCGCTGACCGGCTCAGCGCGCAAGGCCTGTCGCAGGCCAGCTTCACCCAGTTCACCCCGAACCGGATCAAGATTGAATTGCTGTCCGGCCTGACCGTGGCGCTGGCGCTTGTGCCGGAGGCTGTGGCCTTTGCGTTTGTCGCGCATGTGCACCCGCTGGTCGGGCTGTATGCCGCGTTCATCGTGGGGCTAGTGACGGCATTGATCGGCGGTCGGCCGGGTATGATTTCCGGCGCAACGGGCGCGCTGGCGGTCGTGATGGTCTCTCTGGTGAGCACGCATGGGGTGGAATATCTGTTCGCGACAGTTGTGCTGATGGGCATTCTGCAGCTGGCGGCGGGGATATTCCGGTTCGGGAAGTTCATCCGGCTGGTGCCGCATCCCGTGATGCTGGGTTTTGTGAATGGCCTGGCCATCGTCATCTTCATGGCGCAGCTGACACAGTTCAAGGTACCCGGCACGGCAGAGGCTTCTGGCCATGGCCTATCCGGTGGGGAATGGATGAGCGGCTGGCCGCTGATTCTTATGCTGGGCCTTGTCGCGCTGACCATGCTGATCATCTGGGGCTTGCCGAAGGTCACAAAGATCATTCCAGCGCCGCTGGCAGGCATCGGCATTGTTGCCGCAGTTGTCATTGGTTTTGGCCTGGATGTGCCGCGCGTCGGCGACCTGGCCTCCATTCAGGGCGGGTTGCCGCCATTCCACGTTCCGAGCGTACCGATGACCTGGGAGACGCTGGAAATCATCCTGCCTTACGCCGTCATTCTGGCGGCCATTGGCCTGATTGAAAGCCTGCTGACGCTGAACCTTGTCGGGGAAATCACGGGAAAACGCGGCGGCGCGAGCCAGGAATGCGTCGCGCAGGGCGCAGCCAATGTGATCACGGGGTTCTTCGGCGGTATGGGCGGTTGCGCCATGATTGGCCAGTCCATGATCAATGTGAAATCCGGCGGACGCACGCGTCTTGCTGGCATTGCGGCGGCGCTGTTCCTGCTGGCCTTTATCCTCGTTGGCTCCAGCCTGATCGAGCAGATCCCGCTGGCGGCTTTGGTCGGCGTGATGTTCATGGTCGTGATCGGCACCTTTGCCTGGAACAGTTTGCGCATCATGACGCGCATTCCGCTGATAGACGCCGCAGTGATCGTACTGGTGACGGTTGTGACCGTATTCTACGATCTCGCGACAGCAGTTGTCGTGGGCGTGATTGTCTCGGCGCTTGCCTATGCCTGGAACAATGCGCGCCGCATTCACGTCATCGAGCGCGACAGCGTGCGCACACCAGGCGCCCATGTGTATGAGATTGAAGGCCCGCTCTTCTTCGGCTCCACCGATGCCTTTGCCGAATTGTTCCACCCGGAAACCGATCCCGATGTGGTGATCGTTGACTTCATGCGCTCCCGCGTTGTGGACCAGTCTGCCCTTCAGGCCATTGAAGACCTTGCCCGGCGCTATGAGGCGCAAGGCAAGACGCTGCAGCTGCGCCACTTGTCGCGCGATTGCCACCGCCTGCTCAGCAAGGCGGGGCAGCTGATGATCGATTCCGATGATGACCCGGATTACGCGCTGGCGGTGGACTATTCCGTGCGGACCGGCGCGTTTGGCGGGGCTCACTAACCGGTCAGTCTGTCGCGATTTCTGTAAATCTCCTTGCTCGTACCTGCTTGTTCCGCCACTAGGTAGGCCACTCAGATACTTGGAGGAAACACGATGGAAATGGATTTCAGCAATATGTTTTCGGTCGCTGGCAAGACAGTTGTCATCACCGGCGGCTCTCGCGGCATTGGTGAAATGATCGCGGCTGGCTTTCTGTCGAACGGTGCGAAAGTGATCATTTCGTCCCGCAAGGCGCAGGCCTGCGAGGAAACGGTCGAGCGCCTGAAAGCGGAGTATGGCGGCGAGATCTATGCCATCCCTTCAGATGTCGGCAGCCTGGACGGCGTGAACCATCTGGTGAGAGAGCTGGAGAAGAAGGAAGACAAGGTCGACGTGCTGGTCAACAATGCCGGCGTGGCCTGGGGTGCCTCGCTCGATGAGTTTCCGGAGCACGGCTATGACAAGGTGATGGATGTGAACGTCAAAGGCGTTTTCTTCCTGACGCAGAAAATGATGCCGCTGCTGCGCAAGGCCGCCAGCAAGGACAATCCGGCCCGCGTCATCAACATCGCCTCCGTCGATGGCATGCACACCTCTCCGATGAGTGGCTATATCTATGGCACGTCCAAGGCGGCGGTCATTCACCTGACGCGCTTTATGGGCTCTCAGCTGGCCAAGGAAAATATCCTCGTCAACGGCATCGCGCCGGGCCCGTTCCCGACCTACATGCTGTCGACCGGTGTTGGCTACAAAGGCGAAACCGAGGGCGTCGACTGGGATGCGATTGGCAGCCGCACGCCGATGGGCCGCGTCGGCGCGCCGAGCGATGTGGCAGGCCTGTCCATCTTCCTGGCTTCCAAGGCATCCGCCTACATCACCGGGCATACCATTCCGTGTGATGGCGGCATCGTTTCCGGCAGCTAAGGTTGCACACTGTCTAAGCCCTGCTGTCTTGTGAATGGCGGGGCTGTGGCAGCCGGAATGCCTGCGGGCAGGGGATGGCAGATATTGCGACGCAGTTTAGACTGACCGTACATAGAATCACCCCTTGCCCAGAAAGGCCCCGCTCATGGCAAAAGCTCCTGTCGGATCCAAATCCAATCCGTCCGAATTCGATGTGCTGGAAAAGCTCGCGCCGGATGAGCCTTACTTCGTCATTCGTGCGCATGATCCGCTGTCTTCCGCGCTGGTGGAACTGCACGCCTATATCGGTGCCGGTCAGGCAGGCGCGGCTCACAACAAGCTGGCCGAGATCATGGCCCTGACCTCTGCTAAAGCTCCGCGCCCGGCTTCCAGCCCGAAATACCGTGAAACCTTCGCGATTTCGCTGGCCATGGAGCAATGGCGCGAAAGCCACGAGGAATAGGAACCGCCGCAGGTGCAGCTCGCTCCGGTTACGCTCGAAAACCGTTTCGTATGGCTCGTTCCGTTTGATCTGGAGCGGCATGCTGCAGATCTGCGCGACATGGCGGAGCGCTCAGGTGAGCGGCTGGCGACCTGGCCCTATTTCAATCCCCCTGGCGACTGGATCACGCCCTGGGTGGCGACCATCCGCAAGCGGGCTGAAGCGGGTACGCTGATTCCGTTTGCGGTGATCCTGCCGGATGGGAGATTTGCCGGCATGACGGCGTATCTGAGTCCGGATGCCACATCGAAACATGTCGAAGTCGGGATGACGATCTATGCCCCGGAATTCCAGGGCAGGGAGGTCAATCCTGCCTGCAAGCATCTGCTGTTGGCCCATGCCTTCAATCAAGGGGCTATTCGCGTTTTCTTCAATGTGGACGAGCGCAACAAGCGGTCTCAGGCGGCGGTCAGAAAGCTCGGCGGTGTGCAGGAAGGCATTCTGCGCGACAATCGTATCCTGCCGGATGGATTTGTCCGCTCGACCGTGGTGTTCTCCATCCTGGCGCGAGAATGGCCCGGTGTGAAAGCCGGGCTGGAGGCGCGCCTTGCCCGGTTTGAGGAGCAGGACGGATGAGCGATCCGATCAATCTCAACAAGTTTCGCAAGGCGAAAGCCAAGGCCGAGAAAGAGCAGCGCGCAGTGGAAAACCGCGCCAAGTTCGGCCGTACGAAAGCCGACAAGACGCTCGACAAGGCCCGCGCCGACAAGGTGATCCGCCTGACGGACGGGCACCGCCTGAAGGATAACCCGGAAGATCGTGGTTAATCAGATCTGAACACCGGGGCACCGGCCTTGCAGAGTTTCTCCCGACCTTGTTTCAAAGCGGGAGATTCAGGCCATGCGTCGCATTCTGGCAAAACTCAGCCTTGCCGCCTTCGCTTTTGGCGCCGGCATGACCTGGGGGATCCTCGCCGACGCCGCCGAAATGGGCATGCTGAAAGGGTTTTAACTGCCCGGTGTCTTTCCAGTCGTTGCGTCTGGCTCTTCCGGGTGGAGGATCGAGTTGATCAGGGCATCATCCATGCGGCGGCCGGAGACACGTTCCAGAGCCGAGAAGATTGGCTGGGCTTTCTTGTCTTTCAGCAGGGGAATGGTCTGCGCGATCTCGGCGGCGCGGGCATAGCGCAGCTGGGCCGTGGACATGTCTCCGCGGGCTTCGGCGCAAGCCCCGATATTGTGGATTACTGCGGGGGCACGTGGCCATTCGCGGCCAAGGGCATCCCATTGCGCGCAGGCGCCCATGATCTCGCCGCGTTTGGTCGCTTCGACCGCGGCTGCAAAGCGTGGGTCATTCTGCGCTTCAGGCGTCAGACCCTCGGTGAGGATCTCGGCCCGCATGGTCTTGTAATAGGGCGCGACATCATTGCGGAAGCGGCGCACGGCCTCGACCGTTGCATCCTCGATCATGCCGATCGGAGCATTATAGGGATTGTAGCTGGAATGGACGGGATCGCGCCATGTGCCCAGTTCCTGGCCGTGGTCTTCATATTCGGCAATGTCGCGGCAAGTCTCACGATTGGCGCCGCCAATTTGCTTCTGTGTGAAGACAGCACGCCCCGTATCATAATCCACAAGGTTCGTGGTGACGACGACTTCGACCGTTTCCTCGCGGCACTCGGTTTCAACAATGGCGCGGTGTTCGCAGTCAAACAGGCCGTCATATTCCACGCAGCGCTTCTCGCGCTCAAACCGTAACTCCTCTTCCCAGGAGTCGATGTCTACGCGGCCCTCATAGACGCCTTGCGGCACTGGGCTCGTCTGCGTGAACCAGTAGGTACCATCCAGAACGACCTGATCGAGCATGTTGGCAAACTCGGCCTCAGCGACCTCGCCGGCCGGGCCACGGAACCGCCCGACCTCAACATCGCGATAACTGGCGGCGTCCGGAATGTTGGGGGCCATGCGGGCCTGATAGTCATATCCGGGGGTGGCGCAGGCCGTTGCCAAAGCGGAAACAGCGAGGAAAAGCAGTCGTCTCATAAGTGTTTGGTCCAGTGATTTCAGCCCATTAGCCTTCAGATATACTGAATGCTGCATGAACCTTACCGCATGATTATTCGCGCAGGGGCATTCTTGACCTGCGGGGTCGGTGCCGCCACCTGTTTGCCACACTTATGAGGAGCTCCTGATGACAAGCCCGCTATTTACGCCTTTCAAACTGAAATCCCTGACCCTTCCCAACCGGATCGTGATGGCGCCGATGACACGGTCGCAATCCCCGAATGGCGTACCTGGCGAGAATGTTGCCGACTATTATGCCCGACGCGCCGAGAATGAGGTGGGCCTGATTGTCACTGAGGGTACGACCATCCGCCGGGGTGGGGCGTCCAATGATCCAAGCGTCCCGAACTTCCACAAGCCGGACTCGCTGGCCGGTTGGCAGAATGTCGTCAACAAGGTGCATGAGAAGGGCGGCAAGATTGCGCCGCAGATCTGGCACATGGGCATGGTGCGCAAGGCAGGCAGCGGCCCGGAGCCGGATGCGCCGACTGACAGTCCCTCCGGCATGACCCATACGGGGAAGCAGGTGGTCGATGCACCAACCGATGCCGAAGTGGATGACATGGTGCAGGCCTATGCCGATGCGGCGGCCAAAGCCGAAGAGTTGGGCTTTGACTGTGTCGAGATCCATGGCGCGCACGGTTATCTGATCGACCAGTTCTTCTGGGATGTTATGAACAAGCGCGACGACCGGTTCGGCGGCACCAGCCTGGTCGAGCGGGCGAGCTTTGCCGGCGACATCATTCGCGAAGTGCGCAAGCGGGTGTCCAAGGACTTCCCCGTCATCCTGCGCTATTCGCAATGGAAACAGCAGGATTATGGCGCGCGGCTTGCCACGACGCCGGATGATCTGGAAGCTTTCCTGAAAGTCTTCGTGGATGCAGGTGTCGACATTCTACACGTGTCCCAACGTCGTTACTGGGAACCGGAATTCCCTGAGATAGATGGTGAGGCTGGCCTGAATGGTGCTGGCTGGGCGAAGAAACTGACTGGCCTGCCGACGATTACGGTTGGCTCTGTCGGCCTGTCGGGTGATTTCATCCATGCCTTCCAGGGCCAAGGTGCCGGAACACGCAAGCTGGACGATCTGGAAGAACGCCTGTCGCGCGGTGAATTCGATCTGGTCGGTGTCGGCCGTGCCCTGCTTCAGGATCCGGAATGGGCGCGCAAGGTGCATGAAGGCCGTCATGCAGAGCTGACCGATTATGATGCAGCGAGCCTCGCCAAGCTTTATTAATTGGTTAATTCGCTTGTCAGGTGAGTTTGTCCGTGGTTTTCATATGCCTGAGTGGAGTGCTGACAGGGACGTGTCAGGCTTCATAATGGTGGTGGGGACGATTGGCAGACCTCCCCGGCAAAGTGACATGGCGAAGGCGCACGGGGGACCTATGCGTGTGCCTTGGCTCCGCTTCAGATGCTTGACCCGGTCTGATGCGGCACTGCGCGGTTGGTCTGATTTTCCCCTCTTAGCGGGCTAGTCCCGCATTTTGAGACGAGATGCCATCACACCAGCATCCCGTCTCCGTCCTTGCGGAGGGTGTATTGCTCACACCCGGTACATCCTCCGCGGGACTTTTTCTATCAGCTTATTCTATGTGTGGTGGCTCAGGGCTGCGCGCCCTTGGTCCGCGCCATGATGGTCCCGCAGGGTGCATCTTCCGCCATGCCTGGCTCAATGAAGGGCAGGGCGGCCAGGCCGCCGCTGACACTTCCCAGCAGGGCAGAAATGCCGAGCTGCAAGATGGTCTCTCCGCTCAGGGCAGAGATTTGCGGATCCCGGAATGTGCCCATGATGCTGACATTGCCGATCAGTGAGCCGAATGAGGCATCCTTGGCATCCGAGCGGACTTTCAGATCCATCATTTCATGCCGCATGTTCAGCTTGCCATCCACGATCACGAGGCTGTCGGCTGTGTCGACGATTGCCGGATCAAGTTCTCCAATCCCCTGATCGAACCGGATGGAAAGCGCTGCGCAGCGGGCAGGCGTGTAGGTGCGATCTTCCGGCGCTTCTCCCAGCAAGGTGATCGCCTCCCCCAGATCGAGGGCAGCGCCTTCTGCGGCGAGGGCCCATAGTTCGGCCGTTTCCGACCAGACCGACACACGGCCATCCAGTGTTGCAGCGGCTTCCTGGAAGCCATCGCCCATCGCTTCGATCTGGAAGCGTCCATTGGCGTTGCCGCGTACAAAGGGCGTCAGCGAGAGATTGCTGAACGGCACATTGGTTAGCTCACCCTGCGCATCTGTTTTTGCGGGAGACTGGCTGCCGTCCAGCGTGACATAGGAAACAAGGTGGCCTTCCTCGAAATCGAGCTGGAGGGTGGGGGCCCGCACGACGCGACCTTCAATATTGAATTCCAGCTTGATGCCGCGAATGTCGAAAATGGCATTGGTCACCCGATTGGCATGATAGAGGACATGGCCATCCACAGCATCGAGACGGGTAAAGTCGATCACAGCATTCGGGATCAGCCGGCCACTCGCGTCATAGGCTTCGCGGGTTTTCTTCTGAACCGTATTGGTGGTTTCATTTTCTCCCGTTCCGACCGGGATGCCGAACAGTATGCCGAGATCGTCAAAGTCCAGATTGGCAGATTGAAGATCTGCCTCCAACAGCGGAGTGCCTTCGCCAAAGGTGATCTTCAGCGGGCCGCTGAGGTCGCTGTCGCCAATGCGGGTTTCCGGGGCGAAGTCCAGTGCAATTTTCTGGCGGGAGAAGGTCAGATACGCGACCGCATCATAGGGCGGCGTGTCCGGTGAGGCGAAGCCGGCAAGGTTTGCAAAGTCCGCAAAATTGTCGCCGGACATTTTCAGTTTGCCGGACAGAACAGAGAGGTCAGACGGACGGGCCCGGCCCTCAAAGTCCAAATCCAAGCCGCTGCTGGATGCGGTTACAGACAGGTCTCCGGTGCGAAGGGAGCCTGTTGCGGTCTGGACCATGATCGGCTCTGTGCCTTGATCGCGCACAAAGCGGACTTCGATATCTTTCGCGCGCACCTCATCAATCAGGGCGCGCCAGTCTTTCAGCGTCATGCCCTCATTTCCGCCCTCCGGCTCGTCCATGCGCACAACGATGTAACCATTGCGAGCTTCAGCGCGGGACACCCAGCTGAGGCCGGGCAGGAAGCCGAAGAAATTGACGCGCAATTCGCCGGAATCCGCTTCAGCGGTGCCGGGGGCCTGGAAATTCTCAAGCGTCATTTCATTCACGGCGGGAAAGCGAAGGTGCGCGCGGCTGACGGAGGCATCTTTCGGGCCCCATTGCCTAAGCGACCAATTGGTCACCGGCGTTGCCACAGCCGGGAACACCATCAGGATCAGAAAGATGGCGAAGGCCACCAGCAGAGCGCAGGCAATATCGAAGACGATTTCGACACTGCGGGGGAGGTGGATATCCGGCATGGTGCTTCAACGCCTGGATGAGAGATTGGTTCACCGGGTGCAACGGACCCTGCCCATCGGGCCAATCCCTGCTATATGTTCGCTATGAGTTCCAATCCGAATCGACTGTCCATTTCCCAGATGGCGGCGGCGAAAGCCCCCGCGGCCGCAGGCAATGAGGCGTATCTTGAAGGCCTGAACCCTGAGCAGCGCGAGGCCGTGCTGACGACGGAAGGCCCATTGCTGGTGCTGGCAGGAGCGGGCACGGGCAAGACGCGCGTTCTGACGACGCGTCTGGCGCACATCATTGGCACGCGGCTGGCCTGGCCGTCGCAGACGCTGACGGTGACCTTCACCAACAAGGCCGCGAGGGAAATGCGCGAGCGTGCGCTGTCAATGCTGGGCGAAGCGGGAGAGGGCCTGCGCTGGCTGGGTACGTTTCACTCCATCAGCGCGCAGATCCTGCGCAAGCATGCCGAACTGGCGGGCCTGAAATCCACCTTCACCATTCTGGATACAGATGACCAGGTGCGCCTGTGCAAGCAGATCATCCTGGCCGAAAACATTGACCCCAAGCGCTGGACGCCGCGTTTCCTGGCCAGCCTGATTGATGGCTGGAAAAACCGGGCGCTGACACCGGACAGGGTGCCGCCGGAAGAGGCCCACCAGTTCGCCGATGGCAAGGGCATCACCTGCTACCAGATCTATCAGGCTCGGTTGAAGGTTCTGAACGCCTGCGACTTTGGCGATCTGCTGATCCATAACATCACGATCTTTCAGAAGAACCCTGATCTGCTGAAGGAATATCACGACAAGTTCCGCTACATTCTGGTCGATGAGTATCAGGATACCAATGTGGCGCAGTATCTGTGGCTGCGCCTTCTGGCGCAAGGCTCCCAGAATATCTGCTGTGTGGGCGACGATGACCAGTCCATCTATGGCTGGCGCGGCGCGGAAGTGGACAACATCCTGCGCTTCGAAAAGGACTTCCCCGGCGCGAAGGTGATCCGTCTAGAGAAGAATTACCGCTCTACCAAGCACATCCTGGCGGCGGCGTCTGCGGTGATCGCCAACAATAAGGGCCGCCTTGGCAAGACGCTCTATGTCGGCGACGACAATGCGATTGACGAGATTGACGCGGCCAAGGTGAAGGTGCGCGGCCTGTGGGATGGCGAAGCGGAAAGTCGCCTGATTGCGGATGATATTGAAAGCTGGGTCTCCAAGGGCGGCAAGCATGATGATTGCGCCGTGCTGGTGCGGGCCTCCTGGCAGATGCGCGCCTTTGAAGAACGCTTCATCATGCTGGGTATTCCGTATCGTGTGATCGGCGGGCCGCGCTTCTTCGAGCGCGCAGAGATTCGTGATGCGCTGGCCTACTTGCGGCTTGTGCGGTCGCCGGATGATGATCTGGCGTTCGAGCGCGTGGTGAACCAGCCGAAGCGCGGCGTGGGCAACACAACGCTGGCCAAGCTGCAGGCCTATGCGCGCGGCGACGGGCGAAGTCTGTTCACGCTGACGCCGATGGTGCTGCAGACTGACGAGATCAAGGGCGGGGCGAAGCGCGGCCTGACCCTGTTCATCGACCAGATCAATCTCTGGCGCGACAAGCTGGCGAACGGTATGCCGCATACGGAGCTGGCCGAGGTGATCCTCGAAGAGTCCGGCTATACCGACATGCTGCAGAAGGACCGCAGCCCGCAGGCGCAGACGCGGCTGGACAACCTCAAGGAACTCGTCCGCGCGATGGGCGAGTTCGACACGCTGGCAGGCTTTCTGGAACATGTCGAACTGGTGATGGACGCCTCCAGCGGCGGGGCGGACGAGGACCAGGTGCAGATCCTGACGCTTCATGCTGCCAAGGGCCTCGAATGGCCGGTCGTCTTCCTGCCGGGCTGGGAGGAGGAGGTTTTCCCCTCCCGCCGCAGCCTGGACGAAAGCGGCCTCAAGGGCCTGGAGGAGGAGCGGCGCCTCGCCTATGTCGGCATCACGCGGGCACGGGAGCGGGCCTATATCTCCTTCGTCGCCAACCGTCAGATCTATGGCCGCTGGCAGAGCGTGCTGCCGTCACTTTTCGTCGACGAACTGCCGCATGATCATGTCGAGGCGGTCTCCGAAACCGGATATTCCGGTATGCCTGGTGGCGACACCGGCTTTACCGGGTCCGTCGAGGATCTGGGTGAGCGCTCGAACTACAAAAGCCCTGGCTGGAAACGCCTGAAGGAAAATGCTGGCCGTTTCGATACGCGTCCGCCAAAGGATGCCACGAATTTGTCAGCCACCAGTGGTGGGCCTGAAACCTTTCGCAAAGGCCAGCGTATCTTTCATGACAAGTTCGGCTATGGCCGGATCGCGCATTCGGAAGGCAACAAGCTGACCGTCGACTTCGAGAAGACCGGCCGCAAGAAGGTGATCGCTACTTTCGTTCAACCCGCCTGACCGATTGCTTGACGGACTGCCGCCTTCCGACTTGGATGAACTGGGGACAGGGGGAGAGGCAGACATGGCAGGATATATCGAGAAGCGGCTGTATGAAGGTGAGGTCCTGCGCTATCGCGGGCAATTCCACTGGATCGTGCATGCGCGGGCCTGGGCGGTGTTGATTCTGCTGGGTGTTCTGGTGTTTGGCATCGTGTACTTCATCATGGAAATGGTGCGCGTGAACACGACAGAATTTGTCGTGACAGACCGGCGCGTCGTGCTGAAGACAGGGCTGTGGTCAGCCGATGTGGAAGAGATTACGCTGGATGCGATTGAGGGCAGTTCCCTGAAGCAAAGCATCTTTGGCCGGATATTTGATTATGGGCGCCTGTCCATCAATGGGCGCGGGGAGACGCATATCCGTTTCCCGAATATGGCGCACCCGCAAGCCTTCCGGGCTGAGGCCGAACGGTCCAAGCAGGCGGCCATCGCCCCTGGCGGTTCGCTAGCAGGCTAGCCTCTTCCAGAGGGAAGAAGCAGCGCCGGTTGACCTGTCTCAGGGGGGGAGGGTTTGGGAACTACCAGGTCAGCATT
>Ga0070727_10001329_pt1 | contig 26537 bp, 26 predicted proteins | sample tdAd472_FD_66722 | JGI IMG/M metagenome (GOLD analysis project Ga0070727, IMG submission 66722) | Marine sediment microbial communities from the Atlantic coast under amendment with organic carbon and nitrate - tdAd47.2 | ecosystem: Environmental > Aquatic > Marine > Coastal > Sediment | place...
GCGGTACCTAGTCTCTTTGCATTTGTAAGGCATTTACTCGTGAATTCATCTTTTCGGTTATCGGGCTTACTAAGACGGAAGCCATTGCCGAACAACACTCCTTTAGCAGGAGTATTTACATCATCTCTGCTAAAATCCTCATTGATGTTTGATTCTAGTTGCCTGAATTTTGAGATATCTATAGCAGAATTGTCTTTGCCTTCAGACTCGCCAATCATTCTCAGTCCGCTTGGTCCGACTATCATATGGTCAATTTCGATATCGCCTGCCTGGTAATTTTCGACGTCATACTCAAGTAATTTCAAGCTATCTTCAATAATGTTCTCTAGTGCTTTTCCGTTTTCATATAGTAGTCCTGTATATCTCTCAAATTTATTCCTCTTCTCAATCTCTCTTTCTTTTTGCTGTTTAAATTTTGCAATTTTTGTATCTATTTTCCTAATTTCCTCATCAAGGTCCGTGATCTTTTTGGGTAAATCAACTGAGCCAATCCAGTCGGGCTTGGGTGTTTTGTCGCACTTGGACCGAAGAGCTTTATCGATGGCAACAAACTGACTGATCACCTTCTTCGAAGTGCGGATGGCGTCATCTGTCCAATGTAGTTCATCGCCGACCTCTTTTGTCATATTGGAGAAATCAAAATGGGGAAGGAGTACTAAATGACCCGGAGCACCCTTGATAGTACATACTCCGCCTAACACTCCACTTTCGTCATTAGTTGTGAAAACATCTTTCCCGAACTTGGATTCAAGTACGACCTTGTATTCTGCGACATCCTTGATTGCCTCGAACATCCCCTTAAATAGACTGTCCTTTACCTTGATACGGCGGCCTTTCGCATTCCGTAGGTCTATATGGATGGGTAGTACCCTGTAATTCTCAACCTTATAGGTGTTATAATTATGGCTGCTCGCTCTGGGAGAAGTAACGCTGGATACAAGTGAATCTGTTTTATGACTATTCATCAGGACAAAAACGGTTTTGCCAGTTTCAAGGGCTCCCCGTAACTCTTTGGACCAGTGCCCAATTGCTTTCTCTAAAGCTTGACTCCCCTCAATCGAAACGCAAGAACCTCCAGCACTAAATGCAACTCTTGGCAAATATGGGAATTCAGGATCAAAAACCACTATATCGAAGTCCAACAACGAGTCTTCAGAGCGATACTCGATGTAGTTTTTAATTGTCGGTATTTCTGTGTTAACGGTGGCTATACTTTTCATATCAACCTCGTCTTATCGATATGAGCATTTTAGATTGATAGGGAGCAGAAGCGGCAAATTTCTTTTGAGTTTATTGCTAGTGTGTCAATCTCATCTTCTAAGAAAAAAGATAACGCTTGCAAGTGTTCGCTATGGTTTGCCTTCCCTTCCCTAACCAACCTTAACAGGCTCGCCAATTCCTGCCGTTATCAACCGATCCCGCACCTCGTGCAGTCTCGCCATCAGGGCCGGTTCGGCGCGGGTGTAGGCGTCTTCGTCTTCGGATCGTGAAACGACAATGCCGAGCAATTCGGTGATGGCGTTGCCGATGGAGTTTTGGCTGATGGTGACGATGTAGCGGCCTTCGTCGTCGCGGTAGATGATCTGCTTATAGGCCGGTCGCCAGCGGATTTCGTTGGCGAACTGGGGGTCGGCTTTGATGCGGTCGCGGATTTCCTTGGCGACCCGGTGGAAATGGTTGTCGAACAGCAGGACGTTTTCCACCTGATCGGGGAAGTAGAGATCGCTCGGCATGCCGCCCTCGGGCGAGGCGACCAGGGTGAAGAAGGCCCGGTAGAAATCGAGAAAGCCTTTTAGAACATCATCGTATTCATGCCAGAAACGGGCTTTTTTGACACCCTCGATGCCGCCTTTGACGACCCAACTCGGTAGCCCCTGTGGGTATCCGGTGACATGGAGCATGCCGGTTTTGGACGCCATGGGACTGAGGATTTGCAGATCCAGCACGTCGAGGAAATCGTGATAGACGTCGCTCAAGTGATAGAGGAACAGGCTGTGGTGTCCGCCGTCGGTGAGGTTCGGGTTGTCCGGGTCGGCCGCGGGGGCGTCCCTCAGTTGCGCCTGGGGGAAGGCGATGAAGTGGTTGTGGATCATGCGGATGGACGGCACGCCCGGCTTGCATAGGGGCCAGGTGGCGTCGAGGCTGGCTTCGCCGCACATGATCAGCGTTTCGCCCGGGTCGGGATATGCCTCGGCCATATAGTCGACGATGGTGCGGCTCATCCGGCTGAACACCTTGCTTTCGCGTTCGGAAAGCTGATCGCGGCGGACCGGCCGTCCCAATGGATCGAGTATGCGTTGCGAGGTGTCGAGAATGACCGAGGTATCGAACTCCAGGCTGTGGCCGATGGCCTTGCGGTACAGCAGGAAGTCTTCGGGCGTCCGCAACAGCCCATTGTCGTCGGCCAGGTTGCGCAGATTGGCCGCACTATTGAAGAACTCGACCGCCGTCATGCCGTCGGGAACGGTCAGTGGAATCTTGCGGTGCGGAGTGATGACTTGGCGAGGAAAACCGGTCGTCATAGGGCTTCACTGCTCCGGGCAATTCTGTCGGTGCCGTGAAGCTTAAAGCCTTATCCAGCCTCGGCAAGATATTTATAAGAAAAACTTAATATAAAAGGCTGTGTAAGGGATTTTGAGGTCAAAACCAACCCTTGTGGGGGAGCTTACCCTACCTTGCGCCAGAGCAAATGATGTTCGTAGACCTTGCCCGACTTGCTGGTTTCCGGCGCGGTTTTGAGTAGCAGTTGATTGTCGCCGATCGGCTCCATGGTCCGCACCAGCGGATGACCGATCCAGTGGGGGATGGTGGCGAATTTGACGTCGTGGGTGACTTGATCGCCGTCGATCCGCCAATCGGCGCTATAGGCGATGCAGTCGTCTGGCGTCGGCAGGGCGCCGGGCTTTTGGCTCTCGAACCCGGCGCGGATCATGAAGGCGGACATATGGCCGTTGGCCGTATAGATGATCCGCCCCGTGGCCTGTTCGCCCATGGGGAAACCGTTTTCCGCTCCGTCTTTCAGTGATGTCCAGCGGACCAGTTCCCAGGTGCCGACGACGTCCATTCATTTTCCTCCGCTAAATAGGCTTTCAGTATAGGGGTGATCTGTGCGGCTCTTAACCAGATTCTGTCATTCCGGGGCCCCGCAGGGGAACCCGGAATCCAGATATGGTGCCGAATTTTTAGACTTCTGGATTCCGGGTTCCGCCTAACGGCAGCCCCGGAATGACATCCTGTGGGTACCCAAATATTAAACCGGATCGTAATGGCTCCGTATGACGATGGAGGGTGATGTCGCGGGCATCAATAAATTGCCGTTTCTCCCAGCGTCATCCAGCGGAAGGCCCCCTCGGGGAGATTGGCTTGCTTGACCGCCTCTTCAAGCCGGTCGACCGGCTCCGTGGGCGGCTCTGCGGTCAGCGGATAGGTGCCCCAGTGCATGCCGACGGATTGTTTTGCGCCGATGTCGAGGTGGATTTGCACCGCTTCCTCCGGGTTGACGTGGCTGATCTTCATGAAGTGCCGGGGCGCGTACCCGCCGATGGGGATCAGGCCCAGATCGATGGTCTTGACCGCCTTGCCGATTTCCTTGAACTGGACGTCGTTGTAGCCGGTGTCGCCGGCGAACCAGATCGTCCTGCCGCCGAAGGTCAGCCTCCAGGTGGCCCAAAGGGTGGCGTTGCGGTTCCACAGGCCTCGGCCCGACCAGTGCTGCGAGGGCATGGCCTGGACGTCCAAATCGGCGTAGGTGCGCGTATCCCACCAGTCGAGTTCTTCAACTCGGTCGGTGCTGACGCCTTGGTCGATAAACCATCGCTTGAGACGTAGCGGCACCAGATAACGCGGTCCGTCGCCCAGAATTTTGACCGCCGTTTCGTCCAGGTGGTCGTAATGGTCGTGGCTGATCACCACGTAATCGATCTTCGGCAGTTTGGCGTAGTCGATGACGTGGGGCGTGTAGCGCTTCGGACCGGCGAAGCTCAGTGGCGACGCCCGGTTGGCGAAGATCGGGTCGGTCAGGACGTTGACGCCGCCCGCTTGTAGCAAGAAGGTCGAATGGCCGATCCAGGTGACTTGCAGCCGGTCGGTGGGCGGATCGGCGATTTTGTCCAGGTCCACTTGGCGGCGTGGGACGCCGTCGGACAACGCCTCGTGATCGGCCCATCGGTCGTCGCCGAACCAGCGCATGCGGAGGAAGCTGAAGAAGGTTTTGTTGAGCGGCGGTGCATAGAGATTGCGGAATCCGGTTTTGGTGTGATGCGCCGGTCCGCCGGGCAGGGGGTCGCTGTCGGGGATCATCGTACAGGATAGCAAAAAGCCGCCCGCCAGCAAAAGCAGGGCCGCGATCAAAGACTTGGGGAAGGGAAAGCGGCGCATGGTCTCCGTCGCAAAAGTTCGGGGTGGATCAAAGGTGGTGAGGATCAGGGGGCGCTGTCAAGTCCGGCATTGTTGACAATCTAACCAAAATAGGATAATAATCACACATCTTGTCTGATAGTAAAATATTGAAAGATAACGGAAATATCCAAAAATGCTAAAAAATGATAAGGATTTTTCCCTAACATTACCGGCTTTTCAATGAAATCAATGTGTTAGGCCGCTTCTAGTAGGGGAAAACGTGCAGAAAATACCCTTTTTTCTGCTTTGACCGGCCTTTTTTAGGTGTTTTGCGCCGTTGGTTCGCTACGCGGGTGTTGTGATCGGTTGCGGCTGCGATTACCATCCTTTTCAAATGATTCTTCCGGCCCATATCAAGAGGGCCGTTAATATTTGAGACGTTCTGGAGGCTCCATGAAGTTCACGTTCGCCAAGCCCTTCGTTCCCGAAAAAGGCACCCTCGTCATCACCGCCACCGAAGGCCCCGAGTTGTTGGCGACCGGCAAGGAACTCGACAAGAAGTCCGGCTTCGCGCTGACCAAGGCGATGAAAGCCGGCAAGTTCAAGGGCAAGAGCGGGCAAATGGTCTCGATTTATGCGCCGCATAACCTGGGCGTCGACCGGTTGGTCATTGCAGGGCTTGGCAAGGCGGACGAGTTGAAGACCAAAAGCTATGAGACCTTGGGCGGCAAGCTTTACGCCACGCTGGCGAAGGGCCATGACAGCACGGTTGCTCTGATTCTCGATGAGGTAGAAGGCTGCGGGGTTGATGTGGCGGAACGCTCGGCCCGTGTGGCGCTCGGCGCCAAGCTGCGCTCCTTCCGGTTCGACAAGTACCGGACCAAGGAGAAGAAGGACGCAAAGCCGACTCTTAAAGCTCTGCGGCTGTTGGCCGAAGAGGGGACGAAGGCGCGCGACCTGTTCAACGAATACGACAAGGTGGCCGAAGGGGTGTTCTTCACCCGCAATCTGGTCAGCGAACCGGCCAACGTGATTTATCCGGCCTCGCTCGCCAAGGAAGCCAAAGGCTTAAAAGAGCTTGGCGTTGAGGTGACCGTGCTCGGCGAGAAGGAAATGAAGAAGCTCGGCATGGGCGCGCTGCTGGGCGTCGGCCAGGGCTCGGAGCGCGAATCCAAACTGGTTGTGATGGAATGGAACGGCCTGCCCAAGGGCAAGAAACAGGACGGCGGTCCGGTAGCCTTCGTTGGTAAAGGCGTTACCTTTGATTCCGGTGGTATCTCGATCAAACCGTCTGCCGGTATGGAAGACATGAAATGGGACATGGGCGGTTCGGGCGTGGTGCTGGGCCTGATGAAGGCGCTGGCCGGGCGCAAGGCCAAGGCCCATGTGGTCGGCATCGTCGGGTTGGTTGAAAATATGCCGTCGGGGTCGGCGCAACGGCCGGGCGATATCGTCACTTCCATGTCGGGCCAGACCATCGAAGTGCTCAACACCGATGCCGAGGGCCGGTTGGTATTGGCCGATGCGTTGTGGTACTGCCAGGAAACCTACAAGCCGAAGATCGTTGTCGATCTGGCGACCCTGACCGGCGCGATCATGGTGTCGCTCGGCAACACAATCGCCGGGCTGTTTTCCAACGACGATGAGCTGGCCGACGATTTGTTTGCTTGTGGCGAAGCGGTTAACGAGAAGCTCTGGCGGATGCCGATGGGCGACGACTTCGACAAGATGATCAACTCGGACGCCGCGGATATGAAGAATATCGGCGGGCGCTGGGGCGGCTCGATCACCGCGGCCCAGTTCCTCAAGCGGTTCGTCCAGGAGAAAGTCAAGTGGGCGCACCTGGATATCGCAGGCGTGACCTGGTCGTCGGCCGACAAGCCGACGGTGCCCAAGGGTGGGACAGGGTTCGGCGTTCGCTTGTTGGACCGCTACATCGCCGACCATCACGAAAGTTAGGGGTAAGGCGGGACAATGACCGACGTCTCGTTCTACCACCTGCAACAGGCGACCCTGGAGATCGCCTTGCCCAAGCTACTGGAGAAGACCCTGGCGGCGGGCAAGCGGGCGGTGGTGCGGGTCGGTTCAGCTCAAAGGGCCGAAGCCTTGAACGCTTTGCTTTGGACCTATCGGCCCGATACCTGGCTACCGCACGGCAACCGCAAGGACGGCCACGCCGAGGCGCAGCCCATCTGGCTGACCGATGAAGACGAAAACCCCAACCAGGCGTCATTTCTGTTTCTTGCCGATGGTGCTGCGTCAGAGCATGTAGGCGACTTCGAGCGTTGCTTCGAGTTGTTCGACGGTCACGACGATGGAGCCGTGCAGGCGGCGCGGGAGCGGTGGAAAGCCTACAAAGAGGCCGGTCATGGCGTCACCTACTGGCAGCAAAACGACCGTGGCGCTTGGGAGCAGAAGGCTTAAACTAAAACGGAGACGGAAAACGTATGCCGATCGTAAGAGTGGAAATGGTGGCCGGTCGCCCGGTGGAGATGAAACGCGAGCTGGCCAAGCGGCTGACTGAAGAAACAGCCGACGTCTTGGGGCTGAAGCCGGAAACCGTCTATGTGGTGATTGAAGACGTCCCCAAGGAGAACTGGGGTGTCGGCGGGACGCTTTTATCGGATAAATAGCGACTGTAAATTGGCAATAAAAAACCGGGCTCAGGACCGGTTTATCCACGAACGTTTTGTGCTTATGCCTGCTTTAGACGACGACGCTCTCTTGCCATTTGAGCTGCGTCGTTTCGCGCTTCGGCAGCGCGTTTCATGTTGGCACGTTTCTCTTCCGCCGCTAGGTTTTTGGCGTTTGATTTTTCAAACTCCTTTGCGCGGCGGGCAAACTCCTTTTCCCGCTGCATGGCGAGATATTTCTTGTAAATCTTCTTATTCTGTCCGATCCGCCGGTGGAAAACCAACTCGGTAACCTGAGAACCCAACATGCCGAGCACCGGGCCGATGACCAGCGACGAACCCCAGTAAATCAAATGGGCCGGTTCGACGGATGTGATGACCGCGCCGTGATAATAGACGATAAACAGAATAACGAGAATTTCGCCGAGGGTGATCATCCTGAATGACATGCGGTCGGTCAGCTTGCGGTCAGGACCCGGCTTGCCGAACGCCGTCGTCAATCCGCTAATCAATCCGCCAAGCAGACAGGAGAGGAAGAACACCAGCGAAACGACCGCAAGAAGGGTCTGTAGCTCCGTGAATCCGAATAGTTCCAAGATCGGTCGTATAAATCCGATCATTCCATTGGCCTTTCAGCTGTTCTGGCCGCCGTCTACGTTCCTGTAGACGAATTCATAAAGCAAACCGCAATCGGATTTTAGTTTTGTTATGCGTAGTTTCTTCAGCGGTCAGGCGCCGAAGACTCACCGGTCACGACTCCCTCAGTGATTCCACATATACCCAAAAGTCGAAAATATCAAGTTATATTCAAAGAAAGGGGGCTAAGATCATGTTTAGTGTGGTTTTTTCGATTCTCTTCAAGTTCTTCAAAAATAAAGAAAACCTCCTCTCGTCTATATAGTGTGTCATGGAGGCCATTTTTACCTTTTGGTTTGATCGGCCAGCGTCGCGAGATAGGAGAGGCCTTTGATGGAGCGGCTCCCGTACCAACTGAGCATTTCGCCATCGACGATCATCAACCGGTCTTTGAGTTTGGGGTGCCGGTTGGCGAACTTGTCCAAGTGTTGCTGTTTGAACGGGAATGGCTCGGTAGCGAACAGGATCTTGTCGGCTTGGGTAAACAGCGCAGAGTCTTCAGGGATTTCCGGATAGCGGCATGCATCGTCGTGTCCAAGGGTTCGCCAACCGATTGAAGCGAGCATTTTCGAGATATAGGTGTCCCGCGACACGGTCATGTAGGGTGCCTGCCAAATAAGATAGAGGACATCCAAATTCGGAAGGTCTTCAGCTTGCGCCGCAAGGCGTTTTTGTGCTTTCAGGAACCGCTCAATCAACCGGTTTGCCGCTGTTTCCCTTTCAAAAAGAGCGCCCATCATTTTGAAAAGTTCGATGTTGTCGCTTGGGGAAATAGGATGGGTGACGATGACTTCAATGCCGCGTTGCTCCAAAGCCTCGGCAAGCTCTTTCGGGTTTTCGTCGATATTGACCAACGCATGGGTCGGGGACGCTGCCTCGACCTTGGCCCAGTTGACTTGCTTTGTTCCTCCGACGCTTCGTATTTTTTTGATCTCGTTGGCTGGATGGACGCAAAACGCCGTTCTGCCAACCAAACGGTCCCTCAGGCCGAGGTCGAAAATCAATTCGGTTAGACTGGGGACCAAGGACAAGATACGGGGAGTGGGGGCAGGTAGGTGTCGACATCCAGCCGCATCTGTTATCTCAAAACGTTTCATCTTAGGATGTTTTTCGTTTGTGTTTTAGTGTGATGTTTCATATTGCATGATCCCAAATTTGGGCGATACAGTTTGTTAATCAAGGCAAACCTTGGGGGTATAAAGATCGATGCCTGGCGGCAAACCAGAGGGGGCGGAATTCGACGTTGTTTTCCGGCCGATCCAGACCGAGCAAAACAAGCTTATGGAATTTTACCGTTGCGTGCCTGTCTACCGCATGCCGGACGATACCTTTGCCGATGCTCCTCAGGCCTTACGAAAAGGCGAGCGCGCCGAAGACTTTTGGGTGAAGAATGAAATTGTCGTCAAAGAGGGAATGGACGGTCTCAAAGTCGCCGTCAAGCAAGGCCTGAACACTAAGCTGTTGGTCCCTGTTCATGCGGAAGTCGCCGCAAAGAAAGCGACCGCCAGGGAGCTGTTGGCGCTCTTCAAAACCTATGATGAGCGGCTGCGCAAAAGGGTCATGGTCGATGTGGTCGGGCTTGAAGCCGACGTTTCGATGGACATGATGGAAGATGTGACGATTCCGTTGATGGCTGTGACGGATAAGATGGTTGCCCAGGCTCCGCGAGGAATGGACGATTTCAAGATATTCTCGAACCTCAACTATCTTGGCATGTCGCTGGATCTTCTCGATAAGGACTGGGGCGGCGAAGAGTTGGGTGAACTGCTCGATAGCTTCGCGCTAAACAGCCGTCATTGGCGGCTGAGACCGTTCGTGACCGGCGTTAAAACACCGGACATTTTGAATGCCGTTAGGGACATAGGGCCTTATGCGATAGACGGTATGGGTTTGAACCCCGGTTCCAAGCAAGTTCCGATGGAATGGCCCCAATTCGAGCAGATTCAATCTGAAATGACCTTTGGCGAATAACGGAATTTAAGAGGCGGCTTTTGCCTCCTCATGAGCCTCATGCGCGGCCATCCAGGCCTCTTCCGCCGCTTCCAGCTTTTTTTCGGCTTCGCCTAATGATTTTTGAAGGTTGGTCAGTTTGTCCGCCGGACCGTCGTAGAGTTTCGGGTCGGCCAAGCGTTCCTGCAAGGCAGCGACCTTTTCCGCCCACTCTTCCATGACCTTTTCCGCCTTCTGTTCGGCTTTTTTCAAGGGGGCGAGTTGGGCCCTTTGGGCGGCGCGGTCCCGGCGGTCTTCCTTCTTTTTGCCGCCTTTCGCGCGGTCTTCGCCGTTAGCCGTTGTATTGGCCATCCGGCTTTTCTCTAGAAGAAGCCGCTTGTAGTCGTCCATATCGCCGTCAAACGGCGTACATTGCCCGTCGCCGACCAGTAGAAGCCGGTCGCAGGTCAATTCGAGCAAGTGGCTGTCGTGGCTGACCAGAATGACAGCGCCTTCATAGGCGTTGAGCGCCTGGATGAGAGCTTCGCGCGCATCGACGTCCAAGTGGTTGGTCGGTTCGTCGAGCAGCATGACGTGCGGGTCTTCCCGGCTCATCAAGGCGAACAACAGCCTTGCTTTTTCGCCGCCCGACAGATTTTCGACTTTGGTGTCCGCCTTGTCGCCGGGAAAACCAAAACGCCCCAAATGCGCCCTGATTTTGGCTTCGACCGCCATGGGCATCAGTTTTTCCATGTGCGCGTAGGGCGTCGATTTGAGAATTAGCTCGTCGGTCTGGTGCTGAGCAAAGTAAGCAACCTTCAACTTGCTCGATTTGCGGAGCTTGCCGTCCATAATTTTCAGTTTGTCGGCGAGCAACTTAACCAAGGTGGATTTGCCGTTACCGTTGGCGCCCAAAAGCCCGATCCGATCCTCCATACCGACATAGAGATTGAGTTTGCTCAGGATTGGTTTGCCGGGTTCGTAGCCGACCGAAGCGTTGTCCAGGGTGATTAAGGGGGGGGACAAAGGACTGGGCTTGGGGAAGGAAAACGAGACGGTTTTCTCTTCCGCCATGGTTGCGATAGGTTCCATGCGTTCGAGCATTTTAAGCCGGCTTTGCGCCTGGCGCGCCTTTGTGGCTTTTGAGCGGAAGCGATCAATGAACGATTGGATATGGCGGCGTTGCTCCATTTGCTTGGCGACGAGCTTGGTCTGGAGCTCCATCTTTTCCCGCCGTGTCCGCTCGAAGCGGTCGTACCCGCCAGTGTAACGCACCAGTTTGCCCTGGTCGATATGGAGGATTTCATTGACCGACCGGTTGAGCAAGCTGCGCTCGTGGCTGATCACCAGAACCGTTCCCGGATAGGCCGCGAGATAGTTCTCAAGCCATAATGTCGCTTCGAGGTCGAGATGGTTGGTCGGTTCGTCGAGCAAAAGAAGATCCGGTTGGGTGAATAGCGTGGCAGCCAAGGCGACGCGCATTCTCCAGCCGCCGGAGAAGTCGTTGAGCGGTCTTTTCTGCGCCTCGGCGTCAAAACCCAAACCGTTAAGGATGGTTGCCGCCCTCGCTTCCGCCGAATGCGCATCGATATCGGCGAGCCGGGTATGAATTTCGGCGATGCGGTGCGGGTCCTGCGCCGTTTCCGCCTCGGCCAGTAAATCGGCGCGCTCTTTGTCGGCGGCTAAAACCTCTTCAATAAGGCTGTGTTGACCGGAGGGGGCTTCCTGGGCGACTCTTCCCAAGCGGGCAAGCGGGCGCAAACGGATGTCTCCGCTATCGATGGCAAGGTCGCCGGCGATCAAATTGAACAGGGTCGTTTTTCCCGAACCGTTGCGTCCAACCAGCCCGACGCGATGGCCTTTGGGAATAACCGCTGTTGCGCCTTCCAATAAGACGCGCCCGCCAATCCGGTATGTAAGGTCATTGATATGCAGCATGATGGGCGACGTTTAGCATGGAGAAACTTTAACGGAAAGCCGGTTGCGTCCGGCGAATGATCCGTATATAACCCGCGCACCCCGGCTGGGGGGCCGGGAATGAGATTTAATTTTTCCAATAAAGCCAAGGGGGTCCATGGACCATGGCCGTCGAACGTACGCTTTCTATCATTAAGCCGGATGCCACCGAGCGCAATCTGACCGGCAAAATCAACACCTTCTTCGAAGAAAAAGGTCTGCGGATCGTCGCTCAAAAGCGCATTCGCCTGACCCAGGAACAAGCCGAAGGATTCTACGCCGTTCACAAAGAACGCTCCTTCTTTGGCGAACTGGTCGAATACATGATGTCCGGCCCGGTGGTCGTGCAGGTGCTTGAAGGCGAAAACGCCGTCCTCGCCAACCGTGAAATCATGGGCGCCACCAACCCGGCCAACGCCGATGAGGGCACCATTCGTAAAGCCCATGGCGTCGATGTTCAGTGCAACTCCGTGCACGGTTCCGACAGCCCGGAAAACGCCGCCATCGAAATCGCCTACTTCTTCAGTCAGTGCGAAATCGTCGGCTAATTTCCGGCTAGACACTAAAACGGAAAGGGATCCCTGTTGGGGTCCCTTTTTTTGTTTGGCGTGTGGCTGATCGACCCCTCCACCACGACTTGAAAGTCTGATAAGTTAGCTGTGAAGCCTATTGCAAAAACCCGACTTCAGGGAGGTGAGAACTTCATCAAAACCAGCCCTGAAGCTATGAGAAGTGCTGCAATGATTCTTGTTACATTGGCCGGCTCGTCTAAAAAAATAATTCCGACAAGGAATGTTCCCACAATTCCTATGCCCGTCCAGATCGTGTAGGCGGTTCCGAGCGGAATAGTTCGCATGGCGATGGCTAACAGCCAAAAGCTGGCTGCCATTGTAGAAACCGTGATGAGTGACGGTTCTAGCCGACTGAAACCGTGAGACTGCTTCAACGTGTAGGCCCACACAATTTCAAACACACCGGCAAGGAAAAGATAGAACCAAGGCATAGCCCCTCCTAAATCTAATGGGCCAGGTCGTCCTGGTTATTGCGGCCCAAGATGGGGGAGGTCGTCCTCCTTTGGAGAATAAAATGCTAATCCACAAGGGGCGGTTGGATCAATCGGATGCCGCCAATGCCGTTTGTTATTTCTTTTTCCGAAAATCACCGTGGCAGGCCTTGCAGGTTTTAGCCACCGCCGAGAAGGGCGGTATCAGTTCGGCCTGCGGCGTGGCTTTTGAAAGGGCGGCCAGTTTCATCGCTTTCCCGGAAAGTTCTTTTGCAAGCTGCTCAAAGCGTTGCTTTTCTTGCCAAATAGACGGTAGCGCTTCGCTGGGGTGTCCATCGCTTCCTGTGGGAAAAAGCCGGGGCAAATCATTTGCATGCTGAGCAATTTGCCGGGCGGAGGTTTCGATATAAGGGAGGTTCCATTGCCGCTCCCCCTTCAACATCGCCGCCATGGCTTTCATCCGCTCTTCCATGCCTTTCATCGCTTCCATGCGTTCTTTGACGACGCCTGTCGCTCCTTCATGCGCGGTGGAAACGCCTTGCGGCCAAATCCCAAGCGTCAAAAGAGCAAAGGCAAACGCCAAATAAGCTGTCCGTTCCAGCATACGAATTTCCTCTTCTGCGATTTCTACATTTGGTGCGGCTTGTAAAAAATACCGTTGGCTTTTTGGAGTTCTCGGACGTAGGCGACGATTTCCGCAATCTGCCGCTCCTTCATTTGCGGTTGCGGCGGCATATCGCCAAACGACCAGTGATGGCGTCTTACGCCACGTTGCGCCGCCAGGAAAAAGGACACGTCGGCATGATGTCCCGGGTTGTAGATGTCGTGAATAAGCGGCGGCCCCTGATCGCTCCCCGCTGCGTTTCCCCCATGGCACGAAATGCAGTTTTTATTGAAATGTTTTTCTCCGCTTTTTGCCGTTGCGGAGAGTTGTGGAACTTTGACGGCGACAATCAGCGGCGCGCTGGCGTCGGAGGTTAGGAGTTTGGAGGCGAAAAGAGCGATGCCGCCCAAGAGGAAAAGGCCGATGAGAATGGCTGGAGCTTTATTGGACATATTAATTTCGTTAATGGCGTTGAAACAACGCATTTAAATAGACCTTCCTGTTGGTGGAAGGTCAAGAATATGTGGTTTAAGCGCTCAAATCGGTCGGGTTGTCGATCATTTTTAAAATGTTGAGTATGCGCTCGGTCCGGGCGATCAACTGGGGTTGCGAGGCGTTATGTTCTTTTTGGAAGGTCAGTTTCTCCTGCCATTGGGCAATATAGTCTCGAGGAGAATCGGGTTGGGCCGGTTGCCCGGTTAATGCGCCGATGGTTTTGTCGTAGTCGGGGTGCAGTTCCGATTGGAAAGACAGCATCGAATATTCTTCGAAACTCAAGACGCCTTCCATGTAAAGTTCTTGCCCAAGCTCGGTCGCTTCGCGCGGACTCATTTGCCTTACGTTGTAAGGAAACAGGTCTTGGGTGCCGTCTTTTTCCTCTCGTGGGCGAGGCTCTTCTTCTTCGGGAAGCGTTTCAACTTTTGCCGGTAAATGTATAGGAACCAGTTCACGGCTTTGGTGAGCATTACTGTTGGCGGCCTTCAGGTCATCCTCGAGCGCAATGGAGCGTTGGATATCGTTGCTCTCCAACGACTTCGGGGCCCCCGCCTGGGCGGTCGCCGTTTCGTATGCTCCAAGGCCTTCTATTTTCATGCTTTACCTCTAAGCCATGGCGACGGCCGCCGCCGGAGCGTCGCTTCGTAGCCTCTTTATCCGGTACATGGCGTCATCGGCGGCACTGATGAGGCTCTCGCTGCTGGTCGTGCTGTCATAGTGTTGAAAACCGACGCTGGCGCTCAATCGGATGAGCTTCCCCTGCCAACTGATCATTGCGTTGTTCAATAGACGATCGATCATTTCCGCCCGCCGCAGACCATCGTTACGAGAGGTGCGGGCCAAAAGGACGGCGAATTCATCACCCCCAAGCCGGGCGGCGTAGTCGGTTTCGCGAATCGTATCTTTGAGAAGACGGGCCACCTGTTTAAGGACCTCGTCGCCGGCTACATGGCCATAGGCATCGTTGATCGGCTTGAAGCCATCTAGATCGATATAAAGCAATACGCCTTGCTCGTCGTAACGCTTCGCTTCACCGAGAACCCGTTTTGTCGCTTCGGCGAATGCACGGCGGTTCAACAGGCCGGTCAAGTCGTCGGTTCGAACAAGCTCCTCCAGGTGAGCGAGCCGAGACCTGTGTTTGGCGGCAGCTTCATAAGCGGCACGCGCGGCATATTCGGCCTCAAGCAAAAATTCCTTAACCATGATCGCTTCATCTCCGGTTTCCCGGAGAGAACTCAGAATCAAACCTTCGTTGAGGCATTCGGTCAACCGGTCGATGGCCGCGGTAAGGCGGCAAGGGGCGTTTTCTCCCCGGTCCTGGTCTTTTTTTATCCGCATGGTCTCATCCTTTGGATCGTTTTTGCCTGCACACAGGAAATCTCCCTTTAATCTCCCTTTGATAAAAGCAAGGGGTGTGCCAACTAAAAATCCTTAGATAACAATTCGTTAACTGTTTTGTGGCTAGGCAAAAGTTGCCGAGCTGGCGGAAAATGCCGAGTCTTTTCAGTTGGTTAGCTTTGTTGTTGGTTGGGTCATGGACAGCGGACCTGGGCATCCCTATGTTGAAAGGATGGTCAACAACGGAGAGCCCTCTGTGTTCAGAAAAACCAGCCTAGTTATCGGTGCGGCTTCACTTCTTTTTGTTGCGAGCTTGTCTTCGCCGGTGGCGGCGGGGCTGGCCGCACACAAGGCGGTGTATTCAATTGATTTGAAATCGGCGCGCGCTTCGTCCGGTGTTGTTGGCGTTACCGGCGGAACGGTTTATGAATTCGCCGATGCCTGCAGTGGCTGGGTTGTCGAAAACAAGACCCACATGGTCTTCAACTATGCCGAAGGACCGGCCATTGAGAGCGCCTGGGCATTCTCGGCATGGGAGTCGAAAGACGCCAAGGACTTTCGGTTCACCGTCCGGCACGCCCGCAACGGTCAAATCATTGAAAATTTTCAAGGTACTATTGCGCGGCAGGAAAAAGGCGGCGCCGGTGTCGCAAGAATAACCAAGCCCGAGGAAATCGAGATTGCCTTTCCTGCCGGGACCGAGTTTCCAACCGAGCATATGATGACCCTGTTAAAAGCGGCGGGCGACGGAAAAACCATCGTGCGGCGGGTTCTTTTCGATGGGGCTGGCATCGACAACCCCTTCGATGTCAATGCGGTGATCGGCCGTGAAAGTACCCCGCATCCCATCAAGGCGAAAGGGGGAGAGGCTTTTTCCGAGAGCCCTACCTGGGCGATGCGGTTGGCTTACTTTGCTTTGCCCGGCCATGAATCGGCGCCAAACTATGAAATGGAACTGCGCTACCGCAAAGACGGCATTGCCGAACATATTTTACAGGATTTCGGGGACTTCGTGCTAAAAGCCAATCTCCGGCGCATTGAGAAGCTGCCTAATTCGGGCTGCTAGAGCGTTTCGCGATTATTCTGACCCAGGCTCAACAGGCCCTAATGTCTTTTTTTCAAGCTACGGCCTTTGATCAGGGCTGTTTTCCCAAATTTGTCCCGTATCGCTTCCATCGCGTGTTCGACGTCAATTTGTTTGTTCCGCGCTTCGTCGAGAAGGTCGGGAGGGTCTGCCCGGTCAGCCGGAACCAAGTTGGAGGCGCCAATCCCGATCAATCTAAACGCCGTTCCGTCCGTTTCTTTTTCCAAAAGGGCCAGGCCGTTACGGTAATAAGTTTCGGCGAGGCGGGACGGGTCGGGCAGTTTGCGTGACCGTGTCAAAGTTCGAAAGCCGGACGTTTTTAGTTTTAACGTCGCCGTGGTTCCCGCGTAGCCTTTTTTGCGGAGGTCTTCGGCAACCCGTTCGCAGAGCGGCCAGAGGATTTCCTTTAAATGGTCAAAATCGTGGATATCCCGTTCAAACGTCGTTTCCGCCGAAACGCTTTTGACGGGGCTTTCGGGTGCCACTGTGCGGCTGTCTTGGGCGCGGGAAAAATTATAGAGGCGGGTGCCGATGGAGCCGTAGCGCTGTAAAAGGGCCTTTTCTTCAAAGCCGCGCAACTGGCCGATGGTGGCAATTCCATCCCGTTTCAGTTTTTCGTTTAAGGCCTCGCCAACGCCCCAGAGCATGGAAACCGGCTTGTCGGTCAAAAACTCCAGGGCTTCCTCCCGTCCGATAATGGCGAAGCCGCGGGGTTTGTCCAGGTCTGAGGCGACCTTGGCGAGAAACTTGTTGTAGCTGAGACCGATAGACGCCGTTATGCCGATTTCTTTTTCAATGCGTTTAACCAGTTTCGCCAGGGCCTTTGCGGCTGACCCTCCGTGTATGCGTTCGGTTCCCGCAAGATCGAGAAAGGCTTCGTCGATCGACAGGGATTCGACCAGAGGCGTCGTCTCGCGCATCAGATCTTTTACCGCTCTTCCTACCTCGCTATAGCGGCCTTTTTTAGGTTTAACCACAACGGCGTCGGGGCAACGCTCTTTGGCCTGCCACATGGGCATAGCCGACCTGACGCCTCTGGTTCGCGCAATGTAGCAACAGGCGGCGACGACACCGCGCCGCCCCCCGCCGACGATCACCGGTTTGTCTTGAAGACTGGGGTCGTCAAGCTTTTCAACGGCGGCGAAAAAGGCGTCGCAATCAATATGGGCCAGAGAGAGCGTGTGAAGTTCTTTGTGCCGAACGATTCGAGGGGAGCGGCAGTGCGGGCAACGCTCTTTTTCCGCCGCATCAAACGATGTTGCGCAGTCCCGGCAGAGCCCGGGCAGGCGCTCACTCATCGTTCCACAGCCATGCGGCTCCGCGAACGCCACTGGAGTCGCCGTGTTTGTTTTTAACCAGCCTAGTGATCACCTCATCGGAAAAAACCCATTCGTTCCAGAATTCAGGAACCGACCGATAAAGGCTCGGCATGTTCGATAGGCCGCCGCCCAGCACGATGACTTCGGGATCGAGTATGTTGATTATCGACGCAAGCGCGCGGGCGAGGCGCTTGTGGTAGCGGACCAGCGTGGCCAAGGCGCCGCCATCGCCCCGGTGTGCCATCTCGGTTATTTCTTGCGGTTTAGCGTCAAGTCCGGTGTGACGGTTGAAGTCCTGCGACAGACCGGGGCCGGAAAGATAGGTTTCGATACATCCCGATAGGCCGCAATAACACAATGGGCCGGGACGCTCTCCGGGCTCTGGCCAGGGTATCGGATTGTGTCCCCATTCGCCGGCGATTGCGTTGGGGCCGGAAAGCAACTGCCCTTTGAAGACGAAGCCGCCGCCCACTCCGGTTCCCAAGATTACGCCGAAAACCGATGCCGCTCCGTGGCCCGCGCCATCCACGGCTTCGGACATAGTGAAGCAATCGGCGTCGTTGGCGAGACGGACGGATTGTCCCAAAATCGTTTCGATGTCCCGCTGCAGCGGTCTTCCGATCAGCCAGGTCGAATTGGCATTCTTGATTAAGCCGGTCTTGGGGGAGGGGGTGCCCGGTATGCCGATGCCAATGGTGTTTTTGCCCGATGTGTGGGTGCGGGTTTCCAGAGTGGCGATCAGGGAGGTGATGGTTTTGACTGTGGCGTTGTAGTCGTTGCGCGGTGTTGCAACGCGCATGCGCACGACTTCCGCGCCCGTCTCATCAAGCGCGACAGCTTCGATTTTAGTTCCGCCAAGATCAACACCGATTCTCATGGCGGTATTATAGGGAAATCAAATCCGCGGCGAGAGTATTACATTGCGTATTTGTGTGCGGGGGCCATCACGTGGCAGTGGCCCGTCGGATCTTTCCAAACTAAGGCCCCTTTGGAGCGAGATGTTTGGGGGGCCTCTTTCGGGGTCGCTTCTGTTTTTAACGGAGAGGAGTAGTTGTCGTCGCTCCAGCGAACCAAAAGCGTTCCGTCTGGAAGTTGCGGCTGGTTCAATTGACGGCAAAGTTCTAAAGCCGCCGTTTCCTCGCAATCGGCTTTAAGTTTGCCGCACTTGGCATTGGTGTGTGTGGTGATGCTTTCAGGTAAATAATACCAGAATACAGCCATCGTACTTCCCCAAAATCCCAGTATAGTCCCAAGTATAATTTTGATTAGGCCAATCCGGTTAGTTCGCTCGGCCATTCGTCGTTTCCATCAACAGCGTGAAAACGTCCGTTGATAAAACGAGCCCCGGGCATTGCGCTTTGGTCACCCCCATGACCAGTTGGGCGCACTGCAATAGTCTCGACGTTGGAAAAGACACGTTCAAAAGACGAGCGTGCCTTTTGCTCGGTTTCTGCGCTGATGAGTTCAATGAAAACTTCGCCGGTCCGGTCGGTTCGACAATAGTGGACGGCAAAGGTTTTGCTTGGTGCGGTGTTTTTAGAATCAGTCATCTTGGTCATTCCCCCTGACCGCTAAAAGGCTGCTCGTGCCTCATCCGCTCCCCGTATGAATCAAAACAGCCTCACCAAACTTGGATTGTGTAACGACATGCGACCTATTTTTTTTGGTCTCTTCTCGCCGTTTACTATCCGCCTGTTTGCCGAGGCTATGTTTTTATCTTTCGGCTACTGACTCTGTTCCTGAATCTATTTGGAATCAAAGGAGTTGCCGTTAACCACTCTTTAAATGAGTTGTAAGATAAATAATGGTGTCTGTCAATCTGAAATATACTTCATCTAGTGGCGGACCCAATATTTTGTAGGAGGGTTTGAATCGAATTTTTGCTTTGTCGACTCCTTCAGAATCGGTTAGGGCACAAGGACTCGTGTAGTGAATCTATCGATAAGCTGGTCGAATCGGGAGCGAATCCGGCGAATCGGCAAGTAAACCCATCCGATTAATTTGAAGGGCCGTCAAGTTTACTGATAATTTTCTACATTTTGTGTCTATTGGCTTTGTCTGGCGCGAGATTTTGGGGTCTTGCCCGGTGGTGTAACGTAAAACCAAGTAAGGCGCGTGACGTTAGGAGTAATAAAAAGGGGATTGCGGCTCGAAGCGTTTGAGTAACTCGGGCCAAGGATTGCGGAGGATTTTCTTCCGCGGGGACAGAGCAAGGGGGCGGATCGGGTGTTGCCGGTTATCCGCGCTTCCGGCAAAATCGGCGAGCTAAAAGCGAGCGGCTTTGTTGGGGGTCTCACCGGTAGGCGTCGCGAAATGCGCGGCGGCAGCACCCGTATCCCACTTAAAATATCGATATTCTTGCGTCGTCCTTTTCCCCGTATGTGCGGAAAAGTAGGGGCCTTTAAGGTCTTTGAAATAAACGTCTGTCAAAACAGACATAAGGACGAACGGGAAACAACAGCATGTCGAATACCCTGGGATTTACGCAAGAGGGATTGTCGCTGGCGACTAAGGTTAAGCGGGACTATAAGTCCGGCGACCCGATCACCGTGCCAGGGGATGACAAGCGCATCCTCCTCCCCGAATACTTACTGAATAGGCAGATACACCTGGAAGGGTTTGAAGACCCCTTGCCGTTGGCGCTGGTGTCGACGCGCGATCCGGAATCTCCTATGGCGATTTCAGCCGCCATCCGCTTGAGTCCGCTGGCCGGTAAGAAAAAGCTGATCCGTGGCGTATTCGATATCGTCAAGGAAACGACCAAACACGATGCGGTCAGGAAATGTATCGACTTGGTGACGGAACACGATTTCGATCCTGCCGCGATTAAAACCCTATCCGGGCACGCCAGCCAATACGTCAAACTGGCCCGTGAACGCTATTCCGTCGCTTTGAAGAATAATCTCAAAGCCCTTATGGACGGGGAACTGGAGCCGCGTATTTTCGTCGAGCAGTTCTTCGCCTTGACCGAGGCGGGCAATCTGCGTCAGGAAATTCGCAAAAAACTGGTCGTTTCGCTTCTAACGGCTCCCAATATCCGGCCCTCGATCAAATTTCTGTTCCTGGAAAACTTTGAGCGGTTCCCGGCCATGGTCCGCGATATGATCGTAAGAGAGTTGATGGCGACGCCGGACCGTCCGCATATGGACATGATCCGCGATGAGTTGAAGTGGATGGCGGCCGAAGAAAACGTGTTCGGCGCGGTACAGTAAAATTTATTCGGATACCCGTTTTGACGGATCGCCTTGACCAAGGCGGTCCGTTTCTATATGCAGCGCATCCACCACGCAGGTCGGTTCCGAAGAAATTGAGCCTTGCCTGGAAAAGACCCCCCACAAGAAAGAACAACTGAATGAAAGATTTTTCGGGGCTGCATTTGGTCCGCCCGATTTTGAAGGCAATTGAAGCCGAAGGGTACGCGACGCCGACGCCGATCCAGGCGCAGTCGATCCCGTTGCTGATGAAAGGCCGCGACCTTTTAGGCGTTGCGCAAACCGGCACCGGCAAAACGGCAGCCTTCACCTTGCCGATTTTGCATAGATTGGCCGCCCACAAGGAAAAACCTCACAAAAGGACGGCGCGCGCGTTGATCCTCGCGCCGACCCGTGAACTGGCGGGGCAGATTGCCGATTGCGTCCGCACCTACGGGAAATTCCTGCAACTGAGAAGCGCCGCGGTTTTCGGCGGTGCGCCTATCCTGCCGCAAATCAAACGTCTGTCGCAAGGCGTCGATGTTTTGGTGGCGACGCCAGGCCGCCTGCTCGATCTGATGAACCAGAAACACCTGTCGCTTGAACATGTCGAAGTGTTTGTGCTGGATGAAGCCGACCGAATGCTCGACATGGGCTTTATTCACGATGTGAAGAAAATCAGCGATGCTCTGTCCGGCTCCCATCAGACGGTGTTGTTCTCCGCAACCATGCCGCGGTCGGTGCAAAACCTTGCCAATAGCCTGCTGAAAAACCCTGCCCGTGTTGAGGTCGCTCCGGCGGCTACGACGGCGGAGAGGGTCGAGCAGCGGGTGCTGTTCGTCACCAAGGAAAACAAACGCGATCTTTTATTGGATGTTTTGGCCAATGAAGAACTGAAACGGGTGCTGATCTTTACCCGGACCAAATACGGTGCGGACCGGGTCGCTAAAATACTTGAGCGCGAAGGTATTCGTTCGGCGGCTATTCACGGCAACAAGACCCAGGGCGCTCGACAAAAAGCCTTGGATATGTTCAAGAACGGCAAGCTTCGGGTCCTAGTAGCGACCGATATTGCGTCGCGCGGGATCGACGTTGACGACGTGACCCACGTTATCAATTTCGAAATCCCCAACGAGCCGGAAACCTACGTTCATCGGATTGGCCGGACAGCGCGCGGCGGCGCGGAAGGAATGGCCGTATCGTTCTGCGATGCCGATGAACGGGCCTATCTCGATGAAATCGAGCGAACCATTGGTGAGCGTATCCCCTGGGTCGTCGATCACGAGTTTCACAACGAAAAAATCGCCAACGATTTCCAGGCGCAACGCCCGAAAAAGTCCTCCGGCGGCAAGAAGCGTCCGGCAGGGGCAAAAAGATCGAAGCCGATGCCCAAAGGCGAACCTAAAGGGGAGGCCAGGGGCAAGCCCAAAGGGGATGCCGCGGCGAACCCGAAGAAGATAAAGAAGAAGCGTCCGGGACGCCGGGAGCGCATGGCCAAGAAGGCTGCGGCGGCGTCAAACCCCGAGTGAGCGGATGGCCATCATGTAAAACCCTCTAACAGGGGTTGTTTACAGCACTTAAAAACTTTCTAATGAATCCCATATGGAAAGAGGCGGCGAAGAAGCCGCCTTTTTCATCGCTGGAATTTCAAAGAAAGTGACCACCGTGACCAAGTCCGTAGCCGAATATGTGTTTGATGACCTTCCTGAACGGGGACGCGCCAAGGAAGTCGCCCCGGGTGTCTTTTGGTTAAGGATGCCGCTTCCCTTTCAGCTCAATCACATCAACCTCTGGCTATTGGAAGACGGTGACGGTTGGACCATCGTCGACACCGGATTTGCCAACGACGACGTAAAGGCCTGCTGGGAAGATGTCTTTGACAACGTTTTCGACGGCAAGCCGGTCAACAAAATCGTCGTAACCCATTTTCACCCCGACCACTTGGGGTTGGCCGGGTGGCTGCAGGAGCGTTTCAACGCGCCTCTATTGATTACGTTGGGCGAGTTTGCCTTTGGCCGAATGCTCAGCCTGGATGACGGGTTGGGGCCACGGCTCAAGATTTTCACCGACTTTTATGGCAAGGCCGGGTTTGACGACGAGTTGATGGAATTCGTCTCAACCCGTGGTAACCCCTACCCGAAGCGGGTTGTGCCTATTCCTGGGGCATACCAGCGTCTAAGAGACGGTGAGACGTTCGAGGTCAATGGGCACGATTGGAAGGTGATCGTCGGGACCGGTCATTCCCCGGAGCACGCCTGTCTTTATTGTGAGGATTTGAACGTACTCATTTCAGGCGATCAAATTTTGCCCCGTATCAGCCCGAACGTGTCGGTCTGGCCGCAGGAGCCTGAGTCCAATCCTTTGCAGTTGTTTCTAGATAGTCTGGAACGTTTTGGCGATTTACCCGAGGACGTTCTAGTCTTACCCAGCCACGATACGCCGTTTCGTAATTTACATGGGAGGTTAAACCAATTGGCGCACCACCATGATGCCCGCCTGGAGGAAACCTTTGACGCCTGCGCCGAACCGGCAACGGCCGCTCAGGTTCTAAAAAGCCTGTTTACCCGTGAGCTCGACTCTCACCAAGTCTTCTTCGCCATTGGAGAAAGTCTTGCTCATTTGCACTATCTGAAAGGGTTGGGGCGGATCGAGAGAGCATTGGGTGAGGATGGCGTCTACAGGTTTTCGCAAAGCGCATGATTACTAAAACAAGTACCGGCATTCCCGAAGTAACAGGGTTCTTTCATGAGCCCACCTCGACTATTTCCTATGTGGTGGTGGACCCTGCGAGCCAACGCTGCGCCGTCATTGATCCTGTTCTCGATTATGATGCTCCCTCGGGGCGGGTCAGCACTGGATTTGCCGAAGCGATTGCCGCTTTTATTGACGAGCGCGGCTATGAAGTGGAGCGGGTGCTGGAAACCCATGTGCATGCCGACCATTTAGCCGCCGACCGTTTCTTCGCCGATCGCTATGGCGTGCCGATTTGTATCGGCGATCAGGTCGGGCTGGTTCAGACGGCGTTTAAGGAAATCTATAACCTTCCAGATCAACCGACCGATGGAACGCCATTTGATAAGCTGATGGCCGACGGCGAAACCTTTACCGTGGGTGGTATCGAAGGGGAAGTCGTTTTAACGCCGGGTCATACGCCGTCCTGCGTCAGCTACAAAATTGGCGATGCCCTGTTTGTCGGCGATCTTTGTTTCATGCCCGATTACGGCACGGCGCGCTGCGATTTTCCGGGCGGTGATGCGGCAAAGCTGTACCGCTCGATCCAGCGGGTGTTCAGATTTCCCGATGAAACGCGGTTTTTTACCCTTCATGACTATGCGCCCGGTGGCCGTCCGGTCGCTTGGGAAAGTACGGTCGGCGAGCAACGGCGTAGCAATATTCAGGTGGGTGAGGGAAGCGACGAAGAGAGTTTTGCCAAGAAACGAGCGGAGAAAGACGCGACGCTCGGCATGCCGACGCTCATCCTGCCGGCGATCCAGGTCAATATGCGGGCCGGTTTTTTGCCCGAGCCCGAGGAAAACGGACTGGCCTACTTGAAGATACCGCTTAACCGGTTCTAGAGTGGGCCCAGGAAAAATAACCAAAAGAAGACACCGCTATGACCACGCTGCTTTACACTCATTCGGTTTGCCAGGAACACGAGGCTGGTCCGCACCACCCGGAAAGCCCGGAACGGTTGAAGGCCATTGCGATTGCGCTGGAGACCGAGGAGTTTGCCTTTCTACAGCGGCGGGAAGCGCCGTTAGGAACTGTTGAGCAGATCGCCCGTCAGCATCCGATGGCCTTGATCGACAGCGTGCTCAACAACATTCCGACGGCCGGGTATCATTACATCGACGGCGATACGGCGATGAACCCAATGTCCGGTGAAGCGGCTTTGCGGGCCGTTGGCGGTATTTGTGAGGCGGTGGATGAGGTGATGACGGGTAAGGCGCGCAATGCCTTTTGCGCCACACGTCCGCCGGGGCATCATGCCGAACGCTATCAGTCCATGGGGTTTTGTCTGTTTAACAATGTGGCCATTGGGGCGGCCCATGCGCACCATGTTTATGGGGCGGAGAAGGTCGCTATTGTCGATTTCGATGTCCACCACGGCAACGGCTCCCAGGATATGGCCGAACAAAACGCCTACATGTTTTACGCTTCAAGCCATCAATCTCCCTGCTATCCCGGAACCGGTTTCGAGCGGGAAACCGGCTTGAACGGAAACGTGGTCAACGTGGAATTGGCTCCTGGGTCGGGCAGCGAGGCGTTTCGTGAGGGGTATGAGGCCAAAATCTTTCCAAAGCTGCGTGCATTCGCCCCGGATCTGCTAATGATTTCAGCCGGTTTCGATGCCCACGCCCGCGACCCCCTGGCGCACCTCAGGCTGCAAACGGGTGATTTCGAGTGGGTCAGCCGGGAGCTTTTGAAAATCGCCGATGAGTGCTGCGAAGGTAAAGTAGTCTCCCAATTGGAAGGGGGCTACGACCTCACCGCCCTGGCCGATAGCGTTGCCGCGCATGTGCGGGTGTTGATGGGCAACTGATAATCTTATTTTTCTCCATAAATCGCAGTTTTCCGATTTTTTTGGGGTGTCTACCCCCGAAGATAATAAAATGGAGTCGGGACGTTCTTTACGGTTTTGAAAAGCCGTACCTTAGACTATCCTCCCGCTCAATGAGCGCAGTTGCAGGGAAAATATCCCTTGGCTGCTTTACGCTTCCGGGCCATGGGAGGCTGGCGGTGTATCGATTTTACGATGGATAACGAATGGCGGACGATAGCATGGCGAAAGTATGTCTGAGCAAGATGGCTTTCTTGACGGGCGTTGCGGCGGTTTTTTTGGGACTGGCCGGTATGCCCGCAATGGCGCAAGCGCCGAAACGGGTGATTCTGGTTGAAGCTGTTCCGACGGAAATCCGGGCAGTGGAAGAGGAAGTGAAAGCCGTCGGCAGCCTTAAGGCCAACGAAGCCGTCGTCATTCGTCCGGAAATCGCCGGCCGGGTGGTTGCCCTGCCGTTTGAGGAAGGAGCGCCGGTCGAGAAAAATTCTCCGTTGGTACGCCTGGACGCCACAGCCTATCAGGCCGAACTGGTGCAGGCGGAAAGCGCGCTCAACCTGAGCCGCCGAAATTTCGACCGGGTGCAGGAACTGGTTCAAAAAAAGGCGGCCTCGACGCGGGCCCGTGACGAGGCGCAAGCCAAGCTGGATAATGATCGCGCCGCCGTCGATCTGGCGCGTATCCGTCTCGACAAAACCGAAATTCGGGCGCCGTTTTCCGGGCTGGTTGGTTTGCGCAAGGTCAGCGTGGGTGCCTATGTGACCGCTGGACAGGATATTGTCGATCTGGTCAGCACCGATCCGATCAAAGTCGATTTTTCGATTTCCGAGCGGTTTTTGCCAATGTTGAAGGTTGGGCAGAAGCTCGAAATCACGGTGGACGCTTACCCTGGGGAAAGTTTCACCGGTGAAGTCTACGCCCTGTCGCCCCAAGTTGATCCGCATGGCCGTAGCCTCGCTTTGCGGGCGGAGGTCGCCAACCCGGAAGGACTGCTTAAGGCCGGATTGTTCGCCCGCGTGCGGCTGGTCGTCGCCACCCGGACCAAGGCGGTGATCATTCCCGAGCAGGCGGTGTTCGCCCAAGCGGGTAAATGGTATGTCTACCGGGTTATTGAGGGAAAAGCGCAACTCACCCCGATCGAAACCGGGGTGCGGCGACCGGGTTGGGTTGAAATCGCCACCGGCTTGGCGGAAGGCGACGTGGTGGTGACGGCCGGGCATATCAAGCTGTACAACGGCGCGGCGGTCGAAGTGCAGGGACAAAAACCCGCCCAGCCCGTCGCCGCAAAAGAGCAATAGACCGCGCCATGAAGCTTGCTGACATCTCCATCAAACGGCCGGTTCTTGCAACCGTTTTCAGTCTGGTCATCACCTTGCTGGGGGCCGTCTCCTACGACCGCCTGCCGGTGCGTGAATATCCCAATGTGGATACGCCCGTCGTCAATGTCATGACC
>Ga0070727_10001330_pt1 | contig 26530 bp, 20 predicted proteins | sample tdAd472_FD_66722 | JGI IMG/M metagenome (GOLD analysis project Ga0070727, IMG submission 66722) | Marine sediment microbial communities from the Atlantic coast under amendment with organic carbon and nitrate - tdAd47.2 | ecosystem: Environmental > Aquatic > Marine > Coastal > Sediment | place...
TGATCATTCCCATCGTGCTGATGAACATTATCGGGCCGCTGGTGGATGTGACGGGGCGGATGACCTTCCTGAACCAGCCCCAGGGCATCCGCACGCGCCTGATGACGGCGTATATCGTGCTGATGTTCATTGGCGGCGGCATCGCCAGCTGGGCGGGCACAAGCGTGTATGAGCATTGGGGCTGGGATGGTATCACGCGGATGTGCCTCTGCCTGTCAGGCCTGCTGGTTACCTTATCATTCGTCAGCATGCGGCTGACCCCGGAGCGGCCCGCCAAGGCGTGAGCGCGGCCCCGGACAAGAGTTACAATCATCCATCACTATTCCTGAAGGAGCGAACATGACCGAGACACTGAAAGGCCCGCTGCGGGCGCCCGCACAGATGCTGCAGGAGCAATCCTATGATGGTCACAAGAGCCTGCATGATGATTCCGAAGCCGAGCGGCTGGGCATCAAGGCTGGCCCGATTGAAGGCCCTACACATTTCAGCCAGTTTGTGCCCTATCTGGTCGAGATCTGGGGCAATGACTGGTTTGAGCGCGGATGCTTTTCCAGCCACTTCCTGAACATGGTGTTCGAGGGGGAGAAAGTGCGCGTCGAGGTAGACCGTCCGGCCCCCGGCGAGACGCGCACGCTGTGCCGCGCCTTCAAGGAAGATGGCACGCCGGTTCTGGAAGCCAGTGCCTCCATCGGCCCGGACCATGGCGAACCGCTGCTGGAAGCGCGGATGGCGAAGCTGCGCCCGGCAGGCGATCTGGTGATCCTGTCTGACATGAAGGTCGGCATGACGGGGGCCGAGGACGAGATCGTCACCATGGGCCCGGATCAACATATGGGCGACCTTTACCCATTCTCGCTGGCAGACAAGCTGAAAGTGATTACCGAGCCAATGGACCTGTACCATGACGCGTCTGCCAGCCCCTGGGGCAAGCCGGTCGTGCCGCTGGAAATGGTGAGTGTTCTGGGCAATTACACTGCCCGCAAGGCGAAGTTTCCGATCAAGCAACCGGCCATTGGCCTGTTCGCTGACCTGCAGGTGCGCATGATCGATGGCCCGCTGCTGGTGGGCGAGACCTATATCCTGCGCCGCGAGATCGTCGCGTTGGCTCAAAGCCGCCGCGTGGAGAATTACTGGGTCAGCACGAAATTCTATGATGCCTCTGGTGAGAAGCTGGTGGCAGACATGCTGCTGAACCATGGCGTGCTGAAGGCGAGCTATCCGGACTATCCGAAAGAGCTGTTGCCGGCATAGGAGGCGAAAGATGAAAGGCCTGCTGTATCAGGGCACACGGGACATCGCCTATGGTGATGCGCCGGAGCTGAAACCGGAAGACACACGGAGCGCCATCGTGAAGGTGACGGCCTGCGGGATATGCGGGTCTGACCTGCACATCTATGAGGGCCACGGCTTCAGCGAGGAGACCGGCTATTGTGTCGGCCACGAAGCCGTTGGCGAAGTGGTGGAGACCGGCAGCGGCGTATCCCGCTTCAAGACAGGCGACAGGGTAATGATCTCTGCCGCAGTTGGATGCGGGATGTGTCCGCCCTGTATGGCAGGCAACATCAATGAATGCGAAACGGGCGGCGGGCGCTGTTACGGGCTGGGGCCCGGCCTGCAGGGCGTTCAGGCGGAATACTGCATGGTGCCGGTCGCCGATTTCGGCATGGCGAAGATTCCGGACGGCGTGACCGAAGACCAGGCCGTTCTGTTGACGGACAATCTGCCGACCGCCTGGCATGGCCTGCATGGCGCAGACATCGAGCCCGGCGATACGGTAGCCGTGGTCGGCTGCGGTCCGATCGGCCTGATGGCCGTGGAGGGCGCGTTCCTGATGGGCGCGGCGCGTGTGTTCGCGGTCGATCTGGTGGCAGAGCGCCGGACCCTGGCCGAGGGGCTGGGCGCGATCGCGCTGGACGCAAGCGAGGCCAAGGCGCTGGTGGCTGAACAGACCAAGGGTCGCATGTGTGACAGTGTGGTGGAGTGCGTGGGCGCGGACCCGGCGATCCAGCTGGCGTTGAAGTTGGTGAAGTCTGCGGGCACGGTCTCCTGTATCGGCGTGAACCAGAGCATGGACTTCAAGTTCCCCATGGCGCTGGCCTTCATCAAGAATATAACCTTTCGGACAGGCACATGCGCGGTGCCTGAACACTGGCCGGAACTGGTGCCTCTGCTGCAGGCGGGGAAATTGCGGCCTGAGCGAACGATCTCGCACCACATGCCCTTGTCAGAGGGGGCGGAAGCCTATCGAATGTTTGATGCCCGTGAGAACGGTGCCATGAAGATGATCCTGAAACCTTGAGGAGAGAACCAAGTATGCAAGGCAAACTGATGAAAGCAGCTGCGGGCGTGGCCCTGGCAGCTGGCATGGCGCTGAGCGCGGGGGGAACGGCACTGGCGCAGGACGCAGTGATTCATGCCGGACACCTGCTTGCGGCGCCGGGCGAAGGATACAAGACCAAGCAGACGATCACCGTGACAGACGGCAAGATCGTCTCTGTCGAGGCGGGCTACAAGAATGCGCCGCGCGGCGTGGAAGTGATCAATCTGCGTGATGCCTATGTGCTGCCGGGCATGATCGACAGCCATGTGCACATCACCAGCGAGACCAGCCCGACGGCCCGCATCGAGATGTTTGAGGACACGGATGTCGACAGCGCCTTCAAGGGCGCAGGCTTTGCTTACAAGACGCTGCTGGCCGGCTTTACGACCGTGCAGGATGTGGGCGGCTCCAATGAAGCCGTGTTTGGACTGCGCGATGCCATTGCATCCGGCAAGGTGCCGGGGCCGCGCATGCGTGCAGCAGGCCGCGCTGTTGCCGTGACGGGCGGTCATGGTGACATCAATGGCTATTCCCCGGCCGTGATGGCGATGTTTGCCGGCAGCAATATCTGCAATGGCGCTGATGATTGCCGCCGGGCTGTACGCCAGCAGATCAAGGATGGCGCAGACGTGATCAAGATCACCGCGACGGGCGGCGTGCTGTCCAATACGCGCGCGGGGCTTGAGCAGCAATTCACGAATGATGAACTGAAGGCGATTGTTGAAGCGGCTCACTCCATGGGCCGCCAGGTGACGGCGCACGCGCATGGCAAGGGCGGTATCGACTCGGCCTTGCGGGCGGGTGTCGACTCCATCGAGCATGGTTCCTATACGGATGAAGAGACGATTGCCCTGTTCAAGGAACATGACGCAACGCTGGTGCCGACCGTTCTGGCAGGAGCGACGGTGACCGGATGGGTGAATGAGCCCTGGCTGCCGGCGGCAAGCCGCGAGAAGGCCGCGATTGTGGGGCCCCACATGATCGAGATGCTGCGCATGGCGCATGAGGGCGGCGTGAACGTTGCCTTCGGTACGGATACCGGCGTGTCCCGTCATGGAGACAATGCGCAGGAGCTGGGCCTGATGGTGGATGCCGGATTCACCCCGGAAGAGGCTTTGCGCTCTGCAACCGTAATCGCGTCCGAGCATATCGACATGGACAAGCAGGTCGGCACGATTGAGGCAGGCAAATATGCCGACATCATCGCCGTAGACGGTGATCCGCTGAAGGACATTGACGAGATGCTGGATGTGGATTTCGTGATGAAAGGCGGCACTGTCTATAAAGGCGGCAACTAGGCCTGGGACTTCCCCTCAGCCGCGAAGCTTTTTGACAATGCCTCATAAAGGCCGGAAAGTCTGGGCAGAGTCGCAGGGCAGCACCGTGCAGAAAGCACGCAGGAAAGGGATAGCAGAATGAAGTTCAGCGGTCTTCTGACAGGCACGGTTTCAGGCATGGCGATGTTCAGCCTGGTGGCCTGTGGCGGGGAAGACGGTGAGGCCGCCAAGGCGGCCTCCGCGAATTCTGCGGGTGGCGCGGAATGTGTTCAGCTGGCCCCTGGCGAATATTACTGGGATGGCAGCAGTTTTGTTGTCTCTGGCCCGGCCCTGCCAGGCAAGGCCGACACCGCGCCCCGCTCTACCGCAGCGTCCGTTCCTGCCGAATCCGGCTGGGCGGCGGAGCTGGAGCGGAGCTTTCCGGATCTCGGCTTTCCATGGATGGGCGTACATGCGCGTGAGCCTGTCGCGGTGCTGACCGGCATTGCACCGGATGCAGACGCCAAGCAGACGGGTTTTGCTGCGGGTGAGGCCGCCATTCAGCAAAATGCGGCGGCGTCTGGCGTGACGCTGATTGTGGATGGCATCAGCCTGGAGACGGCGGAGCAGCCAGCCCAGAACGGCCCCGGCGCGGCGCTGACGACGCTGATCCAGGAAGGGGCTTCCCGCAAGACCTGTCAGACCGCATTCAACGAAACGATGGAAGGGCGCACCATTCTGTTCCAGAGCAATCTGGCAATCGTCTCTCCGACCAGCCAAAGTTTGCTGGACGCATTGACGGGCGTTGCCCTTCTCTGCGATGATCACGCCATCGAGATCGGGGGCCATACGGACTCGCGGGGCTCCAATGATTATAATGAGATCATTTCCCAGCAGCGCGCGGATGCCGTGCGGGAGTACATGATCGCGAAAGGCGTCGATGCTGACGCGCTGACGGCAAAGGGTTATGGCGAATCCCGCCCATTGGACCCAGCCGAGAATTACGAAGCCTGGGCGAAAAACCGCCGGATGGAATTCAAGGTTTCAGGGCGCCGCTAAGAGCGCTGTTCTGTGCAAACTGCCCCTGCTGCCTTTTGGCATCAGGGGCTTTTGTCGTCTGGATCAGAGCGACAGGATCAGGCCTTCTGACGGGCTGACTTCTGCGTCGAGCGTTTTGGCCCAGGCCTCTGTGATGGCATCTTCGCCGCTGGTATGCACCGGCGTGATGAAATCCTTTGAAACCTTGTAGAAGGAGACGAGCGCGTCTGTGAGGCGCTTGTTCAGAGTCTCTGCGCCAAGTTCCTTCGCGCGGCCTGCGGCATAAGTTGGTACAAAGAAGAACTCCGGTTGCGGGTCCGGCAGCTGGATGGGGGCGCGATTGCCTTCCCAGTCCGTCACGCCGATGACGAGGCTGCGCACCAGCCGGTCTTTCAGCGCGTTGTGGATATCTGCGGTCAGGGATGGGCGGCCCAGGAAATCCACAAAGGCGGTCAGGCCGCGCGCGTGGAGGCGGTCTGCGTCAGCATATGTCCGCACCCGTCCGTACAGGCCGGTAGACTCAACAAAGGCCTTGTTGCGCTCTGATGTCAGGGCGACCGTGTCCACGCCGCCGCGCAGTTTCAGGCAATGGGCGAGGGCCAGCGCTGTCTTGGAGGAGCCGGAGGAGATGACGACGGTTTCCGGAATGTCCGCCGCCGTTTCCATCAGGCAGTCATCAATCATCCAGCCGGTCGTGAAGAGCGGACGGAACAGCATCTGCTGGTCTTCAAAGGCAGCGTCATAAGACGCATCCGCGGCGGTATCGATATAGGTGTTGTAGATTGGCGCGAGGCCCTTGCGGTGGACTGCGCCATCCATGAAGCCGGCGGGGCTGACCTTGATAGGCTGGATGTCGAACTCGGTCGAAATTGGCAGATAGCCATAGACGCGCTGGCCGGGCGTGACGCCTTCGGCTTTTGACGCCGTGACCGTGGCAAAGCCCCAGACCGGGACGCGGCCCATGGCCGGATCGCCGGCCGGATAGAAGTTCCAGTATTGCATGGCCTCCCCAAAGGTCGCGTAGGTGACATTATTGGCGGTGAGCGCGAATGTATCGACCTTCAGGCGTGCATGGCCATCTGCCAGATCGGGCAGGTGGGAGGGGGTCCAGCTGGTGTCGCGCAGGTCGCTGCGCCGGATCAAAAAATCACTCATGTGTCTGCTTTCTTTGCCTTGCCGGTAAAGGCCGCGATTCTCTCCTGCATGTCAGGCCCCACGCCTTCGCAATTGAGAATCTCCCATTGCAGGCCGCCGTCAAGGTCTCGGGCGTCCGTGGCCTCCAGCAGGCGCTTGTTGGCCGCATGAGAGAAGGGCGAGTTGGAGAGGATTTGCCGGGCGAGTTTTTGGACGGCCTCGTCAAACTCGCTGTCGGGATGGACCTGTTCGACAAGCCCGATGCGGTGGGCTTCGGCGGCGTTGAACATTTCGGCTGTGAACATCAGCCGCTTGGCAGTGGCGATGCCCACGCGGCGGGGCAGGCGCTGGCTCATCCCCCATACCGGGGTGAGCGCCCATTTGGCGTGCGTGTCGCCAAAGCGCGCGCTCTCGGCAGCGATGATGAAGTCTGCCGCCAGCGCCATTTCCAGTGCGCCGGTATAGCAATGGCCATGCACGGCCGCGATGACCGGTTTGGGCAGCCGCTCCATCAGGCGCAGCGTTTCGGAATGCCAGCCGGGCGAGGGGACTTTCTCCCCCTCGGCAATGTCCGCCAGGTCATGCCCGGCGGAGAAGCATTTGCCCGCCCCGCGCAGGACGACGCAATGAACGCTGTCATCCTTCTGGATATCCAGCACATGCTGGCGCAGCTGCCGAAACACGCCGACAGTAAGGGCATTGAGCTTGTCCGGGCGGTTCAGGGTCAGAGTGGCAAGACCATCCTTATCCTGACGGAGTACGAGGGCATCACTCATGAGCCGAGATCCACCATCAGGCTGGAGATGGCGTGGACAAAATTGTTCGGCGCAAGGCTCTGCTCGCCCGTCCATTTGATGTTCGGGAAGCGTGACAGGATCTGGCGATAGGCCGTTTCCAGCTGCATGTTGGCCACGCGCTGGCCAAGGCAGACATGCGGCCCGTGACCGAAGGCAAGGTGTTCCTTCGCATTCTCTCGGCTGATGTCATAGCGGTGCGGATCAGCGAATTTGGCCGGGTCGCGATTGGCGGCGGCGTAATACATGACCACCTTGTCGCCTTCCGCAATGGGCTGGTCTCCCAGTTGTGTGTCTGTCGTGGCCGTGCGGCGCATATAGGTGACCGGGCTGACCATGCGGATCGACTCATGCACGAAGTTCGGGAAGAGATCCGGATTGGCGAGCAGCTTTTCTTTCTGGTCAGGGAATTCCGTCAGCAGACGCATCGTGCCGGAGAGGGAATTGCGCGTCGTGTCATTGCCGGCGAACACGATCAGCAGCCAGGAACCATCAAGGAATTCCGGGCTGAGCGGCTTGCCGTCAATCTCGACATTGGCGATGGCCGACAGCAGGTCTTCCCGCGGGTTCTCGCGGCGCTTGGCCAGCATGTGGCGGCCATATTCGAACATGGCCTGGATTTCTGTCATGAAGGTCATGATCTGTTCCTGGCTCACATTGCCGAGGCCTTCCTGCTGGGCCTGGTATTGCGAGGTTTCCAGGAAGTGCATCCAGTGGACCAGCTTTGGCCGGTCTTCCGCCGGGACGCCCAGGATTTCACACAGCGTGAACAGGGGCAGTTCGGCGGAGAACATTTCCACCATGTCCACGACCGGGCCCTGCTTCTCCATCGCATCAAGCAGTTCGGTGACATAGACCTCCACGCGCTTGCGCAATTCTGCCACGAAGCCGGGACGGAAAAAGTGCATATGCTCCATGCGCAGCGGCGTGTGATAGGGCCGGTCCAGATTGATCAGGCTGTTCAGGCTGGAAGAATGCAACAGCGGATGCTTTGGCTGGTCCGGCAGGCCGTATGTCATCAGGATGCCGCCGCGCTGTGACGAATAGGTGGCCGGGTCCAGTTCCACCTGCTTGACCAGATCATAGGATGTGACCGCCCAGAAACCGGCCGCCACTTCTTCCGGGTGCCACATGACCGGAGCCTGCTGGCACATCTGCGCGAAGGCTTCATGCGTGTAGCCGCCATGGCGCGAGAAGACCTCCGGATCGGTCAGATTGACCGGCGGGATGAGGTCATGAACCGGTTTTCGTTTCGGCGGGGTGGGTGGAACTTCCTGCTGGTAGGTGTCTGTGACGTTCTGCAGGCTCATTGGTATTTCCTCCCTAGAATTTATACCTCACAGGTATGGATTTTGGTCCGCCTACGAAGTTTGCCTTGATGTGCGTTGGCTCTCCGGCCAATTCGATGGATTTCAGGCGCGAGAATAATTCCTCATAGATCGCCTGCATTTCGAGACGCGCCAGATGCATGCCGAGACACATATGGCCGCCATGGCCAAACGAGATCAGCTTGTTGGGGCTGCGCGTGATGTCAAACGTGAAGGGATCGTCGAAAATCTCTTCGTCGCGATTGCCGGACGGGTAGCAGAGCAGCAGGCTCTCCCCTTTGAGGATCTTGTGCCCGCGCATTTCATAATCGTCCTGAGCTGTACGCATGAAATGCTTCACCGGCGTCGTCCAGCGGATCGCCTCATCCACGGCGGTACGGGAGACGCCTTTCGGATCTTCCATCATCTTTTTCAGCTGATCCGGATTCTGCAGCATGCCGAGAATGCCGCCGCCTGTGGAGGCGCTGGTCGTGTCATGGCCTGCCGCGGCGACGATGACATAATAGCTCATGGCTTCCAGCTGGCCGATCGGCTCGTCGTCCACTGTGCCATTGGCAATGACGGTAGAGACATCATCGCGCGGATTGGCGCGGCGGTCTGCCGTGATGTTGGTGAAGTACATGAAGAATTCGGCGAGCGTCGCATTGATCGAGGCCAGGCCCTTTTCTGCATCCTTCTCTTGGGCGAGCGTCTTGTCGCGCATCAGATCTTCATCCTGTGCGCCGAAGATTTCCTGGGTCAGCTTCAGCATCATCGGCTCGTCGCTTTCCGGGACGCCTAGGATCTGCATGATGACGCGCAGCGGATAGTAGAGGGCGATGTCGCGCTGGAAATCACACTCACCGCCAAGATCTTCCATCCGGTCGACATATTGCTTGGCAATGCTGCGGATGGCGTCTTCGCGTTTCTTCACATTCTGCGGCATGAACCATTCCTGGGTCAGGTGGCGCAGCTTGTAGTGCATCGGGTCGTCCAGCTGCACGAGTGTCTTCAGCAGGTGCGGCCCGCCGGTCTGGGCGTAGACACCTGCTTCGGCTTTGGCATAGGACAGCATTTCCCGTTCGCCATTGGTGAACAGCTTGTTCTGGCGACTGATTTCCATGATGTCGGCATGCTTGGTGAGGGCCCAGAACGGGCGGAAGCTTTCAGGCTCGCACCAGGCCAGCGGGTCCTCCGCGCGCAGGCGCGTAAAGGCCGTATCCAGCTGTTCCGGGTTTGCATACACTTCCGGAGAGACGATATCCTCGCAGGTCGCAGCCGCCGCTACGCTCATCGTCCGGCCCGGATCCTTCTTGGTCTCGGGCGGGGTGGCAAGGGCAGTGTCGGCCATGATGCTCTCCATTCAGGGTAGTATTATTTTTTTGGTTTTCGTTTCCTCGGATCAAGTCTAGCCGATGGCTTGCGCCTGCCAAGGCGTGACTTAACGGCACCTTTCCCCTCGGAAGGGGCGTTTTGGAGTGATTTTTTTGTAATGGGCGTCTCCAGAAGGTGCCCGATGGCCGCTTCCAGCAGCTCTGTCGGCACTTCCTCCACAGAACCGGGGCGCAGATCCTCCAGCACGAACGGCCCGTACTGAACGCGGATCAGGCGGTTCACCTGAAGGTCCAGCGACTCCAGGGCGCGGCGCACTTCCCGTTTCTTGCCTTCTGACAGGGTGACGGTCAGCCAGTTATTGGCCCCGGTTTCCCGATCCAAAACGGCCTTGATCGGCTTGTAGTCCACACCGTCCACGGTGATGCCTTTGGCCAGTTCCTGGATTTTCTCCGGCGTGACCGTGCCGTGCGCACGGACGCGGTATGTGCGCTCCAGCTCGTTCTTCGGCAGTTCCAGCGCGCGGGCAAGCGTACCGTCATTGGTCAGCAGCAGCAGGCCCTCGGTGGTCAGGTCCAGTCGGCCGACGGTGACAACGCGGGGCAGGGATTTGGGCAGTTCGTCAAAGACGGTGCGGCGGCCTTCGGGGTCATTCGTCGTGGTGATCAGGCCGGAGGGCTTGTGATAGCGCCACAGACGTGTCGCATCCGGGGCCTGAATGGTCTTGCGGCCAACGCGGATCAGCTCCTTGCCAGTCACTTTGAAAGCAGGGGATGTGAGGCGCTGGCCATCCACGCTGACCTTGCCCTCCTCGATCATGCGCTCGATTTCGCGGCGGGAGGCAACGCCAGCCCGGGCAAGGTATTTCGCAATGCGTTCGCCTTCGCTCCAGTCCTTTTCGTCGGACAGCGTATTCGGTTTGTGGGCGGGTTTTGATCTGGGGCTTTGCTTGCGCGGGCCGGCAGGTTTCCGGCGCGGGCGGCCCGTCTCTCGACGCTCCGTCATGGGATTTTCTTTCGGTTAGTTTGTCTGCAGGAGGAATTGCAGGAAGGGGGCCCCAATAGCAAGGCCGAGGATGAGTTCTGTGGGAATCCAGACCGGGATCATGCCGGGCTCCCGATTCTTGCGGGTATCCAGGATGAGGGACATTGTACGCCCGATGGCTGCGCCGATCCAGCCCGCGGCAAGCGGCAGCACGACGAGCGCCGTGGTCAGTTGATGCTCCCCATCCCAAAGATAGAGGACCAGAAGCGCCGTGATCAGGTGGGCGAACAGGAAGACACCGCCATAGGTGGCGCGAAATTCCGAATACCCGCCGGGGCGCAGGGGGTCAGGGTCTTCGACAAGGCGGACGACCTTGCTGGCCCAGGCTGGGGAGAACAAGGCCCCAATCCCCATGACCGTGCCGCAGAACAATGCGATGACAGATATGATTTCGCCAAGATGCATCAGGGGTCCCTCTGGTTGCTGACCTCTAATCTAGAGCATCCTGCCCGGATGAACAGGGCTGGACTAGCTGGCGCGGAGGATGTCGATTTCTTTGGCGATAGCCTGCGACGGGCGGCCGAGCAGATAGCCTTGGCCCCGGCGCACGCCCAGCAGCTTCAGCGTTTGCAGTTCAGCCTGGGTCTCGATGCCCTCGGCAATGATCTGGGCGCTGGTTTCGCGGGTGTAGAACAGGAGCGCGCCAATCAGGGCGCGGCGGGCAAGATCGGAATCGACATTGCGCGTCAGGCTCATGTCGACCTTCACATAATCCGGGCTAAGCTGAACGATATGGCGCAGGGAGGAATGGCCCGCCCCGGCATCGTCCACGGCCAGACGCAAGCCGCGACGGCGCAGCGGGGAGAGAATTTTCATGTACTGCTCATAGTCTTCAATCACCGCATGTTCTGTGAGTTCCAGAACGATGCGGGAGAGCGGCAGACGCGAAAACATGTCGACGAAGTGAGCGCTCAGCATGGTGGCGGGCGAGACGTTGACGGAGACATATTGCTCCGGGTCCAGTATGTCGATGGCGGAGACAGCCTCACGAATGGCGGCGAGTTCCAGCTCAACAGCCAACCCGACGGACGCAGCTTCGTTGAACCAGACATCCGGTGTCCGGTAGGGCTCAGCCGAAAAACGGCACAGCGCTTCATAGCCGCAAGGATGCATGCCGCCGAGATCCACAATCGGCTGGTAGGCAATGGCGAAAGCGCCGGTCTCCAGCGTTTCCATGATGCGCGCGCGTTTCTCGCGCATCTGCATGCTCTGTTCCATATCAGATTGGATATGCTGAGCCGCCAGATTGACGAAAAGGCGCATGGTTTCCAGGTCGCGATGGTTAAGGCTGTGGTTCGGATACGGTCCGAAGCAACAGAACATGCCATAGGGCTCGCCATTGCTGAGGTAGATCGGGATGCTGAGATGGGCGCCGATACGCAGTGTCTGGGTGATCGGCATGGAGCTGGCCGACTGATACAGCGCCGTATTGGGGATCAGCTCTGGCAGCTTTCCGTCGAGAATGTTCAGGCAGTAAAGTTCGTCTGCGTCATAAATGTCGCCTTCCTTGATGAGGTGCGACAGTCCCGGAGCATCGACATAGCGGAAAACTGTGCGGCCATTCACGAATTCTGAGACATAGGCGACAGACATGCCGAGATGCTTGCGAATGGCGGAAAGCGACGACATGATGGTCTGGCGCGAGGAAGCGCTTTGCTGGTGCAGCATGGTCGTCGCGAATTCCATACTGGACATTCCAGTCTCCCAGCCAGGCACAAAGCCCAGAACAGGCTTTTGATGGTCCAGTTTATGGGCACCCGCTTAAGGCTTGGTTCAGCAAGTGTGCAGGAGATTTTCGCACACGTTTACGAGTTGCTAAGCATAAACTCCGTGTGCGCCAAGTAAAAGTAAGCCCGGCAGGCATTCCGGGATAGGGGATTATATCCGCAGAATGCCGGCCGGGCGGTTTTATACCCGTCTATTCAGAAGGGTATTGGGCGCTTTTAGTCTTCTCCCCCAATCAGGTGCAGGCGCGTTTGGCGTCCATCAATATAAGTGACGGTCTTGCCGTCGAAGAAGGCGTCTTCCTCGGTACGGAAGGTGATCTTCTGGCCACCCCATTCCGGCACGGCCTTCTCTGCATACAGCTCGATTGACCAGGCTGTGTTCGGGCGGATCAGATATTCGCCCTTGTCGGACGGGCCCTGATTGTCCCAGAAGCCTATGGATGAGCCGGCGCCGTGGCCATGATAGCCAATCGGGTGGCTGTAGATGCTGGGCACGAGACCTGCATCGAGTGCCTTCTTGCGGGCGCGGGCGAGCACTTCATTGCCGCTGAGGCCGACCTCGAAGGAAGAGGTGAGCGCATCCTGAACGCCATTGCTGGCGCGCAGGCCGGCCTTCAGGCCTTCGGGGGCATCTGTTTCACCATCCTTCAGGACATAGCCGAGGTGCTGGGTATCAGTGTTGAGGCCCATATAGACGATGCCGAAATCGATCCAGAGCAGGTCACCTTTTTCGATCACCGCGTCGCCCATCAGTTCATCTTCTTCACCTTCGCGGAAGATGTGAACAGAGGTGTGGAACCACGGATCGAGGCCCAGATCGGAAATCTTCTGGCGCGTCCACCAGACAACATCGTCAGTTGTCGTCTCGCCCGGTGTGATGACTTTGGAAGAGAAGGCCTCGCCGATGATGCTATGCGCGGTGCGGACGATATCATCATAATAGTCCATCTCTGCCGGAATGCGGGTTTCCAGCCAGCCGATGGCCAGGTCGAATCCTGACACGACGCGCTGTTGGTATTTAGGGTCCAGAGCCTTGTAGAGATCCGTATACTGGCTGCTGGTTAGGCCGTCTGCGAAGGCATTCACGGAGGAGACGTTGACGGCGATCTTTTCCGGGTTGAGTTCGGCCACGAGTTCACCGAAGCGTTCCCACTGGTCGTCACCATCTTCCGGCACCCAGGCGGATTTGAAGAAGTCGCCAAGGTCATAGCGGCTGACGGTCAGGCGTTCCAGCGGCTGGCCTTCGCCCGGATCGTAAAAGACGAGGATGGTGCGGCGGCGGGCGCGCAGGCTGGTCGCGTTCAGCATCGTGCTGACGACCGGGTCTTCCATATATTCGCGGGCGACCAGCACCCACATGTCGATGCCATTCTCACGCATCAATTCCGGCACGACCGTGTCGAGGCGCTCTGCCAGCCATTCATCATGCATTTTGGCGCGCTCGCGCAGCGGCAGGATTTCCGGGGTGGCAGGCGACAGGCTGGCTTCGCCCTGGGCAGGCTCGTCTGCCATGGCGGGGGCACCGGCCAGCAGGGCAAGGCCTGCAATGCCATACATCAGTTTACGCATAATAGGTTTCCTTGATTGTTCAGCCAAAGGGGGCGTCGAGAGAAGTGGGTGGTTGGGTGAAATATTTCGGGCCGGTGTCTGTGATGTAGAAACAGTCCTCGATCCGTACGCCGAATTCACCGGGAATGTAGAGGCCGGGCTCATTTGAGAAGCACATGCCGGGGCGCAGGCGCGTTTTCTCGCCATGGACCAGGTTCACCGGCTCGTGAATGTCGAGGCCGATACCGTGCCCTGTGCGATGGGGCAGGCCGGGCGTAGCATAGCCGGGGCCATAGCCCATGCTTTCATAGAGGGCGCGCACGGCGTCATCCACCTTGCCCGCTTCAGCGCCCGGCTGGGCTGCGGCCATGGCGGCGGCCTGACCCTTGCAGACCTGCTGGAAAACCTCACGCTGGCGTTTGCTGGGCTCCCCAAAGACGAGCGTGCGGGAAATGTCGGCATAATAGCCGTCCACCCGGCAGCCGCAGTCCATCAGGATGACAGAGCCTTCCTTGATGGTCTCGCGAATCTTGGAGCCATGCGGCAGGGCGCTGCCTTCATTGATCTGTACACCGCCTGAGGGGGACTGCCCGTCAAAGCCTGAAATGGCGGCGCTCATCATCGCGAAGATGTCACTGCCATCCATGCCGACTTCGAACTTGCCGGATAGGCTGCGATAGGCCGCGTCGACAATATCTGCGGCCTCCTGCATCAGGGCGATTTCCGGCGCGGTCTTGATCATGCGGCACGCCGTCACGATGGGTTCGGCCGAGACAAGTTGCAGCGATGGCGCGGCCTTGCGCAGGCCATTGACGGCGAAGAAGCGCACGGTGTCTTCAATCGCCATCGGACGGTCGCCTAGCTTTTGCTCTGCCGCCCAGTCCGCCACGATCTGGTGCGGGTTCTGGTGTTCATTCCAGATGCGCACCTCTCCCGGAACGACCAGCATCTCGCGGATCGAAGGCTCTTCAAATTCCGGGGTGACGATGCAGATCTCGCCTTCCGCAGGCAACAGCGCAGCGGTGAGGCGCTCACTGCGCCACCAATTGATGCCCGTGAAGTAGAAGAGGGAGGACCCTGCTTCCACCATCGCTGCGCCGATGCCGTTCTGGCGCATCAGCTGTTGCAGGCGGGCGAGGCGGTTCGCCCGCTCGGCTGGCGTAATGGGATCGGCCCGGCGAATGCCTGAGGCGTCTGGCTGTGTTTCGGCCGAGGCCCTGCCAGACAGCAAGCTGCCTGCCAAAGCCGTACCTGCGGCCGTTGCCATGAAGCCCCGGCGGCTGAGGCCTGTAAGCGATGGTGCAGGCATCAGCTGTCCCCTCCGGCGAGATCTTTCAGCAGGACCTCCCAGAAGATCAACTGATCGAAATAGCTGTCTAGCGGAAGACGTTCATCAATGCCATGGGCGCGATAATCGTCCGGCCGCACCAGGGTCAGCGCGCCAGCGCCATAGGTGGGGATACCGGCCGAACGATACTCGCGGCCATCGGTACCGCCGGAAGACATGGACGGCTTGACCGGTGCGCCGGGCTGCAGCGTGTGGACCGCATTCCGGATCGACGTGAACAGATCTTCGTTGATCGGAGAAACCGGGCTTTCCAGCGTATCGCCGACGACTTCAATGGTGATGTCTGGATTGCCAATGGCATTGGCCAGATCCTGCTGCACGCTGGCCACGCTTGTGCCGGGAAGGATACGGCAATTGACGGTCAGCTGTGCCTTCTGTGGCAGGGCGTTTTCGGCAGAGCCAGCAGACATCATGGTCGGTACGCATGTTGTCGCCAGGAAGTGCGCTTCCACGGGCGAGGCGTCAATGATCTTGCGCGCTGCTTCATCCGACGGATCGGCGAGCAGGGCGGTCATGGCTTTTTCGAACTCGCCGCCTTCGGTTTCAGCGAGATCCTTCGCCATCTGGCGGGAAATGTCGTTGAAACCGATCGGGAATTGCAGGGCACGGATGGCCTCAATCGCATCTGCAATGTCAAACAGGGCGTTGTCTGCGCGCGGGGCGGAGCTGTGGCCGCCGCGATTGGTCGCCGTGATGTGAAAGGTGGCGTAGGTCTTCTCGGCGGACTGGATGGAATAGCTGGGATTCTTGCCCTCCGTATCGACAGAGCCGACGCCCGCATCAGAGTTCAGCGCATATTCGGCATCCTTCACCCAGGGGTGCGCCGTCAGCATGCGGGTGGTCTTCATGCCGGTTTCCTCGTCGCCCGAAAAGGCAATGACGAGATCCCGGTCAGGCACAAAGCCATCCTGCTTCAGACGGATGAATGTGCTGGTGAGCAGGGCCACACCGGCCTTGTTGTCGACCGAGCCGCGGGCATAGAGATAGCCATCTTTCTCCACCGGCACATAGGGATCTGTTTGCCAGGTGTCGGCGGACGCGTCCACGACATCCATATGGGCAATCAGGGCAATGGGCGGCTTTGTGCTGCCAGCCTTGCCGGGATAGCGCACGACGAGACCAGCAACCGTTTCCCCATCAATATCCAGTGTAGGAATATCGATATTCTCTTCGCTGAAGCCGGCGGCTTTCAGCTTGTCTGCCAGTAGTTTGGCTTGTGTTTCGGTCTTTCCGTAGCCCTTGGCAGTGCGGATGCGGAGGATGTCTTCCAGCACGCTGCGGGCAAGGGTGATGTCGCTGCTGTCTAGGGTGATGGCATCTTCCGCCGAAGCCGGAAGGGAGGCGGTCATGCCCATGGAGAGGGCGGCGATGCAGGCGACGGAAGCGAGGCGGGATGTAAGTTTCATGTGAGCGTCCTTTGGTGGCCGGTCTCTTATAGAGGAAATTCCCGGACCGCGGAGGTTCGGCCCGGGAAAACATGAGGATGTCAGGTGCGTCAGTAGCGCCAGCTTGTCAGGTCAGCACCTTCGGGGGCGGCATCCTCAATCCGTTTGAGAATCTTCGGAACATACATCCAGTTGTAACGAAGTCTCGAAATGGCGTTCGGCAGATCTGGATCGCCGTTCCAGCAATGTTCATCACGGTCACCATAGGTGACTTCCCCCTGATAGGGCGGGTCTGTCTTGTTCAGGAAGTCTTCCATCAGATAGACGGCATTGTTGAGATAAAAATTGTCCATGTCACCGGTATAGATGTGGATCTTGCCCTGAAGTTTCGGGCCGAGTTCCTGCCAGTCGCGCTCCAGGATGTAGCGAAGGTCATAGTTTTCGCGCCAGTATTCGGCGACCTCGGGATTTATCTCGCCTGTACGCTTGTCCCAAATACGTTGTGGATAGCCATCTTCGCCATTCGGGGAATAGACGGCTTCCCAGATATCCCATTGCTGACCGGAGCGGGTCTTGTCACCGAGGACGAGTTCCCAGCGATTCTCCATTTCGACCGTATAGGGAATATGGCCGAGATAGTTGCGTTTGCCAGGTTTATCGACCTTGCCGAACGGGCCTTCATAATAATAGGCGTTGTCTTCTTCATAGATGTTGGTGACCATCATCTGGCGGAAGTCGATCGGGTCCGGGCAGGCTGCGAAGGCACCATTATATTCTTCGGGGTATTTCACCTGAACGGCCAGGGCCTCCCAGCCGCCGGTGGAGCCGCCATAGACGAAACGGGACCAGCCTTCGCCAAGGCCGCGGAATTCCTTCTCGAGGGCCGGGACGAATTCGTAAGTGATGGCATCGCCATAGGGGCCGATATTGGCCGAGTTCACAGCGTAGCTGTCATCATAATACGGGTTGGAGTGGTCGATCTCCACGATCAGCATGCGTGGGAAGTCATCCGACGTCCACTTTTTGTAGAAGTCATAAGCTTCCTGCTGTTCGATGCGGTTATAGCACGGCTCGTCAAAGCGTTCGCTGTAGACACACTCCAGGTCTTCATCCGGCGGGCTGGTGCGGAAGCCGCCAAAGTCTGCCGGGAAGTGGCCATGGAAGATGACCAGCGGATATTCGGCTTCCGGATGGTCATCAAAGCCTTCCGGCACGAGTACGTGGCCGCGAATGAACACATCCGTGCCCCAGAATTCCGACAGCTTTTCGCTGCGCATCTTGAAGTGACGGATATATTTGGTGTCTTCCGGCTCCTCGATATCGGGAAGAACCGAATCGAGTGTGATATCGATCATCTTCTTGCCATCAGGATTAAAGCTGACCTTTTTCGGCGCGCTGATGACATTGCCGGGCTCAAGCCGCCAGTTCTGGCCCGCGCCGCGTGCGGCCGGCAGCTTCACGGTCTTGCCATTGGATAGGTTGAAGGTGTCGTATTTATGCAGGACAGCCTGAACATAATAGTCGCCAGCCGGAACATCATCCATGTCGATGGCCGGGAAGCCCAGCGTGCCGCTGCCGATCTTGACGCTGGAGCCAGGCTTCATGCCGTCTACGGTGACGCCGAAAATCTGCGGCGCATCATAGGATTGCTTCACCTGGAAGCGGGGCTCTGTCTCGCCATCGGGCGTAATGATGAGAATGACACGTCCGTCCTGGGCTTCTTTTACAGCCTGCTTTGACAGATCAATCTTGAATGTGTCTGCGTGTGCCGGGGCATTCAGTGCACCAAGCATTGCTGCAATGCTGGCTGCGCCCGCGAGTGTTTTCCTGATCACGATATTCCTCTCCTGGTCCTTGGAACCTTTCTGAGCGAAGCAGAATGCGTTCCCTCAGCCCTTGCGCGAATGTACATGGATGTAAGGGCGATCTGTCAATGAAAAAAAGTACGCAATTCGACCATTGTTTCAAAAACGTGCGCTATGCGGACGCTTTTAACTTCCCTGACCGTCGTTTGGTCAGGGCTGATTAAAACTTGTACTCCTGCAGTAGAATATGAGGATATATAAAAAAGCCGGCCAAATATGACGTTTTGTCTATTGACTTCTGAGGCAACAATGTTGTGAAGCTGTCTATGCGATAAAAATACGATATACGAACAAAGTTCGCAAATAGCACAAAGATAGCCATGGGGGTCATCATGCCTACAAGAAGTTTAAACGGGTCGCTCAAGAGCAGGCCGCGTCCAGCGCGCGTCTTCATGCTGGGGGTGGCCATGGCGCCGCTCGCAGCCATGCTGGGCGCCGCAAGTCTGAGCGCCTCAGCGCAGGAAGACGTTGAGGAAAGCAAGGTTGAAGAAACCATCATCGTGACGGGGTCACGTATCGCAAACGCCAATCTGATGTCGCCGAGCCCGGTGACGACGGTAGGCGCTGAGCAGATCCAGGCGCGTGGTACGGTTCGCGTCGAAGACATGCTGAACACGCTGCCGCAGGTTTCTCCGTCAGAGGGATCCGGCCGGGCCAACGAAGCCGCCGGGACGGCGAACGTTGATTTGCGTGGTCTCGGCGCAGAGCGGACACTGGTGCTGGTCGACGGTCGCCGGATGCCTTATGGCTCTCCGATTTCCGCACCGGCTGACCTGAACCAGATCCCGTCCATGCTTGTCGAGCGGGTTGAGGTTCTGACCGGTGGTGCCTCTGCCGTGTACGGCGCAGACGCTGTGGCGGGTGTTGTCAACTTCATCATGAAGGATGACTTCGAAGGCGTCATGATCGACACGCAGGTCGGCGCATTCCAGACCGGCAACAGCAATGACATGCTGGAAAGAACGCTGAACAACGCCAACCAGCCCGTGCCTGGCTCCACGATGGATGGGGAATCTGTCGATGTGAACCTCGTCTTTGGCATGAATGGCGATAATGGCCGCGGCAACATCACTGGTTACTTCAACTGGAAGAAACAGAATGAAGTGCTGCAGGGTGAGCGTATCAGCAGCGCCTGTGCCCTGGGTTACAGCGACGGCATGTTCTCTTGTGGCGGTTCTGGCACAACCTTCCCGGGCCAGTTCACCAGTCTGGGCGGAGGGGCAGCGCCCTTCTCCTTTACGCTGGCAGATGATGGTGGCATCCGCGACTATGATCCATCCACAGACACCTACAACTACGCGCCGCTGAACCACTTCATCCGTCCGAACGAGCGGTATTCCTTCGGTGCGATGGGGCATTATGATGTGAGCGACAAGATGGAGCTGTACGGCTCTTTTGCCTTCACGAACGATGTCACCACGGCTCAGATCGCCCCGTCAGGTAACTTCCTGCAGACCGATACGATCAATTGTGACAACCCGCTTCTCTCAGCCGAGCAGCTGCAGACGATCTGTCTCGATAATGGTGTTGACCCGAATGCAGCCGATCTGGCGGACCGGAATGCCACGCTGTATATCGGTCGCCGGAACGTGGAAGGTGGCGGTCGCCGCAACGAGATCGAGCATACGTCCTATCGCGTCGTTGGTGGGTTCCGCGGTGATCTGGACGATGTCTGGTCTTATGATGTCTTCGGCCAGTATGCGAAAGTTTCGTATTCCGACTCAGCGGAGAACTTCTTTAACCTGGACAAACTGCGTAATGCCCTTGAAGTGCGGATCGATCCGGACACGGGCGAGGCGGCCTGCCAGGTTGCGATTGACGGTACTGATCCGAGTTGTGCCCCTTACAACGTGTTCGAGTTGGGTGGTGTGACCCAGGATGCCTTGGACTATATCCAGAGCCCTGGCTTCCGCGAAGGCGAAGTTACCCAGGAAATGTTCAGCGCTGTTCTGACGGGTGATATGACGCGCTATGGCATCAAGACGCCCTGGGCCGATACGGGTCTTCAGGCTGTGTTCGGTGCCGAGTATCGTGAGGAATATCTTTCCCAGAAGAATGATGCCCTGACGCGCGAAGGCAAGCTGGGCACGGCTCGCCCGGATGTCGAAGGCGGTGTCAATGTCTATGAATTCTTCACCGAGGTTCAGCTGCCACTGGTCGAGAATCGTCCGGGTATTGATGAACTGGCTATCAATGGCGCCTATCGTTACTCCGACTATTACGAGACGACCGGCACGCAAAGCACCTACGCACTGGGGCTCACCTATGCGCCGGTGCCGGAATATCGCTTCCGGGCGCAGTTCCAGCGTGCGACCCGCTCCCCGAACCCGCTCGAGCTGTATTCTCCGCAGTCTCCGTTCGAGTTCACCCTGCCGGCCAATGCAAACGGTCTGTATGATCCGTGTGCGGGAGCTAACCCGGCGCGGTCCGAGATTGAATGTGCTCGTACCGGCGTCACGGCTGCGCAGTATGGCAACATTGCCGACAACCCGGCAGCCCAGTTCCGCAACATCAGCGGTGGTAACCCGAATTTGGATGTGGAAAAATCCAACACATACACGTTCGGTGTTGTGGCGGCACCGAGCTTCGTGCCGGGCCTGAACCTGTCCATCGACTATTTCAACATTGAGGTTGAAGACTTCATCGGCAGCGTGCCGGAAGAGGAATCCCTGAACCAGTGTCTCACCACGGGCGACGAGTTCTTCTGTGGACTCATCAATCGCGGTGCCAATGGTACGTTGTGGGCGGGTGATGATGCCTATGTCATCGCCACCAAGCTGAACACGGGCTCTCTGAAAACGTCCGGTATTGACGTGTCGGCCAGCTATAATTTCGATGTTGGCACCTATGGCTCTGTTCGCGTCGACTATCTGGCAACCTTCCTGGATACGCTCGATAAAGAGCCGCTGCCGGGTCTGGATGTGATCGAATGTGCCGGTTACTTTGCTTCGACGAACAGCTCCTGCGGTACGTCCAAGCCGAAGTACCGTCACAATTTGCCGGTCAGCTGGATGACGCCATGGGGTGATCTGACGGTTCGTGCCACCTGGCGCCATATCGGGTCTGTCGACCTGGTCGGTTCCAATGTGGACAATGTGAACACCGTGCTTGAAGCACGTGACTATCTGGACCTGTCCATGAAAGCCACAGTGCGTGAAGGTGTTGCACTGCGCTTTGGTGTAAACAATGTGTTCGATCGCAACCCGCCGGTCAGCACCAATGTCGGCTCTGCTGGTGGCTCTTTCGGCAATGGCAACACATTCCCGCAAGTATATGACGCACTCGGCCGTTATATGTTCGCAGGCGTGAATGTGACGTTCTAAGTCTGGATGCGTCACTCGAATACCTAAAGGAGGGGGCGCTGTAATGGCGCCCCTTCATTTGTCCTTATAAGGAAAGATGATCTGGTTTTCCGCGCGAATTTTGCTGAATGAGGCGAAATAGTCTTTATCTTTCAATAGTCAGGCTGGTGTTAGAGCTTGCTAAAAGGTTCTGGATCAATAACATGAATTAATAGGGGAAGATCATGGCGCGATTGGCGCGGGATTGCATGACATGGCCTTCGGAGAAAATAAGGGACTTCAGGAAGAATGCCGGACATGCCTTCTGACAGCAATTCAGACGAATTCGAAAAAACCGCTGTCGAAATACCCGAAGATAGTGACAGGGATTATGTGGCCACGCTTGCACGGGGCCTGGACGTGATCTGTTCATTTACGCGTTATACCCCTCGGATGACACTCAGCGAAGTGGCCAAAGCGACTGGCATGACACGCGCATCTGCGCGGCGCATTCTGTTGACGCTGGTCAAGGAGGGCTATGCGGAGAAGACTGACCGCGTCTTCTCATTGCGGCCAAAAGTGTTGCAGCTCGGCTATTCCGCTCTGTCATCCGTTGGTATTCTGGATGTCGTGCAGCCGATCATGAACGAGCTGACACAGGCGACGCAGGAATCCATTTTTACGGCTGTTTTGACCGGGGATGATGTCACCTATCTGGCGCGGTCCACGCCGGACAGGGTCATGTCGGTCAGCTATAATGTCGGCAATCGTCTGCCAGCCTATGCCGTGTCGACCGGGCGTGTTCTACTGGCCTATGAATCTGACGAGGCCTTGGAGCAATATCTTGCCCGCGTGCAGCTGAAGCAGCATCGCCCCAACACGGTCAGCACGACGGTAAAGCTGCGTGAGACCATTCTTGAAACGCGTCAGCTCGGCTATTCGCTTGTGGACGAGGAGCTTGAGGCAGGCGTGCGGTCTCTTTCCGTGCCGATCCGCGACATGAATAACCGGGTTATTGCGGCGCTGAATGCCTGCTGTCCTTCTGTTCGGTTTACCGTGGATGAAATGCGCAGCCAGCTGGTGCCAAAGCTTCTGGATGCCGCACTGCGGATCAATCGGTCATTCCTTACAGGCGCTGCGGGCTAGGCTTTTGCGCGACATAAAGCGGCGGCTCCGGACTATTTATTCGCGCTGATGAGAGGCCTATCCTGCGCGGCGAAAGGCTGGCCCCATGAAACCCAAGATACTCACGACGCTGAAGACCTATAGCTGGCCGGCTTTCATGTCCGACACATTTGCCGGCATGACCGTGGCGTTGGTGGCGATCCCGCTGAGCCTGGCCATCGCGATTGCATCGGGGGCCGACCCTGGCAAGGGTCTCATCACGGCCATCGTGGCAGGCTTTCTGGTCTCGCTGCTGGGCGGAAGCCGCGTGCAGATTGGCGGACCGACGGGCGCCTTTATCGTCGTCGTGTTCGGAGTGGTGGCGGCGCATGGCTATGACGGATTAGTGCTTGCGACCTTCATGGCCGGGTTGATCCTGATTGCGGCCGGTCTGATGCGAGCGGGCAATCTGATAAGTTTCGTTCCGGAAGCTGTCGTTAACGGATTCACGATCGGTATCGCCATCATCATTGCGACCAGCCAGTTGAGCGATCTGTTCGGGCTGACGGTGCAGCATCTGCCGGCCGAGTTCTTTGCCAAGCTGAGTGCCTTGTGGAGTGCGCGGGAGACCTTCACGCCTTATGCCTTTGCGACAGGACTCGCCACCATGGTGCTGATCGTTCTGTTGCGCCGGATTGCGCCAAAGTTTCCGGGTCTGATCGTGGCGGTGGGAGTGACATCGGCGTTGGCCGCTCTGCTGAACCTGCCCGTTGATACGATTGGCAGCCGGTTTGGCGCGCTGCCCAGCCAGCTGCCGATGCCGCATGTGCCGAACTTCAGCGTGGATCGCGTGGTGGAGCTGTTGCCATCCGCGTTCGTGATTGCGTTTCTGGCCGGCGTTGAGTCCCTTCTCTCTGCCATGGTGGCAGACCGGATGACGGGGGGGAGTTATCGCCGCAACGCGGAGGTTCTGGCGCAGGGCTTTGCCAATATCGGCTCATCGCTGTTTGGCGGCATGCCAGCCACGGGCGCCATCGCGCGCACGGCGACCAATGTGAATGCCGGAGGCAAGACGCCGGTCGCGGGTATGGTGCATGCCGTGACGATCCTACTGGCCATGATGCTGGCGGCGCCGCTGGCGGGGTATCTGGCCATGCCTGCACTCGCGGGCCTGTTGCTGTTGACCGCATGGAACATGAGCGAGCCGCACAAATGGCGCAGCTATCTTTCCATGCGCAAGGCAGATCTGGCGCTGATGCTGATCACGCTGGTGCTGACCGTTGTGGCGGATTTGACGATTGCCATCGGCGTAGGCGTGTCGCTGGGCCTGGCGATCCGTTTGCAGCGGCGTCATGTGCCGCCCGCCGACTGGGAAGAACCGCACCGCTAGCGCGGGCAACCCGACAGGATCAGGTGATGCCGGCTTTCTTCCAGGCGTCCTTGGGCCAGCGGCGGTGTTGCCAGAACCATTGACCGGGCGCCTTGCGAACGTGTTCTTCAATGAAGGCATTGATCCGCAGCACGCTGTTGCGAATATCCGCATCGGGATTTCCGGTATTTTCCGGCACAAAGGGCTCATGGAATTCCACGCGGAAGCGGGCCGGGCCGGTACGTTCTGTCGAGACAGGCACGATGGGCACACCATATTTCAGCGCGAGACGCGTCGGGCCGGGGGCGGTCATGGCCTCATGACCGAACAGGGGCACGGAAATGCCCTCATTGAATTTCTGGTCATTCATCAGCGCGACTGGTGCACCGCGGGAAAGGGCGCGCATCAACTCCCGCGTGCCAATGCCCTTAGGTGCATTGACTGTGGTGCCATAATCATGGCGCAGCTCGGCAATGCGGCGGTCAATATGCGGATTGTTCAGGGCGCGGTAGGTCATCACCGCATCGGGAATGCGCTGGGTGATCGTGGCGGGCATGATCTCCCAGTTCGCGAAATGGCCGGAGATGAAGACCGCGCCCTTCTTGCTGTCGCGGATCCGGTCGAGGATGTCCAGGCCGACAATCTCCACGCGGCCGGATGTGTACGGATCGATGGAGGGCAGGTGCGGCAACTCGCCCGCAGTGCGTCCGGCGCTTTCCCAGCAGGCCATCGCGGTGTCGTGAATTTTCTGTTCAGACCAGTCCGGGAAAGCCAGTTTCAGATTGCGCAGCGTCGTCTTGTGCTGTGACAGGCGCGGGCCGATCTTCTTCAGCAGCCAGCCGCCGAAATCGGAGGCCTTGTCCGGCCCCAGCATTTTCATGGGACCCCAATAGATCAGATCCCACGCAATCGTTTCCAGCCGCCACTGCACGCGCTGCCAGAAACTGGCGCGGTTATCGATATCCTTCGGGCGGACATAGCTGGGAGACGAGTCAGGCATGGTCAGAGAGAGTTGAGAACCGGTGAGAGAAGTTCGTCAAGGCGTTCAGGCTGGTCAAACTGAGCTTTGACGGGAAAGTCGAGGATGCCGTCGCGCTGTGCTGCGGACAGGCGCGCATGGTCTTTCGTCGTGGTGATCAGCTGGGCCTGATAGTCCGCTGCCAGGCGGCGCAGGTAGGTCATGTCACTGGCGCTGTAGGTATGATGATCGGGATAGCCGACGGCGTCGCGGACATCGCCGCCATGCTGCTTCAGACTATCAAAGAATTTGGTGGGGCGGCCAATGCCGGCAAAGGCCACCAGCGGCCCGGAGGGCGGAGGGGCTGATGGCACAAGTTTCGCGCGCAGCACGAGCAGGCCGGAGGCGACGACTTGTGGCGGCATTTCTCCATCTCCCATCAGGATCACTGCGTCAGCGCGGCCAAGGCCATCGGCGATGGGTTCGCGCAGCGGCCCCTTGGGCAGGACATGGCCATTGCCGAATGGCGCGGCGGCATCAATCACGATGAAGGACAGGGTCTTCTTTATGCTGGGGTTCTGGTGACCGTCATCCATGACAACCGCTGCGACATGATCCGTCGCCATGGCCCGAACAGCGGCTGGGCGGTCTGCGCCGATCCAGCTTTCGCCGGACTGGGAGAGTTGCAGCGGTTCGTCTCCACACATCGCGGCTGTATGCCGGGCAGGATCCACTCTCAGTGGACCGCGTTCCGATCCGCCATAGCCGCGGGACAGGCTGGCGGTGCGGATTCCCTTCTGCAGCAGGCGCTGCCGGATGGCTTCAACCACAGGCGTCTTGCCGACGCCGCCCGTTGTCAGATTGCCGATACAGATGACCGGGATTTCAGGCGTCTCGGGCGTTGCGCGTGCCAGCTTACGGCGAATGCCCCAAGTATAGAGGGCGGCAAGCGGTGTCAGCAGGGCACGGGTCAGCGGGGCGGCTTCGCGGGATTTCGGGTCCAGCCCGGCTGACCAGAAGTGCGGGGCCTTCATTGCAGCAGCCCCGGCTCAGGCAGCAGCGGGATCAACGCCTGCAAGGTCAGCGTCATCGGGGCATCGGCCTCGCGCGTCAGGGCGGCCAGGGCTTCATCGGACGGCGGCTCCATCGTGCGCAGCGCCTTGCCGATGGCCTTCGGCGTTTTGAGGCGGCGGATCAGGCCGCGTTTCTCAAGATCATCCATCATGGCGGCGAAGTTGAACACATCCGGGCCGGTCACGACAGGGCGGCCCAGGCGGATCGGCTCCAGCGGATTATGCCCGCCGATGTCAGGTGTGTGACCGCCACCCAGGAAGACCGAGTCTGCCAGCCGGTACCAGATGCCCATTTCGCCCATCGTATCTGCCAGTAGCACACGCGTGCGCGGCGTCGGGATTTCGCCGCGAGAGCGGCGGGCATAGGTGAGGCCGCGATCCTTCAGCAGAGCTTCCACTTCGTCGCCGCGATCAGGATGGCGCGGCGCGATGATCAGTGCGGCATCGCCGGCTTCCTTGATCGCATCCAGAAAGATCGCCTCTTCGCCTTCATGGGTGGAGGCGGCGAGGATGCACTGGCGCGCGGTGAGAAAATTCTCGCGCAGGCGGCGGATCTCGATGTCGCTGGCGCTAGGAGGGGGCAGGGCGGACTTCATGTTGCCGGTCGATTGAACCGGCTTGCCCAGCAGCACTTCCAGGCGGCGGGC
>Ga0070727_10001331_pt1 | contig 26522 bp, 20 predicted proteins | sample tdAd472_FD_66722 | JGI IMG/M metagenome (GOLD analysis project Ga0070727, IMG submission 66722) | Marine sediment microbial communities from the Atlantic coast under amendment with organic carbon and nitrate - tdAd47.2 | ecosystem: Environmental > Aquatic > Marine > Coastal > Sediment | place...
GTACTCGTCCTTGTACTCTTCGAAATCCCGCACCTCTTCGTTGTAAAGGTTGAGGGCTTCCAGACCCTTGTCCCAGGCTGGTGCGGATCCGCCGATTTCCTTGTCGATGCGCGCCTTCGCCCGCTTGACGGTCGCCGGGTACGTGTACCGGTCGCGGCCATGCCGCAGCAGAAAATCGTCCAGCGACGCGATGGCCTGCGAGTAGCGTTCTTCGGCGATGGCGGCGTCGATCGCCTGCAGTTCCTTCTCGGTCGACTTGCGACCGATGATGAACCAGTACGCGCCGGCGGCGACAGCGAGCGCGACGGCCAGACCGCCCAGCGACAGGACGAGCGGCGACTTGACCGCCTCCTGCTCGCCCGGACGCTTCTGATGTTTCATCGCCATGCGGGCGAGTGCCGAAGGTTCCTTCTTCTGCTTCTCCTCGCCAGCAGCCGAGTCATCATCGTTGCTCTCGGCTGAGCCCTTTTTCGGCTTGCTGTCCTCGACAGTTCCGCCACCACGTTTCAGCACGGGCGGCTTCTTCGGGCCGGAGTCCTCTTCAAAGACATCGCCCTCGTCGTCATCGTCGAAGAGATCGTCTTCGTCGAGCCAGTCGGGCATTCCGTCTTTCTTCGCCATCGCTTTCAGTCCTTCCCGCGAGCCGCCATGTCCGGCGACAGGTCAGGTTGTTTTTCGATTCACGTTCCGATGTTTTACGTCGAACGGGACAGGCCGCGTTTTTTCAGAAGATCAATTGCGACGGACGCCAAAGGCGTCATTCCGTCATCCGTTCTCCGAACTGACGCCGATGTCGCCTCGAATTCCTTATTCAGCTCCGCGGGTAATGCCGAGCCGTATTTTCTGCATCTGAACTTCGTTCGCCGCGTCAATCGCCTTGACGACCATTTCGTGCAGCGCGCTTTCGTGCGAGGTGATCAGGACCTCGTTCATCCGGCTGGCCCGCAGCATGTCCGGCAGGCGCGTCGGATCGGCGACCGGTTCGTCGTCGACGTACATGACGTTCCGCGAATCGATGTGCACCGTGACCGAGGTCTCTTCCATTTCCTGAATTGAGATCGACGTCGACGCACCTTCTTCGTCCGGATCCGGCGCGGGAACTTCCAGCGTTTTCTGGATGCTGAACGACGCCGTGATCATGAAGAAAATCAGCAGCAGAAACGTGACGTCGACCATTGGCGTCAGGTCCATTTCCTCGTCGTCAACCCGGCTGCTGCTGCCGAAGAAGTCGTCTTCCTCTTCATCCTCGTCATCATCGGCGAACAGTTCGTCGGGAACGTAGGCCGGTGCCGGCGACGCCGGTTCGTGGCCCTCGTCTTCCATCTGCTGTTCAAATTCAAGGACGGCGTCGACATCGTCCTGGTCGGACCTCGACCGTGCTTCAGCGGTTTCGCCGGGAGCCTCTCCAGCGGCTGCCGTGTTCTGCTCGACGTCGTCCTCCGGCGTCGAGTCGAACTCGTCATCGTCGAGCAGGTTGTCGAAGGCGTTCTGGAGTTCCGGCGTCACGGCCGGATTCGCGTCGGGCTGGCCAGAACCTGCCGGAGCTTCCGCTGCACCGGCGGCGTCCTTGTCGGCATCGTCCTTTGCATCGAGCGACGGGATGCGCATCTTCGCGCCGCACTTCTGGCACTTGATCTTCGTGCCGGCTTTCTTCGACGAAATGCTGTAAGCCTGCGTGCATTTCGGACAGCGAAACTTAATCGGCATCTGACCCTCCTACTGTGGATCCTTGACGCCGACGGCGTACTGCAGTCCTTCGATTTCTCCGACCGCCTTCAGCACGTCCTGCACCGCGCCTTCATTGACGTCGCGGTCCGCCTTGACGATGCAGATCTCCTTGCCGTCCTGCAGGCCGGTCTGCACATACCGCTTGACGAGTTCCATGCTGGGGGCCTCTTCACCGTCCGGTCCGTCCCCGAGCACGACTCGCGCGGGACCGCCGCCAGCGTCAGCGATCACCGACACAATCGTTGCGGCGTTCGCGTCAACACCGGCACCGTGGATGGCCGGCGGAACGTTCGCCTGCTTCTGCGGGTCCATTTTGGAAGCGACCATGAAAAAGATCAGCAGCAGAAACGTCACGTCGATCATCGGAGTGATGTCGAGATCGGCTTCCTCCGCTTTCTTTTTCTTCATGCCGCCGGACAGCGAGCGTCTGGCCATGCTTAGCGTCTCCCGGCTTTCATGACCGCCGCTTCAAAGTCTTCCAGAAAGACGCCCAGGTACTGCTGAACTTCGTCCTGCAGCTTACCGATGCGAACCTGCAGCCACGCGCCCAGCATGACCAGCGGCACGGCGATCATCAGGCCCATCGCCGTTGTGAACAGCGCGAAGCTGATATCACCGGCCAGAGCACTCGGGTCGGCCCCGGTCTTCGATGCGCCGGCGATTTTACCGAACGCCGCGATCATACCGGTCACCGTTCCGAGCAGCCCGAGCATCGGCGCCGTCTTCACGACCGTGTTGATCCACGACATCCGGTACTCCAGATCGGCCAGGATCTCGCGTTCAAAGTGCTCGCCCATCATGCGACGCAGTTTGTTGATCGGTCGGTTGCGGTTCGCGACAGCGACCAGCAGCAACTGAGGAACGGCCTTGGCCCAGTAGCCTGGCGTGTCGCACAGGTCGGCGACGCTTTCGTACTGCTGCTTCTCCAGGTTGTCGCGGACTTCGTCGAGAAACTCTTCCGCACCGGCATGGCTGCGGAACCGCTTCTGAGTAATTCGGCGGGCGATCAGGATCGCGGTAAACACGCCGTAAATCGCGACAGCCGCCATTGAGGCATAAATCCCGTTGCCAATCCACCCAAGAATTTGAGTCAGGTCCATTGTCGATTCAGTCAAACAGAGAGTCAGGAATTGTCAGCGTCAGAACACCAGCCCCGTCCACAAGCCGTTACCGCAGGTACGACTGGCTGGTGACAACAAACTTGAAGCCGGCGCCGTCCTTACGGACATTGAAATAGGTGCGGCGGATTTCCGTTGGCTTGCGGTTGCGATAGTCAACCTCGACCTGCGCCAGATTCTGCTCAGTTTCCTTCGGATACATGTGCATGATCGGGATGCCTTTGGCGTCGTAGCCGGCCTTCCTGAACAGCGACTCGTCCGCCTGCCGTCGCGTACCACCTCGCCAGGTCATGAACAGCCGGTTGTCGCCGCCGGTCTTCACCTCACGGACGGTTGGCTTGGGCCGAGCCAGATCGCTGATGTAAACGAGCTTCGCCTGAGACTGGTAAAAGGCGGCCAGTTCGATGCCGAAGTGGTCCAGCTGCCGGGCGTAAACGTCGATCGTGTCGTCGTCGAACTTGATGAACCAGCGCTGCTCGGCCGGAAAGCCGCCCTTGCCGCCGCCGCCCATACCCAGCGGCCGACCGCCGGTCCCGCTCGCACTGCCCTTCTCGCCCGAGTTTGTTGAGGACTCGGACTGAATGACCGTCTCGACCTGCTGCGTTGCGGAATCGGACAGCTCGACGATCGTTTCGAGCATCTCTTCGACCTGAGCTTCGTCGGTCGTTTCCGCGATGGCAGGGTCGGGAACTTCCTCTTCCGGCGATTCCAGATTCGGCGTTTCGTCGGGGCTTCCGTCCTCGTACCCGCCCGGCATTTCAATCAGCTCGACCGGCACGGCGTCGATTTTTGGTGGTCGGTAATTCGTAAAGTAGACAGCGACCAGCAGTGCCGTGATCCCCAGCAGCGTCAGCACGGCGGCGATCATGCCTGCCGACGACTTGTCGTAGCTGGTGACGTTCATCACCGGCTTCTGGCGGTAGTCGCTGTGCTGAGGTGGTTCAGAAACTGACACAGTCAGGCCTTTTCCGAATGCAGACGCAGCCCGGCCTCGGCAGAGGACGGGTGCTGACGCTGGCCATCGAGCAATTGGGAGATCTCAGACCGAAAACGATGCCCGGCGGAAAGGTCTCGAACGAGCTGCCGGAAACACCGTCTGAGCAATGACTTGGAAAGTCATGCTAGGTCGCGCCGGATCTACTGTCAACGAGCAGAAAACGGGGGAATTTGCACTGTCTGGAGACTCGCACAGTAGCCGGTCCGGGCGGACTCATCAGCGGCTCAGACCGTCCCCGTGATCACTCGGGCTGCTGTCCGTTCTGTCTGCGTTCTCAGGGATTCATTGCCGTCTCGATCTGCGTCCGCAACTCGGAAACCGTTGTGTCGGTGACGAGAAACTTTTTGCTGGTCGACGTGGCACCGCTCAACAGCGACACCTGTGACTTTCGCAGGCCGAGCGATCTGGCGATGACCTTCTTCAGAGCGTCGTTCGCCTTGCCCTTCTCCGGCGCCTGCGTCACCTGCACTTTGAGCGCGCCGTTGTGGCAGCCGACGATCCCGTTCTTCTTCGCCCGCGGCTGCGCCTGAACCGGCAGCACGATTCCGTTTTCATGAGGTTCCAGCGCGACGTCGCTCATTGCGTACTCACTTTGTTTGACGCGAAGCTGCAGCCGACGGCGTTTCTTCCAATGTTGAGATCTTGAGAACGCCAGCGACTGCAGCGTCAGGTCAACCAGTTGACGGACGGCCACAATCGTGCGGGAAGACTCGACTCGGCGAGCAACGCCAGTCCATAATCGGACCCTGCCATCCACAATCGAGCCTACCTCGGCGTCCTGCCATCAGCTCACCATCGACGACTTCAGACTGAGAGGTCTCCTGTGACAGTCTATCAGTACGCTGCTGTCCTGCTTGCCAGCGTTCCCTCCGCGAGCCTCGCGGCGGATGAAATCGACTTCAACCGCGACATCCGACCGATTCTGTCCGACAAGTGCTACGCCTGCCACGGACCGGATGAGAATCATCGCGAAGGTGGTTTCCGCCTCGACCGAAAAGACAGCGCGCTGGGCGCAGCCGATTCGGGCGAGACCGTCATCGTCCCCGGTAAGCCCGACGCCAGCGAACTCGTCGTCCGCATCACAACCGACGACGCTGACCTCGTCATGCCGCCAGCCGATTCGACGAAGAAGCTCAACGCCGAAGAGATCGAGCTGTTGAAACGCTGGATTGCCAGTGGAGCAGCCTGGAACGAGCACTGGGCCTTCATCGCTCCGCGGAAGCCGGAGTCGCCAAAGGTGTCACAGCCCGCGTGGGTGCGGAACCCGATCGACACCTTCATCCTCAACCGGCTCGACGAAAAGGGCCTCAAACCGTCCGCCGAAGCCGCACCCGAAACGCTGATCCGCCGCGTGACGTTCGACCTGACCGGCCTGCCGCCGACGCCGGAAGAGGTCACGGCGTTCGTCAAAGACGAATCACCCAACGCGTATGAAAAGGTCGTCAACCGGCTGCTCGAATCGCCGCACTTTGGCGAACACATGGCGCGCTTCTGGCTCGACGCCGCGCGCTACGGAGACACGCACGGCCTGCACCTCGACAACTACCGCGAGATGTGGCTGTATCGCGACTGGGTGATCGACGCCTTCAATCAGAACCTGCCGTTCGACCAGTTCGTCACGAAGCAGCTGGCCGGCGACCTGCTCGAAAACCCGACGGACGACGACCTCATCGCGACGGGCTTCAACCGCTGCCACGTCACGACCTCGGAAGGCGGATCGATTGCCGAGGAAGTCTACGTTCGCAATGTCGTCGATCGCGTCGTGACAACGGGCACTGTTTTCATGGGCCTGACGCTCGACTGCACCCGCTGCCACAACCACAAGTACGACCCGCTGACGATGGACGAGTTCTATGGCATGTTCGCCTTCTTCAACTCGATCGACGGCCCGCCGCTCGACGGCAACAAGAAAGATCCCGCGCCCGTCCTCAAGGTCATGACCGACGAGCAACGGTCGCGCGTCTCCGAACTCGAAGCGAAGCTCGCCAGCGTGAAGGCCGAGATCGCAAAGCAGCTCGCCGAGTTCAACTACACCGAACCCGAACAGCCCACCGAAGCGAAGCTGCCCGAACCGAAAGAGTTCGTCTGGATCGACGACGCCGTTCCGGAAGGCGCGAACGCTCAGGGCAACACACCGTGGAAGTTCGTCGAGACTCCGAAGCCGGTCAGCGGCAGCAAGGTTTCGACGCGAACCGCCGAGGGCCTCAGCCAGCACTTCTTCACCGGAGCGAAGAACCCGCTCCGCATTGCCGAGGGCGACGTCTTCTTCTGTTACGTCTGGCTGGACGAGAAGAACCCGCCGAAGGAAATCATGCTGCAGTGGAACGACGGCTCGTGGGATCATCGCGCGATCTGGGGCGGCGACCATATCGACTGGGGCAAGGCCGACAGCCCGAGTCGCCGCCGCATCGGCGACCTCCCGAAAACCGGCGAGTGGGTGCGGCTCGAGGTCCCCGTCGATCAGGTCGGCCTGAAAGCAGGCTCGCAGGTCAACGGCTGGGCGTTCACGCAGTTCGACGGCACCGTCTCGTGGGACAAGGCTGGCATCGTCAGCAAGTCGGATCAGAACCCGCTGTACGACTCGCTGCTCGTCTGGGAACGCGATCAGAAAGCGGCCAACGGCGGCTCGCTGGCCGAGCCCATTAAAGCGATCGTGCTGCTCGATGCCGATAAACGCAGCGACGCCCAGCAGAAACAGTTGCTCGACTACTTCGTCGAGAACGTCCTCGCCAGCACGCGGCAAACCTTCGATCCGTTGCACACCGCGATTGCCGAAACCGAAAAGCAGATCACCGACACGAAGAACAACGCTCCGACGACGCTGATCTTCCGTGAGAAGAAAGAACCGAAGCCGTCATTCCTTCTGAAACGCGGCGAGTACGATCAGAAAGGCGAGCAGGTCGAACGTCAGTTGCCCGGCATCCTGCCGGCGCTGCCGGAGGGTGCTCCACTGAATCGACTCGGCTTCGCGAAGTGGCTAACCGATCGCTCGCACCCGCTAACCGCTCGCGTCACCGTCAACCGGTTGTGGCAGCAGGTCTTTGGAACGGGCATTGTGAAAACCGCCGAAGACTTCGGCTCGCAGGGTGAACCACCGAGTCACCCACAACTGCTCGACTGGCTCGCCGTGCAGTTTCAGGACGACGGCTGGGACGTCAAAGCGTTTATGAAACAGCTCGTCACATCGGCCACGTACCGGCAGTCATCGCACGTCACTCCTCAACTGATCGAAGCCGACCCGGCGAACCGGCTGCTCGCTCGCGGCCCGCGGTTCCGACTCGATGCCGAAATGCTTCGCGATCAGGCACTGGCGGTCAGCGGACTGCTCAACGAAAAGGTTGGCGGCCCGAGCGTCAAGCCGCCGCAGCCGGACGGCCTGTGGTTCGCCGTCGGCTATAGCGGATCGAACACTGTCCGCTTCGTCGCTGACAAAGGCGACGACAAGGTACATCGCCGAACGCTCTACACCTTCCTGAAGCGAACGGCCGTGGCGCCGCAGATGAGCACGTTCGACGCTCCGTCCCGCGAAGCCTGCACTGTGCGTCGCGAACGAACCAATACACCGCTGCAGGCCCTGCTGCTGCTGAACGATCCGCAGTACGTTGAATGTGCCCGCGGCCTTGCTCAGCGAGCCGTCGCCGAAGGCGGTGCCGAACCCGGTGGCCGAGCGGCTCTGATGCTGAGCCTCGCCACGGGCCGACAGCCAGCCGACAGCGAGATCACCGAACTGGTCTCCGTCTTCAACGACCTGAAACAAACCTACGTCGCCGATCCCGAAGCCGCCGCCAAACTGCTGGCGATCGGAGAAGCACCGGCGACGGAAGGCATGGAGCAGGCCGACCTGGCCGCCTGGACGATGGTCGCCAACCTGGTCCTCAACCTCGACGAAGTCGTGAGCAAGAACTGATGCCCGTTTCGACAGACAGACTGATTCAGCTTTCGCTGCGTGATTCGCCGCCGGACGAAATCGACTGGGTGGCACGCCCTGATCAGGGCGTGGATTCGGCATCCACGCCCATCACCTGCGGCTCTGAGCGTGCCACCCAACTTGAGCTTCCTCGCAGCCGTGTCAAATTGTCAGTCGGACAGAACCTCGACGCCTTCGCGACTGCCGCGTCGGTCTGGGCAAGGCTGCACTACGAACACGCGGCGTACGTCGAGAACTCGCTGACCATTCGTGACATCACCTTCCGGTCCGAGACCGAAGGCACCCTGTCGCTCAACTTCGACTACACCCAGCAGGACGGCTGCAGCGACATCTGCCGCGACGGCCAGGGCCACGTCGACTTTCAGTTCCAGATCAACAACGACCAGGTCACCCTCACCTGGTCACTCCCCGAACGCCCAAGTACCGCCGACGAATTGTGATTCACGACATGACGGACTTTTCATTGTTTAACGCCCAGCCGCAGGCGCCGGCCACCTCCGGCATTGGAACCTTGAATTAAGCCGGCGCCTGCGGCTGGGCGTTAAACGATCGCGACGAAAACCGGGAAATCAACGACATACAAAGAGACACAACCATGAACCTGTTTCACGAATACGGTCAGGCCATCACGCGACGGCACTTCTTCAGCGGAACGTCGCTGGGGCTCGGGACGGCGGCGCTGGGGTCGATGCTGCAGAACACTCAGGCGGCGGCGCCCAGTCAGCAGCCGGAGAAGTTCGGTGGCCTTCCGGAACTGCCGCACTTTGCTCCGAAAGCCAAGCGAGCGATCTACCTCTTCATGGCCGGTGCTCCGTGCCAGATCGACCTGCTCGATTACAAGCCGAAGCTCGACGAGATGTTCGACAAGGACCTGCCGGAGTCCGTCCGCCAGGGACAGCGGCTGACAACGATGACCTCCGGCCAGAAGCGGTTTCCGCTCGCGCCGTCGAAGTTCAAGTTTCAGCAGCATGGCGAAAGCGGTGCCTGGATCAGTGAGCTGCTGCCTCACACTGCGAAGATGGTCGACGACCTGGCCATCGTCAAAACGCTGCACACCGAAGCGATCAACCACGACCCGGCGATCACCTACATCTGCACGGGGAGCCAGCTTCCCGGCCGCCCGAGTCTCGGTTCGTGGCTGAGCTACGGCCTGGGCTCGATGAACCAGGACCTGCCTGAGTTCATGGTGATGACGCCGACCTGGAGTTCCGGCCGCCAGGCTCAGGCGCTCTACAACCGCCTGTGGGGTTCCGGCTTCCTGCCCTCGAAGCACGCCGGCGTTTCGCTGCGACGCGATGGAGACCCGGTGCTCTTTCTGTCGAACCCGGACGGAGTCAGCCCGGACGTTCGCCGCCGGATGCTCGATTCCCTGGCGAAGCTCAACCAGCAGACGCTCGATCGAGTCGGCGATCCGGAAACGCAGTCGCGGATCGCTCAGTACGAGATGGCGTTCCGGATGCAGACCTCCGTCCCCGAACTGATGGACGTCAGCAGCGAAACGAAAGAGACGCTCGACATGTACGGTCCCGACGCGACAAAGCCGGGCACGTACGCGTACTCGGCGCTGCAGGCGCGCCGCATGGTCGAACGTGACGTCCGCTTCGTGCAGATCTTCCATCGCGGCTGGGACCAGCACGGCAACGTCGGCGGCGACCTGCCGAAGCAGGCGAAAGACATCGACCAGGCATCCTGGGCACTGATCCAGGACCTCAAGCAGCGCGACATGCTGAAAGACACCTTGGTCATCTGGGGCGGCGAGTTCGGTCGAACGGTCTACTGCCAGGGCAACCTGACGCGCGAGAACTACGGTCGCGACCACCACCCGCGCTGCTTCTCCATCTGGATGGCCGGCGGCGGCATCAAACCGGGCGTCGTGTACGGCGAGACCGACGACTTCAGCTACAACATCGTCGAGAACCCGGTCCACATCCACGATATGAACGCCACGATCCTGCAGTGCCTGGGCATCGACCACAAACGCCTGAGCGTCAAATTCCAGGGCCTCGACGTCCGCCTCACCGGCGTCGAAGACAACGGCCCGGTCCAGGGAATTCTGGCGTGACGCGACACGCGTTATCTGAAGCTGCGCCATGCTCGTAGCGAAACTCGCGCAGAGTTTCGGCGCAACAAGGCGATGGATCGGAAAGCGACCGAAACTCTGCGCGAGTTTCGCTACGGCGTGGAATTCAGGCCGACCTTCGTCAGCCATTCGAGGGACTGTTCTTGCCAGGCGTCCCACATGGGGCCTTTGTAGCCGTTCAGGCCGTGGCCGCCGGAGGGGAGTTTGAGGTACTCGGTCGCGACGCCGTGCTTCTTCAGGGCGTCGTGGAAGGCCTGGCTGTTGGCCGGGACGACGACTTTGTCATCGAGCGCGTGGGCGAGATACGTCGGCGGTGTTTCGGCGGTGACCTGTTTCTCGTTCGAGAACAGGTCGATCAGTTCGTCGGTTGGTTTCTCGCCGAGCAGGTTGCGGCGCGAACCTCCGTGCGTCGTCGTGTCCATCGTGATCACCGGGTAGACGAGGATCGCGAAGTCCGGGCGGCTCGACTGGCGACGGACGGGATCGTCGGACTGAGCGACGCCTTTGTCAAAGTGTGTCGCCGCGGTCGAGGCGAGATGCCCGCCGGCGGAGAAGCCGATGATGCCGATCTTCGCCGGATCGATGTGCCAGGCCTTCGCGTTTGCTCGCGCGGTGCGGATCGCTCGCTGAGCGTCCAGCAGCGGCACGTACGAGCGGCCTTTCGGCAGACGGTATTCGAGAACCAGCCCCGTGATGCCGTGCCCGTTGAGCCACTTCGCGATTCCGTGACCTTCGCCGCCGGTGACCAGGCCACCATAACCGCCACCCGGACAGATGACGATCGCCGTGCCGTTCGGCTTCTCCGCGACATGTACGGTCAGGTACGCATCCGCGTCGTCCGTCGTTCCGTCCCCGTTCGGCGCCTTGCCGTTCCAGAGTGCGAGTCGTTGAGGCTCAGCGGCACTGCCGAGCGAAGTCGCGAACAGAACAGCAGCAAGGGTGATGCAGCGAATCATCAGCGAGGTCTCACTCGATCAAGGGCAGGAATGGCGGCAAGGTCTTCTATTGAGGGTGGCCGGGGCTGGAGCGAGGTACGAGCGAAGCCCCGGTTCGCTGCTTTCCGTTTTCAAAAGATCTTCAACTCTGCGCTCTCTCGTTCCGGGACTTCCTTCGCAGGCTCAGTCCAGCCACGGCCACCCGCACGCTGCGCGAGTGCGGCTACGAAAACTCAGGCCGACGCCCTAATCCGACTTCTGTCGCGAGGCGATCTTGCGGCGGCGGGGGAGCTTCTTTTGCGGCAGGCTGACCTGGTAGTTGCGGCGATCGGGGTCGAAGTCGAGTTCGATCAGGCCGGCGTCGGCCACGTCTTCGAGCAGTTCCGAAAAGCTGCCGTAACCGTAGTAACCCTCGCTGAAGCCAGGATACACGCGGCGGATGATCTGCTTGAGCAGCGAACCCCAGACGGTGTCGTAATCCTGCTCGATCGAATCGAGCACCTCGACAACGCGTTCGCGAGCTTCCTCTTTCGGGTTCGACGGTTTCTTCCGGTCCTGCTGCTTCGGCTTCGCTCGCTGAGCGACCTTGGCCAGATCGTCGTAGTAGATGAACTCGTCGCAGTTGCCGATCAGCAGTTCCGACGTCGAACTCTTCACGCCGCAGCCGATGACTCGCTTGTTGTTTTCCTTGAGCTTCGAGACCAGCGGCGAGAAGTCGCTGTCGCCGGAGATCAGGGCGAACGTGTCGATGTGGTCTTTCGAGTAGCACAGGTCGAGGGCGTCGACGACCATCCGGATGTCCGCGCTGTTCTTGCCGCTCATCCGGCTTTGCGGGATATCGATCAGTTCGATGCCCTGGCCGTGAAACTCGCGGACTTCATCGCGGTAATTCTTCCAGTCACAGTAAGCTCGTTTGTAAACCAGCCGGCCCTTCTCGAGCAGTCGTTTCAGAACGAGCGAGATATCAAACCGGCCCGACTTCATGTCGCGAACGCCGAGAGCCAGGTTTTCAAAGTCGACGAAGACCGCTATCAGGGATTCTTCTGCCATGAGTGCATCGTGCCTTGTTGAATCGAGCAGCCTGACGCCGAAGCTGCCGGGTGGTGGGACGTTCCGCCGTGCGTCGGGCGAATCCTGCGGTCCGGGCATTGTTTCGTGGAACTCAGCAACCGAACAGGGTGCGGGGCAGATTCCCGCCGGAATTCCACGGCTGCCGTCATGGTTGAGGATTGCCGTAAACGCCGCCGTCTGCCGGATGTTGCTCTGTAACCTGGCTGTGTCGACGAGCCTTGCCGGTGCCGCCCTGGCTGACGACAGCGAGTTGTCGTCGGCGTTTCACCAGCAGACGTTCGCCGCGAAAGACTCACTGAATTGCCACGTCGATGCGAATGCCGATGCTCAGGACTGTGTCGACGGCCTGTCGTGGACCGCGCGTTCGTTTGATGTTCAGGTCGCACCGTCGAAGCAGAATCGTGGCGATGCGCTGATTCGATTTCCGTCGCCGGTCGACACCGGGGATCAACAGAACGATCAGGTCACTCTGGAGTGGTACTCGGCCCGCGACGCCGCCGATCAACCGAAGATAGCGCCGGCCGTCGTCGTTGTGCACGAGTCTGGTCGCGGGATGACGGTCGGCCGCCTGTTCGCGCGGGGCTTTCAGCAGCGCGGCCTGCACGCGTTTCTGCTGCATCTGCCGCACTATGGCGAGCGACGCGGTGCGGGCCAGTCGCGTGAGACCGACAACCTCATTGCCTCGATCCGTCAGGCTGTCGCCGATGTTCGCCGTGCTCGGGATGCTGTCGCCGTGCTGCCAAACGTTGACGCATCGAACGTTTCGCTGCAGGGCACGAGTCTGGGCGGCTTTGTTTCAGCAACCTCGGCGGGACTCGATCACGGTTACCAGGGGGTCTTCCTGATGCTGGCCGGCGGCGACCTTTACGACGTCATCCAGACCGGCCAGCGCGACTCGGCGAAGGTCCGTGAACGCCTGGAAAAGGCGGGACTGACCGGCGAGAAGCTCAAGAGCCTGGTCAATCGCATTGAGCCGAACCGGATTGCTCACCGGTACAATGCCCACCGGACCTGGCTGTACTCCGGAACGCGAGACACCGTCGTCCCGCCGCGCAGTTCCGAGTCACTCGCGAAGGCCGCCGGCCTGACAAAGACGCATCACATTCAGATGAACGCCGACCACTACTCCGGCATCATCTACCTGCCGTTCGTGCTCAACCACATGGCCAGGAAGATTGGCGAGTTGCCAGGCTCATCTCGTTAGCTCGAGAGCGAATGTACGATCGGTTGAAGAGCTATTCGAGCACCAACTTTGCACCGATTCTTCTCAGCATGGCGTAGTGACGAACGCACTGGATTCTGAAATTGCGTGCAACGTCAGGCAGTTTCACCTGACTTCTCGATTCTGGACTCGGAACTTCGTACGTGACAATGTTGAGTTCGTTCGTCTTTGCGAAAGCAATAAGCCACGGATCAGCCCCAGCAAGGAACCTCTGCTTCGCCGCTGTGATGTAGCCCCCGTTTTGCTGAACCAGATCAACCACCTCAGCGTACGCGGTCACTACCGCAGATGTGTCGACGTCGGCGAAGAATGCCTTCGGAGCGTTGTCTTTGACCCATACTGCTAATGCGTCCTTTCCCCGCAGTACTTCGTCACGAACCGGAACGACGCTACAAAGCTGGCCAGTGTCGAAGCCCCGCAGGAGCGCATCCCAGAAGCCGGGGCAGATATCGTTTGCGTAATGCTCGTTCTTCGAGCGGATTAACGAATCCGCATCTAAGACGTAACCCCGGCCCGTGCCCATCCCTAACCTTTCTTATCCAGGCGGGTGGCAAACTTTTCGAACGTGTCTCCGTGCAGTTGCGTCAAGTCGTATGCTGTTGAATATGAAACCCGCCCTTCTCTAACCGCAGAAACCACAGCTCGCCCGAAACGCGCGCCAACCCTGACGTTTTGATTCAACCAGAAATTCCCGCCACTCCGCTGTGTCTTTTCGCCACTGCGGACTTGATTGCAGTAACGGTCGTAGAAGTCAAAAAACACTTCATTCGTTATCAAGCCAGTGTCTTTCGCACACCTCGCCACAACGATAGGGCTGACTTTGAATCGTCGTGCAAGCGCGACAACGGCATCGTCGCGGAATGACTTGATCGACCATTGGTCTTTGAGCGTGTTTGCCGGGACAAGCAACTCAGCCGCGACCGAATTGCAGTATCGTTCAACTTCGATCTCAGCAGAGCCTGTTTCATCAAGAGCAAACAGCGCACTCTGCCCGACCCAGACATGCACGAGTTCGTGGGCGATCGTGAATGCCTGGGCGACCTTAAAGTCAGCGTTGTTGACAAAGATCAGCGGCGCTACATGGTCGACTAAGACGAACCCCTGGAATTCGGATGGATCGAGTGGGTGTTTCGTGCTGTTGCCGACGACGCCATTCGCGAAAATCAGAATCCCAGCCGCTTCGACTTGACTGCGAAGTTCGCGAAGAGCCGAATCCATCGTGCTGTGTTTTCCAGCCCAGTCTGGCGACAAGCCAAGGCTCGACCGAATGTGCAGCGCAAGTTCGGCTATGTTATCTCCGACCTTTGAAGAGCCCACGAATGGAAGCGAGTCATGCCCCTCTTCCAGGAGGTACTCACGCATCCACAATTGACGACGCTGCATTTGGAAAATCGTCTGCAGAAGCGCGGCTGATGGTCGACGAACTGGCTCGCCGACTCGAGTGCGATAATCTGGAACAGGAAGGTCTTCTTCAGGCGGAGACTGAAGAAACAGGTATCCCAGCGGCACCATCGCACGACGAGCAAATGACTCAAGCTGCCGAAGTGTTGGGCTCTTACCTGCATTCAGCCATGCATCAACCGGTTCGGAAAACTCACGTACAGTTCGTCCGGAACGATCAATCGCCCAACGAAGCAACTCCGGATTGACATCGACATGATTTGCCATCGCCGTTCAGCACTGCCCCACGCGGAAACCGAGACTGATTGTACCATCGACCGGCCAGGAATCAGAACTACAGGAAACCCGCACGCCCGACCAGATATTACAGGGTCGAGTACGCCTTGAGTGAGGACGGAGACTAATTGCAGTTGCGATCAGTGCCCAGTGGCTTCGTAAGGTAATCCGATTCGCCATTCGCGTTGTATGTTGATGGCTAAAGTCCCATCGGGTCGGCGCCGAGCATGCCGTTGAGTTCGGTGAGGTACTCCGGCGAGCTGACGTGGGCGAGTTCGTTGCGTGCGGCGTCCAGGCGGGCCTTGACATCAAGGCGTTTGACGGCACCGTTGGCTCCGGCTGACGATGCGAAGCTTTCGAGCGCCGCGACGTGCCGCTGCCAGAGTGCGATGTCGCGCTGCTGCTTGGTTTCCAGCCGCTTGCGATACCACTCCGAGGCGAGCAGTGATTCCTGTGTGAACAACGATCGAATCTCCGGATCGTTGATGCCGCGGCCTTCATACTGGCCATGAGCCATGATGTGCAGCAGCGCTTTGAGTGGCGGGCAGGCCTGCTCGACCGAGCCGTCTTCAAAGTACAACTTCGCCACGCGCTCATGAGCTTCGGTGATGTACAGCACGCCGTCGGCAAACGCGGCCGGGTCCTGCGTTTCCGGTTTCAGAACCGGTTCGTCGAACACCTTGCGCGGGTTATCAAAGATGCGGCCCACGAAGCGTCGAATGAACCGCGAGGTGATCCGGTAGCCGAGCCGGCTGGCCATGATCGTCTTGCCGTCGTGCTCGAAGTCTTCGAGTTTCTCCAGCAGCTTTTCTTTGAGCAGGAACTCCGGCGTGCGTTCTTCGGGAGACAGCCGGCACCAGATTTCCGGAATCAGCAGGCTGATGTCATGGTCGACCTGCACGTTGGGACCGATGTGCCCGGCCGCTGACGAGAATCCAGCCAGCTCGGTCAGGATGTAGCTGACCAGAGCGTTGTTGAGGTCGGTGATGGGGAGCAGCGCGTTGAAGGGACCTTTCGTCAGCGCGCCTTCGCTGCCGGCGCCGGTCGTCGAGGGACTCTTGCCGGTCAGGGACGACACGAAGTCCATGAACAGCTCGGGCAGTTCCTGGTAGTGCAGCGGGTTGTAAACCGCCAGTGGGCGGATGCCGCGTTCGTAATCCGGCGGATTGTTCCGTCGCCCGAACAGGACCGCGTTGACCGGAATGTGCACAGGCTCGTCAGTCGGCAGAGCGCGATACAGACGGACTCCCATCCGCGCGATGTGCGTCTTTTCCTGCGCCATCAGATCCGGTCGGTTCTGCAGATACCGCGGGTTCTTACTGGGCACACCGTCGATCAGCCGAGGCGTCGCCGAGCAGACAACGTACGGGGCATCAGCCTCAGCAGCCTCTTCGAGCAGCCGCTGCATCGGTTCCGTGAACTTGCTCAGGTCAACCGCGTGGTTCCGCAGTTCACTGACCTGGTCGCGCGAGAGCGGTTCGAAATTGACGATGAAGTTGTCTTTCCGCGCGAGGTCGGCCTCGCACTGTTTGTCGAGGCCGCGATGAACGGCGTCGTCAGGCCGTTGAAACAGCCGGAACTCACAGTTCTCGACAAACTTGTAACTGTGGGCCGGGGGTGTGACCTCGCCGACGGAATTCAGGCGGTTGCGCGGAATAACGACCGACGCGCTGATGTCGTCTTCCGTCTGAATCTTCTCCGACGCCGCGAAGTCCTGCCGCAGCTTGTAAGTCCGCCAGGTGTTCGCGGTCAGAAGCCCGACGCGCAGGTAATCGCCGACCAGCTTCCGCTCGCCGTACTTCAGTTCGTGGCCGGATTCCCCGTTGACGATGTCGACGGAGAAGTTCTGTCGCCAGTCCGTGTCAGCATCGCCGCGATGGAAACGCTTGATGATGAAAACGAGAGCGTAGATGTAGCCGGGAATGTTCCGCAGCCACTCGTTGTACTCCTCGGTGTAATCGACGGATGGCGTCAGCAGTTTGATGACGCTTCCCAGCGAGCGATTCGCCGCGAGCACCGGGCGGCTGGGTTTGGACGCATAATCGGGCTGGACGCTGCCCTCCGGATCCCAGCGGTTGGTGTAGTCGCGTTTGAAGATTTCGTCGACCAGTTCGAGGTCACGTCCGACATCGGCGACGAAGATCGGCCCGTACAGAACATAATCGATCAACGACTTGCTGATTTCACTCTTGCCGCCGCCGCTGACGGTACACGGCTTGTGGCAGAACACTCCTTCGAACAGCGTCCCGATCAGCCGCCATGTGGGAGCCGACGGGTGCTTGCGAAGCTGAAAGCGGTAGCCCGATGGCGTCATGTAGGTCTGCTCGGGCTGAATCGGAATCGAATGTTCGACGCCGTTCCGCTGCCAGGTAATCTTCTGCCCGTGCACCGATGCGTGCGCGTCTTCGGGGATGTAGATCAAATTCTCGCACTGGCGATCGATGCCGTAGCCTTCCGGGCGGATATCAATCAGCGCGTCGCCGTAGTCGCGTGCGACATCGTCGAACGTCCGGTTGTTATATCGCCGGCTGTCCGCGTCGAATTCGTCACCCAGGTTGAAGCTCGCAAACGCGATCGCACCGCCGGCGTGTTCTTCCTCGACGTTGCCGTACAGATTCGCCGCGTAACTGATCTGCGTTTTGACTTCCTTCTTGCAGTAGCCGTAATAGTTGTCGGCAATCAGCGTGACGATCACACCCTCTTCCGTGCGACAGGTCAGCTTGAACGGCTGGCCGTCGTTGTAGAGTTCGTCCTCCGACTGCCAGCACATGCCATCTTCGCGCTGCCGGTCCGTCGCGTCCTCATACCGCGGCAGACCGATATCGCACTTTCGCAGCTCGCTCAGATGCGGCGCGAGAATCACGCAGCCGGTCTGGCCGGTCCAGTGCTCGACGTCGAGCGCCGCATCGTTTTCCGGCACAAAAGGATCCCCGGCGTTGCCGAAGATCGATTCAACGAAGTCGAGATTGCTGACCAGCGATCCCGGAGCGAAGAAGCGGATCTCCATTCGCTTTTCGTCGCAGACTCCCGGCACCGCGGGGCAGACCAGCGGGCGGAGCATCAGTGAGACAAACGACCTGGCAGATTCGTCCAGCTCGGCTGTGAACGGAAGTTCGAGTGAGGCGTCCGGCGCGTTGAAGGCGGCGCGAAACAGCGCGACGAACGTCTGCTGCGGCACGGCTCGCTTGTCGCGCGGAATCGGCAGACCGCCCTCGGCAACATGGAACGTTCCGCTGGTTGTGCGGCGGTCGTGTCGCGGATTGTGGAGCACGCCATTGCGGACGCGGTACGACGAGACGAGTTCGTTCTCGTAACTGTCGCCGTCGCAGGGCAGCGCCATTTCGCGTGCCAGTCCGTGCCGGTCGAGAATGATCGTCCAGTCGGGAAGACTGAGTGGCTCATCGCCGACATGCTCGGCCAGATGCGAGTTGAGAAACTTTTCAATCCGGCGGTCGGCGGGACAGCGGACGTCCTGCAGCAACCTCAGTCGCTGGTGATAGCTGTCCAGCAGACTTTCGGCGTCGAGCGATGTGCCGGCCGTTTCCGGGGTGAGCGGGTGCGGCAGACCGTTCGCGATCAGCTTCAGCACGATGTATCGGATAATGCGTTCGCGGCGGGCTTCGGCGTCGACAAGGTTCTCATCAACGACGAAACCAACGGATTCGAGTTTTCGTTCCATGTCGTCAGCGTTCCTGTTTGTCTTCAAAGTCGGCGCAAACTTTCATCGAGTGATGAGTCGTTTGATGTCAGCGACGGGTGAGCGATCCGTCGCGAGCTGCGCAGCCGATGCAGGTAAAACGGTGACGAATCTTAGCAGATGGCCTGACGAAATTCGCGGGCCAGCAAGCCGTCATCGCAGAGGATTAACGATGACCGATGCGTCGCTGTTCGAGGCGGCGCACATCCTCGGGCGTGTCCAGATCCAGAAGCACGCTGTCACTCGGCACGGCGATTTCACAGACCGAAACAGTGTCGTGCCGAACCAGCCAGTTGAGGCCTTGGTCGGCGGGAATCCGTGAAACCTGATTCGCGAGCGGCCAGCGAAAGAGCGTCGGATGTCCGCGCTCGCCGTTGTGGGTCGGGACCAGAATGTCTGCGTTGGAGCGTGGCCGTTCCGTCAGGAGCTGCTCGACAACGCTGCCGTCCAGGACCGGATGGTCGGCCGGGATGAGCAACCACGCGGAGTCGTCGCCGGGGGAAAACTGATCGCGAATCCTCGCCAGTCCCGCCTCAACGCTCGTCCTCATGTCCGGCGGATCGGTGTCCGGCTGCACGCAGATCAGTTGGATGTGCTGCAGCGGCGGTGCCTGTCGAAGCGTTGTGGCAAGGGCCTCGTCGTCGCGGCGGAAGACGACGACGACGGCATCAATGCCTGGCTGGTCGAGCGCCGTCAGAAGATGCTCGATGACCGGTCGTCCGGCGAGTTGCATCGTCAGCTTGGGCTGCCCCATGCGGCGGCTGAGGCCGGCGGCGGGGACGACAGCGAAGACAGACATGGTTGGGAATGCGGAGTTGGGAATGTGGAGTTGGGAATGTGGAGTTGGGAATGTGGAGTTGGGAATGTGGAGTTGGGAATGTGGAGTTGGGAATGTGGAGTTGGGAATGTGGAGTTGGGAATGCGCCACACGGTGCGCGGTTGCCGCGCGCAATGCAATTCCAGTCACGACGGGAGCAGTCCAGCGAACTCAGCCATCACGGCCAGTGGACCGGCTACTTCTGCTGGCTTTGCTGCGTGGCGATCGACGAGAGGGCGCTCAGCGCATCCTGCTGAGACTGCAACTGTCCGATCACGGACTCCATATTGATGAACTCCTGCAGCAGCCGCTCCTGGCGGACGGCCAGCAGGTTGTCAATCTGCTCGATCCGGCTGGTCAGTGAATCGATCCTGTTCTGCACGGAGTCCCGTTCGGTCGCGAACAGACCGTCGACCGTATCGGTGAGCGAATCAAGACGGTCTTCGAGGCCGTCGGCAGCGCCGGCTCCGCTGTTCAGGAAGAACTCGCGGACGGCATTCGGATCTGCTGCGACCGCGTCGTCGAAGATGTCCTGATCGAGTTCGAGCTTCCCGCCGGTGGTGATTCGAATGCCCAGATCGCCCAGCGACCGTACGGAACCGGACGAGCCAAACTGGCGATTGATCAGACCGTTGAGCCGGGATTCGATTCTCAACACAACGCCCTGCCCCTGCAGGGCGCCGCGTTCTGCCGGGTCTTCGTCAAACTTCGTCAGGACATCCTTCGTCGTGATGAAGTTGTTGTACGACGTGACGAAGCTGTTGAGTGCGGTCGTGACCTTGCTCGTGTCGCGCGAGACTGAGACCTGCGCCGCCGTCGAACCGACTTCGTTCGCCGTGACGCTGATTCCCGACACCACTTCGCTGAACTCGTTGCTCGATGATGATCGCAGGAACGACGTGGCGACACTCGACCCGATCTGCAGCAGCGAGTCCTGCGCTGCGGTGGCGATTGACAGTCCGAGATCCAGCCCGCCGGTGTCGATGAGATACTCGCCCGCCGATCCGGACTCTCGCGACGTGAGCGACAGGCGAAACGCGTTGAACGACGAGCCGTCGTTGATGACGGCAGCTGTCAGTTCGGGCGATTCGCCATTGATCTTCTCGACGAGTGTGTCGAGCGTGTCGTCCGCATCAATGGTGATCACTGTCTGTTTGCGGCTGGAAATTTCCTGATTCCCTCCGCCGCCGACAACACCCTCGCCGAGAATCCGCAGGTCTTCAGCGACGGTGCCGCCGACCTCCTGAACTTCAAGCGTGCCTGCCCCGCCTGCGTTGTCGGTGATCACGAATCCGTCGCCGGTTTCATTGAGACTGGCCGTCACCTGGACACCGGAAGCGGCATTGATTCGCTGCAGAACGTCGCCGACGGTTTCGACACTGCTGCTGATCGAAATTGATGCCTGGTTTCCTGCGGAATCGATGATCAGGAACGAGCCGGTTGAAACCGGGCCGCCATCGGGTGCGTAGTCGCTGAGAGACGTTGACTCGTTGATTCGCCGCAGAGCCAGGGAACCGGAGTCAACGTTCGTCACGGCGTCATCAATCACAATGCCCAGGTCGGCCGCCGTCGAGCCTCCTCCGACATCGGCAATGATCAGGTTGCTGGCGGACGCGCCCGAGGTGTCGACGATTTCGATGCCTGTCCCGGCTTCGTTGACGCGGGCCGTCAGACTCAGCGCCTGAAAGGTTCCATCGTCAACAGCGGAGTTAATTGCGGCGATGACTTCGTCGAGCGATTCCGCCGTGCTGAGGTCGAGCGTCGCGGTCTTGCCCGTCCGGTCCGTCACCGAGATCTCTCCGGGCGTCGTGATCCCCTGGCCGCCGTTCAGATTTCTCAACAGCCGCGAACCGATCCCGGCCAGCAGCCGATCGCCGGTCAGCGTGTTGCCTGCGGCCGCATTGTCGAGCCCGAGCCCGTCAATGACCGCTGCGCCGTTGATGTCTTCGACCGTCAGTGAACCAGCGCCGCCCGTGCTGTCTGTCAGGACGAGTTGCCCGTTCGACAGGCTGGCAGTCACCTTGCCGCCGTTGTCTTCGTGCGAGTTGATCGCGTCGAGCAGTTCGGTCAGGTTGAAGACCTCGTCCAGATTGACGTCGATCTCCGTCCCGTCCTGGGCAGTGATCCTGAGGTCGGCGGAGCCTTCCGTTCTGAAGACTGCGTTGCCGTCATTGAGCTGGTCGAGCGTGAAATCTTCCGTGAGATAATAAACGTCGGAGCCGGTCAGCGAATCGGCCGAGACTGACTGCAGAATGCCGAGGTCCGCCGCCGTCGATCCCGTGCCGACTTCCTCGACGATCAGGTCCGAAGCCGTGCTGCCGGACGTGTCGTTCAGGACCAGGCTGCCGCCCGACGTCGAGGCTGTGACCGAGATTCCGCTGGACTCGTTGATCGCGGTCAGGACGTCGTCGATCGTGAATGCTGAGGACAGATCGACGGTGGCCGAAACGCCGGACCGATCTGTGATCCTGATGGAGCCGCGTTGAATTCCGCCGCCGCCGTTGAAGGTGTCGAGCCGCGTCGAGTTGAACAGTTCGCCGCCCTGGGAAATCTCGATCGTTCCCGCGCCGATCTTCTGCGTGTCAGAATTGGCAAACCCCTTCGACAGCCGCTGCTCAGTCGACGCAAGCTGCAGCGTCTTGAACGCGTAATTGCCGATCGCGGCGGTTGGCGAAGTGGAGACCGAGAGCTGGCTCGGTGAGGAGTTCGACACGTTGAGAGCATCGAACGTTGATTTCTCGCCGAGCGTCGAGACCGATGTTGACAGAGTCAGCACGTTGGCTTCGAGCGCCTGCAGGCCAAAATCGACGGCCTGAAATCCCGCGACGCGGCTTTCCAGCCGGCGGGCCGGCGCACGTTGAGCGTCGATCAACTGCTCGGTCAGACCGGCGATGTCGATCCCGCTGAAAAGCCCAATGCCTGTCCGGATTCCCGTCACTGGAGTGCTCGATCGCTGGCGATGCGGAAGTCTTGAACGCGCGACGGCGCGCAACTGGCCCGTGCTGGAAGTATCGGTCAGGAAAACTGGTGAGCTGCAAACGACGGGCTCAACAGGCTCGATTCAGCAGAACGCCGTACGAGCCCTTCAGCCCGCATCGATTGTCAGGCTGCCGCCTCTTCCCGTGTCCGCAAACCCGGTCAGGCAGAGACTGCATTCGCGGAGGCGTTCGCCTGAGACGCCGGCGAAACCCGGTCGCTTTGCAAACGGGGCGCGGGCCTGCGACAAAACAGAACTGCTCCGGCCATGCTTCACGACTTCTGGAGAACTTCAATGTCCGCTCGCATCCTGCTGCTCGGAACGTTCGACACGAAAGGTCCCGAGTACGCATTTCTGCGGGAACGCATCCTCGAAGCCGGCTGCGAGGTCATCGCGGTGAACGCCGGAATCGATGGCACGTCCGATCTGTTTCCGATCGAGATCGAAGCGGACGAGGTCGCTCAGGCGGGCGGTGAATCGATCAACGATCTGCGTCGCGACCGGGATCGCGGCCGGGCCATCACAGTGATGAGCGCCGGCGCTGCCGTTGTGGTCCGACGATTGTTCGACAACGACTGCTTCGACGGCATTGTCGGCATGGGTGGTTCCGGAGGCACGGGCATTGTGACGGCAGCGATGCGCGTCCTGCCGATCGGCGTGCCGAAGCTCTGCGTTTCAACGCTGGCTGCCGGCGATGTGTCACCATTCGTTGACACGAAGGACATCGTGATGATGCCGTCCGTCGCTGATGTTGCCGGCATCAACCGCGTTTCGCGAACGATTCTGTCGCGCGCGGCTGGAGCGATCTGCGGCATGGCGAGCGTCACCATTCCGGAAGCTCAGGACGAACGACCGCTGATCGCCGCGAGCATGTTCGGCAACACGACAAAGTGTGTCGATGCCTGCCGCGAACGACTGGGCGCCGCCGGTTACGAAGTGCTCGTCTTTCACGCGACGGGGACGGGCGGGCGAGTGCTTGAATCGCTGGCCGATGAACAACTCGTCGACGCTGTCCTCGACATCACGACGACCGAATGGGCCGACGAAATCTGCGGCGGCGTCCTGACTGCTGGCCCGGACCGGCTCTCGGCTCCTGGCCGGCGAGGCCTGCCGCACCTGATCGTTCCCGGCTGTCTCGACATGTGCAACTTCGGGCCGATGAGCACCGTGCCGGAAAAGTTCAAAGACGGTACTCGCCACTTTTACGAATGGACGCCCGAGATCACGCTGATGCGGACGACGGTCGATGAGAACCGCCGCCTCGGAGAAATCTTCGCCGAGAAAGCCAACGCCGCCACCGGCCCCGTCGCGTTTCTCTTCCCGCTGAAAGGCGTCTCGATGCTCGACGCCGACGGAGACCGTTTCTGCGACCGCACCGCTGACCAGGCGTTCTTCGACGCCGTTAAGGCCAACCTTCGCAGCGACATCCCGGTCGTCGAACTCGACGCCAACATCAACGATCCCGAGTTCGCGGCAAAGTCTGTCGAACTGATGCTCGAACTGATCGACTATCAGGACTAGCTGGTCAACGATCTTCGTTCTTTCGACGAAGCAGCTACCAGCGAATCGAGGACGTAATTGTCCGATAGCTCGGTACGCCGAAGGCGTTCAACAACTCAGCCTGGGGTCAGCCGCGCAGCGGCGCCACCCCAGGAACACGCGTCTCCAATCATCAACCCTGAAAGGGTTGCACAATTGGCTCACCACAGTTGTTAACGGTCTTCAGTTTCATCAAAGACGGGACCAGTGCCAAAACATCTGGTTCGCAGGCGCTCGGTCATTTCTTCGAGCAAATCATCCTCGCCAGAAAGCGGCTTCAAGATCCGACCGACGTCAACCGGTTCGACTTTAAGGATGCTTTTCGTCGAGTTTGTCAGTTCTGGCGTTTTCATCGCATGAGTATCCCGAGCCAATCTCACCCGATCAAGAACGAACTACGTTTCCAGCGACTCTCTTCTCTGCCGCCTTGTCGATCATTGCCTGCGCCGCGTCGTTGATCAGCAGGACGGCGATGATGAAGATCAGCAGGCCGTTCGAGAAATGTGAGCCCGTGCCGTCGACCAGCAGCTTCGTCGCAATGACGGCCAGAATCGAGAGCATCAGCACGCCGAAGTGTTTGTTCCTCGCGACGAGGGCGCTCAGCGGGATCATTCCCCAGACCATGATCAGCGACGCCAGCAGAATTGCGGCGACCATCCAGCCGAACTGAGTTTCCAGATCCATGATCGCGACCGCCGCGAACACGGAATCGAGACTGAAGAGGATGTTCATCGCCAGCAGGTACAGCCCGACGGTGACAATCTTTCCGGCTCCGGCGGCCTGCGGAGCCTCGTCGTGTGACGAGCCCTCCAGGACTTCACGAAACTTGTGGTAGTACTCCCAGACCGCCATCGCGAGGATGACCAGGCCGCCGCCGAACAGCACGGCGCTCATCCACGTCAGGTGGGCGTCTTCGTGAGCGAACCAGCGATTGGGAAGCCAGCCGATCTCCGGCAGAGGGTTCTCCGGAAAGGCGAGCTTCGACAGGCAGAAGAGGAACACGACGCGCAGCATCGCGGCCAGAAAGAGCACGATTGAGCGGCACGTCAGATGCGTCTTCTTTTCGAGGTTCAGGCTCTTCAGCGAGAACTCGATCAGCAGTCCGTTGTCGATGCCCAGCCCGGCGCTGAGAAACACGAGGGAGACGAAAGACAGGAATACGTCCACGGGGCTGGGCTCATTTCAGAGGTTGGTTGCAGGTCTTCCGGTAGCTGGATTCGCCAGGATTCAGATCGTTCACGTCAACGGAATTCTGGCGAATCAAGCGACGACTGGTTGGTCGTTTCAACGCCGTGCTGTGCCGCCGCGGAAGTGCTGGTCGAGATCAACGACTTCGTAGTCTGGATACTCGGTCATCTGCCACGTTGAATCGGATAGAGACGGATTCACATCAATGCTGCCAATCGTGAGGCTGAGTTCCTGGCCGCTCGTTGGAAGCTGCAGGTCAATTCGGTGCGGCAGTACAGCAGTGCGGGCAACCGATCGAAACTCACTGAGTGTCGCGCTGGCAATCAGCTGATCCTGATCGTCATACAGAGCGTGCTCGACGATTTCTCCCAGTGCCAGGTCAACGAGCATGATCCGCTGGACGGCTCGGCCCTGCAGCTGGTACGAGGAAATCAATCGAACCTGATCGGGAGATTCCGGATCGCGGAGCATCTGCACGCCGGACGGATCGATCGGGATGACGCCGAGCGCTTCCATCAGCCAGGACGGCGGAAACGGCAGCGGGTTGTTGCGATAAGTTTCCAGGGCCGCGTGCGAACCCGTCAGCAGGTACTTCGGTTTGCCGGCCCGCATCCAGTACCAGAAGCGGTCGTTGTTCGAGCCGAAGTCGACTTCCAGACCGCGCAACGAGTCCGCCATCAGTCGCAGATTGCGCGGACTCTCGACGCTGAGCGCCGCCGTCAGTTTGGGAGCGATCACGCCTTCGCCGCTGGCCTTGATGCGAACGTCGGTCGACCGCCAGCTCATCACCCGCGACCGCTGATCATTCAGGTGATGCATGATTTCGTTGAGCGACGCGTCGGAACTTAAAGCGCGAGGCAACGGGTCCGGCTTACGCCGCGGGATCAGCCCGCTGAGCGAGCAGCCGGGCAGCCCGCTCAGGCACACCGCGATCAGCAGTCCGTAGATCAGCGTCGGTTGTCTCGAAGAACTCATTCACTGCCTTCCGTGGCAAGTGTGGATGTCGCTGGATTCCTAAGAAGTCAGGGCTTCCGCAATCTTCTGAATTCCTGCGAATCCAGCTGCGGCAAATGCGTCATGTCCACTCTTCTTCGAGCTGGTGATTCAGACTGGCCTGCAGCTGGGCGATTTCGTCCTCGTCGAGCGACTGGTCGAGAACCTCGTACGGACCTTCGCTCTTGCTGCCGATCAGGTCGAGAAAGTCGTTGTCGTCTTCATCGCGATGGGTGCCCTCCAGCCGCAGCCGTCGCTTCTGCAGTAGCAGCAGCGCCAGGACATAGCGCAGTTTGTCATGAGCGGGATTCGCGTCTTCACAGAGCTGCTCGAAATATCGAAACAGACTTTCGGTATCGAGCGTTGGCGACTTTGCTCCGTCGTCCGGCACGATCGTGATCCAGTCGCCGAGTGAGTCTTCCGGCGGACCGTGCCAGGCATCGGCAGCGTAGTCGAGCCGCAGCAGCTGCCCGTCGCGTTCGACCAGCACGCTGTGGCACTGTTCGCCCGCCTGAAAGCTTCGCCCGGTCGCCGCGCAGACGCGCGCCGCTGGTT
>Ga0070727_10001333_pt1 | contig 26437 bp, 17 predicted proteins | sample tdAd472_FD_66722 | JGI IMG/M metagenome (GOLD analysis project Ga0070727, IMG submission 66722) | Marine sediment microbial communities from the Atlantic coast under amendment with organic carbon and nitrate - tdAd47.2 | ecosystem: Environmental > Aquatic > Marine > Coastal > Sediment | place...
CCGCCGGTTCCGAAGCTTGACCATCCGGCTATGATCACGGCGAAGCCGGGTGAACGCGTGGACCTGAGCGCAACGGCCTCGACCGATCCCGACGGTGATGCGCTCTCCTTCGAGTGGTTCTGTTACCAAGAGGCCGGCACGCGCGCAATGTCGAACTCCCGCACGGGTGTGATGCATGACATTGTTGGTTTCGACCAACCCAAAGCCTGGCTCAAGGTCAAGACCAGCCGGGTCATGCCCCCCGGCACGGGCACAATGCATATCATTCTCGCTGTCACAGATCACGGCACGCCCAGGCTTACCCGATACGAGCGCGTGATTGTGGACGTAGTTCCATAGACGCTCCTGATCTCCACGTAGAGGCCAAATGAAACAACTCATGCCTATCATCTATCGCGCCAACTCACTTGCTTGCGCATCCCTGCTGCTCGCGCTGCAACTCGCCTGCGGCGCGCCCGCCCTTACTGCCGTCCCGGCGGCCGACTCTATAGAGAAGCCACGAGTCATCGTCACTAGTGACGGAGAGATCGATGACCAGTGTTCGATGGTCCGGTTCTTGCTCTACGCCAATGAGTGGGACATCGAGGGCATCGTAAGTTCTAGCTCGCAGTACCACGCGCACGGACACCGATGGGCGGGCGATGACTGGATTGATCCGTTCATAGATGCCTACGAGCAAGTCCATCCCAACTTGCTCAAGCATGACCCCGAGTATCCGACCCCAGCGTTCCTGCGGGAGCGGACGAAACTGGGGAACGTGGAGTCCGAAGGAGAGATGGAAGAGGTAACGGCGGGCTCTGAGCTGATCGTGAAAGTGCTGCTGGACGCAACGGACGAGCGGCCGGTTTGGCTCCAGGCGTGGGGAGGAACCAACACGATTGCCCGCGCGCTGAAGACCATCGAGGAGCAGCATCCCGAGCGGATGGCTGAAGTCGCCGGGAAGTTGCGCTTCTACTTCATTTGGGAACAGGACAAGACGTATCAGGACTACATCCGACCGCACTGGGGCCAGTACGAGATTCCGACCATCATCTCCGACCAGTTCGAGGCGATCGCCTATCGCTGGGACCAGGTGCTCCCGGAGGAGATGCAGCCGTTCTTTGTCGGCTCCTGGATGAAGGAGAACATTCTCGAAAATCATGGGCCTTTGACCGCGCTCTACGAGGCGCACGAAGACGGGGCCTTCCGCTCCGAGGGCGACTCGCCCGCCTTCACGCATACCATCCCGACGGGCTTGCGCAGTAGGGAGTCACCGGACTGGGGCGGCTGGGGCGGGCGTTATGTTCGAGTGCGTGAGAATACCTGGCTCGATCCGGTGCCGGTGGAGGGATATGAATATCCCGCGGGTCGCTGGTACGGATCCTCGGCGTGGGGGCGCAACAGCCTGCGCGAGGGGTCAAACACGACTGCGGAACAGCGACGGGAATACTTCAAGCCGATGTGGCGCTGGGCGGATGTGCTGCAGAACGATTTCGCGGCCCGCGCGGACTGGTGCGTCAAGCCATTCGAGAAGGCCAACCACCCGCCGCTCGTACAAGTGAACGGCGAGTTGAACCGCAGAGTGAATGCAGGTGAAACGGTGCGACTTTCCGGCGCCGTGTCCGACCCGGATAGCGACGAGTTCTCCGTTCGATGGTGGCAGTACTCCGAAGCCGATTCCGCCGACACGACCGTGGCCATTGCCAACAGTGATTCGTTGGACAACGCCGGCTTCGTGGCCCCAGACGAGCCAGGGAAACAGGTCCACATAATCATGGAGTCGACCGACAACGGCTCGCCGCCGCTTACCCGCTATCAACGCGTAGTCATTGATGTTGAGTAAGGTCCCGCAGCACATATACGATGTCCAAGATTCGTCTTTCCTTTCTACTCTCGACCCTGTCGACTTGCTTGATCCTGAATCCGGCGACGCGAGCGCAGCCGGCCGATGCGAGCGTCGAAGAGCTAACTCATCAGCGGCATCGGATGCTGGTGCTGACGGACATCGAGGCGGACCCTGACGACACGCAGTCGCTCGTCCGCTTACTGTTGTATTCGAACGTCATCGACATCGAGGGGCTAGTTGCGACGACTTCCGTTCACATGAAGACGCGCGTGAACCCAGAGTCTATTCGTAAGGTGATTCGGGCCTATGGCGAAGTTCTACCCAGTCTCCGTCTGCATGAGGCCGGCTTTCCGGACACTCAGCACCTGCTTGGGCTCGTGACTCAAGGCCGACCTGAGTACGGCATGAGCGGCGTGGGTGAAGGCAAAGATACTCCCGGCTCGGAGCGTATCATCGAGTTGCTTGAGGCGGAGGACGATCGGCCGCTTTGGATCTCGGTCTGGGGCGGTCCGAATACCCTAGCCCAGGCTCTCTACAAGATTCGTAGGACCAAGAGCGCGGGCGAAGCAGATCGGCTCATTCGGAAACTGCGTGTCTACACGATTTCGGACCAGGATGACAGCGGTATCTGGATCCGCCGCGAGTTCCCAAACCTTTTCTATATCGTGAGCTCTGGACGGTACGAGAGGGCGACCTGGCAAGCGATCAACAACGTCGTCGAAGGGATAGACAACTCCACGATCAGCAACGACTGGCTAGCCCGAAATATCCAACAAGGGCATGGCCCGCTTGGCGTGGCATACCCGGACGTTGCCTGGGGCATGGAGGGCGACACGCCGGCGTACCTTGCGCTGATCCCGGTTGGATTGCAGGTCCCGGATCGTCCGGACTGGGGCGGCTGGGGCGGCCGATACGAACTCTACCAGCCGAAGGCTTCGGAGATCGGGGTCGGAGGTCTCGTTCAAGGCGGAGTGCCGATCGAAGCGGAAACCCGGCCAATCTGGACGAACGCGGTCGACAGCCATACGCCACAAGCCCCGCAAGAGTATGGCCGAACCCTCCGTCCCGGCGACCAACAGTTCTCGAACAACAAGGTGAGCCTGTGGCGTTGGCGCGACGACTTCCAGAACGACTTTGCGGCGCGTATGGATTGGTGCGTGGCGTCGTACGCGGAAGCGAATCATCCTCCGCGTCCAGCGCTCAGTCATCCGTCAGAATTCTCCGTCAAGTCAGGTCAGCGATTCCGGTTGGACGCCGGAGGCACAACCGATCCCGACGGCGACAGTCTCGTCTATCTGTGGACGCAGTATCCGGAAGCGGGTTCCGCGCCGGTGGAGGTCGACGTTGGCATTCGCCCGGAGAACGTCTACTTCGTCTCGCGCGTTGCGCCTGAAGTCTCGAAGCCGGAGACCTTGCACTTCATCTTGAAGGTCACGGATCGAGGTAGCCCGCCGCTAACGCGTTATCAAAGAGTAATCGTCACCGTGGAGCCAGGTCAGTGACTTCGCCGACAACCGCATCACCCCACTGTCGATAGGAGAACAGCCATGCACCAGCCATCCCGAACCAGGACTCTAGTCCCTATTCTCTTAGCCCTCGTCATCGGCGCCTGCGGAACTGCCTTCGCGGCGCACAATGATCCCGAGGTCACTGGTGAGCTGAAGAAATGGCACAAGGTCACCCTCACCTTCGTGGGGCCGGAGACCGCGGAAACCGCCGACCCGAACCCGTTCTTCCAATACCGAATGAATGTCGAGTTCACCCACTCGAAATCCGGCAAGAGCTACACTGTGCCGGGTTACTTCGCGGCCGACGGCGATGCCGGGAACACGTCGGCCACCGGCGGCGACAAGTGGCGTGTCCACTTCGCGCCGGACGCAGTCGGTGAATGGACGTACTCCGTCAGCTTCTATGACTACCTCTATGTTTCGGTAAGCGAGCGCAAGACGCCCACCGATAAGGCGAAGACGGTCGACCCACACGGTTCAACGGGCAGTTTCACCGTTGTGGAGAGCGACAAGACCGGGCGAGATCTACGAGGCAAAGGGCGCCTCGATGTCGGCGACGATCGCTACCTTCGCCTTGCTGAAACCGGCGAAATCTTCTTCAAGCTCGGACCCGATGCGCCGGAGAACCTGTTGGCCTACGCGGACTTTGACGGCACGTTTCACAACGACGGTCACGGAATCACCCAAGACGACACGATCGTTGAGAACGAAGGCGTGAAAACTTGGGAGCCCCACCTGAAGGACTGGAAGCAAGGCGATCCGACTTGGGGCGCAGGAAGAGGCAAGGCGCTGATCGGAGCCGTCAACTATCTCGCGTCCAAAGGGCTCAACGCCTTCTCTTTCCTCACTCTCAACATCAATGGCGACGACAGGAACGTCTTCCCTTACATCGACTACGACACCCTGGACCGTATGGACGTCTCGAAACTCGATCAATGGGAGGTGGTCTTCGAGCACGCCACGAAGAAAGGGATGTTCCTCCATTTCAAAATGTCGGAGGCTGAGAATCAAGGATTGCTCGACGGCGGCGGCCTCGGGGCGCACAGACGCCTGTACTATCGCGAGTTGATCGCCCGATTCGGACACCACCTTGCTCTCAATTGGAATGTGGGTGAAGAGATCGGTGAGTGGCAGGGAAGCCCTAAGTCGCCCCCGCTCTACACCCAGCAAAAGATCGCGATCGCGGAGTACTTCTACAATCACGATCCCTATCGCCATCACGTGGTCATCCACAACGGCAATTGGTTCGATGACATTTACGGCGTCAGCAAATTTACGGGCATCTCGCTGCAAACGAACAAGCGCGACTTCAGCCGGGTGCATGGGCAAACACTAAGGGTTCTCGAAGAATCGGCAGCCGCGGGCAAGATTTGGCCGGTCGCCGTCGACGAGCCAGGCGACGCTTCGTACTCGCTCCTTCCCGACAACCTGAACTTCGATCACGACAATGCGCGCAAGAACGCCCTTTGGGGTGGTCTGACGGCAGGGGCGTGGGGATTGGAATGGTACTTCGGCTATAAGAATCCAGAGTCCGACCTGACATGCCAGGACTGGCGCTCTCGGGACAACTTCTGGAACCAATGCAGATTCGCACTGGATTTCTTTAACTCGAACAAGCTGGCATACGAGAGGATGACCAGCCACGATGAGCTCATCGTGGACAACCCTCCCACACGCGAATCTGGAGAGGGCGATTACTGCCTTGCCGAACCTGGCCAGGCCTACATTGTCTTCATCAAGGACGGCGATGAAATTTCACTCAAGCTCGAGAAGGGCTCCTACGATCTGCAATGGTATAACCCGCGAAAGGGCGGCGATATGCAGAATGGAGCAGTCGAGAGCATTAGGGCCCGATCGAAGGGCGAGTACTCGTTAGGAATGCCGCCGGAAGCCGACGGTAAGGACTGGGTGGCCCTTCTCACGAAGAAGTAAGAGCACGACAGGCATCTTGGAGACGACGAATGAGCAAGATTTCACGTAGATCGATGGCGGCCTCATTGCCCGCGCTGTTGGCCGGTGCGGTCGCGGCAGACGCGGCGGAGCCTCTGCCGTCCGCGATAGTCAACGTCAATGACGCAACACTCCGGCAGAAGGGCGGCGTCACCACAGGGCGTCTGTTCTTCGAAGGCATGACGCACGAGAATATCCGAGTCGAGCTGCACGAAACGATTCTCACCGCCGGCAAGGCCCCTCACGCGCCCCACCGTCACCTTCGTGAGGAAATGTTGATCGTAAAGGAAGGCAAGTTGAAGGTGGAGATAGAAGGCGAGGAAACGAAAGAAGTAACCGCCGGCGGCGCAGCCTATGTGGCCTCAAACAAGATGCACGGCTGGACGAATGCGGGCGATTCCACGGCAACCTACTTCGTCGTCGAGATTGGAAACGACGGCTAGGTCCTGGCCGAGGCGCGCCCGGGGGAGCTAGTCCAAGTCTACGCTCCGGCCTTGCTCAGCCGAGAGATACGCCGAATAGATCACGTTGACGCAATCCACCGCGAGATCGATGCTCGCGCGAGGTTCGCGGTCGTCCCGGATGGCGCCCACGAAATCCTCGATCTCCTGTGCAAATCCGCGGAACCAATCTTCATCGCAACTCGGACGATTCCAGCCGGCCTTGGTCTCGAGTTTCTCCGTGAAGTACTCGTCGCCGAATGTCGTCGGGTCCGCGGCGTATGTCTCGACGGCATCGTTGGAGGTCATGTTGGCTTTGATGACGCCGTCAGTCATCATGGCCGTCACGCGCGTGTTCAGACCGCCGAGGCCCGCATCGCTCACAAGCACAACAGCGCGCGAACCGTCTTCAAAGCGGATCGTCACATTGGCCCAGTTCTCCACGTCGACCGGATCCGAACTGATCCATTGATGAGCGCCGGCCGCTCGGGCGCGATCGGAGGCTTCCGTGTGAATCAGGTCGGCGGTGTCGGCCATCACCGACACGGGGCGAATTCCTCGTCCCAGGCGCTGCTCCCCCTCCCACTGTTTGAGGTGCAGGCAGGCGCCGACGGAATGCGCGCCCATCCTCAAGAGAGCGCCGCCTCCGGTCGACTTCCATTCGCGGGAAAACATCGAGTTGGATCCCGAGTGATTCTCCTCCGCACGGAGTTCCAAAATCGATCCCTTGGACGCGGCCATGAGTTTCCGCATCTTGACGATCGGCGGCGAATAGACCCAGTTCTCGGCGTAGCAGAACCGCACCCCTTTACGACGTACCGCCTCGCGGACCGCTTCTGCATTCGCGCGCGCACCGTCGCGCATGCGGGAGCGAGGCACATGGAGGCCGACGGGCTCACGATCACCGGGCTCCCCGAAGTAGCCGGTGAGCGGCTTCTCCATGATGATGTGCTTGCCTGCTTCGGCCGCCCGGATCGCGATCTCATGATGCAACGCCGGCGGAGTGCAGACGTCGATCGCATCGATATCCTTCCTCGCGAGAAGTGCGTCGAGATCATCTGTCGCGAAACCCACGCCTGTATCTCGTGCAAAGGATTCGGCGCTCTCTAGTGTGCGCGCACATACGCCCCTGATCTCGACCCGGCCTGGAGGCAGGTTCTGATAGTTCGCATAGTGCATGCGCGCGCCCCAACGCGCGCCGACCATGCCGATCCCTAGGGACGTCGTCTCGTTGTTCATTTAGAAAACCTTCTGGCTGCGGCCATATGATCCAGACTTGAGCTCTGATGTGCGAGGCGGTCGTAGCTGCCTCTGACTGGAAGTACGTCGGGCGGTCAGGGCTCCTATTGAAGACGCACCCGTATTTCCGCGCCTTCATCAAGCCGCAGTTCGGAGCCCGTGGTTCGCAGTTCGCCGTTTTCGAGCGTCATAGGCCGTTCTCCGTCGTCCACCGACTTGTGGCCCTTTGAGTTCACCCAACTCACGACTTCCGTTTGCAGGGGCGTCGTTTCTCCTTTGTAGACGAGCCTGTCGAACCGTAACACCAAGGAGCCTCCCGGCGTCGATGAAACCTTTTCGATTTCGCCTTCGAGATACCCATTGAGCAGCGTCTCCGGAGAGATCATTGCAGCACGAATAGGATCGCCAACCTTGCTGGATCGTGAGTTGACCGGCGTGCTCAGCTTCGACAGGTAGGTTTGGGCTCGGGTCGACCGCCGGACCAGTACGGCCCAATCTTGATCCTGCTGGTTGGGCGCCTCTCCCAGCACCCTCTTGCCGCCGGACGCCACTGACCGGACCGTGCCGTCCTGCAGCGATCCCCCATGACGGGGGTCGAACCACTTGACCTCAAACGCACCAGATGCCGCAGTCAGATCCAGTTCCGCCGTGCCGCCTTCGGGCAGATAGACGGCGTAGACCTCGCCGGGTTTGGCAAACACCCAGTCGCCGGAATCCGGTGTGAACTCATCGGCGTGGCGCATTTGATGAAACGGCAGATAGTTTGTGAAGAACTCATGGGCATAGCGCTGCAGATCCCAGAAATGGTCTCGGCTGCGCCAGTCTTCCATGTCCAAGTCGCTATTTGGGTATTTGTATCCGAAAAAGAATACACTGCCCGATCCACCCGCCATGAGGTTGCCCCAGATCGATTTCTTACGAATGATGTCGTGCCAGTAGTCGTCGGCGTCGGGCAACACTCCGGAGCTGGTGGGATTGATCTCGATCACGCCCACCAGCCACTTGTGTCCCGCTTCGGCGGAGACGTCCACCCATTTTTGGGTCTGCTCGTGCGTGTTCTCCGGGTCGTGCTGCATCGCCGTACCGTCAAAGAGCGGAAAGCCGGCGAGACGGCCGTACGTCTTATCGTCTGGAAGTAACTCGCCCTTCCATTGCACGTACTGGATGGGATGCTTCCAAGGATCTAAGGCTTTGATGTATTCACAAATGTCCTGAATATCCTGAGCCGTGTAATAGCGCCAGCGGTCCATTTCCTCAGAGAGGTCCCACAGCAGGGCGTGATGGTGAGCAAAACGCGCAATCAATTCGCGGTAATAGACCTTGCGCAGCGGGGTCATCTTACCCAGGATCTGCTCGTTCTCTTCCTCCTGCGTAATAAGCATCAATTGGAGCCCGAGCGTATCCATGTGCGAGAGGACGATCTCCCACTGGGCGAGCTTCGATACGTCGTACCGGGCTCGCTCTTCGTAGCTCGTCCAAGGGTAAATCTCGCGCCCGTCGCCGCCGACGTTCATGGTCACCGTGTAGAACGTGTTCATTCCTTTGGCGGCGAGATAGTTCAAAGCTCCGATGATGCCCTTACCCTGATCGCCTTTCCAAACAGGATCACCGGGCTTCCAATCTCTGATGTGCGGCTCATAGCGATGGAGCCCGTCGCGGAGTCGATTCCCCGCGCCGCCGTGGTCGACCGTATCATCGAAGCCCGCGTAAGCCAGGAAATTCTCGGGGCTCTGCGCGCCGGCCTGGATAAAATACTTCCCCGATCCTCGATAGCGCGCATAGTGCTCGTCGGCGTAGGCCAGCATGCCCTGCGCACGATGATCCCGGCCGGTCTTGTCGGAGGCGGCGATGGTCAACGTTCCCGTAGTTCCGTCGGGCGCGATGGGACGCCCCTCGTTCGGGTCCAAGCTAGCGGCTATCTCGCGGCCGGTGCGGAATGAAACCGAGTAATCCCAAGCGCCGGTTTCGTCGGGGACAAAGTGAACCCGCCATTTGTTGCCGCTCTTGGCGCTGGTCTCGGCAGCATCGCCGTCGGCGGCGAAGTAGCCGGGGATCACGTACTTGGCCGAGCCCTTGGTGAAGGTGACGTTCAGGCGGTAGTCGAAGAAGGGGTTCGGTTCGGCGGACTCGCTGGTGGACGGGCCGTCGAACGTCAGCGTCACGTCATGCCACTGCTTGAGTTCGCCGGTTACCGACTGCGCGGATACAACCGCACAAGCGGTAAGAATCAGACAGATTACTCTCACAAAGAACCTCCCAGTCGCCGAAAGCGATCAGACGCCCACCAGATCTCGAAGCGTCCGGCGATCACGGGCAATCGCCTCCACGCACTCACGCTGCTTGCTGCGATCGCGATGATCGACGTGCTCCATATGCAGTGAGATTGGCGCGCCGCTCGGCGCCTCCGCACTCACCATGTCGATCAGCGCCGGATCGACTTGCCCAGTTCCCAAGGGTACATTGAGCGCCGGCCGACCGTAGACCAGCTCATAGGCATAGTGGATCCGATCGCTCTCAACAGTCGAGTAGCCTTCCAGCCGGCGCGCCAGCGCCAAAGCGCGATCATGCGGCTGCTGGCCGTTCAGTAGTGAGAAGACTTGCGGGGTGACTGTGGTGGAATCACGCCATTCGCAACTCAGGTCTGCGCTGGGCTTGTTGAACACTTCTAGAAATGGGTTCGACAACCCGCGCATGCGGAAAGCATAGAGAGTTCTCCTGTGTCTGTCCTGCGGAAACGGGGAGGGCTGATAGGCCGGCCCGACGCTCGTCTGCAGGTAGCGGGGCTGCATCGCTGCCTCCAGATTGATTTCAGGAAAAACTGGAGTGCCCCCCACCGCCAAATTCAGCTCGCCGGTTGCTGACAGCATGGCGTCGCGAATTTTTTCCGCGTGCAAGCGACGGGGCGGATACGCGGCCAGCGATGCTCCGTCCGGATCCCGTTCAGACAGCATCTCTGGTCTGGAATGACGGGCCGAACGGCGATAGGTCTCGCTGGTGACGATCAGACGGTGAAGCTTCTTGATCGACCAGTCATTGTCAACAAGCCAACCGGCCAGAAAGTCCAACAGCTTCGGATTCGACGGCTTTGCGCCGGTACTTCCGAAGTTGCTTGGCGTTGCTACGATCCCCTTTCCCGAAAAATGCTGTTGCCAGATTCGATTGGCGATCACGCGGGCGGTCAGGGGGTTGTTTGCGTCCGCAATCCAGCGCGCCAGATGGAGACGCTCCGACTCACCCTCGCCCTGCCCCGGTGCGAACGGATGGCGCGCAAGCGATTCGACGCACGATAGAGCCCCCGCCGAAACTCTTTCGCCGGGAGACTCCAGCGACCCGCCCGTCAGGATGTGAACTGGGTCGTTCTTGAGCTCCGTCTCGCTTTCAGGGATCGCATTCCGGTCGTTCTTGGAAAAGTAATCATTCGGGGGGCCGGTGTAGACGGTGTAGGCGACCGGTTCAAAGCGCTGCAAAAATCTCTGGAAGTGCTTTCTCCGAACGGGAAGCACCGCCAAAATCGTGATCTCTTGGGCAGTGAGGCCGATGTTCTTCGGTGGGCGCTGCTCTTCCGGCAAGCTTCTAAATAGAGATTCGTACGGTCCGTGACCGCCGCCTTCCTTGAACTCGAAGCCTGACGCATCGACGCCCTGCTCTCGAAGCCAATCAATGCCTGCGTCAAACCGCTTGCGTGCGATGCGGTCGATCTCAGTGTTGAGGAGCTTGACCTCCCTGTCGACACGCTCACGCTCCGTGGTCCCATCGGGAGCCACCTCGTCGGGAAGGAACGGCGCCTCGATCTCCGCTTGGTTGGTCTCCCCGAACGCCGCCATGATCGAGTAGTAGTCGCGCGTCGGGATCGGATCGAACTTGTGGTCGTGGCACTTCGCACACCGCAAAGGCTGCCCGAGAAAGACTTCCCCCACATGGTTGACGACGTCGTCGAGAAACTGCAGTCGGACCACGGCCGGCGGATTCATGTTGGTGGCCTCCCACGGTCCCATCCGCAAGAACCCAACCGCGATCGCCGCCTCGCTGTCGCCGGGCGCGAGTTCATCACCGGCAATTTGCTCGAGGACAAATTGATCGTAGGGCTTGTCCGCGTTGAAACTCCGGACAACGTAGTCGCGGTAGCGCCACACTCCCGAGCGCTCGAAATCATTGGAACCGCCACTGGTATCGGCATATCGAGTGACGTCCAGCCAATACTGAGCCTGACGTTCTCCATAGTGCGGGCTAGCGAGCAGGCGGTCCACCAGTTGGGCGTAAGCATCGCTTGGGCTCCGCTCCCAAGCTTGAAGAAAATGCCGGATCTCTTCTGCCGTAGGAGGTAGTCCGGTCAGATCGAACGTGATGCGTCGTATCAGAGTTCTGGGATCAGCCTCGGGGGCCGCCGTGATCTCCCGTTGCCGTAGCCCCTCGTCGACAAGCGCGTCCACCGGATGTCCCGCGACCGGCGCGGGCGTCGGTTCGATCGGCAGGTAGGCCCAGAGATTCCGCGGCTTGTAGCGGCGGGACAACCAATCATCCGAGAGGGCGCCGGATAACTTCACCAGAACCCCTTGGTCGGTCACCTCTCGCTCGCGCTCGGCCACTCGGATCGCTTCCTGAGTCTCCTCGTCTGGCCATGGTGCGCCTGCGTTGATCCAGTCGCGAATCTTCCAGACCTGCTCTCGGGAGAGCCGGTCATTCTCCTTCGGGGGCATTCGAAGGCGGACGTCGTCCCAAGTCAGCGCTTTGTAGAGCAGGCTGCCCTGCGCCTGGCCTGGCTTCAAGACCGCCGCTTTGGAAGTTCCTCCCGCGAGCATCGCTTCACGAGACGTTAGATCGAGACCGCCCAGGCTGAGGTCGCCGCCGCCGTGGCAGGCAAAGCACTTCTCGGCCAGCAATGGGCGGACCTCGACGGTGAAAGTACGCTCCCAATCCTGTTGAGAAAGAGCCGCTTGCTGAGCGAACAACGCCGCCGTAATAACAACTGCAACTCTCATCCGCCGACCTACCCGAAGCGCGCGTATCGATATCGCGGGCAAGGAAAGGTTTGCATACAGGAATGATCTGTGTCAATTGGCGCGGCAAAGGAGTGACCTGGGACCCAGAAGGTCTCGTTCCAACGCCATGCGCTCTCCGCCATGAAGAATGAAACCACAGATCTGTTGACACAGGTTCCCTAGATGAGCGAGCATCGTCATCGCCTTGGGGGACGATCGCGCTCCAGCGACCTCTCGGAATAGATCCGGGTGATATCGCGATTTGGCTACAATTTTGTATACAAAACTGTAGCCAAATCGACCCGGGCGAGAGGCGCGGCCATGTCTAACGCGCGGCGTCCTCAGGTTTGACTGAAGGGAGGGGTGGAAAATGGACCGACGTAGATTCTTGAAGAGCGGCGCACTGATCGCCGCCCCACTGCTGGGGTCTGAGTCGCTCCTCACCTCCGGTTGTTCAAGCACCAAGACCGAACTCGACCAATACGGTGGCTGGACCGGCATCCAAGGCGAGAAGACCGGATTCTTCCACCTGGAGGAAATCGACGGCCGCAACTGGTTCATCACGCCGGACGGCAACGTCTTCTTTCCCGTCGCGCTGAGTCATCTTCTGACTGGAGAGAGCTACACCGCCGCCACCGCACTGTTTGGCGACGACAAGGAAGCTTGGATTCGCGATTCGCTCGACAAGGCCCGGGCGATGGGTTTCAACTGCGCCCTCGGCGGCGCTTCCAGTCCGGAACGCAATCTCAACGGGTTTGTCGACATTGAGTTGGCCGAGAGTATTTTCCGGGAGGAAGGGTTTCCCTACGCCGCCGGAGTGATCTTGCTCAAGCACCCGTGGGAATTCGTCGAAGGCGAAACACTGCCCGATATCTTCGAGCCCAGCTACAAGGAGCTCATCGAGTCCCGAGCTGAAGCTGTCTGCCCGAAGGTCAAAGACGATCCGCTGATGATCGGTTACTACTACGGCTTCGGCGCGTTCAACCATTCCGACGAATGGATCAACCACCACCTTTCTCTTCCACCCGGCAGCGCCGGCCGCAACGCCTTGGTCGACCTACTTTCCCAGCGCTACGAGGGTGACGCCGAACGCTTCAACGAGATCTACGGCTCCTCCGTGAAGGCGATCGAGGACTTCAAAGAGAAGGATGTGCTCGCCTACCCCAAAGCCTTTGAAAGAGCGAACTATCCCGAAGTGGGCAAAGATCTCGATCCGACCCAAATGGCGGATTACGAGGCCATCCTCTCGCACATGGCCATCACGCTCTACGCAATGGCCAATGAGGCCGTGCGCCGTTGGGACAGCAACCATCTCATCCTGGGATCGTTCATCAAGGAGTGGGCGTTGAACGGCGAGTCCTGGAAGGCTGTGGCCCCCTACGTCGATCTCATCTCGCCCCAGCACGTCAATCGGGACATTTCGCTCAATGCTTTGTCCGACGCTGCTGGGCTACCGATGATCGTCTCGGATGAGGATGCGGGATTCCACTACCCGGGCAACACGGGAACGCTGTACAACGGCGTCGAGTCCCACGACGCTCGCGGCGAAATCTACAAGGCGAACCTGATGCGCCACTACAAGGACCCTCAGGTCACAGGCGTCACCTACTGTGCGTGTATGTACGACCAGGACGGGGCGACTTTGAAAAAGAATAATCAGAACGGCTACATCGACATGCAGGGCAATCCCCGCGAAGGCCTGATCGCCATGGTGACCCAGATCAACCGCGAGGTCTACACGCACACGCCTCACCCGGGTACGCGTGAAGAGATCCGCTCATTGGAAAAGGCCCTCTTTGAGACTTGGGACAAATACAAGCAGACGCGCAACTAGCCGGGCGGCGGCCAGGAATGAGGGAGCAGGTACGCATATGACGGATCGACGAGCGTTTCTTCGCACCGCGGCGGCAGCCGTACTGACCACGGCAGCGACCTCGCGCGCCACGGCGGCAGCGACCGGCTACGTTCGGGTCGAACAGATAGACGGTATCTGGTGGTTCATCGGCCCTGACGGCAAAAAATTCATCAGTATGGGCGTGAATCATATCGAGCCGCACCTTTGGCTGGCGCCCTACAACAAGGCGGCCACCTTGAAGCGATACGGCGCGGACATGGTCGGCTCCGACGGTCACTTCAATACCAACGGCACAGCCGCTCGGAAGTGGATCGACCGGCAAGTGGAGATCTGCGAAGACCTGCACTTCAACACCTTCGCCAAACACACGCATCCAACCATTGACCCCAAGCTTTACCAAGACAGCATCTACTACATCGCCTCGCTCGAGACGGCGCCGCTCGGCGGATGGAGAGAACGCAATGGTGAAGGTCCGCGACCAGACATTTTCTCGCCCGAATTCGAACACTTCGTTGAAGGCCGAGTGCGCGAGGTCTGCGGTCAACACAAAGACAGCCGCAACCTACTGGGCTACCTGTATACCGACATCCCGAGTTGGCTGCTAGGACGAGGGGAAAAGCAGACCTATCCCTGGGTCAACGCCATCGTCGGACTCGGAGAGCATTCGGCGGGAAAGCTGAAGTGGATCGAGCACTTGCGCGGACGCTATGACAGCGCCGAGGCCTGCGCCAAAGTCTGGGGGTTGCCGATCAGTCCGACCTACGGCCTCCAGTGGGAGCAGATGGGTCGCCTCACCCGGTGGTCCGATCCGGTCGACGCCGTCAAAGCCCGCCAAGACATGTTCGCGTTCCTGCCCGTGCTCGCTGATCGCTGGTACGGCCTTCATCGCGAACTCGTTCTCAAGCACGACCCGAATCACCTGATTCTCGGCGACAAGAACCTCATCCAGAACTACTATCCCTTCTTGATTCCCGCACTCAAGAAATATGTGGATGTCGTCGCTATTCAAGCGTATGGCCGCTGGTCGCACGACGGACCGCTGACACAGTCGATCTACGAACAGATCGGAAAACCAATCTTCAATGGCGATGGTTCTCATAGTTTTGTGAATTCCCATCAACAGAAGTGGGGAGCAAAGGGCTTCCGAACCGAGGCAAAGAGCCTCGAGGAGGTCGCGGCTTTCTATCGCGAGACGCTCGAAGGCATGATGTCCGCGCCGTATATGGTCGGCTGGCACCACTGCGGGTACTTAGAGCAGTGGGACGAGGCTGAGCGAGGCGACTCGCCCCGCAACGAGAACGGCTTCATGGATCCCTTCGAGCGCTATCACACGGTTTGGACGGACGTGATTCGGGAATCGAACTCCATGGTCGAAGCGTGGCACCGCCAGGCTAAGTAGTTGGCGCGACGAGATGGGAGAACGGAAATATGGACCGACGTAGATTCTTGAAGAAGAGCCTGCTGGCCGCCGGCCCAGTGCTTGGGGCCGAACTGCTCCTCACCTCCGCCTGCTCGAGCGGCGAACCCGAGCTCGACCAATACGGCGGCTGGACTGGCCTGCAAGGAGAAAAGACCGGCTTCTTTCATCTGGAGGAGATCAACGGCCGCAACTGGTTCATTACGCCAGACGGCAACGTATTCTTCCCTGTGTCGATGAGTCATCTGCTGTCGGGAGAAAGCTATACCGCGGCCACGAGCTTGTTCGGAGACGACGATGAAGCTTGGACTCGCGATTCGCTCTCCAAAGCAAAGGCCATGGGCTACAACTCGTCTCTCGGCGGCGCCACTAGCCCAGAACGTAACCTCAACGGGTTTGTCGACCTTGAGTTATCGGAGCAAATCTTTCGAGAGGAGAAGTTCCCCCAATGCCGCCGGCGTGATTCTGATGAAGCACCCCTGGGAGTTCGTCGAGGGCGAGACATTGCCGGACATTTTCGAACCGGCCTACAAGCAGCTCATCGAATCCCGAGCCGAGGCCGTCTGCCCCAAGGTCAAGGATGACCCGTTGATGATGGGCTACTACTACGGCTTCGGCGCGTTCAACCGCTCCCCTCAATGTGTGAATAACCATCTGTCTCTACCACCGGGCAGTGCCGGCCGCGACGCATTGGTCGACCTGCTCGCCGAGCGCCATGGCGGTGACGCTCTATGAGATCGCCCATATGGCCATCCGCCGCTGGGATACCAATCACCTCATCTTCGGATCGTTCATCAAGGAGTGGGCCCTAAGCGGCAAATCGTGGAAAGCCGCCGCCCCTTATGTCGACATGATCGCGCCACCGCACGTCAACGAGAACATATCCATCAATGCATTGGCGGACGCTGCGGGGCTCCCGCTGATTGTGTCGGACGAAGAGCCTGGGTTCTACTACCCCAACAACAAGGGCAGAGTATACCGAGGCGTCGAGTCACACGACGCACGCGGCGAGATCTACCAGGCGAACCTGATGCGGCACCATAAGGACCCTCAGATTTTGGGAGTCACCTACTGCGTCAACTTGTACGATCAGGACGGCGAAAGCTTGAAGAAGAATCAGGAAGCCGGGTACTACGACATCGAGGGCAATCCCCGCGAGAAGCTAATCAAGATGGTGACCGAGATCAACCGCGAGGTCTGCACTCACACCCCGCACCCGGGGACGCGTGAGGAGATCGGCGAGTTAGAGCGAACCCTTTTTGACCTCTTGGGACAAGTACCAGCAATAACCCAATATCTGCGCAATTGAAGATGGGTACCGCCATGACAAATCGAAGAACATGGATCGAGGTTCAGGTATGACAACGCCATCCAGGCGCGACCTACTTTGTATGCTTGCCGGTTCCGGGCTGCTCCCCGCTTCGGCCTCAGCGGCGACCGGCTTCTTCCGTACAGGCAAACGCAAAGACCGACTCTGCCTGTTCGACCCGGACGGTGGACCGTTCTTCTCCATCGGCATGAACCATATCGACTCAGCCGCGTTGCGCTCTGACGAGACCTGGGAGCGTGAGTTCGGCAACGACACCGAGCGCTGGCTGCGTTTCGTCCATGAAGATCTCGTTAGCTGGGGCTTCAACAGCGTCGGCTGGACACAGGAGTACGTGGTCATCAATAGCCAACATCAGCGTCATTCCCGCAGTTTCACGCCGGAGGAATACCGCCAGCTCGATCTTCCCTACGGCCACCTGCTCCCTTTCATCGAGTCCCACCAGTGGGAAATCGAAACCCGGCTTCCGAAGATAGACTCGAAGGAATTCGCGGAATGGTGTGACTATGTGGCCCGCGATCAGTGCTCTCGCTTGCGCGAGGACAAGAACCTGATCGGCTACTTCTACACCGATTGTCCTGTTTGGGTCCACACCCGCAAGGTCAATGAATGGCGGGGAGCCATTTTTGACGCCAATGAACTCAAGACCGAGTCCGGCCGCCGTGAGTTGTCACGTCTCGCGACCCACTACTATCGGACTCTCCATGACGCCATCCGGCGCTACGACCCGAACCATCTCATTTTTGGGGACCGGTACGAGGCCCGCGCGCCGTTGCCGGAAGAGGTTGTTAAGGCCGCGCTGCCCTTCGTCGACGTCCTGAGCTTTCAGTGCTTCGCTCCGCCGGCGGAGATTGAATCCACACTCACCCGGTGGGCCGATTTCTCGGGCAAACCGGTGTTGTTGGCCGACGCGGTCCATTGGGCAAAACCTTTCACTCCCGTTTGGCCTCCTCCCGAGGACCGCGCTCACGACACCGCCGCCTACACGGAAACGCTAAACCGCTTGCTGGATATCCCGTCTTGCGTCGGCTATCACCTTTGCGGCGCGTACCTGAAGAACAACGCACGGCGCTACGGTTTTCGGAACGCGCGCAATCAGCTCGAGAGCCACGTGCCCGAAACGACCCGCGCCAACCGCGCCGCCACGACTCGCTTCACGAAGGAGACCGACTAGAGCCTGTACTCTCGATGTCCGTGTCGCGAATGCGTGGGGAGAGAAGAGCTTTCGAGCGCAAGCAAAGAGTCTCGAGGAGCCCGCGGGTCTGCTCTCGACCTAGTCCTACTCTCAAAACACGGCGATCGGGTTGAGCGGCGAACCGGTCCCTTGACCGACCGGAATCGGCGCCGCGGTGATCAAGAACTCCCAACGTTTCCGTGCGCGCGCCGCCTCGGCAAGGGCTTCGAGGTCGCAGCCGTCGAGGATGGGCGTGCCCATCGCGACCAGCATCATTTGGTGAATCGGTTGGCCAACGCCCTCCACGCCGGACGGCATCACGTCGCTGATGACGTCGGAGCCAATCATGGCGATGTCGCGATCATGAAACCATTTCGCGGTCGAGGCATGGAGCCCCGCCCAACCCTCGCCGCGTCTCCCGGCTCCTTGCGCGTCGCGGCGCTTCCAGCGTCCGGTATAGATGAAAACGACGTCTCCTGCTTCGACTTTGACGCCAGACATCTTCTCCCATGCATCGAGGTCAGCGGGATAGATCGGCGTCCGGGGCTCCAGCCAATCCACTCCTTTGAGGTACGGGATGTCGATGAGCACGCCCTTCGTGAAGATGCCGTCCTTGTAGTTCGTCACCGCCAAGTGCGGCGCGCCCTGCTCGTTGACCTCGGCCATTTCAAAGCCGTTGTAGCTCTTGCCCGCGAAGGACATGTGGGCGAGCGTGTCGAAGTGGGTATGGGCCAAACCGTGATATTCCACCGAATACTCGTCGGCGACGAACTGGCCCCCGCTTTCACCGGTCTTCAGCATCTTGTGGCCGAACGGACGGGGGTTGTCCGGCGCGGGTTCTTTCTCTACCACGCGCGCGAGTGAGACGGAGAAACCCTCGGTCACCAGGGCCGCAGCTGCTATCCGCTTGGCGGGCGTAATTAGATTGACAGAGCCGCGCTGATCTTCGTCGCCCCAGCGTCCCCAGTTGGAGAGTTCGGCCATCCAACCATCGACCGTTTCTTTGGTGACGGATTCCTGCGGACTGCCGACGATAGCGACGCTAGCGAACACCAATACAGCGAGAACGCGATGTCGCATGGGTCGCAATCCTAGCACGCGAACATCCCGACAACTCAGTACTCGCCCTCGCCGATTGACCCGGTCGCCTGCGAAGACACCTCTCAACGGTCGCCACACGTCGGTCCTAATGACCCAAGACGTGTACAGCCACTTGGAGGACGACGGGAGTGCAGCGGCTCAAATTGGGGCGTATGTTTGGCCTGAAGAGACCGCACATACTGCGCAAACGGAACCCTTAATGGAACCCCAGCTGAAAGCCGTTGAAGCTAAGTTGTTGGAAGAGTTGGTCGGGCTGCCGAGATTTGAACTCGGGACCTCTTCCACCCCAAGGAAGCGCGCTACCAGGCTGCGCCACAGCCCGACTCTCGACCATTGTACCTTGGCGGCTCCCGCCAATGTTGGAGGCCGAGAGCGAGGCGGCCCAGCATGCTCCTCCCGCCTCGATCTCTTCTAGACCTTGCGCTCGCGACCTTCCCAGTGCGGCTCTCGCAACACTCGCTTCAGCACCTTTCCGCTTGGGTTCCGCGGCAAAGCGTCGAGCCATTCCACGGACCGAGGGATCTTGTACCCTCCCAAGTGTTCACGGCAAAACTCGCCGAGCGCCTCGGCATCAGGACGATCCTCTCCTTTACCCACGATCACGGCGTGGATCGTCTCTCCCCACCTCTCGCTGGGGACGCCGATCACGGCCGCATCAGCGATCGCAGGGTGTTTGAACAGCACCTCTTCCACCTCGCGTGGATAGACGTTCTCGCCCCCGGAGACGATCATGTCCTTCATCCGGTCTTGGATGAACACGTACCCTTCCTCGTCCATCGTCGCGGCGTCGCCCGTGTGCAGCCAACCGCCCCGCAGCGTCTCCTTGGTTGCGCGTTCTCGTTTCCAGTAGCAGCGCATCAGTTGCGGCCCGCGTGCGACGATCTCGCCCATCGTGCCGAGTGGAACCTCTTCATCACTCGCGTCCGCGATATAGAGGTCCGTGGCCGCGACCGCACGTCCGGCCGAAAGCAAGAGCCCGCCCTCTCCGGCGAGTCCCCGTCGATGATCCTCGGGCGTCAGCAGCGTCAGGATCGGGGACGACTCCGTCATGCCGTACCCCTGGAAGAAGTCGCAGTCAAACACCTCCAGAGCACGCCTCAGCACTTCCTCCGCGATCACCGAACCGCCGTAGCCAATGCAGCGCAACCTCGGATAGCTCGCCTGATCCACGCCTGGAACCGCCACGCACGCTTGGATGATGGCCGGGACCGCCATCAGCATTCCCACGCCGTCGTTTTGCAGCGACTGGACCGTTGCTTGAGGATCGAAGTCGCGATGCAGCAAGAACGACTCGCCGTAGGCGACGCCGTTGAAGAGGATGCACGCTGCAGCAATGTGATAGAGAGGCGGAGCCAACAGAATGCGTCCGCGTAAGCCGTCCCTCGTCGAGGGTGCGAACTGCGCCACGTTCGAACACGCCGAATGATGCGTGAGCACCGCGCCTTTCGGTCTTCCGGTCGTGCCGCTCGTGTACATCTGGATCACGTCGTCCGTTGACTTGACGCTGCTCTTCGGATGCTCCTCCGACGCCTTCCCGGCCCAATCCGAGAGCTTGGGCGTCCCCGACGGCGCGTCCGCTCCCAGCGCAACAAGCGCTTGAACGTCCGCAAGGTTCTCAACCACCGGCATCAGCGCGTCGCAAAATTCTCCGTCCGCAAAGACGAGTTGCGCATCCGCGTCGTCCAAGATGAACTGCCACTCCGGAGCCGCCAGGCGGTAGTTCAGCGGCACGGGCACGACACCAGCCTTAGAGGCCGCGAAGTAGATCAGCGCGTACTCAATCGAGTTCTTGGCGACGAGGCCAAACCGGTCGCCTTTCTGGAGCCCCGCTCCCAGCAACGCATTGGCGATGCGGTTCGTAGCTCGCCGCGCCTCTCCGTAGGTCAGCGATCGGTCTCGCTCCGCTACAAATTCCGCATGCGGAGTAGTCCGTCCGTAGAAGTCCAAGAAGTCGTGTAGAAGCACCCGTCATCCCCCGTGCGTCGGACAGCCCCGACGTCGTTGGCGGATAGGGTACCAGCAGATCTCTATTCGACTTCACGGACAGCGTACTTCCCGCGCTTCCAAACTCGCGGCGTGAAAGTCTTCCCTGCGATCCGCAACGTGTACACGACCTCGCCCGTGTCCTCATTCACTACCTGGATCACGGGATTCTCGTTTTCGGACGTGAACTCGGGCAGTTCAATCGGCGCCGCGCTCATGCCGTTGTCGGTTTGCTCGATCGTAATCGGCCAGCCGGGGTAGGGCTTTGCATCCGAGGCGCTCGCGTCCACCCAGCGGGGCCAATTCGCAAGCTCAATCGTTCGGTCCGCACGACGGAATTTGATGATGCCGTACCCCGGCGCCCGGTGGTTCAGAGCCGTCGGCTCAATCCCGTTCGCCTCCGGATTCGAGACCGCATGCACCGTCATTCGGTTCCCGAAGCCGTCCCGATACTCGCCCGTATACTTCGGAGCCCCGTCTTCGTGGTTGCCCCCTTCATTCGGCGGGAACCATCGCCGCGGCCAAATATTAGCGACCGAAGGCACGCAGATCGCCCAGCTTCCGTCGTTGTAGTCCTCCACGCCGTACTGGATCGTCGAACCTAGGTGCTGGTCGCCGGCGATGTGAAACGCCAGTCCCTTCCGCATTCGCCGTATCGCCGCGTCGCGGCCCGATTGCGGCCAGCCGTTCGAGTCATGGTCGGCGACGGGCGCCTCGCCCTGCGCATACTCGCCCGGCGCATTCACCTTCAATCCCGGCGTCACTGCGTCTGTCCGTACGCCGTTCGGCAGCGTCGCCAGGTTGTTGAAGATCGTCTGCGAGATCACCGACTTCATCCACACGCCCTCGGACCAGTCCTCGGCCCAAGCGTCCAGAAAGTCGAGTTGCCTCTGGCCTAGCAGGACCGCGCCTTCCACGTCGCCGTCGCGTACCGCGTTCCAGTTCGGGTTCTGCGCCCAACCGTTGACGATCTCCGCCTTTGGCATCAGCACCCTCGGCGCCGACTTCCACTTACGATCCTCGATGACCGCGAAGCTGACTCCGCCCACGTTCAAGTCGGTATAGCCCACGGCGATCCCTTGCTCAATCGGCGTCGGGTCGTATCCGTCGGGCAGATTCCCCAATTGCGTCCGCATCACCACGTGCACGAACTGCGCATCCATGGTGTAGCCGCCCTGATCCTGCCCGGGCTGCCCGTACTCGGTCGCGTGCGGTCCGCCGGCGCCCCAGATGTTGCCTTGATAGACGTCGTGGTCGTCCGGCAGCGCTACCGAGGGAATCTCTTTCAGCAGGTCGCGGTATTCCCAACCGAAGATGTACCACTTGCGCAGGTAGTCGAGAATCGCCACGTCCACCGGGTCCCGGGTGATCCCGTACTCGCCAACGCGCTCGTAGATGTTGTCTCCGGTGAAGGCCAATAGGTCCGGGTCATGCACCCGTGTATTCCGGACGATGTCGCTGTGCGGGAACCCTAGATCGTTGTTCCCCGTGAAGGCCGCCACCACGATCTCTTCCTTATCTACAGGATCCTTTCGGATCGTGCCCTCGTAAATCGCGTCTTCCCACTTCACGCGATAGGGGACGTCCTTCGTCCCATCCCACCTTTCCTGTCGAAAGATCGCTGTCCGCGAGTCCGGTTCGATCTCCGCCGTCGCCATCTCTTCCCATCCGTCGTCCACCTTCACCTCAAGCGCGACGGTTTTCGAGCCGTCGTCCACCGGCGCCATCATCACGTTCATTTTCAGCACGCCTTCGTCGAGAGTCTGCATCGTGAAGAGGATCGGCCCGTACGCTCGCTCGGGAAAGGCGTCGATCTTCGATCCGGTCACCGCCAACTCGTCGAACCACGCTTGGACGTTGCCGCCGCTCTGCGTGTTCGCCTTTCCGACCCAGCCCGTCTCGCGGATCTCTTGCACAGGGGGCGGCGTCGCCGTCATTTCGCCCGAGTGCGATACCAGCGCAATGCCGCCCGTCAGCCAGTCGGGCGACACGTTGCGGGTGACGGATTGGCCGCCTGCCGAGAGCGTCACAATGTACTCGGAGTCCGCCGGTTCGGCGGTCAGCAGCAAGTCCATTTCGCCGAACTCGACTGTCGGAGCGTCCGGCTGCACTTCTCCAATAAACAGACTGCCGTCGGCTGCCACACCGGCGTTGACCCCGTATCCCCGCACGGCCGAGTCGCGATAGTCGTCGAAAGATCCACGGATGCCGACTCGGAACCCAGCGAATCCCTCATCCATTTCTCCTTCGCTCAGTCGCCCCATCCTCACGCTTAAGCGCAAGTCGCCTTCCCGGCTCGAGATCTCCCGGGTCAGTAGAAATACGTTTCGATCGCCGCCGGAGGCTATGTTCTCCAAGCGGCCGTTCCGCACCGCCCAGTCCTGTAGAGGATTGGCCCAGTAGTCCGCCCCCGCCCACGGACGGGAAGCGTCGTCAGGCCAGTCCCCTCGGAAGTCCGAGTCGGATCCGCCGCAGCCGATCGCCAGTGCGCAACAGAGAACGAAAACGTACTTTTTCATCACGGCCCTCTAGTGTAGCCGTCCTACACTGGTGTGAATGCGCCTCGGCCTCGTGCTTACGGCCGTCGCGTTGGGGTTCTTCGCCCTCACCGCGGCGCAAGTCGACCCCAACCGCTCCTATCACAGCATGCTGGCCCCCTGGCCGGATGCTGCTGAGTACGTCGATTTCGCCGTCAACTGGGTCGAGCGCGGCGAGCGCGGAATCCACATCGCAGGCGAGACGCACCCCTCGCGTTATCCTCCTGGCTATCCGGCGCTCCTCGCACTGGCCAATCAACTCGGAGTCTCGTTCCGCGATGCGCCGCTGCTGATCAACCGGTTCTTCGCGGCGGCGATGCTCCTTGGTCTCTTTGCGATGCTCGCCGTGCGCGGACGTCCTGTCGCCGGCGGCCTGGCCTCCCTCTTGCTGGCCGTCCAGCCTTCACTCGTCGTGCTCGCTCGAGGTCCGCTGAGCGAGGTCGCGTCCGCCGCCATGTTGCTGGCCGCCGCGTGGTACCTCTATCGCGCCTCTGAGACGGCCGATCTGCGCCGCTTCATCCTCGGCTCCTTCCTCTTCGGTCTCGCCGTCAATATTCGAGTCTCCAATGTCTTCTTCATCGGTATGATCGCCGCCGCCCTTTGGGCCGTTCCTGCCGTTTCGCGTCTGCGCCTGACGCTCGGCTCGGCGGGCGCCTTTCTGGTCGCGATTCTTCCCCTGGCCTGGCACAACACCGTGACCTTCGGAGCCCCCTGGCGCAACGGATACAGCTACTGGCTTCAGGCCCGGGGTGCGGTCGGCGACGCGTTCGGTTTCGAGAACCTTGTCCCGCAACTCTACATGCTGCTCGCCGAAGTCACCCAAACGGAAAGCCTCCAGACAACGGCTGGGCTCTTCGGCGCCGGGTCCTACGTCGCCCCGGCGTTCCTCTTACTGGTTGCCGTCGCCTTCATCGGCCCCCGCCCCAGCCTGCGTACCCTCGCCTTCCTCGCCGCCGGCCTAGCGGGATCGTCCGTCTTGCTCTTCTACTACTTCGCCGACTTCCGCCTCCACTTTGCAGCCCTCGTTCTCGTTGTCCCCTTCCTCGCCCTCCGCATGGAGACAGTCCTGCGCTCGGGCTCCGGAATCCGCCGCATTGCGACCGCCCTCCTCCTTGCGGTCGCCCTGCTCGGGTTCCCCGGTCGACGCAGCGCGCTCGAGGCGGCTGACATGATTTGGACGCCGCATCTCGACATCCACTGCATGGAGTGCGACTCCGTCGACGCCTTCAATCGCGTCGTGGGCGACAAGCCCTACCTCGCCCTCGTCGATATGAACCCGCCCTACGTACACGCCCGGACCACTGGAGACCGCTGGGTCGCGCCGCTCGACGACGTCCACGACTACCGCTTCCACCACGGGAACTTCGACTACGGCCGCGAGCAGCGTCTGGAGCTAGTCGAGAAAGCTCGCGCCGAGGGCAGGGAAATCTACGTCGTCGTCTGGGACCACATCCTCGACGACATGCAGGAAGACGTGGGCGAACTGGAAATCCTCTGGGAGAACGAGCGACGCGTCGGAGTCGCCCGCCTCAAGCCCTAGTCCCCGTGAGGATGCCGCTCCAAGTGCTGGCGCAATAGGTCCTTGCCGTAGTCGTTCCCGTTCGGCGTCCTCATTACGGCATGGATGTGCCGACGCCCCGGCACTCTCGGTCCCCCTAGCGCAATCGGGCGCTGATGATCGAACTCAATGAGCACCACCGGACTCAGGATGCGGTAGTAGAAGACGGCGTCGTCGCCCGTCCCGCCGACCCAGGCAAAGTGCGTACGATCCAGGTGTCGCTCGACCTCGTCCATGCGGACCTCTGCGTGTCCGTTTCGCATGTTCCCGACGTACAGACCGATCAGCTCCAACAAGGCTTTCCGCTGTCCAGCGTTCAAGTCCTTGCCGGGGATTCCGGCGTACTCGACCTTTGCGTTGTCCTTGCCTGCTTCAGTCAAATTGTTGTTGCCTGGCTTGTCGGTTGCGATTACCGCCTGTGACTTCTGCTTCTCGTTGAGTGATTGCAGCAGCGCCAGCGCCTGCTCCTGCTCTCGCTGCAGAATCTCCGTGCCGGCAAACTTGCCGGACTCGGCCTTCACCGGCTCCGACCCCACGAACAGCGGCGACATCACCACCTGATCGCCCAGCACGAAGTAGTTGATGATCACGTGGTGCCCGTCCAACTGCCAACCCCACGGCTCGGTAGCCGAAGGTTCGCCCATCACCGTGATCCAGTACAGCCACTCGCCGTACTCGTCGAAATTGTCGGTCAACTCGCCCAGCGTGTGGTTCAGACGCATGATGTCTCGGGTCAGCTGCAGTCCGTCCGCGGAAAGCGAGGCCCTGAACAACCCGAACGCCGCCTTGCGCTGCGTCTCGTCCATCTCGTCGAAGCCGACGCCCTTGCGAATGTAGAAATGCTGGTTCATCCACTTGCGCCACTCCGAATCATCGACCGTATGCATGGTCTTCGCACGCTGCTTATCGCTCAGTGACTTGAGAAAGACATCCGCGGCCTTCTTGACCGGCGCCGTGGAGACGCCCGTCGAACGAATCTCATACAAGCCCTTCTCCGGCGCCCCGTTCGTTGTGACGCCGATGAAAGGCGTCGCGTCGACGGCTTTCTCCATCTCCATCGACCGCGCTTGAGGAGACAGTCGCCGCTTCTTCTTGGGCGCTTGCGAATAGGCAGCCGGGTCCAGCATCAACCCCGCCAGCAGCAGGCCGAAACAACTGAGGAGAAGAATTCGAGTTTTCATCGCGCGACCATTATGGCGCAACGACTTCCGCCCTGCTCTGCGAAACGTCGCCGACCATCACTGGGGAACAACAGTGCTGCGGGCGCTATCCCGCGAGGTTAGGACTGGCGAAGCTCGCTTCCGTTCGCTCCCCGAGGCCCCTTTTTAGTAGGCGGCTTCGATCAGCATGAGGTCGTAGCCGCGGCCCATGTCGCGCTCCCAGAGGATGCGCTTGCCGTCGGGCGATACGTCGAAAGGCACGGGGCGGGACGGCGGCAGCTTCGCGACTACACGTCCCTCGCCGCCCTCCAGCGGCCAGCGGCGGACGGCGTGATCGAGGCGCTGCTCCGACATCCGTTCGAGAGCATAAATGCCGGAGGCGCG
>Ga0070727_10001334_pt1 | contig 26417 bp, 27 predicted proteins | sample tdAd472_FD_66722 | JGI IMG/M metagenome (GOLD analysis project Ga0070727, IMG submission 66722) | Marine sediment microbial communities from the Atlantic coast under amendment with organic carbon and nitrate - tdAd47.2 | ecosystem: Environmental > Aquatic > Marine > Coastal > Sediment | place...
GTCCAGCGTTTGAGCATCGAGGCGTCCGGCAAACAATACTAGAATTATTTGCTGACAGGTGGCGATATCTGAATCCAGAAAAATAGCGCCAATAATCGCCTCAAAGGCATCGGCAAGAATAGAGTCGCGGCGAAAACCGCCACTTTTCATTTCACCCTGACCAAGCCGCAGGTAATGGCCAAGCTGCAATTCACGGGCAACTTTAGCAAGCGTTACCCCCTTCACAAGGCCCGCTCGTAGTCGGCTTAACTGCCCTTCCCGCGCATGGGGGAAACGTTTAAACAGTGCGTCAGCAATAACCCAGCCAAGGATCGAGTCGCCCAGAAATTCAAGCCGCTCGTTATGGCCTTGCCCAAAACTACTGTGCGTTAAGGCCGTTTGTAACAGACTTTCATCACGGAACTGATAGCCCAATGACTGCGATAACTTCGCTAAATCGTGACTCACTTTTTCCTGTCTACTTTGCTTTTTCTAAGTGGTGCGCAAATTTGGCAACCAGATCTATATTGGCAACCACGGAAACCCGTGCTTCATAAACGACATCAATCGTAATGGTCCCTTTGTTTTTTTCAATTTGAAACGCATCCTTGTCCAGATCAGTCACATAATCGGCGCTTAGTTTGCGGCGTATCATACTGCGAATTTCACTTTTCGTTTTCAGATACAGGTCCTCTTCTTGAGCAAGAGAGGCCACCGCTTTACCAACCGCATAATCATTCATGTACAGTGGTACAACCTTGATCGCCAACAACATAGCGGCGACAAGCACCACCGCACCAATCAGAATGCCTAAGGTGGTAATACCCTGCTGTTTTTTAATATTCATTGTTCTCCCCAACAACACAATTAAGCGTGAGTGCTGCTGTAAATCTAGGGCAGCCCTGAATAATGTCAAATTTCTTCTATCTAACCTGATGGCGAACAAAGCAACGCCAAGCCAGCCACTAGTCTATTGTACCCACATTGGCAAAACTGGGCAGACTCCAGAACTTATCCCAGTGCATCCATACCAGCTGTGCTTTGCCAACAACAAGCTCATCGGGGACAAAGCCCCAGAAACGGCTGTCGTTGCTGTTATCACGGTTATCACCCATGACAAAATAATGACCTTCGGGCACAACCCATTCCTGACCTCGGGCGGCAGGCGAATAATCACGATAGATCTGGTGATCCACCTCGCCCAACTGCTCCGTCAGCAACTGAATTTGCGGATTGGCTGGCGGCAGTCGTGCAATCAGCTGTTGCGACACCTTTTCACCATTAATATAAAGTTGCTTCTGCACATAACCAATACGGTCGCCCGGCACGCCAATCACTCGTTTAATGTAATTGATGCTGTTATCACCGGGAAACTTAAATACCAACACATCACCACGCTGTGGATCATTGAGCGAAACAACCTTAGTGCCGATGACCGGCAGGCGCAGACCGTAGGTAAACTTATTAACCAGAATAAAATCACCCACTTTCAGAGTCGGCAACATTGAACCAGAGGGGATTTGAAACGGCTCGTATAAAAAAGAGCGCAGCACCAGCACCAGGGCTAAAACAGGGAAAAAGGAACGCGAATACTCAATCCAGGCTGGCGCTTCAGGCTCGTCATCACCAACAACTTCGGCAGCGTCGCTGGTTGCCAACTGCTGGCGGCGTGGTGCTAACCAAACAATATCCAGTAACCAAATACTACCGCTGGCAAAGACCAGAATCACCAGAATCAGCGGAAAATTAAATTCAATACCCATAAAAAGCCCCGTTTCCCTATATTGATCGAGCCTTACTTATCTACTTTCAGAACAGCTAAAAACGCTTCCTGCGGGATTTCCACATTACCCACCTGCTTCATGCGCTTTTTACCTTCCTTCTGCTTTTGCAGCAATTTTTTCTTACGACTAACATCACCACCGTAACACTTAGCCGTTACGTTTTTACGCAGTGCTTTGACTGTCTGACGCGCGACCACCTGATTACCCACAGCCGCCTGAATAGCGACATCAAACATCTGGCGGGGAATCAATTCCTTCATTTTTTCAGTCAGCGCCATGCCCTGTTTGCGGATATCATCACGGTGAATAATGATCGCCAACGCATCAACGCGATCACCATTAATCAATACATCCAGTCGGGCCAACGCTGCCGTTTCAAAGCGCACAAAACTGTAATCCAGCGAGGCATAACCACGACTCACCGACTTCAGGCGATCAAAGAAGTCCATCACCACTTCATTCATCGGCAATTCATAGGTCAATGACACCTGACCGGCCAGAAACTGCATATCCTTTTGTACGCCACGCTTTTCCGCACACAGCGTGATGACGTTGCCAAGGTGATCCTGTGGCACCAGAATATTGGCTTGCACAATGGGCTCGCGCATTTCTTCAATAACTGCGGGATCGGGCAGTTTAGAAGGGTTATCGACCAGGAAAATTTCATTTTTCTTGGTTAACACTTCGTAAATTACCGTCGGTGCCGTGGTAATCAAATCCAGATTATATTCACGTTCCAGTCGTTCCTGAATAATTTCCATGTGCAGCATGCCCAGGAAACCACAGCGGAAACCAAAGCCCAAGGCATCGGAACTTTCCGGTTCAAAAAACAAGGATGCATCGTTAAGGCTTAACTTTGAAAGCGCCTCACGGAAGCTTTCATAATCATCAGAGCTAGCCGGAAACATACCGGCATACACCTGCGGTTTAACCTTCTGGAAACCGGGCAGCGCTTCAGTGTTTTCATGTTTCGCGCTGATCAGCGTATCACCCACTGGTGCGCCATGAATATCTTTAATGCCTGCGACGACGAAGCCCACTTCACCGGCTTCAAGAATATCAGTATCGGTACGTTTCGGAGTAAATACCCCCACGCGATCAACCTGATAGCTCTGTCCGGTCGACTTCACATGAATTTTATCTTTTTTGCGCAGTACACCCTGCTTAACACGCACCAGCGAAACAATGCCAAGATAATTATCAAACCAGGAGTCAATAATCAGCGCCTGTAAGGGCGCTGATCGGTCACCCTCGGGAGGCGGCACCAACGCGACAATTTCCTCCAGCACATCCTCAATACCCAAACCACTCTTGGCACTGGCTGGTACCGCATCCTGAGCATCAATGCCGATAACCTCTTCGATTTCCTGCTTCACACGGTCAGGTTCAGCCTGAGGCAAATCCATCTTGTTTAAAACAGGTACCACTTCCAACCCCATTTCGATCGCCGTATAACAGTTGGCAACCGATTGCGCTTCAACGCCCTGCGCCGCATCCACAACCAACAACGCCCCTTCACAGGAGGCTAATGATCGTGACACCTCGTAGGAAAAGTCCACATGGCCTGGCGTATCAATAAAATTCAGCTGGTAGGTTTCGCCATCGCGAGCCTTGTAGTTCAAGGTCACACTCTGGGATTTAATGGTAATGCCGCGTTCACGTTCGATATCCATGGAATCCAGCACCTGGCTGGACATTTCACGGTCAGTCAGACCACCACAGAACTGGATAAAACGGTCTGCTAACGTTGATTTACCATGGTCAATGTGGGCAATAATCGAGAAGTTACGGATGTGGGTTAAATCAGTCACGAAAATGGATCAACTCGTATCAAAAAATAAGGCTGGCAAGTCTACAGGATTTGCCTACGCCATGCGAATTAAGCGGCTAATTTAAACGACCGTAATCGGGGTATTTTTGATCAGTTACCCAATAATTTCGCTCGCCCAAACTCAAGTTGGCGGATCAACTCTTACCGCGGTTGAGCTGTTCAGGCGAAACCAGCCCGCAATAGAATAGCGATCCCGACTTGCCGGCAATACCTCATGCGGAAATTCTTCACTTAAAAACACGACTAATTTGCCAAAATCCGGGCTTATTCTGAACATAGCGTCTTCCGCCTCGCCTGCATATATGACCAGCTCCCCACCATCTTCAACATTCCAGTCAGGGTTCAGGTATACAATCAAACTAAGAACACGATTTGCTTCGCCTTTAAAAGCATCCACGTGACGCTTGTAATAATCCCCAGGGGCAAAGTGCGCAAAATGACTTTCAAAGGAGAACAGCCCTAGAAATAGCTGGCTGTTTAAATAATCCTGAAGCCCAGCAACCCATTGCAACCATGCCTGTCCAGCGGGCGATTCACCGGTTACCCAGCAGACTTCATCCGTGCGGACCGCTTCGCTCAACAGGTGGTTTTCATCGCGCCCAACACCGGCGCGATGAAACTGATAGGCCTGGATTGATAACGCTTGCTGATAAAGCGTTTCTGTCAGGGCCAGGGGTAGTGTCTGGTCAGCAACGAAATAGCCCTTGTCATAGATAGCCTCGGCAATTTGAGCAAATAGCACCGCATCCATTGCGCTATCGCCAGCGAACTTACTCACTATAAGTTTTCAACGTCGAGTTTATCCTTTGCCCATACGGAGCATTGATCGAACTAATTTAAGGTGGGGAAAACCAAATCGACAAAAAAATTGAATCGACAGTATATTAGTCAAAAATTTCCATCGAATCCGATTCAGACATTGATACGGAGCGAGCTTCAGCCAGCGAAAGCGAATAATGACTGACCTTCCTGTTGATCCTCTCCATGTAAAGTTTCCAAGTTTTTTCGTGAATATTTTCCGGTTCTTTTTCACCGCGACAAAAATCCACAAACTGTTTCTCTAGATTATCCAGAGGCTCCCTTTCACCCTTAGCAAGCATTAAGTAAGCTTGCCCGTTTTTCTCCAGCAAGCCGGCCTGTTCAATAGTGAAATCTCCGCTACGCGAAAAGCCATAGGGAAAGTGCTGATCATCCCAGAATTTTTTACCCACACTGAATGAAGCGTTTGTTGCCATCTTTCAAAGCCCTACCAATAAACACCACAAGGTTACTCATAAGGATTCTCTTTTTTTCTGATTTAGATGTAAAATGACATTTTTTTGTTATTTTGATTAAAATATTTTATCGATAACATGAACCTAGAATTACTCAGCACCTTTTTAGAAGTTGCCAAGACACGGCACTTTGGCAAAGCAGCACAAAACCTCTATCTGACCCAATCAGCAGTGAGTTTCCGCATTCGTCAACTTGAAACCACACTGGGCACCGAGGTTTTTACACGGCAGCGCAACAACATTCTGCTCACCCATGCCGGAGAAAAACTGATTCCCCATGCAGAAAACTTGCTGGCTGCCTGGCAGGTAACGCTGCATGATGTTGGCGTTACAGACCCGTTCAAATTACAACTAACCCTGGGTGGAACCTCCAATATCTGGGACGCTTTTTTACAGCCACTATTATTTGAAATTTCAAATAATTTTCCGAAGCTTTACCTTCGTACAGAAACCAGCTCCACTCCGGAGCTGGTGGTCTCCCTGTTGAGCGGTCGTCTGGATATTGGCGTCGTTTTTGACCCTCCCCGCATAGCTCAGCTGGAGGCAGTCAAAATAGGAAGCATTGAGCTGGTACTCTGTAGCAATAAACGCTTAACCAGCCTCCACGACATCTCGCAAGCCGGCTACGTGTTTATTGACTGGGGAACAGCATTCAATATGCATCAGGCAAAGCATATTCCAGCGCTTTCAGCCCCCATGTTGCATACCGAACAAAGCAAAATTGGGTTGGATTTTCTATTAGCCAAGGGAGGCACAGCCTTTCTGCCTAAAAGTATGATTGAGCCGTACCTTAAAAATGAGCGCCTGTTTCTTGTTCCCCAAGCTGACAACATCAAACGGGATGTTTACTTGATTTATTCACGGGTGTCAGAGCGACTACAACAGCTCAACCCGGTTATTGAAGTACTAAAACGCTTAATAAGGCAGGTATAGACACCCCCTATTGGAAGGGCAGTATGAGCCGCCGAACAGCGGCTCATGACAATATCAGGTGAGAATTACTCAGTAACCCGCAGAGGTAAAAAGATTGGCCGTCCCTGACGCACTACCCGCACAGGCACCATGGTATCGGCTTCCAGATCAACGACAATACGCGCCAACTCAGCTACCGAGCTGACTTCCTGCCCGTTAAACATAGTAATCACATCACCACGTCGCAAGCCTGCCTGCGCCGCATCACCTTGTTTAACCTCAATGACCACAACCCCCTCATCAACGCCGGTACGCTCACGCAGCTGATCGTTGAGGTTATCAACGATCATATTCAAGCGTTCAATTTCGCCGCGGGCCGGCTGGTTTTTCTGGCTGCGATCCGCAACAAATTCCTGTGGCAAGTCACCCACGACAACAGTGAGCTTCTTTTTCTTACCGTTCCGGAATACTTCAACGGGCACTTTGCTACCCGCTTTTGTACTGCCAACCAAATGCGGCAAATCCGAGGAAAGCTTCACATCATAACCATCAAAATTCAGGATAACATCACCCACCTTCAGCCCGGCAGCTGCAGCAGGTCCATCCGGCACCAGGCGTGTAATGGCCGCGCCCGAAGCCTGGCGTAAACCAAAGGATTCGGCTAATTGACGGCTGACGTCCTGAATTTCAACGCCTAACCAGCCGCGGCTGACCTCGCCTTTGTTTTTCAGCTGCTCAACCACATCCATTGCAACACTCATGGGAATTGCAAAGGACAACCCCATATAACCGCCAGAGCGCGTCACAATAATGGTATTAATACCCACCACTTCACCATCTAAGTTAAACAACGGCCCACCCGAGTTACCAGGGTTGATCGCCACATCGGTCTGGATAAAGGGCACATAGCTATCCTGAAAAGAGGTACGCCCGGTTGCACTGACAATGCCTGCCGTTACTGAGTAATCAAAGCCAAAGGGCGAACCAATTGCCATCACCCATTCCCCTACTTTGATGTCATCGGGGTCAGCCAACTCCACCACAGGCAAGTGATCGGCATCAATTTTCAATAGCGCCAAATCGGAACGTCCATCCTGACCAATCACTTCCGCTTCAAACTCACGGCGATCAATCAAGCGCACCAGCACCTTATCAGCGCCCTTAACCACGTGATTATTGGTCAGAATGTAACCATCTTCAGAAATAATAAAACCGGAGCCTAACGACGGTGCTTTGCGTCGTTGCGGCTGATGAAATTGTGGCATCTGGCCGAAAAACTGTCGGAACAGCTCAGGGACATGCTGATAGAGTTCAGGGTTTTGTAACGCCGGCTTAGTCTGAACCTCCTGCACAGCACTGATATTCACGACTGCTGGCTTAAGCTCATCCGCCAGCTCGGTAAAATCCGGTAACGACGCTGCGCGCGCGGACATTGAAAAAAGCAGAGAGGCTAAAGCAAGGGCAAAAAAGCTCAGCTTAAGGTTCATACGCAACATAATTTCTCCAGAGTTTAAGGACTAAATCTGGCTCTATGACCGGCATCGGAACCGGTAAGTTCCGACGCAATGAGGAAGAAAGTTATTCAGCGGCAGGCAATGTATCACCCCTTGGCCAGGCATTCAAAACAGCCTGTATCAAGGTGGCTAAAGGAATGGCGAAGAAAACTCCCCAAAGGCCCCAGATACTGCCAAAAAACAACACTGCAACAATGATGGCTACCGGATGAAGGTTAACCACTTCGGAAAACAGAAAGGGGACCAGCACATTGCCATCGAGCGCCTGAATAATACCGTAGGCCATCATCAGATAGAAAAATTCCGAGGTCCAGCCCCACTGAAACGCACCAATAAGTGCCACCGGCACCGTCACGACAGCCGCACCAATATAGGGCACGATAACGGACAAACCGACAAGAATCGCCAGAAGCGCCGCATAATTAAGCCCCATAAAGGAAAACACCACATAACTGGCGGCACCCACAATAACAATTTCGATGGCCTTGCCACGAATATAGTTGGCAATCTGGGCATCCATCTCATCCCACACAGTGGTAAGCAAGGTTCGCTTGTGTGGCAACATGCTGGAAAGCCACTGACTGATAAGGTCTTTATCCTTAAGGAAAAAGAACACCAGAATCGGCACTAAAATCAGGTAAATAAGAATAGTCACCAAATTGGTGATGGTGGACAGCGAGTTGGATAACACCCACTGCCCCATTTGCGCCACTTCATTACCCGCCGCATTCATCCAGCTTTTGATTTGCTCTTCAGAAATCAGATCCGGGTAGTCTTCGGGTAGCGACGTTAACAGCGCCTGTCCCCTTTCGAGCATCCGTGGTAGCTCACCAAACAGGCTCACCATCTGCCCCCACACCAGCGGCAGCAGTAGAAAAATCACGGCAAATAGAGAGCTTACAAATAACGTAAAAACTAAAGATACCGCCAATAAATGCGGCACTCGACGGGCTTTCAGAAGATTAACCAGGCCTTGCATCAGAAAAGCCAGCACCACGCCTACAAAAACAGGGCCAAGAATACCACCGAAGGAGATAATAATGGTAAAGGCGAGTACCAGCAGCACAAAAAGAATGACCGCTTCTTCATTGGAAAAATAACGCTGAATCCAGCTTTTAAACACGTTAATCATGATGGCGCTTTAAACCCCTTGCAAAACAGCGTTGCAAACTCAAACGCAATATTATCCACGCCGCTCTTAGGCGCCACGCTCAATTAAATACCAATACACATCATCAACCTGCCAGCTATCGAGCATGGTATGGGTCGAGTGTTCCATATAGGCCTGAAAATCACGCAATGAACCAGGATCAGTCGCACTAACTTTAAGCACATCACCTGCCGTTAATTCCAGCAGAGCCTTTTTTGCCTTTAATAACGGTAATGGACAGCGTAAGCCAGTCACGTCCAGCTCGTGGCAATTGTCGCTTGAGTATCTATCCATAGGAAATCACAGTTTATTGAAAAGTAATGGTCGAGGCATGATACAAGATTACGCCACGATGTATAGAGGCATAAAATTTCGCACCAATTAGGCTGTAATTATATGACCGGCTCTGGCACCTCGTTTGAAATACTGCGATCATGCAAAACAAGCCAATTCATTAAAGTCGCTGAAACCTAGTAGCCGGAACAGTGTCTGACGCGTTGTTAACCAGCGCGCCTTCGCAGCGCGTTACAATGATTTATAACCGATTAATCTATGCAGCTAAGTTATTTAAAGTTTTCACCTTTCGTACGGCGCACATTCAGACGACTGCAGCCCATCAGCCTGGCTGCGGTGTTAACGGTGCAAAGTCTTCCACTAACGGCCAATGAACATGGCAACCTGCCATCACTGGGAGATGCTGCGTCTGCGCAGGTTTCGTTGCAGCAGGAACACGAGTTAGGCCGCACCTGGTTGAAAGCGCTACGCAGCCAAACCAAAGAACTTGATGACCCGCTGCTTTACGATTATCTCGAACATCTGCTTTACCGTCTGGCGGAACACAGTCAACTGCAGGATAGACGCCTTGAATTAGTCGTCGTTGATAGTCCGGAGCTTAACGCCTTTGCCGTGCCTGGTGGCGTGGTCGGCGTCAATGGCGGACTGTTTCTTTACGCACGCAATGAACAGGAATTCGCCTCGGTATTAGCTCACGAACTGGCCCATTTAAGTCAACGCCATTACTCCCGGGCAGTGGAGGCCGCCCAGCGCAACGCCATTCCAAACATGCTGGCACTGCTGGGTAGCCTTATCATTGCCGCCACGGCTGGTGGAGATGCCGGTATTGCGGCCATTTCAGCGACCCAGGCCGCCTCACTTGATCAGCAACTGCGCTTTAGCCGAAACAGAGAACAGGAAGCCGATCGCATCGGTTTCCAAACACTGGTCAACGCAGGCATTAATCCGCAGGCCATGGCCTCTATGTTTGAGCGCATGCTGGCAGCAAAACGCTTATCGGGCAGCCAACTCCCAGAGTTTTTACTGACTCACCCGGTCACCGAATCACGCGTAGCAGACGCTCGTAGCCGAGCCGGACAATTAACTAAAATCAATTTTCCAGATCAAGCCGATCTTGAATATCAGCTAATGCGCAGCCGCGTACAACTGGCCTTTGACCCGTCACCTGCCCATGCCATTCAGACATTTCAAACAGCACTTGAAAAAGCCAACCCGGCGACAGAAACAGCGGCACGTTACGGGTTAGCGCTGGCTTATGCCAAAGCAGGTCAGGACAGCCGGGCCAAACAAACCCTGCAACCACTATTGGATGCCGAGCCTAATCGAATCAGTTATATCGTTGCCTACGCGCAAATTCATACCTCAGCCAGCGAACAGAAATCGGTCGAACAAATATTGCGCAAGCACCTGGCGCTTAACCCCGACAACTACCCGCTTTCAATGGCACTTGCCAACACCTTCACCCTGCAGCAAAAATACCGCCCTGCACAGGAGTTGCTGGAAAAGCTCAGTCAACAGCACCCTGAAAAACCAAATATCTGGCTCAGACTTGCCGAAACCTACGGGCTCAACCGTGATCCCGTCGGTACCCATTTGGCCAGCGCCGAATATGCACTATTAACAGGCAATATGGATCAAGCGCTCAAGCAACTTGACTACGCACTACTTAAATCCGATAAAAACTTCCTGTTAACGACCCGCGTTGAGCAACGCAAAGCTGATATCCAAAGCATTCAAGAACAGCTAAAACAATTCTAACCAGCACAGACAAAATCATTATGGACGAACGTTTAATCGAAATTGAAACCAAGGTCGCTTATCAAGAGCATACAATCGCCGAACTCAATGACGTGATCTACCGCCAACAGCAGCAAATTGACCAACTGGAGCGCCTCTGTAAAGCACTCACAGACCGAGTACAGGACATGGCTGAAACCGCCACAACAGAGAAAGTTGGGCACGAAAAACCACCGCACTATTAACCCGCATGATAAGCCCGTGAGAGTCGTGCCTAATTAGCCTCCCACACACCGGAAACATGACCACCCTGAAAAATTTCGGCAACAGTGCTAAAATTCGCCAACCTTTGATGACAGCACTTCCAATATGCCCAAATTCTTTTTCGAAAAGAAGCCCTTAAACCAACTGCCAAGCAGTCCTGCCAAACGCTACAACCAGGCAATCGAAACGGGACAAATTGATTTTGATGGCGCCCAGCAACAGGCTGTCAACGAGCTGGAACGACTCTTCAATCAATTAACCTCAAAAGACATTAGACAAGCGCCCTGTCAGGGGCTTTACCTATGGGGCGAGGTGGGGCGCGGCAAAACCTTTCTGATGGATTTGTTCTGCCAGGCTCTCCCCGAAGGCATGGCATGGCGCATGCATTTTCACCGTTTTATGGCTTGGGTTCACCAGCGTCTACAACACTATTGCGGGCGTAAAAACCCGCTTAAGCTGGTTGCCAGCGACATTGCAAAAAAACACCGCTTATTATGTTTTGACGAACTTTTTGTCAAAGACATTGGCGATGCCATGCTGCTTGGGCCACTCTTTGAAAACCTTTTTCAGCGCGGGGTAACATTAGTCGCCACCAGCAATATCCCCGTTCACGAACTGTATCGTAACGGCCTCCAGCGCGAGCGTTTTTTGTCTGCCATAAAGGCTATCAAGGCGCATACAAACAGCCTGCATTTAAATGGCCAACAGGATCACCGTCAGCGCAACCTGCAAACAGTGCCGATCTATTTCAGCGAACTACCGAAAAGTCTGCTGCAAAAGTTAGGTTTGCCGCAGCCGGCTGAAACCCACTACCCCATTGAGGTGTTAGGACGCACTATTGCAACAAAAGGCGTCAATGATTGCAGTCTGCACTGCTCATTCAACCAGTTATGTGAAGGCAATCGCAGCCATTTAGATTATATTCATCTGGCCCAGCGATATCGTGATGTTGTGCTTACCGATATTCCGCCCCTGAGTGGTAAAAGCTATGAACGCATCAAGGCACGCGGCACCGAAGAGGCGACTCTCGCAGCGACCAAAACTGGCGCGCGTGAAGTACTACTCGGTAGAAATGATGATGCCGTGCGTCGCTTTATCAGCCTGGTCGATGAATTTTATGAGCGCAAAGTGAACCTGTACCTTGTCAGCCAAACGCCCCTGGAACACCTCTACACCGAAGGCAGCCTGATCTTCGAGTTTCAACGCACACAAAGCCGGTTGACTGAAATGGCGTCGCTTGAGTACCTTGAACTGGCCCATATGCCCTAATATGACTGATAAAAAAATAACAAACATTGCCATACTCATGGCCATGCAGGGCGAAGCCGCCCCCCTCATTCAACACTTCCAACTGCAAGAAAATCAAAGCTGTTTTGCCTCGGCACTGCCCTTTCGGTGTTTTCAGAAACAGGTCGGAGACCTTCAGCTAAACTTGCTGACCAGCGGCACCGATAGGGTTCACGGCGTCGATAACATTGGCTGCGAGCCGGCCACACTGATGGCCCAACAAGCAATCGACAAGCTCAATCCGGATCTATTAATCAGTGCCGGTACCGCCGGCGGTTTTGCTACTAAAGGCGCACAAATAGGCACCCTTTATGTCAGTGAAAAATACGTTGTCTTCCATGACCGCATTGTGCCGCTACCAAAATTCGATAACGCCGCTATCGGCTGCTACCCGACACTGGATGTATCGCAATTAGCCGCTGATCTAAAACTGGAAAGTGGCGTTATCTCCTCCGGCTCATCGCTGGAAAAAAACCCCAAAGATCAGCACATCATTGAACAATACAACGCTGTCGCCAAGGAAATGGAAGCGGCCGCCATTGCCTGGGTCGCATCGCTGTATAAAACGCCCTTTTTTGCACTGAAATCGATTACCAATCTGGTCGACGAAAGAAATCAATCAGAGGATGAGTTTATAAAGAACTTTGATTATTCCGTGACCGTACTCAACTCAACATTGATTGACCTTGTTCATTACCTGCAGGGCAAGACCATTAATAGTCTTGGCAGGCAGCTATAACTCGCACTGTGGGCCCAAAATATGGTTGAATAGCGCCCTTATTTCCTCACTACCGGCCAAGCCCTCATGCCCCTGTTACGTTTAGATCAAATCAGTGTCCATTACGGCACCCATATCCTGCTTGATAACGCCTCCCTGACATTGCATAAAGACAATCGCATCGGCCTGTTGGGCCGCAATGGTGCCGGTAAATCCACACTGATGAAAGTCATCGCGGGCATGATTACGCCGGATAGTGGCGAGCGCTGGCTGCGCCCCGGTATTGAGGTGGCCTGGCTGGATCAGTCACTACCCGACGCCGACGAGCAAAGTGTCTATGACGTGGTCGCAGGCGGCCTGCATGAAATTGGCGAGCTCTTGAAGCGCTATCACCACGCCATTAGTGACGCCGATAACTTTGATATGGTCGAACTGGAACGTGCGCAGGAGCAACTGGAGGCCAAAGACGGCTGGAGCCTGCAGTTGCGCGTCGACACCGTCATTCAACAACTGCAACTACCCGCAGATTCGCTGATGAAAGAACTGTCCGGTGGCTGGCGCCGTCGTGTTGCACTGGCCCGCGCGCTGGTTCGCGAACCCGATATTCTGCTGCTGGATGAGCCTACCAACCACCTGGATATTCCCGCCATTGAATGGCTTGAAGAGCAGCTACAGAGTTACCGCGGAGCGCTGGTGGTGATCACCCACGATCGCGCCTTCCTGCAAAAAATTGCCAACAATATCGTTGAACTGGACCGTGGTCACCTCAGTCAACTTGAAGGCAGCTACCAGAACTTCCTTACCATGCGCGAACAACAACTGGCCGCCGAAGAACGAGCTAATGAGCTGTTCGATAAAAAACTCGCCGAGGAAGAAGTGTGGATTCGCCAGGGCATCAAGGCCCGCCGGACCCGTAACGAAGGCCGAGTGCGCGCTCTTAAAGCCATGCGGGACGAGCGCAGTCAGCGTCGTGAACGTACCGGCAAAGCCAGCATTAACTTAGAAGGTGCTGAACGCTCTGGAAAAATTGTCGCCGAGCTGGAAAACATTAGCTTCAGCTATGATGACAAGTGCATTGTTGATAATTTCAGCTGCAATATCATGCGTGGCGACCGTATTGGTTTTGTTGGCACCAACGGCGCCGGTAAATCCACACTGCTAAAAATTATTCTGGGACAGCTGTCACCTCAACAGGGTGAGATTAAATTCGGCACCAAGCTGGAAGTTGCCTACTTTGACCAGTTACGCCAGCAACTGGAGCCCGAAAAAACGCTGATTGAAAATATCTGTGGCGGCCGAGAGTTTATTGAGATAAACGGTAAAAACCGTCACGCCATAGGCTACCTGGGCGATTTTCTATTCAGCCCGGCACGGACTCGCACACCGGTAAAAGCACTGTCCGGCGGCGAACAAAACCGCGCTATTCTCGCTAAACTGTTCAGCCAACCGGCTAACCTGCTGGTGCTCGATGAGCCAACCAACGATCTTGATATTGAAACGCTGGAGCTGTTGGAAGAAATTCTGCTCGACTTCAAGGGCACCGTTTTACTGGTTAGCCACGACCGGGATTTTATGGATCATGTAGTCACCAACCTACTGGTGCTCGAAGGCAACGGCAAAATCACTAATCACGTTGGTGGCTACACTGATTGGATCAGCCGTGGTGGTAAACTGGCAGGCTTGGAAGACACTCAAACATCCTCTGACGCAGCCCCAAAAATAGTCTCTGAACCTGAAACTCAGGCTCCAGCTCAACAACCGACTAAACAGCCCGCCAAGAAAAAGCTATCCTACAAAGATCAGCTTGAGCTGGATAAGCTGCCTGCGTTGATCGAAGAGCTGGAAGAGCAGCAGCAAAATCTTGAAGGTCAAATCTCCGATCCTGATTTTTACAAAGGCAGTGCGGAGGAGACGCAAACCGTTCTAGGCGCACTGGAAAACACACAGCAGCAACTGGAGCAAGCCTACGAACGCTGGAACGAACTAGAAAACCAGTAATCATCAACAGGCTTCTTAAACGGCAAATAAGGACAAGTCATGACGACAGAAAAAGCGCTAAAACCCGGTATCTACAAACACTACAAAGGTAACCTTTACGAGGTCATTAGCGTAGCGCGCCACAGTGAAACAGAAGAAGAACTAGTCGTTTATAAAGCCTTATATGGCGATCGCGGCACCTGGCTCCGACCTCTAACCATGTTCTGTGAAGAGGTGGTGATTGATGGCGAGGCCAGACCGCGTTTTGAATTTATTGAAGAGAGCCAGCCCCATATCGACTAGTACTGAAGGTCACAAGGTTATAAAGCAAAGGGAATATTGTGCAAATAACGTCAAACCTGTACGAGTGCAAACACTGCTCAGGCACAGGAACCTGTAGCAACGGCAAAGACTCAACGTCATGTCTAGCATGCGCTAAACGAAACGAGCTACCAAGCTGGCGGCGCTCAGGCCAAACCGGACTCATGTGTGGGTCTTGCGGTGGTATCGGCCAGGCCGAACCTTTAACCGAGCACATGAACAAAAGAATGGCACCACTGCTGGCCATTGTTTTAACAGTTGGTCTGTTGGTCTGTTGGTCTGTTGGTCTGTTGGTCTGTTGGTAATGATCGGTTCTGCAGCAATATTTAAAAGTCAGTATTTCTCTGAATTATTAGCATTTGGAAGCGCTATAATCGGCGCGGTAGCAGGTTTTTACTTTTCAAATAATCGTGAAAACCTTTAATGTCTAAGAATGACCCAACAACCAGCCAATAGCCGCTTCCCTCTACTCAAAGCATCGCTCAACTCGCTAGCCGTCCAGCAGATTGCTGATTGCCTGCGCGATATTGACCCAACGTTTGATCACGACTGCTTTTGCCAAAAGGCCAATAACGGCCTGGAACAGCTGGAGCTTAAAGCCCGCGTTTATCATTTGATTGATGCGTTGCACCAAGCTCTGCCACAGGATTTTGAACAAGCCTCGCAGATTTTATGTCAGGTAAAACAGCACCAGCTTGAAACCAAAGCTCCGACGATCCGAGCCTTCACTGCCTGGCCTTTAATTGATTATGTTGCCGTACACGGCCTGCAGCATCCGGAAACAGCCCTTAAAACTTTGGCACAACTCACCTCATTATTTTCCGCCGAATTCGCCATTCGCCCCTTTATTCAGCATCATCCTGAGCTCACCTTTGAGCACCTGCATGACTGGTGTGACAGCTCTGATCACCACCTGCGCCGTTTAGCTTCCGAGGGCACAAGACCGCGCCTGCCCTGGGGGCAACAACTGCCTCAATTTATTGATAACCCGGCCCCCATATTGCCAATACTGGAAAAACTAAACGCTGACTCCGAGGATTACGTGCGCCGTTCGGTCGCCAATAATCTCAACGATATCTCCAAGGATCACCCACAAACGGTACTGGCTATCTGTAAACGCTGGCTAGAACAGCCTTGTAATGAAACTCAGTGGATTGTTCGCCATGCCACACGCACGCTGGTCAAACAAGGTGAGCCAAAGGTGTTTCCGCTGTTGGGGTACACTACAAAACCGCAGCTCGATGTAACTCTAACGCTGACTAGACATCAATTAGCGATAGGCGAGAATCAAACGCTTCAGATTCAATTGAAGTCTAAAGCGCCTCAGTCTCAAAACCTCTTGCTTGATTATGCCATTCACTTTATGAAGGCTAATGGCCAGCTGAGCGCAAAAGTCTTTAAATTAAAAACCCTAACCCTCCCTAAGGGAGAGTCTTTGCGCCTGGAAAAAACTCATCGCTTTGCGCCACTCTCAACACGGCGCTACTACTCCGGTGTGCATAAAATCGAGATAAAAATTAATGGCCTTAGTGTTGCAATGGCGAGCTTTAGAATCGAGGTCGCCGAATAGTGTTACAAGACTGGCAATAATTCCCGAGGCAACTCATAAAGACGCTCCTCATGGCTAATAGGACACACAAACGACAGCAAGCTAGCTGTTAATTGTAAATCCTGCTCATCGGACTTTGCATTTCCGTACAAGCGATCCCCAATCACCGGAAAACCAGCCTCCGCTAAATGATAACGAATCTGGTGTTTACGCCCCGTTTCAATGGTCACTTCCAGCAACGATCGGTCTTTTTCAGCATCATAAGCAAGACAGCGTGCATGACTGGTCGCCGCCTTACCATCGACTTCTGCTGTAAAGGTCTGTTTTTTCGCCCACACGCCGCTCTGTTCAGAAAACTGCCCAACAACGATTACCTGATAGCGTTTATCGACGTTTCGCTCTTCAAACAGTTTTGTTAATGCAACAGCCGCTTTTTTCGAATGCGCTACCAGAATCAAGCCGGTGGCAGCACGATCCAACCGATGCACCAGAAAGGCTGGCTTTTCGGGTTTATGGTTCACCTCTACCCAACGATACAGAGCGCAATGATCGCCCCACTTGGAGCCCTGGGAACGCATGCCGTAGGGTTTGTACCAGACACTGTAAGCACCCTCATCCGCGATCATCTGTGGTTCTGGCGGCAGCTCTGACAGCACCTTTGCATCGTAGTAAAGATGCAATGAATCGCCCGTCTTTAGGTTTTTAGGCACGCGGCGCGTACGTTGGGCCTGCTTGCTGCCTTTTTCGCTGCCAGAGCGTCCCCGCTTACACCACAGGGCACCCTTTTGCATGGCTTGTTTGATTTGAGTTTTGGAGAGGCCTGACTCAGCCGCCAACAGTTCCAATGCCGACTGGGCACTGTCTGTCAGGGTGATATGGTATTCCATTGCCGCAGTGATTAGGCGTTACCCTTCACACGCATTTTATTCTCGGCGGCGAAGTTCAACATCCGTTGCAGTGGCACCATCGCTTTTTTGCCCAGCTCCGGATCAACAAATACTTCGTTACTGCCTGTTTCCAGACACTCAGCCAGGTTCTCAAGGCCATTCATCGCCATCCAGGGGCAATGCGCACAACTCACACAGGTGGCCCCTTTACCGGCCGTCGGCGCATCAATAAAGGTTTTGCTGGGGCACATCTGGTGCATTTTGTAGAAAATGCCGCGATCAGTGGCAACAATAAACATTTTGTGCGGTAAATCCTGCGCCGCTTGAATCAACTGGGAAGTGGAACCCACCGCATCAGCGATTTCAATCACCGCCGCGGGTGATTCCGGATGCACGAGTACACCGGCATCGGGATAAATTTCCTTAAGGTCGTAAATTGCCTTGGATTTGAATTCTTCATGCACAATACAGGCACTATCCCACATCAGCATATCCGCGCCCGTTTCCTTCTGTACGTAGGCACCCAAATGCTTGTCCGGCGCCCAAATAATCTTATGTCCTTCAGCCTGCAAATGATCCACCACATCCAATGCAATACTCGAGGTCACCACCCAATCGGCACGTGCTTTAACAGCCGCCGAGGTATTGGCATAAACCACCACCGTGTGATCCGGGTGTTCATCACAGAAAGGTCCAAAGGTTTCAATGGGACAACCCAGATCCAGCGAGCAGGTCGCCTCAAGCGTTGGCATCAGAACACGTTTTTCCGGTGTCAGTATTTTTGCCGTTTCACCCATAAACTTCACGCCGGCAACGACCAGTGTGGTAGCTGGATGCTGGTTACCAAAACGTGCCATTTCGAGTGAATCAGAGACGCAACCACCCGTTTCTTCTGCCAGTTCCTGCAGGACGGGATTAGTGTAATAATGCGCAACTAACACAGCATCTTCCTGTTTCAACAGGCGTTTGATTTTGTCTTTATACTGTTGCCGCTCATCGCTGTTCATGGCCTTGGCTTCATTGACCAGCGCCAATTGAACTTGGGTGGCTAATTGTTCGGTAACATCAGTAGACATAAGGCATCACTTATTAATTCAGAAGTAAGATTATTTAGGCGGCTAATACTATAGAAATGGGGGCTGCGACGGAAGTTTCAACAAATGAATGGCTGAGTCTTGCGATTAAAAAATAAACAGAGCTCAAAATTCAGGCATAAAAAAACCACCCGTCGGTGGTTTTTAAATGGTGGGCCGTGCTGGATTCGAACCAGCGACCAATTGGTTAAAAGCCAACTGCTCTACCAACTGAGCTAACGGCCCCCAGAAGAGGTGCGTATATTAATGGTTTCTGAGTTTATGACAAGTCTTTATTAGCAGTTTTTTCTATTTTTTTACTTCTTTTTTTTGTTTGCCAATTTTCAAATATAAAGTGTCGGATCTTCCAGCCCAGCATCTTCAAATCCCTTGATTCGTAATCGGCAACTATCGCATTTCCCGCAGGCTTTTCCATCGTCATCAGCCTGATAACAACTCACCGTTAAACTATAATCCACACCCAGTTGAATACCTGCTTGTACTGTTTCCGCTTTACTGAGGTGCATCAACGGCGTTTGAATTTTAATCGACTCGCCTTCCACGCCCGCTTTAGTCGCCAGATTAGCCATCGCCTCAAAGGCTTCAATAAACTCAGGGCGACAATCCGGGTAGCCTGAGTAATCGACGGCGCTCACGCCAATATAAATTTCCTGGGCACCAATCACTTCAGCCCAGCCTAACGCGAAGGATAAAAACACCGTATTACGGGCCGGCACATAGGTAACCGGGATCCCTTCCGGCTCATCTTCTGGCACGTCAATTGAGTCATCCGTCAACGCCGAACCACCAATTTTACCCATATCAATGTTAATCACCTGGTGCTCAATGACACCCATCGATTTGACAATGCGTTCTGCCGCCGCAAGCTCGGCATTACAACGTTGGCCGTAATTGAAACTGATGGCATAGCAATCGACACCACTGGCCTTAGCCATGGCGAGTGCGGTAGTGGAGTCGAGTCCACCAGAAAGAAGAACTACTGCTTTGTTTGTTGTCATGTTTTTCTGGAAATCAAATAAAAAGAAAAGTCGTAATATCTATGTGAGTACAGAGGGGAACCGCACAAAAACTGAGTGTATATTAAACACATGAAGTGTCGAGCACAGAACTAACGCCTTAATCAGCGAACATCGTGCCCCTTGAAGCTAAAGAGCGCATTTTATGGAAGTTTAGTGACCAGGCTCGTCATTCCAAAGATACTTATGCAGTTGTAACTGAAAACGCACCTGCAAGCCATCGTCTAAGATCCATTCTGCCAATTGCGCACCGGTCAGCTCACCGTGACTGGGGGAAAAAAGCACTTCATCGACACGCTCAGTCAACGAGTATTGATCAATTTGCATTTTTGCCCAATCGTAATCCTGGCGGTCACAGATCACAAACTTCACCTGATCATGTGTATTCAGCAAATCAATATTTTCATAAAGGTTGCGATGACATTCCTGCGAAGCCGGCGTCTTTAAATCCATCACTTTGACCACGCGTTGGTCAACACCTTCTAGCGTGACAGCGCCACTGGTTTCCAACGACACCTGATAATCACGATCGCAAAGTTCTGTCAGCAGTTTCAAAACCTTTGATTGAGCCAGGGGCTCGCCACCCGTGACAGTGACATGTCGTGAAGAATATTTATCAACCTCGCTCAGAATCGCATCCAAAGACATCTGCTCGCCGCCACTGAAAGCATAGGCTGTATCGCAATAAACACAGCGCAGCGGGCAACCAGTCAGGCGTACAAATACCGTTGGCAATCCGACCGTCGAAGTTTCACCCTGCAGGGAATTGAAAATTTCAGTAATTCTTAGCTGTTCAGACATGATCTAAATTAGGCAGGTAAACAACGAGACACCAGCTTAAAGCTTTGCGTCACGTATTTCAGCAGCGGCCAGTTTAGCCGCGGAACTGTCGGGGTATTGCTCCAGGACATCCTGTAAAATGACCTTTCCCTGAGCTTTATCACCCATCTGCAGGTAAATTTTACCCTGCTTGAATTTCGCATCTGGTGCTTTACGATGATTTGGGTATTTTTCTAACAACGATTCAAAAGCATCAAGAGCCTGCTTTTGTTTAGACTCGACCAACAGCACCTCACCCAACCAGTAGTAGCTATTACCCGTATAATGACTGTCAGGGTAATCTTTAATCAACTGATCAAAGGCTGCACTCGCTTCGGCATACTGTTTGTTGCGTACCAACGAGAAAGCGACTTGATACGCTTCCTTGGCATCAGCGCTAGCATCGGCCTGAGCGGGCTTTTTAGTCACCGCTGGCTCTGGCTTGGGCTTAACCGCAACAGACGTCTGCGCTTTTGGTGCCTCTTTTTTAACAGCCACTGGCTTGGCAGTCACGGCAGACTGATTAGAAGATGACTGATTTAACAGCGTAATACGTCGATCAAGATCCAGGTAACGATCACGCTGCTCTTCTCGCATACGCTTGATTTCATGGGCCTGCTCTTCAACAATGCCGCGCAATTGCTGCACCTCCTGCTGAAGCTGCTGCTGTTGATAAAGCATATCGGCAAGCTGGGATCCCTGCTGCTTAGCTGGAAGCCCGCCCTGTAATTGCCGTTTCTGTTCAACCGCTTTACCGGCAACACCCGGAGACGCCTCAACAACAGGAATAGGATCATTAGCGCAGCTTATGCTGGCGGTGGAGGCCGCCAGCACAAACGCGATTAAAGCAATAGGTCTAGTCATCATGATCAAATAAGCTAGCTAAAATTAGCCGCCGTATCTAAGATCAACTCGACGATTCAAGCTCCAGGAAGTTTCATCATGTCCCTGACTGGCTGGACGCTCTTCACCGTAGCTTACTGTTTCGATTTGCTGGCTGGAAACACCCAGCGCACTCAGATAGCTGGCAACTGCCTGGGCACGACGCTCACCCAGCGCCAGGTTGTATTCACGTGTGCCACGCTCATCGGCATGACCTTCCAGAACCACATTGTCGCCGCTCTGTACCAGGTATGCTGCGTGAGCTTCCAGTGCAACACGCGCTTCCTGTTTAATTGTAGACTGGTCAAAATCAAAGTAGAAAGTCGTGATATTCAGTAACTGTTCTGCTTCTGCCGCTGCTCGTGCTGCGTCTTGAGCTGCTTGCTCTTCAGCACTGAGAGTAGCGCGATCACCAGCACCGTATGCGCTTTCGCCATTTGTACCCGCTGCACCAGCGCCTGCATCGGCGTCAGAACCGCCACCTGTTGTAGAACAACCTGCCGCAGTAATGGCCAAGCCCAGTAGTGTTACCTTAAAGAGTGTTGCTAGTTGCATAGTCATGCTCCTGACTGATAGTAAATACAAAATCGGCGATCAACATTAAAAGCCCGACAAGCGCATTAACGCGGTGACCAGGCTGGTTCACGCACATCACCAAATTTGGATGGGCCACGGGATTTCACCCGCCCATCCAGTGAAACAAAGGCTAAAATGCCCTTATTATTGTCGTTAGTAGCGTAAATTATCATACTTCCATTCGGTGCGATACTCGGCGACTCATCTAATTGCGTTTGCGTCAAAACCCTTAAACGGTCACGCTTTAAATCTTGAACCGCAATATGAAAAACACCCGCCTGGCGGTGCACCATCACTAGATAACGACCATCAGCACTGAGGCGGCCACGAGCATTGTAGTCTCCCTCAAATGTCAACCGCTCCAGCCGCCCTGTCTGTATCTCTTTGCGATAGATCTGCGGTTTACCTCCCCGGCTAGAAGTAAAAATCAGCGACTTCCCATCCGCCGACCAGCTGGGTTCGGTATCAATACCAAAGTGACGTGTTACACGCTGAAACTTGCTTGTGGCGATCTCATAGATATAAATTTCCGGATTACCATCCTTAGATAGTGTCATGGCCAGCTTATTACCATCGGGTGACCAGGCCGGCGCACTGTTAATGCCCCTGAACGCGGGCACTTTTTGTCGTTTACCGGTGCTGACATCCTGAATATAAACCGCTGGTCGTCGCCCTTCAAAGGACACGTAGGCCAGCTTATTACCATCGGGGGACCAGTGAGGCGACATGATAGGCTCACGTGATTCACGGATAATTTTTTCGCGATAACCGTCTGCATCGGCCACCAGCAAACGAACCCGTTCAGCCCCATTGGCGGGACGATCAACCGTCACGTAGGCTATACGAGTCGAAAAGGCACCTTTAATGCCAGTCAGCCGCTCATAAATACGATCACTGATCAGGTGAGCCGCATCACGCAACTCATTCGGACCGGCCTTAATATTACCTTCAACCATACGCTGCTGCTTGTAAACGTCATAAAGCTCGTAATGAACTCGATAGCCTCCATTAGCATGCGGGGTAACCTGCCCAATCAGTAAAAACTCCTGATTAAGGATACGCCAGTCACGATAATACACCTGCTCGGCACGAGTCGGTAAGCTCATCATATTACGCTGATCAAGGGCCACAAATTGCCCGCTGCGGGATAAATCCGCCGACACAATTTGGGCTATATCCTCAGGCAGTAAGCCGGCACCCTGCCAGCCAAACGGCACCGCAGCAAAACGGGTTGGATTATCTACACCCTGAGTAATTTCAATTTCAAATGATGCCCAGGCCGGACGTAATAGGCCAGCCACCATAAGCAGCACAAATGTGAAACGTAAAAAATATGATGTCACCGGTCCAAATCCTCAGGCCTGAATTTAATGATTCGTTTGCGGAAATACTTGTCAAAAGCCCGCGGTTCGAGCTGCTGAAGCTCTTCAATTTTACCGACTCGCTGAACTGCCAAAACCACCGAGCGATCAAAAGCGGCATCACCACTGCTCTTATAAAGTGCCACCGTATTGATTTCTCCGGTCGGCAAAAAGTGCACCACAACTTTGGCGACCATGCCATTACGGGCACTCAGTGGGATATGCCAGTTTTCCATGATGCGTTGACGTACTAAACCGTCGTAGGACTGGGCAGCAATCCGGTCATCCTCTTCCTGTGCCGCAGCGATTTCATCCGCTAATGAATCGGCTAATAACTGTTCCTGCTTGAGACGTTCTGCTTTTTCTCGCGCCAACTGCTCCTGACGACGTTTTTCCTCGGCACGCTGCTGGGCGGCTTTTTCTTCAGCGGCTTTCTTTTCAGCGTCAGCTTTCTTTTTAGCCTCGGCTTTTTTCTTGGCATCCGCTTTCTTTTTGGCTTCAGCTTTACGTTTAGCCTCGGCTTTTTTCTTTTCGGCAGCCTTACGTTTGGCTTCCTCTCGCTTGCGCTTTTCGACTGCGCGTCGTTTAGCTTCAGCTTTTTTCCGCGCTGCTTCTTTTTTGCGTGCCGCTTCTTTTCGCGCCGCAATCGGATCGGCCATGGTCAAAATCTTGGCCTGTACGACCTGTGGCGGCGGCGGGAGTTCCTTGCCTGTGTCACTTTCCCAATTAAAAGTAAACGCGGCAATCACCAGCGCATGCACCAGCAAAGCTTGAAAAACAGGAACAATATAGGAACGCCAACTCATCGGATAAAACGGCTACTGCCCCGGCTCGGAAATCAGACCGACGTTCGGTACACCTGCACCCTGAAGAGTCGTCATTAGTTTAACAATGGTGCCATAGGGAACCGCTTTATCACCGCGCACTAATACGGGGGTTTTTGGTTTAACCCGCATCAACTTGGCAACTTTTTCCTCAACATATTGAAGACTGACAGGCTTTTCTGAATCCGTGCCCAGGTCAATATAATAGTTGCCACCAGCATCAACAGACACCACCACAACATCTTCATTGCTGTTATTATCCAAGGGTTCCGAAGGCGCCTCAGGAAGATCCACATCCACGCCTTGCGTTAACAGTGGTGCGGTCACCATAAATACCACTAACAATACCAGCATCACATCAATGTAGGGCACCACATTGATTTCAGAAACCGGTTTACGACGGCGACGAATACGAGCCATTATTAGCGACTCGCTTCATCAGCAGGCACAGCTGGTGTTCGCGCCTGAGAATCATGCACTTTACGGTGCAAAATACTGGAAAACTCTTCGGCAAAGGTCTCATAACGACCAGCCAGGTTATCGGCCTCCGCGGAATAACGGTTATAGGCAATCACCGCAGGAATCGCAGCAAACAGACCCATGGCTGTCGCCACCAGGGCTTCTGAAATGCCCGGCGCAACCGTTGCCAAGGTCGCCTGCTGCACGTTTGCCAGGCCACGGAAAGAGTTCATAATTCCCCACACTGTGCCAAATAAACCAACATAGGGACTAATCGAACCAACCGTCGCTAAAAACGATAGGTGCTTCTCAAGCTTTTCCTCTTCACGGGCCAACGCGACACGCATTACACGCTGAACCCCGTTAATGATGGCATCAGCATCACTAGCAATACGCGAACGTAAACGGGTGTATTCTTTCAGACCAGCACCAAAAATATTTTCTACACCGCTATTGGGATTAATACGGGCGTTAATTTCCACATAAAGCTGGCTTAAATCAATTCCTGACCAAAACTGCTCTTCAAATTTATCCAGTGTTTTACGGGCATGACGTAAAAACCGCGAACGCTGAAAAATCATAACCCAGGATACTAATGACGCCAGCACTAACAGCAGCATCACCAATTGCACCAGCAAGCTGGCGTTAGCAACCAGACTATAAAGTGACATTTTTTCGACCAAAACTAATTCCCCTTGCAAAGCCCCATGGGCTGAAAACTGACTAATTGTTTAGATATAGGCCTGCAACGCGGCAACCATATCGTCACCTATCGCACAGGGTTTCATTGTTTGTTTTTGTACGCAGACCGCCCGCACCTCTGTTTCAGCCAGCACTTCCTGTGTTCTGGCACGCAGTACTTGCTGATTAAAGGTGACACTACTGCGTTTGATCGTAGCCATCACCACTGTCACCTGAAGTTCGTCATCCAGTAAAGCTGGCAGCAGGTAACGGGTATTGGCTGAATGAATAACAAACATACTGCCCTGCTGAATCATTTCGGCATGATCAAAACCAATATGACGCAGAAACTCCGTTCGCGCCCGTTCCATAAATTTCAGGTAATTAACGTAGTAGACGATACCCCCCGCATCGGTATCCTCGATGTAGACCCGCACCGGCCAGCTAAATTCCATCCCCATCTAACTCTTTTCTCCAAAAGCCACTGATATCTTTAGTCGTCCGCTGCTGGCGTTAAACCAAAGTGCAAATAGGCGTGTTTGGTGACAATACGGCCACGTGGTGTGCGCAAAATATAACCCTGTTGAATCAAGTAGGGCTCGAGCACATCTTCAATGGTGTCGCGTTCTTCACTGATGGCCGCCGCCAGACTATCGACACCCACCGGCCCACCATCAAACTTTTCAATCATTGCCAGCAGTAACCGTCGGTCCATATTATCGAAACCAACATCGTCAACATCAAGCATGCCGAGCGCCGCATCCGCGATGTCTTTACCAATGGCGCCATCGCCCTTCACCTGCGCGTAATCTCTGACGCGGCGTAACAGTCGATTAGCAATACGCGGCGTTCCACGGGAACGGCGGGCAATTTCAGAGGCACCTTCCTCATTAACCGGCACATTCAATAAGCCACAGGAGCGGGAAACGATATGGGTTAAATCTGCAACATTATAAAACTCAAGGCGCTGCACAATACCAAAGCGATCACGTAACGGTGACGTCAACAAGCCCGCCCGAGTCGTTGCCCCCACTAAGGTAAAGCGAGGCAGATCCAGTTTAATGCTACGCGCTGCCGGGCCTTCACCAATCATAATATCAAGCTGATAGTCCTCCATCGCCGGATACAAGACTTCCTCAACAGCAGGACTGAGCCGGTGAATTTCATCGATGAACAGCACATCCCCCTCTTCAAGATTGGTCAGCATCGCGGCCAGGTCACCAGCCT
>Ga0070727_10001337_pt1 | contig 26377 bp, 26 predicted proteins | sample tdAd472_FD_66722 | JGI IMG/M metagenome (GOLD analysis project Ga0070727, IMG submission 66722) | Marine sediment microbial communities from the Atlantic coast under amendment with organic carbon and nitrate - tdAd47.2 | ecosystem: Environmental > Aquatic > Marine > Coastal > Sediment | place...
TGAATGACGATATGTGTCATGAGAAATCCCTCCTAGAGTTTGTCGGCAATCGCTTCGGCCATCTCGAGCGTGCTGGCCGATCCTCCCATGTCATAGGTTTGTACCTTGCCCTCGCGAACGACAGCACCAACCGCATCCTCGACGCGCTGTGCCGCATTTGTCTCACCCAGCCAGTCGAGCATCATCTTGGCAGCCAGGATGGTCGCGATCGGGTTGACCTTGTATTGCCCCGAATACTTGGGGGCCGAGCCATGCGTTGGCTCGAACACGGCGAGCTTCTCGCCGATATTCCCGGAGCAGCCGAAACCGAGCCCGCCAACCATTTGGGCGCAGAGGTCGGAGACGATGTCTCCATAGAGGTTGGGCGCCACCAGCACGTCGTAATTGAACGGGTTCTTGAGCAGCCACATGGTGATGGCGTCGATATTTGCATCGTCCATGGCGATATCCGGGAAGTCCTTTGCCACCTTGCGCGCCGCCTCCAGGAACAGGCCATCAGTGGCACGTACCACGTTGGCCTTGTGGACAACGGTGACTTTCTTGCGTCCGAACTTGCGGGCGAACTCAAAAGCCGCACGGATGATCCGCTCGGAACCCTTTTTCGTGTTGATCTTGCAGGAGACCGCGTATTCATCGCCGGGCAGACCGTCGAATGCCTTGAAGGCCGGCGCCAGCTCGGACAGCACGTCGCGCAGCTTGTCCGGAACCGGGTTGAATTCGACCCCGGCGTAGAGATCCTCCGTGTTCTCCCGGAAGATGACGAGATCGATGCCCTCGTGGAAATTGATCGGGTTCTCCGGGTAGGCCTTGCAGGGCCTCAGGCATACGTAGAGATCGAAGAGTTGCCGCATGCGCACGATGGGCGAGCGGTATTTCAGCCCCGTGCCCTGGAGTTCGGGTACCAGCTCCTTTTCGGTCTCTTTGACCGGTTTGGAGGTGATGGCGCCGAACATGGCGGCATCCACGTCATTGAGCAGGTCAATGGTCCGGGTCGGAAAGGCGTCGCCTTCGCTGCGCCAGAATTCCCAGCCGATATCGCCATGCACGTAGTCCGCATCGAGCCCCACTCTATCGAGCACGATACGTGCCGCTTCCATGACCTCCACGCCAACGCCGTCGCCAGGCAACCAGGCGATTTTGTACTTCCTGTCCATATCGCAATTCTCCGCCAGATATGGCTGAGTTATATGCGGTAACAGGAAACTCTAATCAATTCGGAGAAGTACGTAACAAGGTGTGGCGCGGGCTTCCTAGACTGCGAACCGGCCGGCCTGGACGCCACCCATCATGCCCATGGCGCTTAGCTCGCCGACTTCGACAATCACGTCGGCTGGCACACCATTGCGCTCTGCCGCCTCCCGAAGCGCTTCTGCATTGGCTGCCTCATAGAGACAATATGTCTTCTTCTTATCGGCGCTGAGGAAGGAGATCAACCATTTCACGCCGACGTCGTCGTTCACGCGGTTAATGCTGGCGGCGTCTTCTGGCGAAACTTCCAGTTTCTCGGCGAAATTGCGCTCAATCAAGAAAATCGGCATACGATGCCCCCCCCCGGGACAGCAATACGAAATTTGGCACATGGTATAGGAAGCCAGTTTAGCCGTCACCCGTTCCTGACTTAATACGGGATTCCAGCCCGCGCATCCCAAGGTCTGTTGAGATTCGTAGCGCTGAGTTCAGTAGCTCTTTTGCCGGCTCGACGTCTTTTGTCTCACCACGCAGCATCAACATTCGACTGTAATGAAACTGAGTGTGTGCCAGCCATGTCGGCGCCGACGTGCGAGCGTCAAAATCCAATGCATGTTCGAAATGCCTTGCAGCCTCGTCCCACCGCCCGAGTAACGTCGCCAGCTGTCCAAGAAAACGGGATGTAGCGCCCAGGCAGACTGATGCATTACCCACAACGACCGCCAGCCTCTCGTACGGCAACAATAACTTGTATAGCACCTGTGCCTCTTCTTTTGCGTCCAGCGCGCAGCACACTTCAGCAAGGTATGTGAGGCATGTTTGCCATAACGAGTCCTGCGGTATCGCGCTGAATCGATCTCCGGCCAGGCGCTCGAACTCAATCCTGGCCTTTTCCGTTTCACCAATGTCTGCATAGACTAGTGCGAGTCCTGGTCGCCATGCCGCGCCGGGACCATGATCATCGACAAAGTGCTTCACGATCGGCGCGATTTCTGCCAGCCGACCCTGCTCGCGGCGAATCGTGAACATCTGAATGCCCATTACGCCTTCGTTGTTATCGACACCAAGTTTTTGTCCGGTTTCGAATGCGGCCATCGTCAGAGATTCGGCCTCGTCGAAATGGCCGGCCTGGATGACCGGCGCCACAATCATGGTCGCGTGGTTATACACATAGAATGGCTCGGAAAATTCAGTACTAATCTGTTTCAGCCCTTCGAGATCACGGGCCCATCCGGCGATATCGCCGAGCGCTGCCAGGTCATAGGCTCGAAACGCATGTAACTCCATTTGCAGGTGCTTGTCACCGATGTCATCTGCCGTATCGAGTATTTCGTCGATCAGCGTTACCCGGTTTCTTATTCCCGCGGGATTTCGATCCAGATTGAGCCGCGTGCGCAATGATTCAATCAGCGCGCGTGGTTCACCAACGCGGCGCGCCATTGCAATCGCATCGTCCAGCGTCACCATCAAATCGTCCGGGGACGCGGACCCGAGACTTGCCCGCGCAAGATGAGCGTTTAGGCAGACGCGCAACGCGCTGTCACCGTCATCGAGTAATTCGAGAGCCTGGTTCAGCAGTTCAACAGCCGTTGTCTCCAGAAGATTGCAGCGCCATCTTGGTTCGTCGTAACCCAGGGCAGCTCGCGCCAACGCCTCTGCATTCCCGAGACTGGCGGCCAGTTCAGCAGTCTGGCGATATGTCTCCATCGATTCGGCGAACTGACCAATATGATGCTGCGCTTCTCCGCGCATCAGGTTCAGGTCCAGCAGAAGATCAGATTGCTCGGAAACATCGCCCAGTCGATTCAGCGAATCGAGACCTCGATCGGCAAGTCCGAGGACCTCGTTGTATGCGTGAACGCTGGCTGCACGCTCGGCGGCTAATAGATAACACGACGCAGCCTGGCCGAACATTTGCGCGTGCTCGTAGTGATGAGCGAGTTGTACCGAGACCCTCTGTCTGCGACCTTCGTACAAAGCTTCAAGGATAGAGGCGACATCTTCGTGCAGTTGCTCCCGTTCGCTCTCGCCGAGATTTTCGTAGAGGTACTTCTGAAACATGTGGTGCCGGAACTTAAATCGAGATATTCGGGTATCGCCTATTCTCTTGCTGCCCTCCTCACTCACGAGTCGGTGCTGACGGTCCAGTTCCTGTGTCAACTGCTTGAGTAGGCGGCGCTCCGCAATTTCCTGCAACCGGCCGATAACTTGCGCCGTGAAGGTTTCGCCCTCGACACTGGCAATTGTCAGAATTTCCTGGAGATCGGCCTGCAGGCGGCTGATTCGCTCCTCGACCACGCCTTCAACACGTGCGGGCACGCTATTCCAGTCAAGGGAGGGACCTACAGTCCAGTCGCCCTCCTCGTCTTTCAGCAGGTCGCCTCGCTCCTGCATATCCAATAACAACTCTGCTGTGAACAGCGCGTGGCCGTTTGTCCGTTTGTGTAACTCCTCGCGAAATTCATTACCCAGCTTGTTGGTCTCCGAATCGATCAGAGAATCAACGAATTGTTTCGTTTCAGTTTCCGTTTCGTCGCCAAGCGCCACAATTGGATCGCCGTAGTGCCGCTTCAGCTCTGAGGTGACCTGCGCTATCGGGTGACGAGACTCGCCGCGTCCGACGGCGACCTCTTCCGGCCGATACGTCCCGATGACAAGTATGCGGCTACCTTCAATCCGCCTTGCAAGATGAAATAGCAAGCTTGCACTTGAATCGTCGACCCACTGCAGGTCGTCAAGGATCAGTATTAACGGCTTGTGCTGTGACAACGTAGTCAGAACTGTCGTCACCTGCTCGAAGATTCGGCTTTGCTCGGTACTGAGAGACGTATCGGCCATCGAGAGAGCCGCCGCACTACCGGAAAATGACGAACCAGCACCTCTGCCCTTTTCCTTGTCACCAACGACAAGCGCACCTGCACGCGTAGCGATACCGGCACCCGGGACGAAGATATCGATCAGGTCCGGTCCCACATCGACGATCAGGCGCTTCGAAACTCGAAGGAAGTTCTTCAGTCGACTGGCATTCTCCTCGGTCGTCATGCCTTGTGCGACCCTGTCGTCGATATCTCCCGCGAGCATCGCAAGCACCTCCCGGAATGGCAGATATGGATCGCCGATTCCTGTTTGTGCGTTGCAATCGCCGATGACCACCAGAAGCTCTTCGTCACTCTCCTGGGCACGCTGCGCAAACTCAGCGGCCAGGCTTGTCTTGCCGAACCCAGCCTCACCTGTCACGAAACAGACCTGCCCCTGACCTTCGACCATGAGGCTCAACCTGTCGTTGAGCTGTTGCAGCTCCTTATCTCGGCTAACGAAGATCCGATTCAATGCGGTATTCCGGTGATTCCGATTGGCACGTCTGGCGTTCCCGAAAACGGAGGTTCAGGTGCCTGAAATATGAAGGGTCTGACCGACTGCAATCGGCAAATTGCGGACGTGAAAGCGGTTTTTCTGACAGTGTAGTAATTGAAGATCGGCCAGGAGGAATCATCCGCCGAGACGAACCTTCTCGTTCTTCTTGGCCTTCTTCGCAGCCTTTTTCTCTTTTTGCGTCATGGCTGGTTTTTTCTTGGTCTCTTTCTTGCTTCTCTGTTCTTTGCTCACGATTATTCCCTCTCTTTTGTGTCCGCCTGATCGAATCAGCGTGAATAACCTGGTTCGCTGTATTCCCCGCCCAAGAAATCCCGCGGTGGGTTCTCAGCAGCCTTCAAGTATACATCCAAGCTAAGGGCCGCTATCGGGAGTAAGGCGGTCTTTAAGACAACGAATAGTCAAAGAGCACCAGTTGAACGTCTGCTTTCACCAAAAGCGGCCGTTCAGAGGGCTGAGATTCAGAGAGTCCGAACGTCTGCTATCGGCCAGGAGCGGTCGCTTGGCGGCATTTTCGAATGTCTGCTTTCAGGCGTTGGGTTGCGTCGTCAGCTTGAGAGGCTGGCGAATCGCTGCGGTTTGCCACAATTCCAAGAAAACTATTGACGGGGTATGTTGACTGGGTAATACGATCGTTCGGAGGTCTTTTCCCGTGACCTTCCGCCCAATGAAGGTCTCCCTCACAAATCCCCAGAGGAAATAAAATGACCATTCTTCACAAAAATGCTGCCGGCGGAATCGCGCTGGCAGCACTCTTTGCATTATCGGTAGGCGGCTCGAGTATTGCCGGCGACTTCAGCTACGACACCGAGGCTTTGCCGGGCGCGAAACCCTGGACATCGCAGGAACTTAATAGCGCTTCGGAGAATTTCCAGTTCGCCATCATCGGCGATCGGTCCGGGGGCCACAACGTCGAGGGCACCTTCGAACTTGCGATGGGCCAGCTCAATCTTCTTCAGCCCGAATTCGTCATTAATGTCGGCGACATGATCGAGGGCTACAGCGATGACCCGGCGGAACTGAACGCTGAGTGGGACGAAGTCGATGCAATGTTGGCGAGCCTGGAATTTCCTTTCTTCCGCACGCCCGGAAACCACGACATCGCGAACAAGACGGCGCAGCAGGTTTGGCGCGATCGCTTTGGCGCGACTCGCTACAGTTTCGTCTATGGGGATACCCTGTTCCTGGTGCTCGACAGCGAGGATCCGCCGCGCGAAGCGCCGGAAGGCATCAAAGAGAAACTTGAACTCTACAACCGGCTGCAGGTCGAGGATCCGGAACTCGCGAAGGAAATGCTGGCCGAGTTCATGGCAGACGAAGCCGTTGTCGCCGGCCTGTCACGGCCGGTCGAGTTCGATGCCGCGCAGGTCGCCTTCATAGAAAATGCTATCGCGAAGAACCCCGATGCGCGCTGGACCTTCCTGTTCCTGCATGAACCCGCCTGGGAGAATCCGTCCGACAGCTTCAAGGCGATCCAGGCGATTCTCAAGGACAGGAAGCACACGTTCTTCGCGGGCCATTTGCACTACTACGACTACGATTTGATCGATGGCCACGAGTACATCACGATGGGACCGTCCGGTGCATCTTTCCACGTTGATGGTCCCGGCAATGTCGATCATGTCACTTGGGTAACGATGACCGACGACGGTCCGCAAATCGCCAACATCGCCCTGAAGGGCGTGTTCGACCGCAAGGGCCTCGACCCCGCGTTGTTCGGTGCCTACGACCGCAAAGGACATTAGAACCGGGCATTCTTACGTAAGATCGAACGCGGGTCGTGTTTGCGAGCTGGATGGTGAACTCGTGCCGAGGCAGGGTGGTGAATTGGCTTGTCGCACAAACGCGGATAATCGAATCAATCGCCCTAAGTGTCGCCTTTGGGTCATTTCTAGCCGTTCAGCACGATCTTGTCTCACCGGCAGCTAACGAGAGTATAGCGGACGTTCGATAATAGGTACGGGTGCTACTTCCTGAGTCTGACTCCAGGGATAAACATCGGTGTTCGCTCCCTGTATGCAAGATAATCTTCGCCCAACCGCCTAAGAAGTTCAGGTTCCTCGATTTCCTTCAACTCCCAGAGGTTTGCCAGCACGTACAGCGGAGTGAAGATGAAAACGAGTGAAAGTGACTTGATGGCGAAGCCTATCCCGAATAACAGAAGAAAGACGCCAGTCAACATCGGGTTCCTTGCATATCTATAGGGACCGCTCTCAACAAGCAAAGGCGGGGGATTGAAGGGTACCGGAGTTCCATTGACCTTTAGAAAATGGAACACTGACCAAGCGGTTATGGCAATACCAATAGACATCATTGGAATCGACAACAGCCCGCTAACAGTGACTGGAATCGGCCATCGCAGCGCAAATGCCACATCCAATTGCACCGCGAGAAACACGAACAGCGCGGTGAAAAGGAGAAAGATCACTATCCCGATGGGGGTGAGAAGGGTACGAGTTTTCCTGGTCCCGGTCGCTGCGCGATACAGGAGGCTCACCCAGCGTTCACGGATATTCACAGTCTGCTCTCCTGGCCAATGTCAGCCGTTTGCGTGTCGGCATCGAGCGCAGCAAATCAGCCGTCAAAGCGAAAGCTCTGTCGGATGGCCCTCTCTATTGGATGATCAGCAACGCTACATACGGGACGAGACTGAAAACCACAAAGACAATCTTGTATATCGCGAAGGCCGAGTAAACGATCACATTGAAGGTTTCTTGGGGTATAGGGAACCACTTGGTTTGCACGCGATACATCAAGTTCGTCGCAGATGCAAAGACAATTGTCCACACGATCATGACGCCCACATTTATGATCGTGCACCACATGAAGAATGATGTGAGTGTTGCAATAGTCATGGTGTTCTCCGCCATCTCTTTTTTGAGCCCCAGCTTGAGCTCAAATTTGTATTTGGTGATCGTGAATATTCTTTTTTAATTGGGATAGACGGCCGGCGTCAATTCGGAGAAATACATAGGAAGCAACGTCCACTTTTTCGGATAGCGGAGGTTCAGGTCACCCAAAAGTCAAAAATTTGACAGTCTGCTAACGGCCACAAGCGGCCGCTCAGAAAAGAAGGTGCGACAATTTGCGAGGCTTCATATGTCGATGAATAGAGAGGGCGCGTAGACCGACCAGTACAACGCCACAGTGCCAATAAAGCTCACCAAAAGTACGGCCGTGGTAAGGAGCTTATTGGTTTGCCGGAGCGCCAATGCAAGAAGTACGAGGCAAAATACAGGAAGGCCCCACCACCATTTAACCGTACGGAATACAAACTGCGAATACTCGGTTTGCGAGACACCAAAACCGCGCCAGAGACTCTCAAAGTTAGAAGCTGCGCCATGCTGAAGGGCATAAATAAAGACAACTTGGGCAAGAGCCAAGCCGAGAACTACGACTATGAGCACGAGTTTCTTAATCACGAAACCTCACCGTGGTTCGTTTACATGAACTTCTTCCGAATGGCTGCTCTGGGTTGCGGTTTCAACCGGTCGACGCACAGTTGGCGACCCTACAAATATCCTCTATCAATTGTCACTTCGGTCACCCTCAAACGCTTCCCGAATTCCTCTACTGAATGCGAAATATCCGAGTACCAGTTCATACGGGTATAGAAAAAATGCCGCTACCGCAAAGTTCGTTGAATTCTTACCGAAGCAGCTAGCAAGTCGACCGTAGGCTATGCAGCACCATATATATAGCATCAGTATTACAGGGATGCTGATAAACCAGGACATATTTAGGCTGGATGTGAATTGACTCAGAAATCCAAGCACCAGCCAAGCGCCAATAAGGGCGACATTGGCGTTTCGGAAGTTATAGAAGCGCTCGCGAAGTTCTGGCGCAGAAGCGATCGGCCGAAAACCTTCAAGAGAAAATCTCATGGTTGGGCGACCGTCTCCTTCGGGTCATCAGCGGCCCTTCGATCCAATACTAGCCTAATGTCTGCTCTTGAGCGTATAGCAGACGTTCTGGAGCAAGGTTACCGGTGACCCAATGGCGGATGTCCGCTTTCACCAGGAGCGGACGTTCAGAATAGCCGAAAAGCTCAAATCTCAGGGGCAGCTAACGGCCAGGAGCGGACACTGACTAAACTTCATTTCAGCTAATTTGAAGCCGATGTGTACTTCTCGTAGTTGGCAATGTAGTCGTCAAGATTCTCTGTCAGCATCATCCGATACTCGCTCACAAAATACTCAACTATTTCCTCTTTGCCCGACGCAAGATCCTCTGGCGACACTGCTTTGCAGGCACTTACGAACGAGTTGAATCTAGCCGTCGCGAACATTAAAGAGGCACTTACCTTGCCACGGTCAGTTTCTGCCGCCTGATCATTAGCAAGGTCAATCACCGCATCTGCGCGGCTATAGAATTTTTCGTCAGTGTTTTTCGTCATCTTCCGAGTATCGGCTTTGGGCCAGTAGCAATCGCTAAGTATACAACTTGGCGAGTGGCCGGAATGCACCCTGTACCAGCCACTCAAAGCATCGGAATCAAGCTAGCCAAGACTGAGCGTCTGCTTTCACCAATAGCGGACGATCAGATCGCTAGAAAATCACCACTATGACAGTCTGCTAACGGCTGCGGCCACAACCGGCCACTGGGACACGCGATTCCCGCGGCTATATCTCTTCCATTGATTTCAAAGCTTCACGAACTTGATCCGAAAAAGACTCTGACTCAAGAGGCACTCGCCTAAGTGCTCGATATGGTTGATAAGCACCTTGCCATTCCATCCAAGCTCTTCGAGCACCGGGGTTCTCATGAAGAATTCTGGCGAAATTATATACTTCGTTTGATAGCCTCTCATCTTCGCCTAATTGAGCCCGCATGCCTCTAGCCCAGTAAGCCTGACTGTTTAGGTTTTGTATCAGATTGCCGAAAATAAACGCTTCTGTCTCGTCGAGTTCATCGCCTCTGCTTCCTCTAATCCAAATTTCGGCATGTTCGCTCATCTCGTTATTTATATCTATGCCTGTTTCGTAAACGCCAAGAGATACTTCATTCTGCGCAATGTCGCTCGCCTGCTTCATTTGAAGTCCAACAAATATTAGTGAAGCGACAATCGCGGCGATCCCGACCAGCTCTGCCACCTCATTGAACTTCCTAAAATCCACAATCATTTCTCCAATTCGGCGCACGACGTTTTGTGATGGAAATCATGCCAACGTCTGCTCTGGGTCATTGCCAGCCATTGAGTCTATCAGAGGTCGACCAGTTGAAATCGCAGCCAGAAGCGGCCGCCGACCAAATTAACCTACATTCCTCGGAATATTCCGCGCCGCGTAGTTTGCATCCGTCTACTAATTATCAGTAAGCAGCGTCGATTCTTCGAGTTATTATTCTTGAGTTTGCTTCAGCGACTTGCTTGTTTGCTCCATCGCTGTATCCAAATGTCGAATCATCCGAAACGATGGCCGGTCATCCAGAAATACGGCGACAGCCTCGCCAGAACGATCCGCACATATTTGAAATTCATTGTAAGCTTCGACTAAATAGCCAGCATCCAAGTACACTTTTCCCATTACAAAACGAGCAAGCCATACATCAGCGGTATTGATGGCCAATTTCGACAGCTCTACTGCTCTTGCAGGCTGGCTTTGTTTGGATGCGATTGTGGCCCGGATCGTGCTTGCATAGGCCCGTCGCATATCGGACAGTTCGTCAGACAATTGAGAGGCGATGGCATCAGCCATATCATACTCTCCCAGTTCCGCAAGAAGCATCGCTGCGCGGACAACCGAAGCGTCTCTTGTCCCGATCTCGAGTGCATTCCTAATTGCGCTCAATGCGGCTTCGGGATCACCTGATTCTATGTGGGATTCGGCCAGCATGACGTATTTGATAGCTGCAAATTCGTTCATTTCAGAACTGCGGTCGAGTGCTATTCCATTTTCAAGAAATGCAATGGCCGATGAATGGTTACGTTGGTATAGCTCAAGATCGGCCAGTCCTTCAAATGCATATGAACCTCCATAATGATCCAATGCTTTCATCTGCAGATAATTACTCTCCGCCTCGGCAAGATTGCCCGCCATCATCTCTGAAAGCGTCGCTACCAGCCAACCCTTTACATTCTGCGGATCTTCAAGAATGAGTTCCTTTGCCAGACCATGAGCTTCGGAAAAATCACCGGCATACATGGTGTACAGCGCCAGATTTGACTTCAAACCGCCACGCCCTGGATATCTATCGAGAGCATTTCGACCCGCAGATCGTGCCCTGTCAAAGTCGAGATTATAGAATGCCGCAACTGCGAGGTTATTTTGTCCCGCGCTGTCTGCCGGAAATCTGTCTATCAGGCGCTCGTAGGTTTCAAGTGCTTTCTCCCAATCCAGAGTTACTATCGCGTGGTAATTGCCCAGCGTTCTCAGCCTACCTCGCTCTGTTAAATCACCAAGTCGCGCCATTGCGAATTTCCAATCCTCTGATGCCCGTTCCGAGCGCCCTAATAATTGTTGTGCCGTGGCGCGACCGACGTATGCGCGAGTAAAACCAGGATCGAGGCTAATCGCATTGGAAAAGTGCTCAATCGCTTCTTCATGGTGTCCGTCGTATGCCAATTCCTGGGCGCGCACATACTCCGCTGCGGCCGCTAAATTTGCGGCTACGAAAGAGTCCCGGTCATCGAGATTACCAGTAACTTCAGCATCGCCTAACTTCACGCGAATTTGTTCGGTAAGGTCTATAATGGCAGAAAGTAAATCGGTGTCACGATCGGCGGTTTCCACAAGCTCAAACAATGTCCGCTGATCCCCCGGATTCGTCCCGACTGTCTTTATCGTAAACCCGCTTTCGCGCTGGCTTACATCGCCGCTCAAGACAATATCAATTTCCTGCCGAAGAGCTACGAGACTGGCCGCCTCCATATCAAGACGCCCTGTCTTGTCAACGAAAGCACCTATCTCTTGAGCTACATCTCGAGCTTCTGCTCGTGGATATGTTTCGACGAATCGAGCGAGTTCAAGTCCCACGCCTAAGGTATCTTCAAGAGCACCTGCCAAATTTTCATTGCCGGCGTCATTTGCGAAATCTGCAATTAGAATTGAGACCGGATCTGGTAGTTCTTCGGGGCCTGATTCTTGTTGAAAATTAGCGTAAAGGGAAACGCTCAAGATGGCGACCAGGATACCGATTATGATGAAATCGAACTTTCGTCCGGCTGGGTGTGTGATTGACTCTCCAGCGGCAACATCGCCAGTTCGCTTCAACCCGGTTGGAGACATCTCGAAGAACCAAGCCAAGACGAGTACGATGGGGAAGCCAACGACAAGGAACACAATTACCAGTCGCAATAACCAAATCGGTATATCGAAAACCGGCGGTAGTACCTCTGCAACCTTGAATATTAGCCACACAAGAGCCAGGTAGATGATTCCTGCTCGAAGTACGTTTCGTCGACGGATCTCTTTGAAAAAATATTGTACTTGATCCATAAGAACTCATCTTAGGCCCGCGGGCGCAGAATATAAGCAGTCAGGTGTTAGTGGCGTCGGCAAGTGAATTCCGCCCCCCTAAACCTCGACAACCACCGGAGACCGATGGTTTTCCGTCCCCGATTTAAGGCGGATTATGAATTATTTGCGCCGCCACTAAGGTGATTATAGTGGCTCGATGAAAAATCGGTAGCGATTCACCAATGACCGCTTTGGGTTCATTTCTAGCCGTTCAGCCCAAGTTTAGCCCAATGACTTGTTTCGGGGGCAAAGCGGACGTTCCCTGGACCGGATTTCAGACGCTCTTTAACGAACGGCTGCTTTCACCAATAGCGGTCGTTCAGATGGCTAGAAAATTAAGAAAACGAAAGGCAGCAAACGGCCAGAACCAGCCATATGAATCATCGCTATGGCGAAGTCAGCTTGAGATACAATGCGGGCGAAGTAATCTAGACGCCGCCCGGCCCCGGTGATGGCGTTCGTTGAAGGCTCGACGCGACTACGCAGCGCAGCCTTCGGTCTCTTGGATAATCCTGGCCGCGTTTTCCGCGTCGCTGGAGCTGTCGAATCCTATATAGGCGATGTATCTGGGCCCGATCACGGCCGCCGAGAAACCTCTAATATTGATGCCCGCATCGGCAATCAATTCCGCTAGCCCGGCGGCGGCACCGGGCACATTGTCTCCTTCGACACGTACTGAGTTGACTCTGCTGGTGAGGTTGAATCCCAGGGTGCTGGCTGCCTTGACTTCCCGATCGCCCTGGATTGGGGTGAGAAAGACCACTCCCTTGCCGGGCTTGTCGGGCGCACGGCGCGCGATGACGAAATCGAGATCGGCGCCGGCCTCGTACAGTCCCTTGAGAACCCCGGAAACGCCTCCCGGTTTATCCACAGTGCTCGCCGCCCATACATCCACGCGGTTGATTAGCAGGTCCATGATGCTCTCCTTCTGTCACATTAGTTATGGACCGACTGGGCGGTTGCGTCAATTCGCGAATGTACCAATGCGCATAAGAGTATGTCTAAGTACTGTGGCTGCGAGTATCCGTTTTGGGTCATAAGCAGCCATTCAGGTGGCGGACTTTGTGGGCAAAACTTCGATCTCCTGGATCGCGATTGAAAACGTCTGCTTTCACCAATAGCAGACGTTCAAACGCCACCTAAATCAGTATTTTGACGGTCCGCTGACGGCAAAAAGCAGACATCATTGACTATAGTCTGATTCAAAACTATCGACGAGTTCCTGAAACTGGACGGTGAATGTGTGGCGCTTGCGCGTCCACATTGTCCGAGCATGTTTGGAGCTTTCAATTCGAAATCGAGCAATATTTTCGTGCCGCGACCACTCTTCCGTTTCCAATGCACCCTTCCTATATTGGTAGAACGAATGCTCGAACGAAACAAAATTCACATACTCCTGATGAACGAGCTGAGATTCCTCCAATTGCGATAGCGTCTCGCCGTTGTCAAGCTTAGCGTTCGCTCTGGCAAGCACGGAAGAATCCAGCCGAAGAGACAGGTACGCCATATCCTTCTGATTGATTGCTTCGCGAGTTGCGGCCTCGGTAGCCTCCGTATTGCTCTGCAACTGTAGCCCGACAAAGATCAATGACAGGATCACGCCCATCGCAGCACCGATCTCTGCTACGTTAGCCCATTCTGACAAGCCCAGTTTCGCCATGACCTACTCTCTACAGCTTGAGGTGTTCTTCCGCCCGAAGTCTCCAAGAATAGTACGAATACCCAAAGTCCGCTTTGGATTCACAAGCGGCCCTTTAGGACGATTCTAGCTCAATGTCTGCTGTCGGGGCTAAAGCTGACGTTCGGCAACCAGGTTTTCGAGGGCCCCAGGCTGAACGTCCGCTTTCACCTAAAGCAGTCGTTCAATCTTTGGGAATCTCAATGAAATCAGGGGCAGCTAACGGCCATTAGCGGGCGATCACTTAGATCTGTTGTCGTCCGGAAAAATGTTACGGCGCCGGGGGCGTGTGCATCTGTTCCATCATCGCCGCCATTGGACAAAGTCCAGTAAGTGTCACATATGCTCCGCCGACCGGAAACAGCGCGGCGATAACGAAGGCCCAGATTGCCAATGCCCGGCCAAACTTCCTTAGACCTCCTTCGGCCTTAGTGGATACGTACAGAACGAAGAATCCTATTACGAGCCAAACCGTTGCCGGGAGCAGACTGAAAAAAAAGCACATTCGACGTCACCTCTCATCGTAGGTTATTTGTAGGTCAGATCGGGCCTGGCGTATATTCAGGCCACTGCTACTTGCTCTGCCGTCAGCTTCTGCAGAACCTTGTCGGCAACCTTAACTCCCACATCGTTACGTTCATCTTCCGGGACATCGGTATACAGAAATACGTCCGCATACTGCTTGTGCATTGGGTTAATATCGATGTTGATCATTTTTTCCTTATTGATCACATTTTCCAAAGCCCGACCGATACACCTCAAAAAACAGCCATCAATCACAACAACTTCCTCCGCTTCCTTTACCCAGGTCGTCATGGTCGAATGAGGAACCAGCAGTGTCTCCGCGTAACAACAGCGGGCGTATGGAAATTCTTCTGACACTATATTGGCCACAAGCCGTGCAATTTCGCCCCGAATGCAAGGGCCCTCGCAAGCGAGGACGGGGGTCTTTTTTTCGGCGATGTTCTGCTTTGCGAAGACCTCGCCGGCGGGACAAAATCCTTTAACTGCACCAATTTTAATAGAAAAAGGCGGTGTTGAATTAGTCATTGCAGTCTCCCCTCATTGGACTCCTTCAGATGACACGTCTTTGAATCGCTCGTTCGCATTCACTCGAGCCAAGTCTTCGAGCTTGATTGTCAAGGGAAATTGAAACTTCAGGTTCGCATTTGTAATCCCCACCATTTGCATTGCTAATACGACTTCGCAATCAGTGTCTTTTAGGGTTTCCTCAACTGTATATCTCGCTGATTCACACCCCATGACAAGCGCCACATCATAGTCAATTGAGCGCTTCAGCAAGCGATTGCGTTGCCTTTTCGTCCAAAGGCACGTGGCAGGACACGATAGGTAACTGGTGAATACGCCCGTACTAATGCCGCGTTGCTCTAGGGACGTACGAATCTCCTGAAGAAAGTCTTCATATGCGGCTGTCTTGATGCCGTGCTTAAAGAACTCCATGAATGGCGAATCCCTATCCGTCGCCAGACTTACTGGCGGGCAGACGGGGCAAGAGACTATGAGGGCCGATTTGTAGTTTTCTAGCTCGTCAGACAGGTCTAACGGCTCTAAATGAAGAGGCATACTTTATCTCCCCGTGGATATTCGATAACCGCAAGTGTCTTTTGCGACGAATAAGGGAGCCTGTCAATTCGGAAAATTACATAGAAAGTAATGTCCGCTCTGGGTCAGTAGCAGCCGCTCGTCAGTTTATCACTCGGGCGGCTGGTTTCGGGTGCATAGCGGTCATTAGCCAGGGAGTCTTCCAAACCTGGGGTTCTGGGCGTCAGCTTTGATCGATAGCGGACATTCAGCTCTGCGGAAACAGCGTGATCTCAGGGGCAGCTAACGGCAAAAGCGGCCTCTGAGCCCTGTTAGGAAACGATGGATTCGGTGATTGATATGGACAATCGTCATTTCCGAAGCACATAAACATGGGCTTGGACTTCCTCTCCGTTCAGGAGCGTCACCGATGCGGCTGTTCGCTCGTACTCCTCGCCTTCGAGTTCATCGAGGTCGGTCCATCTGCCATTCAATTTCGAGGAAGCCAAGACATGCCCGCGGATATCTTCTCCACACTCATCAATTACCAATCCAGGATAGCCAATTCTTGCACCCCAGCCTGCGTCGATGAGGTTGCCCTTGATGAAAGCAGGCTCCCAATCACCCTCGATTGAAGCTAGTACATGCTCGTTCGGCCCGCCTGGCTGGAGCGAGCCGTAAACGAATAATCTCTCCACGTTTGATCACTCTAGTCTAGCGTCAGACTCTCGCGCTGGGTTTTACCCCGTTACCACGGACGGTTGAGTTAAGTTCGATTTCTTCCTTTTAAGCGCTTCCAGTTTTCGCCGTCTCCGAGGATTGTAGAAGCACTCGATGTAGTTAAAGATATCAGCTCTTGCTTCGGCACGTGTTTCGTACCGACGCCGATTGACCCGTTCGCGTTTCAGCATGCCGAAGAAGCCCTCGCAGGCTGCATTGTCGGCACAGCTGCCAACGCCACTCATTGAGCAGGTCAGGTTGTGACTTTTCAGGAAGCGTTGAAAAGCACATAGGGCTCCGACTTAGGTGGGGCCCTATGCGTGCATACATTTAGCCCATTCAGCCTTTCAGTTTCGCTTCAAGGTGATTCATAAGTTCACCCATTTGGTCGCTTGGGCTGAACTCAATTGCCTCATAATCTTCGTCAACTCTAACCGTGTGTCCTGGCGGCCAGTAGTAAACCTCGCCGGCGTTTACCGTCTCTTCAGTGCCGTCTGCATAAGTCACATGAATGGAACCTTTGACCACGGTTCCCCAGTGAGGGCACTGGCATAGATTGTTCGGCAATCCCTCCAGCAGCGGAGTGGCGTCTGCACCAGCAGGGAACCGGACGCGAGAGACGTTAATATCGCCCCAGTCCTCGCCCTGAAAGCAGACACCGCCAGCTTCGAGACGAGTCGGTAGTTCGTTTTTTCCTTTCTTCATGAACATTCCTTTCTTCATGTTCTGGCGGGACATCCGCCGATACGGTACTTCTACAGTCCGCACTTCGGATAAGCAATGGAAAAATAGGGAGAACGGCTGCTTTGTATATGGACTCATCCAGTCGAGCAGACAGATTCTTCGATCAGGATTAAGACGCGTTTGTATATTCGGCCTTTGTTTGGAGGCGCTTTCTCCTGGCCCTCTATGTATCTGAACCGCCCCGGGTATACCGGAGACTCTCGTGTGTAACTCTCGTTGGTTCTGTGGCCTTCTGCATTCAGGCCTCATGTTTCTGCATATCGCTTTCCAGCGCTACCGCATCAGACGGTGCAATGCCAAGCGAGTCGCGCAGGTGATTCAGCAGCGCCCTCTCCTTTTCGGAGACGCCACCTGGTAATGCCTCTTCAAGCGCCGCTTCGTAGACCTGGAGCTTCCTGAACGCCGCATACTCCGGCGTGTTCTGTGTGTGCGGCATTGCTAGGCTCGCCACGCGCTCGGCAAGCCGTTGCAACGGGGCCAGGAAAAACACCAGGAGCGCAGATGCCAGTAGTCCGATCCAGCTACCGAGTTCGGACTCCAGCAGGCGATCCGCTCCTTCCGTCACCAAGTAGAAAACGGCAATAAATGCTGCTGCCACTGTCGACTGCTTGATCGTCCAGCGGATCCGCAAATCGATATCGAACAGCTGCGTTCTCAGAATGCCGTATGCGATGAGCGGAACCGCAAGAAATGTCCCGAAAGCGTAAAAGAAATAGATGGGGCCCGATGCATCCGGGTCAACAACCATGTATGTCCCCGACCACAAGGTCCACGTCGCTCCGGCGTATATTGGACCCCACAAAATGTCCCGGCTGCCGAACGCGAGTGCAAACACGCCTGCCCGGGAGCGCGCCATACCGGATGCGGTATGCCAGGCATGTATAGAAGTAACGAGCGCAAAGGCAAACAGAATTGACAGCGACACGTAGAGAAATGTACCGCCGAGTTTTAGCGGGCCCCATATAACGAACGCACAAACTATGGTCGCGGCTGCGCCCAACGCTACGCGAACCCTGTTATCCGCGAACGGCCGGGTCCACTTTGTCTGCAAGGCCGCGCCAAGAAACGGTGGATAGAGCGCGAGCATTGCGCAGTCGCCGATCGTATGAACGATTTCCTCGGCTCTGAAGAACGCGGGATACAAAGGCAGCGTTCTCGCGTATTCGGTAAGAAACAGGTCAAGGTAACCGGTCGAAATGAGAGTCACACCTTCGACGACCAATAACAGGGACAGCTGTCGCGCTACGCTACCTTTCGCTCCCACACGAAACAGAACCGCAGCAAGACTCCAGCACATGGCCAGAGCCACCAGTGCGAAAAATCCGGTTCCGCTGAATTGAAACATCGAGCGAGTCTACCTTAGCGGCAAACTGATGGCACAATCGCCCCAAGGTCGCACAAGCGGACAAACAAATCGTTACCAAGAGAATAACGGATCGCAAGCGCAGCCTGATTGCTGTCATTGCATCAATGGTTGTCGTCAACCTTGTGTACGGGCTGACATTACCGTTGTTGTCCCTGGTGCTCGATGCCCAGGGCATTAGCAAGACCGTCATTGGTCTGAGCATCGTTGCCCAGGCCAGTGCCGGCGTTTTGCTTGCGCCACTGATGCCGCGCCTGATCTTGCGAATTGGCGCCGCACGTGTAATGCAACAGGCAACGTTGATTGCTGCGGGCACCCTGTTTGCGATGGGACTGTTCCGGGACGTTTACGTCTGGTTCCCGATGCGCTTCCTGCTCGGTGCCGCAGCTGCCATGCTGTGGTCGGCCAGTGAAGTCGTCATCAACGAACTCGCGAGTGATGATTGGCGCGGCAGGATCATTGGCGCATACGGGTCCGCCGGAGCGGCAGGTTTTGCAATCGGTCCACTGGTTCTGATCATGACAGGAACGGAAGGTCTCTTGCCCTTTGTCGTCACCGCAGTGTTCATCATCGCCGCCAGCGTGCCCTTGTTCTTTTTGCGGAACGAAACCGCTGCAGATGCCGATGACAGCCATACGAGTTTGCGCCGAATATTCAGGCTCGTGCCTCACATCATGTTGCTCAATCTCGTGTACGCCGCGGCGGTCGAGGCGTTCATCGCGTTCTTTCCGCTTTTCGGCATTCACATCGGCCTCGGAGAAGCGCGTAGCCTCTCGCTCCTCACGACGTTTGCACTGGGCGGCGTGGTTCTGCAGTTGCCACTTGGCTGGCTTGCAGACCATATGCACCGGCACAGGCTGCTGCTGCTGTGCCTCGTCATGACAGTTGCCGGATTTCTATTTCTGCCGAAGGTTGTGTCGCAGACCGTGGCCGGGCCGGTGTTCACGTTTGCGCTGGGTGGCATAGAAGGCATGATTTACGCGCTCGGCGTGATTCTTCTCGGCCAGATGTTTCGCGGCGCGGAATTGGCGGCAGCCAGCGTTCTGTACACGGGCATGTGGGGCGCAGGAACGATGCTCGGGCCCGCAATTGTCGGTGTTGGAATGGACGTTTTCGGTGATGGCTCCATGCCGTACCTTATCGCCGCTATTTATGCGATCTACTTACCGGTATTCTTCCTCTCCAGATCGGCGAGTAATTCGACGAACAGCGGAACGTCCCGAATTGGATCATAGAAAGGCAAATACGGTTCGAAAAACGGCATGACCGGACTCGGCTCCGTAATTCCCGTCCGAATACACTCTACGGCCAACGCAGCAGCTCCGGCCATACCGAATACTCGGCAGATTAAAGTCCTGGAGACCAGAACAATGAAACGATGGCTAATACTGCTATTTCTCCCGGCGCTGGTGTCAGCAGACGGCTCATCCAGTCGCGATTTTGCCTGGCTCGAGGGCTGCTGGGTGACGGCCGACAATAGTGCCCAGGAGGTCTGGGTAATTGATGACAAGCGATCGCTGGTCGGGTTCGCGGTTTCGATTAAAGACAGCAAGCTTGGCTCCTACGAATTGTTAAGCATCAAGCAGGCCGAAGATGGCGCATGGATCTATACGGCGCATCCGTCGGGGCAAAAACCAGCATCGTTCCGGGCCGAAAAGATGGAAAAAAATAGCGCTGTCTTTGCGAATCCGGATCACGATTTTCCACAGGAAATCCACTATCTGAGAGATGGTGAGCGCCTCTCGGCAACAATATCGATGCTTGGCGGCGTTGACGCGGTCTCCTTCGAAAAGGTCGCTTGCGAATAGTCTAATCGGTAACTACTTATTCGAGTAATCGCCCGAAATCTGTATATTTCGAGTTGATAAATCAGTCCTTGTAAGACCATTCATGGAAGTAGCCGCAGGCTGGAAATCGCCTGCGGGGTGATGCAGTGATTGAGATTCGAATTCATGGCCGCGGCGGCCAGGGCGGAGTCACCCTGGCAAAGCTGATAGCCACATCCCGATTTCTTGAAGGCCTGTCGGTACAGGCCTTCGGCTTGTATGCCGCCGAGCGCTCTGGCGCACCGATACAGGCATTCTGCCGCTACTCCGAAGACCCCATCACCAATCGCAACCTTATTTACGAGCCAGATCACGTCATCGTGCTGGACCCGACCCTGGTCGCGCCACCGATCCTGGCGGGCCTGAAGCCCGGTGGGTGGATACTGATGAATTCGCCGCGGGCGCCCATCGAATTCGCAGAACACGTCCCCTACAACCATCTCGCAACGATCGATGCCACCACGATCGCCCGCGACAACAACCTCGGCACTCGAAGCCTGCCCATCGTCAATACGGCGCTCGCCGGGGCGGCCGGCAGGATGCTGGGATTCCCGCTCGAAGAGATACACGCCGCACTGCAGCACCTGGGCTTCGAGGGTTCGAACCTGGGGGCCGCTACGCGCGCCTACGAAGAGGTCCGACTGCTTGAAACCGTACGCGAGGCCGGGCCCGCCGAGAAAACTGCGGCGCATGTGGACGAAGGGCGCACTGAGAGCATCCTGGAGGGCGCTGGCGCGGCACTACCGGCAATCAAGACCGGACTGTGGGCCAGCGAGCAGCCGCACCGGCAGCAGATGATTCCACCCTGCAATCACATCTGCCCGGCAGGCAACAATGTGCAGGGTTTCCTTAATGCCCTGGCACGGGACAATCCTGACGAGGCGCTGGAAATCCTGCTTCGTAGCACGCCGTTCCCATCGATCTGCGGCAGAGCCTGCCCTGCCCCGTGCATGGATGCCTGCAACCGAATTGAGATCGACGGCGCCGTCAACGTACGTGAAATGGAACGCTACGCCGGCGACCATGGCCAGGTAACTGTTGAACCGCTCGCAGAACGTGAGGAACGGGTTGCCGTTGTGGGTTCGGGTCCCGCCGGATTGACGGCGGCTTACCATCTCGCGCGCTTCGGCTACCAGGTCAAAGTATTCGAATCCGGCCCTGAAATCGGGGGCCTGCTCACAAGCGGAATTCCTGAATTCCGCTTACCGGATGACCTGGTCGCACGAGAGATTGACCGCATACTCGGTCTCGGCGTCGAGGTCGAAACCAATCACCGGATCGATCGCAAGTCATTGCTCGACCTCGCGCGCGATCACGATGCCGTACTGGTAGCCACCGGCCAGCAGTTACAGCGAGATCTGCAGCTCGGAATGAACGGCACCAAGGCCGTGGTCCAGGGCATCGATTTTCTCGAGCACGTGCATCGTGGTGATGTCCGCGTCGATGGCGAGAGAGTTATCGTCATCGGCGGTGGCAATACCGCAATGGATGCTGCCCGCTCCGCGTTACGCCTGGGCGCCAAGACTGTCAAGGTGGTTTATCGCCGGTCGCGTCAGGAAATGCCGGCCATCCGCGAAGAAATCGACGAAACCGTCGAGGAAGGCGTCTGCATCGAACTGCTCACCCAACCGGTCGCCCTGCAAGCCGTACCGAGCGATGGCATCCGGAGACATTATCGGCTGACATGCCGGCGCATGGAGCTCGGTGAGCCAGACGAATCCGGACGTCGCACGCCGGTTGAAATTCCGGGCTCGGATTTCGAACTAAACTGCCACCGTGTCATCCTCGCGCTCGGCCAGTCGCCGGACGTCTCGGTATTCCCGGAGGGCACTGAAGTCCGGGAAGGCAATCGGCTCCTCGGTCTTCTGGAAACGCCGTTGTTTGCCATCGGTGATCTCGCTACACGCGAAGGGACCGTGGCTGGCGCGATTGGCAGCGGTCGGCGATCGGCCGTGCATGTTCACAATGTGCTGAGCGGAGAACACGAGACGCTCACCGAACATGCCGAGGCATTGCGCGATGTGGATGTCTGGCATGACGAGGTCATCCGTGCTGATGCGATGAAGCTGCACCTGTTCGAGCGCCAACCCGCATCCCACGGTGAATCGATCGGCCTGTCCGAACGCCGCTCGACCTTCGACGAAGTGCACCTGGGCCTCGAAGATACCGCTGAGGCAGCCCGCTGCCTGTCCTGCGGCGTTTGCAACGAGTGTGATATGTGCTGCACCTACTGCCCGGAGGGCGTGTTGAAACGGGTCGGTCACCGCCTCGAATTCGACTACTCGTATTGCAAGGGTTGCGGCGTGTGTTCTGCCGAGTGCGCGCGCAATGTCATCTTCATGAGCCATCTATAGCCGGGACGGAGCGCGACAATGACGTTACAGGTCATCACTGGAAACCACGCCGCTGGCTACGCTTTGAGTACCGCAGGTGAGGCGAATCGGACTGCACGTGGCGCCGCTTGCGGCATCTACCCGATCACGCCGCAGACCGAGATCGTGGAGTACGTTGCCAGGTTCCCGTTCAGCAAGGGGCGGGTCGTGCCAGTCGAAAGCGAACACAGCGCGATGGCCGTATCCATTGGCGCCTCGGCAAACGGCGCTCGGGCATTCACGGCAAGCTCGGCCAATGGTCTCGCCTACATGGCGGAAAACATCATGGTCGCCGGTTACTACCGGTTACCCATCGTGATGGTCGCGGTGAATCGCACGCTGGGCCCACCCTGGAATATCTGGGCCGACCAGGGTGACACGCTGATGCTCAGGGACTTCGCCTGGTTGCAGTTCTACTGCGAAACCAACCAGGAAGTGCTGGATACCACCTTGCTTGCGTTCAAACTGGCAGAGGACCGCCGCATCCTGTTACCGGTCATGACGTGCATGGATGCGTTCATCGTCTCCCATACGCAGACCGAGACCGACCTCCCGGAACAGGATGCCATCGACCGCTTCCTGCCGGACCTCGACCTGCCCCATCGGATGCATCCGGACGAGGCGCGCACACTCGGCGGTCTCACCTGGCCCCATGAGGACCTGTCGATGCGTTTGGAGATTGACGAGGCGATGAAGCGCGTGCCACAGGTCTACCAGGAGTGTCGCAAAGAATTCACTGATATTTTCGGTCGCGATCCTGGTAACGTAATCCAGACCTTCGACACACACGATGCCGAGTTGATTCTTGTCGCGAGCGGCTCCATGGCCACGACTGCCCGAGAAGTCGTCCGACAACGCCGCAAGGCAGGCGAGAAGATCGGCCTCGCAAAACTGAAGATGTACCGGCCATTCCCCGCACTGGCATTGCGTGAGGCTTGCCAGTCAGCGAGAAAACTGGCGGTCCTGGATCGCAACTATGCGGCCGGTGCGGGCGGCGTATTCTGGCAGGACACACGGGCCGCGTTCCAGGGGTGCCGCGAAGATCTGCTTATCCAGAATTACATTACCGGACTGTGCGGCGGTGATGTGACCCCAGCCGTGATCGACGACATACTGGCCGACATTGCTGCACGCTCTGAGGTCGGTGACCCGGTATGGATGGGTATCGCGACCGGCGAGGAGACACTGCAATGAACGCGACCGCGCCGATAACTCCTCACACCGATGAATGCCTGCTGCGGCCCGGCAATACCAATTGCGGCGGCTGCGGGATGAGCATCGGCCTCACCATGCTGGATCGGGCGCTTACCGAAGCCGGCGAAACCTGTTCGCTCGTGATCCCGGCCTGTTGCGGGATCGTTACCGCGGGCGCGTTCCCGACGACGAGCTACGGTGTGCCGACAATCGCGACGACGTTCGCATCCTCACCGGCCGTGGCGTCGGGGGTTGCAGCGATTCGTGATCTCAACGACGAACCCGGCCAGGTCATCTGCTGGGCAGGCGACGGCGGCACCTATGACATCGGTATGGGAACGCTGTCAGCGGCTGCCGAGCGCAATGAGAATATTATCTATATCTGCTATGACAACGAGATCTACGGTAACACCGGCGGGCAGCGTTCATCGGCGACCCCGGCCCGTGCCAAGACAACGACCACGCCGTGGGGCAAGACCCAGGACAAGAAAGACATCATGTCGGTCATGGCAGCTCATGGCATTCCCTATGCCGCAACGCTGTCCATTGCACATCCGGAAGATTTCGCTCGCAAGATGTCGACCGCACTGTCACTCAAGGGAATGCGCTTTCTCTTGCTGCATTCGCCCTGTCCTACCGGTTGGAAATCCGAGTCCGCCGATTCCGTGAAATTGGTGCGCCTCGCAGTGGCGAGCGGCTTGTTCCCGGTCTACGAGGTCTTCGACGGTGCCACGTATCGAATCAACGTCGAGCCCGACGGAACCGATCCGGCGGAGTACTTCCAGCGCCAACGCCGTTTCGACGCCGACGAGATAGACCTGAGAGCGACACGTCGTGCCTGTGCCGACCGCATACAACGACTGCACGTGCTGGCGGAGCAATATCCGTCAGACAGATAACATCTTATCGCGGCGTGACGGCACGTCCTCATTCGGGCTATAGATTTCGAATCCGGCCTTACCATCCTTGAGGTACTCGTTCTCTTCGGGCGTATTGCGGCGTCCAAGAACGGCGTTTCGGTGCGGAAACCGGCCAAATCTCTCAATTAATTCCATATGATTTAACGCGTACTTGTCCGTACCGTAACCCGCATCATTGAGTTCCCTGGTTTTCATCAGACCAAGCTCTTGCATTGCCAGGTCTTCTGCATGCCGCAGTGGCATGTAGAAGAACGATCGCTGTTCCAACGATAGATTTTCGTCGGCCCCGTCCCGAATACCATCGACTGTCAGTTGAAGTGCCTTTGCGTCGGCTTCGAACGCACCAGGCGTATCGCGATAGATATTCCTTGAGAACTGGTCGAGAACAATGATCAGTGCCAAGCGACCTTGGGAGGTGTCACACCAGTCGTCCAGCTGATCATTCTTTGCACGCGTCAAAAGATCTCCGAAGCGCTGTGTGAGCTCCTGGTCGAAGTTCGGGTCCTTTTTGAACCAGCGAACACGGTCGATGTCTTCAAACCAGAATTGCAGGATCTCGTCGACGGTACCTTCCCCTTAAGGCGTGTACCAGATCGGTGACGTGTAGGCGCGTTCCTGTCCTTCCATCACGGCATCATCGGGTAAGTCGATTTTGAAATATTTGACGTCAAACGCAAGCCATGTCGGCGTCGGAATTTCGAGCACACGCACATAATAAAAAGCGCGTTGATTTGCGTCAAAATCGGGGTCAGTCCAGGAGGCTGCCAGGAATGGATCGCCAATCGAATTGTTGAAGCTCGCCTCAGCGACATTGACGGTGTTGCCAGCCGGCCTCTCACAACGCCGGTTTTTCACACCGCGGTCGTCAGCGCAGGCAACATCATAAATGCGCTCATGCGTATTGCCATCTTTGTCGAGCCAACCCTTGATGATCTGCACGCGATCGAGGTTTGCACCATCCGGATCGCGTAGAACGCGGATCAGCATTGTAGGAGCCTTGCCGTCGGGCGCGTGCACCAGGTCGCCACCCATCGGGACACCATGGTCATAACCATGCTCGGCAAAATTCGACCGTTCCAGATCGGACGCGGCAAAATCCCAGCCACCGAACACGCGCACGCGCAAACGTGTACCAGTGGTTGCGTAAACCTCCTTGCGCGCCATCGCGTCCCAAAGAGCCTCGCGCGTATTTTCGCGGGACCAAACTGCCGTCAAGCCACCGGCCATGGACTCATACAGGCGAGTCTTGACTTCAGGATCAGGGCTGAGTCGGCCGTTCACGAGCTCTTCATAACGCAATGGACTGCCGGAAGGTTCGGCCGCACTGATCTTGCCGAAAAAGCTGTCCTCCTCCGTGCTCGGAATGGAGGTGTGTGCGTCTGTCGAACCAATCATGCCGAACTTGAAAGGATTAGCACCAATTTTCTCTTCAAGGGCCAGTCCCCGCTTTAGCGCCTCGCGGGCATACTCATTCGGCAACATCTCAGGCGTCGTGGCCTTCGCTGAGAATGATGCAGGTTCCCATGTGTAGTAATCGGCAAATTCGTCATTGGGAGACAGTGCTGGAAGCGTCTCGCCGTCACCCTTTATCTGCGTTACTTCGTATATGGGCTCCCAACGCATACGGCGCTCGGCGTAATCTCGATCGAGCGGCTCCTTCGTCGTCAAAGTAACGTCATCAAACATCAGACCATCCGACAAGTTTCCGTTGTGCGCAATTGCCAGCACCTTGCCGCCCGTGTTTTTCTCATAGGCTTCCATAAACTCCCACAGATCCTCAGGGTCGACCGAGTCATACGATGAGAACGGAATAATAGTGTCGGCTTTGTCTTTACCATCGCGAAATATGACGTTTCGATGCAAATTTGCGCCATCAGGCGCCGAACTCCACTCATAGCCGATAAGTGCCGTGAACAAGCCGGGTTCGTTGTATTTCTCGGCAGCCGCAGTTTCCAGGCTCCAGTACGTGCGAGGCAATTCGCTCCCGGCGAGCGGATCTTC
>Ga0070727_10001340_pt1 | contig 26346 bp, 25 predicted proteins | sample tdAd472_FD_66722 | JGI IMG/M metagenome (GOLD analysis project Ga0070727, IMG submission 66722) | Marine sediment microbial communities from the Atlantic coast under amendment with organic carbon and nitrate - tdAd47.2 | ecosystem: Environmental > Aquatic > Marine > Coastal > Sediment | place...
CTCCATGTACAGGCCCACCCCTGAAAATATCACCAGATAAATGGCGGTGGACAGCATGGCGGCCAACCAGCAGGCAAGGTGCTCGCGTACGGCAAGCAGCAGATAGGCGACGGCAAACGCTACCGCGGTCAATTCCACGACCGAGTTGCCGCGCGCCTGTTCAATCAGGGTATCCAGCAACTGTCAGTCCCCGGCAAGGCCACGCAGATCATCCATCAACAGCTTGATGACAAAGCAGCCTTTGCCCCACTTCTCCCAACTGTGGCGAACCTCCTCCTTGAGGAGGTCCATCACCTCGTCATAGTCGCCGTACATCTGTGTCGACAGGTCCGTGCGGACGATATGGACGTCGGGGTGCGCGCTGATCCGCTGGATAAACTCCCGAATTGCCGGTTTGTAGTCTTCGTTGAGTGGATACAGGCTGATTTCCATTGATGCTTTCATAAGCTCGTCTTCCGTCTGGTTAAGCAGGTTGTTGAAAAATAACCACCGGCAGCAGTAAGCAGAATCAGTGTGAACCGGCCCAGGCCAGTTGCTGATTCCATAAATTCCTATACACCGGGTAAATTGCGCTTTTTTCGCCAGTTATTGCCGCGTCCTGACCGCGCTCAGACCCTACATCAGGCGCCGGTCAGAATGTATAGTCCAGGGCGGCGCCGATAATCCGTGGCTCGCCGAACTGCACATAGGGTTCGACAGCATAGTTCTTGCGCGGGTCGTTGCCAAAGCTGCCGAAGCCACGAACCGTGTAGTCGTCATCGGTGAGATTCCTTCCCCAGATACTGAAGGTCCAACCTCCGGTTCCATAACCCATCCTCGCGTTCAGCAGCGTGTGTCCGGTACTGCGCACATTGTGACGGTCGGAGAAATAAAAGTCGTCCTTGCCGTCCACAGACACATTGGCAAACCATCCCGACCTGGCGAAGTTTGCCGCCAACGTGTACATGTAGCCCGGGGCCTGGGCCTGTTCCCGGCCTGCCAGGTCCTCGCCGAATTCATTGATGAACCGGTCAAACTCCGTATCAAGCAGGCCGATGCCGGCGGTGAGCGTAACACCGTCGGTAACATTCCAGTCTGCCTCCAGTTCAAGCCCCCGGTTGGTGCCTTCAGCGGCATTACCGATGAAATCGATGAATTCCGTGGTCCCGTCGCCCCGCGGCCTCACCAGGGAGCTTTTGACCTGTTGATCACGGCGGACGTCGTAGAACAACGCTGTCCGGTAGGCAAGACGTCCGGACAGGAGAGTCCCCTTGATGCCGGCTTCGGCCTCCCACAGGAATTCCGAATCGAACTGTCTGAGGTCCGCATCGAGGGAACCGTCGGTATTGAATCCACCGGCCTTGTAGCCCCGCGCCAGGCTTACGTAGGCCAGGCTGCTGTCGCCCAGCAGCCATTTGAGGGCAATTCGTCCACCATGGAGATTTTCATCCGGGCTGAAGGTGACTCCTGCCGAATCGGCGTATTCCGTGCGGCGGTTTTCCAGTCGAAGTCCCACGGCAACGATGAAGTCGTCCGTCACATTGATGTCGAGCTGGGTGAAAGCCGCCAGAGTTTCGAAGCTGAACCCACTGTTGAAGGGGTCGGCCAGGTAAGTGTACTCGCGGCGCAGATCCTCGTCGGAGTCGAACGCATAGATGCCCACCACCCAGTCGGCCCGGTCAGTGAACAGTCGACTCGCTTCGTTGGACACCAGCCTGGCCTCGAAGCTGCCGGTCCGCCGTTGGCGACTGTAGTTATCCGTGGAGGTATAGCCGAACGGGTGAATCCCGGTAAAAGTCCAGTCCTCATCGTAACCGTACTCCAGGTCAGAGCTTGCCCCCGACGCCAGGATCTCCACGTTCATACGGTCCAGTTGCCACTGGCTGTCGATGCTCAGCGCGGTGGTCTGCTGCCTGTCGTGACCGGGTTCGTCGGAGAGCGTCGTGCGGGTGTTGTCCAGGGAAAAGGCGTCGTAGCCGTTGTCCACGTCCAGGTGGAATACGGTCAATCTCGTGGTGTTGTTGATGGCTGGTTCAAAGTCCAGTTTTCCCCGAACTGTGGTCTCATCCCGGGCATTGACGTCATCGCGATCCAGAAACGCGTTATAGGTATAGCCATCGGATCGATGCTTACGGGCAGCCAGGCGGAAGGCCAGGTTGTCCCCCAGCGGCCCGGACACCACACCTCCCAGGCTCGCGGTATCGTAGTCAGCCACGCTGGACTGGATGGCAGCGGTGAAGACTTCCGCGGGGTCCCGGGTCTTGATGTTGATCAGTCCGGCCAGGGCGTTAGCCCCGTAGCGGGTGCCCTGTGGTCCCCGCAGGACCTCCACCTGCTCGACATCGAACAGGGTGGCGGCGCTGCCGATGCCACTCATGTCGACGCCATCGACGAGGATACCCACCGAGGGATTGACGGGATCGACAAACTGGCTGCGTTCGCCGATGCCGCGGATCTGGAAAAATCGCGCGCGGCCGGTACCGCCGGCGAAATTGACGTTGGGAATGCTGGCGACAATGTCTTCAAGCTGCTCGGCATTGCGGGCACGAATGACCGCTTCCGGGACGACGCTGACGCTGGAGGGTATCTCCAGTTGACCGGCATCGCGAAAATCGGCCGTAACCAGGATCTCCTCGATTTCTTCGGCGCCGCGGATGGTCGGGGGCAGCAGGACAGCGGTGGTAAGAACTAACAGAGGTAAACGTTGCATGGCCTCTCCACAACAGGATGTTGGTAAAAGAGACCCGGCTTCAGACGCGGTAAAAGTACAAGGAGTGCGACCTTCCTTTCCCTACGCCGGTATTAACCGGATCAGGTTCCAGGGTTCGCTGCGACAGTAAACCGTCGGCAGGCATCTCAGGCGCAAGCGCCACCCCTAAGGACGGGCGCCATTATAACCCAACAGGCGCCCGGCGCCACGCTGACCTGAACGATTCTGTGGGCCTTGGTGGCACCGGTGTCGCCGATTCCGTGGTGCTGGCCCGGCGGAGTCGATGCACGAGTTGCCCCGCAATCCGGCGGCTGTTATCCTCACCTTAATGCAGTAAACTATTAAAAGTTTTCTCTATATCGCCGTGCATACGGCAGGTGAAAAAACAGGCAAACTATCCGACCAGTAAAAACGGGGAGTGAGTTCCATGTCAGAAGAAACAACAATGATGGACCGACGCACCTTGCTGAAGATGATGGGCGCCGCGGGCGCCTCCGCCACCGTGCTCTCGGCCTGCGGGTCACCTTCATCCGGAACGGGGCAGCAACTGTCCTCAACCACCGGCCTCACCGGCGCCGAATTCGGGCAGTCGGTTGACCTTGCAACCAGCGGACCTGGTGGCAATAAGAACTGGCAGCCCGGCGATGCGCTGAAGTTTCTGCCGGCTGAACGAATTCCCACCAGCGGTCCCGCAGCGGATCGCCTTGCCAGCCTCCCCGGGGAGAGGCTGCTGGGCTTCTATCGCACCATGCAGGCCAGCCGGGTGTGGGAATCCACCATGAAGGACCTCTTTCTTGCCGGCGATGACGGCCTGTACGGTGCTTTCCATGCCTACATCGGCGAAGAAGCCATTGCCGCAGGCGTTATGGGGGCACTCCGGGACGATGACTACATTGCCTCCACGCACCGTGGTCACGGCCACCTGATCGCCAAGGGTGGCGACCTCAACCGGATGTCGGCGGAGATATTCTTCAAGGCCAATGGCTACAACAAGGGCTACGGTGGCTCCATGCACATTACCGACATGTCCAAGGGCATCCTGGGCATGAACGGCATTGTCGGGGCCAGTTACTACATGGCGGCAGGAGCCGGACTGCGGGCGAAAGTCCGGGGTACCGACCAGGTGGCCGTGGCTTTCTTCGGTGATGGCGCCTCGGCATCACCCTATTACTTCAGCGCGGTGCGCAGTGCCGTCAATGAAAACATTCCGGTCATTTTCGTGCTGGAGAACAACCTGCAGTACATGGGTGTCCCGGTGGCGCGACATTCACCCACCAAGTTCGTCGCCGATTACACCAAGGGCCTGCAGATCCCCCATCACATCGTTGACGGCAATGACGTTACCGCTGTCTTTGATGCCGCCTCGGCGGCCGTGGACCGCGCCCGGGCAGGCCAGGGGCCGACCGTCATCGAGGGCATCACCTATCGCTGGTACGACCATGCCGGTTTCTCGGGTGCACGAATCGGTGAAGACGGTGCCATGAGGATTCCCTACCGCACCGACGAAGAAGTCCTTGGCTGGATTTCCCGGGACCCGATCACCCGCTACCGTACCTGGTTGCTGGACAAGGGCCTGGTGACCGAGGCGGACATCGACGCCGTCGTGGCCAGGGTGAGGGACGAGGTCGATGCCTCGGTGGAGTTTGCCCGCAATGGCAGTGAACCTGACGCGGAAGCCGGCGTCAGCCATACCTTCGCCGAGTCCGATGCAGTGCGGACCCAATTCTACAATCGCAAGGGAATCGCCACCTGATCGGTAGCCCACTCCGGAGGAGAATTCGTTATGGCAGAACAAGCACTTAGAATCAGAAAGTCTTACGGATATGCCCAACTGGAAGCCGTTGCCTGGGAGATGCGCAACGATCCGGACATGGTCTATTACTACGAGTACCAGGTACCCATTTCGGCGTTACCTACCGGCGAGATTCTCGATCTGGCCAATGAATTCGGGCCCGATCGCACTTCCGGGTCCGGCTGGCCCATCGACGAGCAGTGGATCGTCGGCGCCGCCATCGGGGCCGCTACCGCGGGTTCGAAAGCCATTGCCCGGCTGCCCAGCATGGCGCAGATTTACGCCGTCGAGTACGTCTTCAACCAGGCCGGCAAAATCAGGGCCATGACCGGGGGCCAGGCCAACATGCCCTTCGTACTGTGGATCGACGGGTCCAGTCGCGGTCGCGGCTCTGCCGGACAGCACACGGACGTCGGCGCCGAGGCGATCTATGCCAACCTGCCGGGCCTCAAGGTCGTCTGCCCGAGCAACTCTTATGATGCCAAGGGCCTGCTGCATACGGCCATTCGTGACCCGGACCCGGTGGTTTACATGGACTACCCGGAAGTGCGCAGCGGCCAGCAGCCTGACGTTCCCGATGACCCCTACGAGATTACCCTGGGTCAGGCGGCGATACGCCAGGAAGGTACTGACCTGACTATCGTGGCCTGGGCGCCGGCGACGGTGGACGTGCGCCGCGCCCTGCCGGAAATTGCCAATGCCGGCATCAGCGCCGAGTTTATCGATCCCAGGTCACTGAAGCCCCTGGATGTGGAGACCCTGGCCCGCTCGGTTGAAAAAACCGGACGCCTGCTGGTTGTCGATCACGGTCACTACACCAATGGTTTCGGCTCCCATGTGATTGCCGAGGTCGCCCAGGCGGTGCCCGGCGCGCGGTACGCCAAGATCGCGTTTCCCGATGTGCCGGGACCGGGTTCCGGTACCATGATGGAATGGTTGCGACCGGATGCGCCAAAAATCGTCGATGCGGCCAAGCAGCTGGTGAGAGCCCAGTCAGCGTAACAGAAGCGGTAAAAGCAATCGCCAGGGCCTGATCAGCTCTCCCGGGCATCACCTGTCTGCCCCGCTGCTACTGTCAACTCTGCTTGGTGTGCAGCGGGGGCGGATTTACGCCTGCAGTGCAGGTATACGCCTGTGCTGCGGTTATACGCCTTACACAACGTGCACGGTTGGCACGATAGCTATAGTAGGTGTGTTAGGTGCGTTAGTTGCGTTAGGAAAGACAGGTGTTTCAGGCAGGATAGGGACGACAGTCCAGCAAGGAAATGCGACCATGCAGGCGGCCGCAAGACTCGACGGACAGACGCCGGACTACGCGCCCTGAAGACACGAGCGGAACACGAGAATCAAACCCATGGAAGAACAAAACAAACCACCCGGGCTTTGCCCGGGATGCCACGAACCCCTGGTCACCGGCACGGTAAAAACTGCCATCTGGCGGGGCGACGATGTTGCCCTGGTGGAGGATATCCCGGCCCTGGTCTGCGGCAGCTGCCGGGAGCAGTTCTACGACGATGATGTCAGTGATGCCCTGCGCCAGCTCAGTGAAAACGGATTCCCCGCCGCGGAGGCCGCGAAGACCATCCCGGTTCCCGTGTTTTCCCTGGCGGGGCGGATCAGAAAGCGTAAGGAACTGTCGGAGGATACCTATGTCGATTAAGCGCGCTTCCATGGCGCTTCTTGCTGCCCTGCTCCTGGGCGGCTGTGGCGGCGAAACCAGCCAGGAGGGGGCCGCGACTATGCCGGACGCGTCCACGGCTGACCAGACCATTGCTGCCACCAGTCAGTCTGAGCCGGCTGCCCCTCAACCCGCAACTATCGCCGACCTCTTTCCCGAGGGCGACGGCAGAATCATGGTGCTCAACAACTGCTCTTCCTGCCACGCCGTGGCGTGTTCGGCTATCGGACAGCGCACCGAGGCACGCTGGGACGCCATCCAGTCGGCCCACGGGGATCGACTGCCGGGCTTGAGTGAATCACAGCTGGACACTCTGTTCGGCTACCTGGCCGCCAACTTCAACGACACCCTGCCGGAGCCCAATGTCCCGCGGGCGTTCCTGGCCACGGGCTGCACGCCACAATGACCGGAAAACTGATGCGCTTCGCCGGTATGGCGCTGCCCTGGAGCGATCGATCACGCCGTGCAGCCGCCCTGTTGCTGAGCGGCTGTGTCGCCATGCTTGTTGCCGGCTGCGGCGAAGGCACGTCCACCGGTCCCGTCCCGGCCTCCGGTGGTCAACAGTCCGCCGCTAACACCAGCGGTTCCGGCGGTGGCAACTATACCGTCGATATCGATGAAATCTTTCCGCAGGGTGCTGGCCGCAACCTGGTGCTGAACAACTGCCAGAACTGTCACACCTGGGTGCCCATCGTGATCCTGCAGATGAACGAGCAGGAATGGGATCGCTGGTCACGGGATCACCGGCAACGGGTCGAGGGTCTGGCCGACGATCAGTTCAGTACGCTGCTGGCCTACCTCAAGCAGAATTTCAATCCCGACACCCCGGTCCCGGAGTTGCCCCCGGCACTCCTGGAGGCCTGGACGACATACTAGGCAGGTGCTGTAATTTTCCAATAGCCGGCCAGCCGACGGGTCTGCATGTTGAGTTCCCCAGAATAGATGCTTCCCAACTCTTTTACTTTCCTGGCATTCTTCGCGGTTCTGGCCGTGGTCTATTACGGCATTCCACACCGCTTTCGCTGGCCGCTACTGCTTATTGCCAGCCTGTATTTCTACGCCACCTTCGATCCCCGCTACCTGTTCCTGCTCCTTGGCGTGACGGCGGTGGCCTACGTGGGCGGGCTTCTGCTGGCCCGTGAGTCCGGCGCCGGGAAACGCAGACTGCTGCTGGCAGGCTGCGTTGTCGCAGTGCTGGGCGCACTGTTGTTTTTCAAATACTGGAACTTCTTCGCCGACTCCGCCGCTTCGCTCCAGTCGATGACCGGCATCCCTCTCCTCCCCGCCTTTCCGCGCCTCGATCTGGTGCTGGCGGTCGGGCTGTCGTTCTATACCTTCTCCTGTATCAGCTACCTCGTGGATGTCTATCGGCAGCGGCTGGCGGCGGAGCGACACGTCGGCTATTTCGCTCTTTACGTGTCCTTCTTCCCCAAGCTGCTGGCCGGGCCCATCGAACGGGCCGAGCCGTTTCTACAGCAGCTGAAACAGCCGATACGCTTCAGCGCTGCCGGTGTCAGCCTTGGCCTGCAGCTGATGCTCTGGGGATTGTTCAAAAAGGTGGTCATTGCCGATCGGCTGGCACTGTTCGTTGACGGGGTATACGGGCAGCCGGCATTCGCCTCCCCGGCGGACCTGCTCATCGCCACTTACTTTTTCGCTTTTCAGCTGTACTGTGATTTTTCCGGGTATTCCGACATGGCCATCGGCGCCTCCCTGGTGCTGGGCATCAGACTCATGGAAAATTTCCGTCGCCCCTATCTGGCCACCAGCACCAGGGAATTCTGGGGCCGGCGCTGGCATCTATCCCTGGCAGGCTGGTTCCGGGACTATCTCTACATCCCCCTGGGCGGCAGCCGTGTTGCCCGGGTACGCAAGCATTGCAATATCATGGTGGTATTCCTGGTAAGCGGCCTCTGGCACGGGGCGGCCTGGACCTTCGTCATCTGGGGAGGAATCAACGGCCTCTACCACGTGGTCGCGGACCTGACCCGGGGGCTGCGGGAAAAGGTGCGGACGACCATTCCGTTGCCAGGCGGCTTGCGGACTGTTCTCGGTGTGCTGATCACGTTTCACCTGATCCTGCCCACCTGGGTTTTCTTTCGCGCCAATTCCTTTGCCGATGCCACCACGGTCTTTGCCCGGGTGGCGGGTTCGGCTGGCAGCCTGCCGGCCTTGCTCCCCACCCGGCTCCTTGCCGGGGAAATCCTGGTCTCCCTGGCTCTCATCGTGTTGCTGCTGGGAGTGGAAATCCTGGACGAACGCCGGCCGTTGCAGCAGCGGCTGGCCCGGCAGCCGACGCCGGTGCGCTGGGGGATTTACTACGGCGCCTGCCTGACACTGCTGGTCCTGGGCACCTGGCAGCTCCAGGATTTCGTCTACATGCAGTTCTGAGGATGACGAAGCCATGACCGACAACCATTCACCTTCCAATTCACCTTTCAATTCATCTTTCAATTCACCATCAGATCCAACTGTAAACAGACCGGCCACGTCGGACAACGACTTGCCGCCAACACCCACGGTGACGGACGAGGTCGACGAAATCCGCTCTTTCCTGGGCCGGGCAGGACGGTTTGTGCTGGTGGGCATCTGCCTCTACCTCGCCGTGTACCTGGGCGCGGAATGGCTGGTCTATCAGACCGCCGAACGCAATCGCTTCTTTACCGTGAAGACGGCTGCGATGAATGATTACGACCATGTCATTCTGGGGGCGTCTCACGCCGCGGTGTTCGACTACCGGGACCTGAACACCCGGCTTGAACAGATGACCGGCGCCGATATTCTGAACCTCGCCACCGAGGGCAGTGGCGTACTCCTGAACCGGGTCCTCCTGGAATACTTCTACGCGACGGGGCACACCTCCGATACCGTTGTTTACGTGGTGGATTCGTTTGCTTTTTATTCCCCGGAATGGAATGAAGTGCGCCTGCAGGATGCCGAGCTGTACGCCAGGGCTCCGTTCGATCCAGCACTGACCCGTATTCTCCTTGGGCACCCGGCAGGTCGCCCGGTCCTGCTGGACTACCTGACAGGATTTTCCAAGATCAACAACGCGGATCGCTTTGCGCCGGATCTGTTTGCCGCCGAAGGGCCGCGATTTGACAGGGTCTACCGTCCGCTTGCCCAGATCGATCGACAGCGTATGGCGTTCCTGTATCCCGCTGACATCGACGCCGACACCTTGCAGGCGAGCCCTTACCTGGCGGCGTTCACGGAGCTGATCGACTATGTCCAGGCCCGGGGTGATCGCTTCATCATTGTCCGGCCGCCGGTGCCCTCGCGCATATACCAGATGATTCCCTTCGAACCGGAATTCGACCGGACGCTGCGCCAGGTGGCCGAGCAGCATGACGTCGAATTGCATGATTTCACCGCGGTGAACAACGACCCCGGGTATTTTTACGACAGCGACCACCTGAACCAGGCCGGCGCACTGCAATTCCTGCAGCGCTATTTAGGGCCTGTTCTCCAAGAGGAAGAAGATTGACCGGCAGGCCGGCTAATCTGCTTTGCCGGCAGCAGCCCGCTGCTCCTCGGCCCGCGCGCCACGGAGAATATTCATCAGTCCATAGTTGCCTTCGTGACAGGCATATTCGTAAAGGGGATCGGCGGTGCCGTCGAATATCAGCTCGCGGGTATACGGCGCGGCAAAAGCACCAGGATCGTTCACCGTGATCTGATAGCGCAGCTGGTCATCACCAATGCGCGTCAGGCGCTCCACGTAGGTCCTGGCCGAGGCGTCGGGTTCGTAGGCATTGTCGGCAAAATTGCCGGTTTCGATTACCAGGGTGTCACCGTCCCAGTAGCCACGGGAATCACCGTTCCACATCCTGATCCGGTCATCCAGCCTGGCTTCTTTGTCCAGCTTGACAATGCGTACGTCGTGAATCATCTCCTGGAGAATCAGCACATGATCCCTGGCCTGGACAATCTGCCAGTAGCTGTTGTAACCCGGCGACAGGTAAGGCACGCCATAGGAGATACAGCGCTCGGACAACAACCGGTCCGTATAGGAAGCCGGTGACCCGAACAGGCGCTCTTGTACTGCCTGTATGGCCGCCTCCCCTGCCGCGGTGCGCGGTGGATATTTGCCATCCGGTGGATCGATGATCTGTGACGTTCGGTTATGAATTTGCCGCTCCACCAGCCAGGACTGATCGTAGTTACCGGTGGAAGGCTCGAATGATTGCACGTCCCCGGAAAACGCCGCTTCGAATGCCCCGTCACCGAACAGGGCGTCGCCGTCCTGGGCGGTAATGTCAGCAATACGCTGGCGCAGAAAGGCGATGTCTTCCGCGGTGAGGAAGGCCTGGTCACCGAACACATCGGGCCGCTCGATGGGGGTAATGGTGTTATTGGCCCACACGCCCTGCAGGTCCGGGTGACCATCGGCGGTACGGGGCACCACATAGTCCTCCTGGGCGGAGGCGCACAGGGCGGTCAGCGTCAGCAGGCTGCCCAGGAAGCCTTGCAGCAAAGGATGCAGTGTTTTTACAGTGTTGATTGTTGCCATGGTTATTCAACTCCCGCTTTGTTCTCAGCGTTGTCTTGGTTCCAGTTAACGGACGAGGTTCCTTTACTCTTCAAGGCCAAGCGCCCAGCGGATTCCGCCAAGCAGGTGCTGCTGAAAGACCTGGTTGTAGTTCCAGGTATCCGGACTGTGGCCGAAGGAGGTATAGAATACCCGGCCCGACCCGTAGTCGCGCCACCATGACTGCGGATAGTCCCCGCCGGGTTGCAGTGGCAGGCCTTCAAGGTCTGTCAACGCCGTGTTTATACTCAGCAGTACATTGACCCGGTCCCTGGAGAAGGCTACCGGGATGGGCAGGCCAAACAGCTCATCGACATTTTCATCGGGCTGCCCGGGACTCCAGACTCCCGTTCCAAAACGATAGAACTCATCAACCACCGGCCAGGCTGGACCCAGCATGCGGGTCGCCGGATGGGTAGTGTCCTCCACGTCGAGGACGATGATGCGATCCTGGGCCACCGCGCCCTTGAAGTATGCGCCAAGCATCTCGCCGAATGGCGCAAAATCATAGAAAGTCAGCGTCGCTGCATGGGTACCGATCAGGCCACCGCCCTGCTCCACGAAATTCAACAGGCCCTGTTTCTGCTCAACGGTCATTGGCAGGTTTCCATTGGTAAACAGCATCAACGCGTCAAACTGACTGAGGTAGTCGGGAGTGAGGAACGAAAGATCCATTTCCTCCAGGTCCTGTTGATAGCCCTGCAGGGTGGTGACCTGAAAGCCACCCTGCCGGCCCAGTTCGGTGACCACCCTTTCGGCATCCGCCAGGCTTGGATGCGCATAGAGACCGGCGTAGGTTAGAAACAGCAGGCGCTGTTCCTGTTCTTGTCTCAGTTCCTGTTGAGCTGCCACCGGCACGGGCTTGCTGGTCATCGGTAACAACAACAGGACCATGATGAGATGACGTAGGCGTAGCATTCTGTTCATGGGTCTGCCTCCTGGCTCACAGTGTAGAATAAATCGATGCCATCGGACAATTCGTCGATGTTGCCGGAAGCCCTGGAGCAAACCCCACAGGGCTGTCAATGCTTCTGATTACGATGGCGGCTAATTGCCGATGTTAAGATCTATGGCTTCATCATTTTAGGTAAACACCCAGCTGTCAGTGTCCAGATCATCGGTGGTGTCGCCAAGAAGATCCGGGGACCCTCTGGCGCAGCCCGACTTCAGCTGCTTCCCAGATCCGCCAAGAAAGACGGTGCAGTGCAGCACTGGTCCGGTTACTGCCCCGCAAGTCACAGCTCTTCGGCGGCAACGGCAACCCGGCTGAGAACCGGGCGTCCGTCATCGATCCTGGGTCGGTACCGACTTTGCTCCAACAGCATGGCGATGGCACCAACGTTTTCTTTCAGCTGTACCCGCGCCTCTCCGCTCAAGCTGATATTGACGATAGCGCCATGCTCGGTAACGTCGAATGATACCGTTCCCGTCGGCCCGGATCGACGCAGTTCCGGAATCGTTGGCACAGCATCGAGTACTCCGTCGAACGCCCTGACGGCCTGGCCCATCAGCCTGTTGCGCAATGCGGTGGATTCGTCGCTGCCGTCACTGAGGAATTCCCAGGCCCTGGCATATTGCAAACGGGCCCGCTGGTAATCCTCGGCCAGCAGGCAGGCATCGGCCAGGTTGAGTATGGCCTTGACCCGGTCCTCCCGGGACGAGCGGGAGTCTGCCTCGACGAGCCGGCATCCACGAGCTGTCCGGCTTCGATCCGGGCTTCTGCCAGCGAGATCAGCAATTCGACACTGGAAACGTCGTAGTTGCCATCCACTTCAGCAAGGGCACTTTGATAGTTATCTATCCGCGTGAGCAGGTCTCCGGAAACATCCCCGGAAACACCGGACGAGTTTCCTGTTGGCTCAGCTGGCTGCCCGGGCCGCGCAAGTACCAGTGCGGCAGGCAGAAGAACCAGCAGGATTGTGTGACTGATCGAGAAGACTTTTCGGTGGCGCCATGGCATGGTCAGGCCTCCGACGTTTCAGAGTTTCGTGCTGACAGGATATTTTCATTCTGCCAGCCGGTCAAATAACCCTACTCAGCGGTTTCGATGTGGATGTTAAACACGCGTTTCGGCGCTGGGACCAATGTCTTAGCTAAAACTCTAACCCTCCTCAGCCCTTTTCCGGTAGCCCGATTCACAGCGGGTTACCGGATTCGCTTCGGCTGCTTTTTGGGTTGCTGGCAGAGGCGAGCTCCTTCCCGGGTGGGGGAGGTGAGACAATAATCGACCACATAGCCGATACTATTGTGATTAAAGCCAACCTGAGTCACATGAAGAGTATGCAATCGGCGGTTTCGTCAGTAGAGCTGGCTAAAATTACCAAGGGGTAGACGATCGCAATAGTCGCGCAGTCGACTAATCAGCTTAATTTTTGTTGGTTACTGTTCGGCGACTGCCTCATCCACTTCTTTCGAGGCCAGCGCCGCCTCCGCAGCTTTTCGGGCCTTGCGCAGGTAACGCCTGCTCAGCCGACCACGGCGGAACCTCGGCAGTATTATCAGCATCGGGATTGTAACCAGTCCGCTTATCAACATTCCGGTGTAACCCAGTTGCAGCGTCGACGCCAGCGCCTCGCCCAGTTCGTCTTCCAGACGGGGAAAAGATGGGCTGATGCTCCAGCAATAGATGCTCACCCATCCCAGCACCGCGCTTATCCGGGTGAGGGTCGGCCAGCGCAGATTTTTTCGAAATGGCCCGATGATCAAGTGAAACAGCAGGTAAAAAGGGAACAGGAGTATTGCGGCGATACCGACCATCCCCTTGTCCCAAAGCTTTTCCAGCGGTCCATCTTCAAGCGTTGGATCAACCTCGAACTTGAACTCGTCTTTATCCAGGCCGATATTTTTACGCCACTGTTGACCCAAACTGTCCCCGAGAGGGTCGTAGTTCGACGCCATCTTGCCAAGGATAAAGCTTTCCATAAAGGCGTTTGAATTGTTGTCAGTCATGTCAGCCACCCCTATTGTCCAGAAAGCCTGTCAAGCCAGGCTCCTCCCCTGGTACCCCAGAAGCCGTGTTCAAATGCAAAGCCGCCGCTCCAGCAAATGACTGCGCCCACCACCAGCCAGGTGTAAGTGGCAACTGCCGGGCGAAAATACCAGGATACAGTGACGACTACTGCAATCACTGCCAGATAATACCACGATGGTAGCTACCACCAGGTTTTCAAAGGGACAAGTTCAGTTCCTGTTGATTTATTTTCTGTAGCTTGATTTTCCGGTCGCCCGGACCGGGAAGAAACCTGCCTGTTATATTTAGATTCTTGTCATAAATGACAATAATCCTGACAAACCTGGCATGAAAGTGCCAACCTCCCGATGCTGAATTCAAACCGGCTTCATTGTTACTCAGCCTTGTTGTTGAAATTGCTGATTTTTCATTAAGTTTTCGAACTTTTGGTTTGAGCCGGTACAGGTTGGCACGGGTCTCGCAACGACTGATGACAACGACTGTTTCGAATAAGCATAGGAGCGCAACGATGTACGCGAGAACAACCACGGCCCTGCTGTTAATTACCGGCCTGTTGGGCCAGCTTTGGGTAATGCCTGCCCATGCACAAACTGTCCTGACCGGGACAGAACAAAGCAGCCTGCAATTCATGCGCGAGGAAGAGAAACTTGCCAGGGATGTCTATGACCACTTTTACGCCATCTGGGGCTCCCCTTTATTCGGCAGTATCGCCATTTCCGAGCAACGGCATATGGACACGGTGCTTAATCTGCTGACCAGATACGCGCTTCCCGATCCCGCAGCAACCAATGCAGCGGGTGTTTTCAACGATGGACAAATACAGCAATTGTATGACCAGCTTGTTGCACAGGGCGAAGCCAGCGAGATCGATGCGCTGCAAGTCGGTATTATCATTGAAGAGACAGATATCGCAGATCTGGAGGCAGCCATCGCCGCGACCAGCAAGTCTGATATCGTGCGCGTCTATTCGAATTTGTTGAAAGGGTCACGCAACCATCTTTCAGCTTTCACCAATAATCTGAAAGCGCTCGGTGGAGACAGCAATTCGGGGAATCAAAGCGGCAGTTCAGTTTCACCCGGAACGTCAATCTATGAACCAATCAGCGAGACGCTTTATATACCGGCGCTTGATCTCATCTCGGAATCGAGTGCAACCGTGGTATACGATGTGATGATGCACATTGTTGACGCGTTTCCCCAGGCGCTTGAAGTATTGAGTGTTACCGAAACCGACAGGTTACCCAACTCAACCCATGCCAGTTATGATACTGCGACTGAAACGCTTACTCTGCCTGATGTCAGTTTCGGCGCGCTGGTATTACCGGACGAAAGTGCACGATACAGCGCTACACTGCAACTTGTCGAAGACACGGGATCTGCGACTGTATTCGTCATCACCCGGCTGCAGCAGAAATAGGCTTGTTAACACCGGTCTATTCACATACAAATTCAGAAAGGTAGCGCACTCATGCACAAATTAAGGAACCATCGGATCGCGAAACTCGTGCCACTCGGCATGCTTGTTCTTGCCAGCTGCGATGCCCCCGAAACGGATCAGGCGTCGCTGGAGCAACAGGCCCGGGAAATCACGCAGCAGTTCACTTCAACGTTATTGCCGACCCTGCAGGCGGCACTGGCGGATGGTGGACCGGTAAACGCTATAGAAGTCTGCGCTATCCGGGCCCCGCAAATCGCAGACGATCTCAGTAGCTCTACCCCGTGGACAGTTAACAGGGTAAGTCTCAAGGCTCGCAATACGGATCGCGCCATACCCGATGCATGGGAGCGCGGTGTGCTCGAGCGTTTCGATGCCGATGCCCGGGCCGGGATGAGCGGTGCGGCACTGAGTGAAGCTGCCATGATCGATGGCGAATTCCGGTTCATGCAGGCCCAGGTTGCCATGCCCCTTTGCTTAACATGCCATGGAGAGAACATTTCTGAGGATGTCAGTGCGGCACTGCGCCAACATTATCCGAACGATCTGGCCACCGGATACAGCGCCGGTGAGGTGCGCGGAGCGATCAGCTTGCGTAAAAAATAGGACCGAAGCTATTCCCCCCACGCCTCGCTGATTTTCAATCAAGGGCTCATTGGTACGAGACCAACCCGACACCATTTACGTTTTCTGTTTTCCGGGGCGGTCCGCACAGGTGATTGCAGCGGCGCGACAACAGCGTTACCCGGCTGCTATAGACATTTGTAGGACATAGGCTTACGCTTACCCTGATCTTGGCGGAGTCAGGAGTACCTTGATCGATTCTATAATCACTAATAAAAAACCAAGGACCTCAACAATGAAAATAATCAAATCCGCGTGCAACATCGCGATTCTCTGCTTGTTCACCGTCTCCACCAGCGCCCTCGCCCAGGTGGCCTCGATAAACTTCTTCCAGCCCCTTGCCGGAAAAGCGCCGCTGACGCTGGAGTACATGCAAGAGGCCAGGGCGATTCACGAGGCGATGGGTGTCAGTGTCGGCATCACCAGCGATCTTCGGGGACAGTACGGTTATGCCATGTATTTTGAGAACTGGGCCCATATGGGCCGGGTCTTCCAAAGTCTCGGCAGCAATCCCAGCTGGCAGGCTTTCCAATCCAAGATCTCGATTTCGCCCTCCGCCAATCAGGTGGATAATCTGCAGCTGGCCCTGCGTGTCCCCGGCGCGGGAGTCCAGGCAGGCAATGTGTCCGAAATCACCGTGTGGGAAGTGACGACCGGAACCATGGGTGAACTGATGGAAGGCGGGATGGGCGCCAAGCCGATTCACGAACGTGCCGGCGCCAATGTCGCTATCTTTAGCATGCCCGGACGGATGTACTACGTGACGTCGTTCGACAGTTTCGAAGCCTGGGGCGCCTTCCGCGACACGCCCAACCCGGAATTTCAGCGGTACATGCAGGGCCTGCAGCGGGATGCGAATGGCCAGCTCGGAGCGGTGGTTGTGGAACGACACACGATTGTTCACCACTGAACAGGCGTATCACCCCGATGAGTGCCGGAACAGGGTTTACGCAAAGGCGTAACCCTGTTCCGCTTTTCTGCGCTCAACGGAGCAATCCGCGCGTACCGACCAGCAATTAATGGCGGTATATCGATAGTTATTGCTGGCTTGGCAAACCCATGCCCATGTAGGCAAATTTCTGTACCCGCTTGCCTTCCCAGGTCTCACTGATATAAAGATTGGATTGGGAGTCAATTCCAATGCTGTGAGCGGCATAAAACCCGCCCGCCCAGCGACCCTGGTGGCCGAATTCGCTGACCTGGGTCAGATCACTGCGACGCAGTATGCGAATACGATGATTGATGCCGTCAACCAGGAACACCCATTTCTGTTCAGGATCGTTGGAAAATTCAATATCCCAGACCGAGCCGGCGGACAGCGTGTTCCTGGCAATAAAACGCTCGAACACGAACTCGCCGTCCTTGCGGAATACCTGAATCCGGTTATTGCCGCGATCACAGATATAAACGAACTCATCGTTGGATATCAACACGCAGTGAACTGGCGGTCGGAACTGCGAAGACGGTGGCGAAGTTGGATCGTAACTGGTGGGTGCATCGTCGGGTTCGTTTCCGTAGGCGCCCCAGTGACGCTTGTAGTCGCCGGTCTCGTAATCCAGCACGACAACCCGTCGATTGCCATAACCATCGGCAACCCATATTTCCTCGTCTTCTTCCTCCACCCAGATATCAGCCGGTGCACCGAAGGTGTTGCGGGAATTGCTGTCATAGGGCAGGACGCCTTTACGCCCCAGTGTCTGTAGCAGTGTTCCGTCAATGGCGAATTTGAAAACCGCCGAATCAGCGTTGCTGGCGCCGGTGCCACCTCCGCCTATCCAGACATTATTCATATGATCGACGAATATCCCATGCTCCGCGTCGGGCCAGAAGTCGCCACCGGCCTCCAGTGGCCCAAAGGAATTTACCAGGTCGCCGGCCGCGTTGAACACCAGCACCGGCGGCGCTGGCAGGCAACAATCCACGCCGGTGGGCGGATTGTGATAGAGCGGAATTTCGTTATTGGTGAGCGCAGCGGGTCGGTGAATCATCCAGATATTGTCGTTTTCATCGACATCCACGCCAATCACGTTACCAATCACCCAATTGTTGGGCAGAGGGACTTTTGGCCAGCTGGGATCGACTTCGTAAATGGGAACCAGGGCTTCGGGGTTGCTCAACGATCTGACCTGGGATTGAGACTGCGCAGATTGTTCAACGGTGAGTATGCCTACGCCGAGCACTACAAACAGTGAAAACATGGCGCAGACAGTGAGAATTTTACGTCGCATGGTGAGAGGCCTCCGGGTTTATTGGTATTGTAGCCGGTCAAATCGCGGGTTCCCTGGTCCTGCCTGCAACCCGAGCTGGATCACTGCAGGCTGCCCACGATGTTATTGTCCCGACGGGTTCTAAGCCATGGTGACTGGCTGAAACCCGACCAGTTCCCTGGATTGTGCCAAAAATGTGGCACGACTACGAGTAAAACGTGCAAGGAATGGCTTTTATTGCTATCCCGGTTGTATTTGTTCTGGTAATGGCTGCCATACTGTTTGTACTTACGCCCGGAACCACAAGGACAACGTTCATCGCGTCCCGGCTTTGGCAGGGAGGGCCGACGGAGACTGAATTCCGGTAAGGGCAGGGCCACTCGAGCACATGGAATCCTGCCTTGTTTACAATTTACCCAAGATTACCTGGGCGCGGGACAGGAGTTGTTTTTTCCGAAGCGCCATGCCAGCAATCGCCATCACCAGCAAACCAAACATACCCGGTTCAGGAACAGAGGGCGGGGGCGGGGGCGGGGGCGGGGGCGGGGGCGGCACAACGCTACCGGTTAAAATTTCCTTGTCGCCGCTATCGTTCTGCACCAGAGCAACCCAGTTGCTGGCGGCAATTGTCGTGTGAAACTTGAATCCGCCTCGTGACTCAGTAGGTCCGATAAGACTGAATGTTCCACCAGTCGAGAAATCCAGATAGGAAGTTGGCCAGTATGCAAGGGCAAAGGTATTACTCCCAAACAGATCAACAAAGTTACCAAACCCCAGAGTAGAGATTATTGTTTCCACGCCACCTGGCGTATCAAACTCGAATGCGAAGTCACTCTGCCACTGGTTGGGTGCAAATCGCATTCCTGTCCACTGACCAATTCCGTTATCAACAAACGCGCCATCTCCCCCTGCGAGGACAGACTGATCGTTTTCTGCTGCAAACATCAACACATGCCAGGATTCGCCTACTGGCGACGTAATGTGGGCAGTAAATTCGCCAATTCCCCCACCCACTGATTCGGTCACATCAAATATCGGTAGTGCATTGGCAGCTGTGAATGGCAGAAGCGCAAAGACGATACTGACAGCGCAGCGCATTTTCAGGAATCCAGCGTTTTTCATTGTTCTAACTCCTGGGGATCGCTTGTTCTAATTGTTTGAGTTTTCAAGATTTCATTGCTTTGGTTTAGCCAGGCTTTCGTATTGAGGTGTTAACAAATCAGCATTCCACTTGTAGAAGCAGAAGCTTTTCTCGTAATAATTCCATGCCTTCATTTTTTATCACTCAACCAATAATCAAGCAAAAACCATTCCTTAAAAAATTCCCTGCATTAACATATCGTTATCAAACACCGGGCAGCCTAGTGTATATAAATTTGACAGTTTGGCCCTTTTCAATAAATTTTCTGTCAATTATTTTTACACTCAACTTGGTGTATTTCAGCTACTTTTTCTTCGGGCTGAATGATCTCCTGGAATGCCAGTAGATGTAAGTCTGTTTCCTAGGGAACCTCTGATTAATTATGGAAATACTCTGGTTTTCCGGGGAGTTTAAGTGAATTCTCTGATACTCTGCCGGTAACAGGTGAATTACATTTGTGTCGATGCTGATTTTAATCATGGAATTCACGGAAAAATATTTCCAGCCCTGTCGTCGCCAACGGCGTCACGCGGCAAGTCAGGTACCTGCAGGATCGCCGGAACTGTTCCCCACCTGCGCGCCATGCTTGACGGTCCGTACCACGAGTCGCTCACGACAGGAATGTCACAGCCGGCCCACGACATCAGTAGGATACTGCCCGCAAGTCCAGGTAAATATGTAGAATACCTGTCGTGAAACTTCGTCATCACTTTGTTCTGATTCTGGTTCTGCTGCCGTCCCTTGTCATCGGATCAGCCCTGCTGGCTCCGACCATGGTACTGGTGCCATTGGCCAACCTGTTGCTGGCCGACACGGGGATACACGTGGTGTCATTGCAATCAGTGCGGCCCGGATGGCGAAGGTCCAATGTGGCGGCGATGACACTCCACCTCCCGGGAATGCAGACCGATCTTGCCGGTGTCAGTATCACCTATCGGCCCGGCGAGCTCCTGCGCGGGCGAATTGCTTCGGTGAATATTGATCGAATCGAAATAATCTCGCAGGCAATGGAAACAGCCGATAATAATGCGGATCAGTCGCTTGAAGAGATGCTGTCCCCCCTGTCCAGCCTGCCTTTCACCCGTGCCGAAATCGATGAGCTGCGCTTCCACGGCACAACGGAAGTACTCGCCAACGTTTCCATGACCACCAGCCCCCTGCTGCTGGAGTCCCGACTGGCAACACCGGCCTTCGATACCTGGGGTCTGGCCCTCACCCTGCAAGCCTTCAGTGCCAACGAATTCACGGGCAGCGCCAGGCTTGTAGCGGATACCGGGGAAGTGCTCGGGTCTGACTTCGACCTGGCGGTCCTCGGCGATACCCTGGTCCTGGCAGTTGAATCGGAATTGCATCTTGCCCCTCTGCTATCCCTGCCGGCCATGGCCAGGCACCTGTCCGGCCTGGAGATCGATACGAAGACACTTTTTGTCAACAGCAGCCTGCGTTTCCAGCGTTTACCCACCGAGCCGTCACTGGCTGCCCTGACTGTATCCCTGGATTCACCGGAGCCATCCCTGCAGGCGCGCTGGCAGGCTCAGGAAACCAACGTGGAGGCCCAGATTTCTTTGCCACTGCAGGTTCAAGGTTCTGCCGGCTCATTATGGGGAGACTTGTCCGTCACGATGCAGGGCATTCAGGGCAATCTGAACGTCGATTCCGACGCGGCGTCGTTTCAGGGCAACATTCAGGCCCAGGAGCTACAGCTGCTCTGCCCGGACCCGATGACCTGCAATCTGGACATGAGCACCAACCTGGCGTTGCAGCACTGGGAAACGGGCTCGATCAACGGCCGGGATGCGAGGCTGAGCGGGCCCCTTGGCCTCGCTTTCGGCAGCGACACGGTGCAACTGCACTCTCCCCTGTTGACATTGAGCCTGCCTGAAATCCAGGCACCTGAATTACGCGGGGCCTCCACCTTGGAGTTCAGTGAGCTGAGCGCCGACCTCACACAAGGTCCTTCCCTGCAATTCAATGTTGCCAGTAGCCAACTCGATCCCGGTATTGCCAACCTGACACTGACCAATCCACAACTTGCCGGTCAGATCAGGCTGAACGCCGAGTCCCTGTCCGCCGAGCTTGAGCTGAGCCTGGACAATCGCCTGCAAGCAACCCTGCAGCTTGACCAGGTGTTGACCGACGGGGCGCCGGGAGCAGGACGCGCCGCTATGACCTTGCAGGAATACGTCTTTACTGACACGTTCAATCTCGCCAGCCTGGTCGCCTATGCAGATACGGACGCTGACCTGGTAGCAGGCAGCCTCGGCGGACAGGCAACCCTGCGATGGCAGCCGAGCGAGGACGGTTCATGGCAGCTGAACGGCCCTCTGACCTTGCGGCTGGACGCACTGTCCGGCACGCTTCTGGACAGCTTCTTTGTTGGTCTGGACACTGAACTGCACGCCCGGTTCGGCAGCGGTCCACGCCTGTACACCGACAACTTGCAGGAAGCAGGCCTGGTCACGCTGGACGTGGGTCTGCCACTTAACAATATCACCTGGCGCTATGGCTTTGATACCGCCACCGGTCTGATCACGGTGCAGGAGGCCCATACCGAATTGCTCGGTGGCAGTGTGGAAATAGCCGACTTCCGTTACGACAATAATGCCGAACAGAATCGCCTTGACGTCGCTCTGGTTGAGCTCGATCTGGCAACCATCGTGGCGCTTGCCAACTACCCGAATCTGCAGGTCAGCGGAACCATCAGCGGCTACATCCCATTACTGCTGGACCAGGATGGCGTAACCATAGAACAAGGCCTGGTGAGTGCGCTTAATCCTGGCGGCAGCATACGCTACACGCCGGCAAATTCAGCCAGCGCCAACGCGACCATGCAACTTGTCAACCGGGCTCTTGCCAACTACCAGTATGATCACTTTGATGCCGAGATCAGTTACAGCGAAGCCGGAGATATGGAAGCAGCCGTACGCTTGCGGGGAATGAATCCGGATTTGCAGGACGGCCGACGTATCAACGTCAACGTCAATATAAGCGATAACATCCCCGCCCTGCTACGATCCCTGCAGACCAGCCGGGTGATCACCGAAAGTCTGGAACAGCGGTTGAATAGGCAGTAGACTCAATCCGGTGTATAAGGTAGTCCGCGATTAAGCCGGGGTTAATGTACACCGGTTAGCATAGAGATCATGGATGATCATGGAGATAGGATGAAATGCCCATGACAGAGTTTATGGTTCGCCGCGCGCTGCTGCTCCTGTTGCCGACAACGCTGCTTGTAGCTGCCTGTACCCCTACCGTCAGGGTGGCACCTCCGGAAGAGCCAATCACTATCAATCTTAACGTGCGTATTCAGCACGACATTCGGGTTCGGGTGGAAGAAGACCTGGACGATATTTTTAACGAAGACAGCGACCTGTTTTAGGAGATTCTACATGATCCGGCATGTACGACACATTCTGGGATTACTGTTGATAATGCTGGTAACCCAAGTCGCTTTCGCCCAGACCTTGCAGGAAGCAAAACAACAGGGACTGGTCGGCGAACAGCGCGATGGTTATATCGGACTGGTGCAGAGCGACGTTTCCGCCGAGTTGCGCGAACTGGTGCAGCAGGTAAACGAAGAACGGCGCCGACGTTACCAGCAGATCGCGGAGGAAAACGGAATCACGTTGGCCCAGGTCACAGCCGTGGCTTATGAGCGGGCCGTGGAGGCCACGGAGCGTGGTCACTACATCCAGCTTCCCAACGGCGAGTGGGTGCGTAAATAGGGGCTGCAACCCGGGCCCGACGGGACCCGGCCCCATCTGGTACTGCCGAGTCTGCGAAGGCCCGAAACCCTGCATCACCAACCACGCCTTTTTTTACTGCCGAATTCCAGGGAACCTCTGCTCTGGCCGCCGCCGAATCAGCAATAGTGACCAGGGTAAATGCAGCGCTATTCATTAATAGCCTGTTTGGCTCCAGGCGCTGTCAGCGGCCCTGCATAACGACTGCGACTGATAAGAGAATTACCAGGGGCCAGGCCAGAACCACGATGGCGAATTCCAGCAATTCACCAGGCATTCCTCCACGACCGACAAGCCCCAGTCCACCGACCAGCAACCTGATCGCCAGGTAAATTGTCACACCAATCGCGAGATATACCAGGGCTGCGGTTCTTAGAGGTTTTTTCATGTCGGCTATCGGTTGGCACAGTTCTTCCGGTTGTCACTGACCCCTGGCCCGTGGTGGAAATTTAAACCAGGCGAAAACGACAAGCAGGGCAAAGGCTGTGTACGCCAGTGTGAATACCCAGAGCGGGAAGTCGTAGTAGAGAATGCGTTGAAACCAGTACTGAATAAAGGCTTGATCGTCAGGTTCGATTCCTGCCTGTTGACGCAACCAGTTTTCCAGAATCGTCAATGGGCAGAGCCGCCCAAGCCACGCCTGGGCAACAACAATGCCGATGGCTGCCAGGTGGCTGAATCGAAACCAGAAAGCCCTGATCCAGCGCCAGCGGCGCCACCCCCCTGCCAGAATCAGCAGCAGGCTGACAACGATGAATGCCACGACCAGCGTATGCAGAATCAGAACCGCATCAGCCATAGCACTAAAAGAATTACCCATAGTACACCGTTCACTGCCGGTACAAAGTTGCTCAGGGCAATGAGGCAACTTAGCACATCCAGAGTATTGTGCAGCATCATCAGCCCCGGGCAGCCTGCTGAACCCATCGACCTGACCTGGTCTGTCCCCGTCAAGGGTTTCTGTGGTATCGTTTTTTCCGAATGTTACCCTTTGTTTAAATGGGATTTATCCGGGCTGGTCCGATGTGTTTATAGCGACTACCTTTTCAGCAGACCGGGATTACCAATTCAATACAATATGAAAACCAGGCTACGCTGTCATTGATTCAGCCTATAACGACAGCAACATCCTGTATCGAAATAATTACGCATCAGCACCAGGGTTTAAAACAATATGGCTCACGTAGCACAAAACATTACGATGTTCCCGACGATAGTGTCCCTGTTTAATTATGTTGCTGACAATGAATTGATTGACGCGATAAAAAACGAAGCCCTGGTAGACGAGAAGTTTCCGCACCTGGCAAGACAGTCGATAAACATTAACCTGCATAAAGAAAAACACTACAAGCAACTGACAGACAAAATCCTTGAAACAACGAAAGAAGTGTGTGCCTTGTACTGCTATCAATACGATGCCATGGAGATTACCAACCTGTGGGTTAATTTTTCTGTCAAGGGTGCCATGCACAATCCCCACAGTCATTCCAACAACGTGTTCTCCGGCGTCTGGTATCCCTTTGCCGAAACCTCGAATACACCCATCATCTTTCACGATCCAAGACCATCGATTGGCGTGCTGGCCCCGAATGTCAGTGATTACAACCTGTATAACTCCTCGATAAACAAGGTCATACCCAAAAAAAATATGGGCTTGATATTTCCGTCCTGGCTGACCCACTTCGTGCCGCCATCCGCCGGCGATAGAACCAGTTTGTCCTGGAATATCATTCTCAGGGGAGAGTACGGCGTGCCGAACTCGTTACAGAATGCCCGGATTTGACGTAGTAAAAGGAGACAACATCAGCCTGGTTGCCAACGCCAATGTTGATGTGATTTACAGCATGGATGATGCAGACCGACCGCACGCGGATGCTTCGAGTCAGCGATTCTGAGCCCAGGGATCCCCTACTCCTGCCAGCTCACAAAAATCTCCGGTATCCAGGAAATGGGTATGCAGACATTCCAGCGTCGAGCCAAGCTCCTGCAACAGATCCACCGTTTCCGGATAGGCAACCCGGGTAAAGAAACCCGATCGACCTCCGCGTGCCATATCAGCCGTCGATTGACCTAAACGGGTAATCACTGCAACGTCGCCTCCCTGAGACACCAGATACCGGATCAATTCGTTGTCACCTCTTGCGGCGGCATAATGCATCGGTGTGAAACCCCATGAATCCAGCGTGTTCACATCGGCGCCGTGTTCCTCCACGAGATATTTCACGGCAGGAATAAAGTTATCGGGAACATTTCTGATACTGAAAGAACCCAGACCGGTAAATCCTCCGCCGGCAGCCACGTGAATCGGGTAAGCATTGAAAGCATCCGTTGGAATATAGGGCAGCCCCGAATCTTCCTGCTGCCTGCCGTCCTGCTGCCGACGCTCTCGCATTTCCGGAGTCGGCCACGAAGTCGGGATGTCGGGATCAGCCCCATAGCTGGCCAGTAACTTCATGGCCTCGATATCCTGAGCGTAGGCCGCCCGCCAGAAAGGCGTGGCCCCCTTCAAATCGGTGCCGATCTTGGTCAGCCCGTATTCGAAATACCACAGATGGGTGTTGAGACGCACGTTGGGATTTGCGCCAGCTTCCAACAGGGCGCTTACCACGTCGAGATATTCTGTCTGTTGTAAATCCTGCGCTCTGGGCTGAGGATAATTCGACCTGGGCGCCCACTGAGTTTGCAGGGTTGCAAACAGCGGACCCGCGCCATCGGTGCTCGCCACCAGGTTTGGATCGGCGCCGTGCTCGATAAGCACCATCGCCACATCGAACTGCCCGTTGAGGGTTGCGATAAGTAACGGACTGGTTTCATCGCCGCCACTCACCTGATTAACGTCCGCGCCCCCTTTCAACAAGGCGGCAACTGCTTCTGTATGACCTTCCCTGGCTGCATGCAGTAACGCCGTCATACCACCGGTAGCACCCACCAGTGTTTCGCGGTAGGGGGGCCTTGGCAGGTCCGGACCGCCTGGATAATCCGGACGATGATTGATCAAGGCTGCGGGGTCGTAGTTCAGATATGCATCCGCCGATTGCCTGAACTCCCGTTGCGCCCTGATAGCAGCCTGCACCGCGTCGACATCGCCTGCATCCATGGTTGTGTCTCTACCGATATAATCCGACAGCTGTTCCCGCAGGAAACCGCTGGCCTGGCGATCGGCAAAAACTTCCTGAAGGACATCCAGCACCGTCGTGGAAAGAGACGGGTCGGCACCGGCATCCAGAAGTAATTCCACAGATTCCACTCTGTTTTTTGACGCGGCGAACATCAAGGGGGTCTGTCCTGCCGATCCTTCCCGGGCATCGGGATCAGCACCGTATTCAAGCAGCGCCTTTACCGATTCAGCACCGCCCACCACCTGGGCGGCCAGGTGCAATGCAGTCACATCGCTGTTGGTAGTCCTTGCATTGACGTCCGCACCTGCTTCCAGCAGCGCCCGGACACTGGCGCTATTGGCCCTGCCGCTGGCTATATGCAGTGGTGTATAACTGCCGATCCTTGTAGTCGGATCGACGTCGGCACCGGATTCCAG
>Ga0070727_10001341_pt1 | contig 26339 bp, 23 predicted proteins | sample tdAd472_FD_66722 | JGI IMG/M metagenome (GOLD analysis project Ga0070727, IMG submission 66722) | Marine sediment microbial communities from the Atlantic coast under amendment with organic carbon and nitrate - tdAd47.2 | ecosystem: Environmental > Aquatic > Marine > Coastal > Sediment | place...
CGGTCAGCATCGCAATCTGTTTCGCTGCCGGACGCTTTGTGCCGAGCATCCAGGCGAAGAAGCAGAACATGACCAGCCAGCCTGCCACGCTGCCGAGGATGACCGGGTCTCCGAGGCTCACCCGGATGGCGCCTGTCTGAGCAGACAGCAGGACTCCCGCCGCCATGCCGAGTGTCAGCATTGGCACACAGAGAATCACAGCCCAGCGGTTCCAGCGCTCCAGGCGGGCAAGGTTCGGAAGCTGCACGCCCTCGTTCATCCGTTGTTTGTGCTTCAGTCGACGGTGTTGCAGCAGATACATCGCGGCGAGTACCAGGCTCGCAATCACACCGGCGATGCCCAGCATCAGAAACGACGTGTGCAGCATGACCCAGCCACGGGCCGACTCACGAGCCAGGTCGGACTTTGCGATGCCGGCAGCGCCATCCGGGCCGACCTCCAGAAACCGGGACGCGACGACGAGGATCAGTACGACCGGCAGGACGAACACGCCGAGCGGAAGATCCCGGTCGAGCAGCGACACAAACAGAAAGATCAGCACGGCGACCCACGCCAGGACCAGCAGCCAGTCATGCACGGAAACCAGCAGCGGTGGCAGGGCGGCGTCACGGGCTCGCACCCACAAATAGATTGTTTGTGCCACGAATCCCGCGCAGGCGGCGCCCAGTGTCAGCATTCGATTCAGCGCGCTTTGCCCGCGCAACCGCAGCAGCGCGAAGCCCACGGCAAGCAGGTAACTCGAGAGAAAGCAGACAACGCTGACCTTCTCCATGAGACGATTCTCCGGTGAGAGACAGAGCCGGAACGGTCATCAACACGGCTATCGTAGCTGGAGTCGGCGATCGTCCAATAGTCCGGCTTCTGGTCAGGCATCGTAAAACCGAACGTTGATGGATGCAGTCTGCGGAGGTTCGTGCTCGGTACACAATGAACGGGAACGACCGACAGGCGATTGAGGAGAACGACCGGTCCCCGGCGCTTCGTAACTGAAAGACGCCTCCTGTCCGCGCGCGAAAACGCGGCCCGAACACCTGATTCCGCAATACGGAGTTCAGTGTTCGAGCCGCGGCTTGAGCCGAGACATCTCTCAGAAGCCCAGTGTGGTCATCAGGTAAAACTGTTTGGCGTCGTCTCGTACGGCCGGGCCGTCGTTGACCGCGTCACCATACCAGAACCATTGATACCCGGCCTGAACCTGCAGCGTCTTGCTGACCTGGTAGGTGGCGATCAGGTCGAGTTCGGTTCCAATGTCGGCATCCGTTCCTGATTGCCCGACCGGGGCTCCCGCGACATTGAAAATCGGAGAGGTGGTTTCGTCCTGGAAAAACCAGTGGGCCGCCGTGACGAACGTCAGTTTGTCAGTCGGCTTGACGCTGGCCTGAACCGAGTAGTCAAACAGGTTGCTGCCGTTCAGGTTATCGATGATCCCCCAGTAGGCGTGCCCGAGCGGGTACAGCGTGCTGAAGTTATTGTTTTCACCGTCGCCGGGATTGCTGTCGCCAGAGGCCCAGTAAAAGAGTCCGGTGATCGTCGGCGTCCAGGGGGCCTGATTGGCGGTGTAGGCCAGCTTTGTATGGAACATCGCGGCCCAGATGCTCTCGTTGACGCCTGCCTGGAAGTCCTCGTGATGCCCAGCCTGGATGGCACCTTCGGCTTCGAACGCAATCGTGCCCAGAGTGTTTCCGCAACTGTCAGTCCGAATGATTGTGCGATCGAGTCGGCCACCGACCGTATGACGCTGGCCATCGAGTCTGGCGGGTTTGTCTTCGTTCTCGTCGAGGAACAGCCAGTAAATGTCGAACGTCGCGTTCTCAAACCCCTTGTAGGTCGAGTAGACGCCGCTGAAAGACTGGCTGGCATCCGGAGTGTCGAACGCCGTGGGACGGAAGATGTTTCCCGCAGCGCCGTTGACCGGTCGCGTCCAGAACCCATCGATATCCCAGGTGTCGCTGCTGTATGCCAGCTTGATGCCTTCGAAGTTGCGGAACGTGTTTCCCCAGGCCAGCGGCGAGACGAGGTGCTGCGAGCCGTACTTCAGAAACTGCCGTCCGACGCGAACGTTGAGGCTGCCGTCGCCAAGCTCGCCGAGTCTGGCGTCGATGTAGTACTGCAGAAGGTCCGAGCGGTTCTCGTCGATCGGTGTGATCGGCAGGTCGCGGTCGAAGATCGATGCGTCGATCGCCTGCACGTAGCCCGTGATGGAATCGTTGTAGTTGAGTTCCATCCACGGCGTGACGCGCCACAGATCGTAAGTGCTGTTGCCAGGACCGCCGGGACGCAGACGGTTGTCCTCATTCATGAACCGATAGCGGAGTTCGCCGCCGACGGATGCCGTCAGACAGTCTGCGATTTCCATATTCCGATAGTCACTCAGCAGCGGCTTATCGAGAACGTTCTGCAGCCAGCCGGTTCCGGCACCGCAGCCGTCGCTCAGGAAACTCATTTCACCGCAGCCTGTTCCTCCACAGGCACCGGTTTGACTGACCGGTTCGTCACCGGAGTTCGACTGTCGGAAGGCGTGCTCGACGGCATCTCGCGTTGCAGAATCCGTGACGTCCCTTCCGTCGCCTGGCTCCGCGGCCAGAGCGGAAGGTGCGAATCCGGTTGTTGCGCTCAGGACAGCACTGAGAAACATTCGCGTGGAGAAGCGTGGCATCAGAATCTGGCTCCAGAGTATCGAGTTGTGCCAATGCGCGAGCACAGTTGGCACTGCTGGGGCGATGCGCAGGCAACGCCTCCGACCGTCACTTCGGAGATTCCAGGAAGAATCCGCCAGATTCTTCCAGTTGTCGCGACCGGATTCAGCTGCAATGCCAGAAGTATCCGGACGGCATTGCCCAGACGGAACAACCGGCACCAGGGGATTCACCGCGTCCGGAAAGCGAGACGCAATCCTGCTTCAGAGACTGCCGCGAGACCGTTCAGAGCCGCAGGCAGAATTCAGAGCCGCAGGCAAAAGCTGTGCGGGCAACGAACTCCGGCCCGACGGAATCGCAGCCTGCGAATCCTCAGAGTCTGCCGTTCGAGCCGCACTGATCTGAACAGTGCACGAAACGGGGACCGAAGAGTGTCAGCCGTGCGCACGCGTCGCCGCGACCATCGATTCCGCAAACCTGCCGACCGTCGAGAGAGCACTGGCAAGGTCGTCGCTGCCGGTCACGTCGGCGAGATGTTTCACGATCGCTGACCCGACAATCACTCCGTCGGCGACGTCACGCAGCATGTCGACCTGGTCCGGGCGGCTGATCCCGAATCCGACCGCCAGTGGCAGTTCGGTCTGGCTCCTCAGCCAGCGCAGCTGTTCGGTCAGTTCCGGCGGCAACTCGTCACGGACGCCTGTCACGCCGGCAATCGAGATGCAGTAAACGAAGCCGCTGGCTGCAGCGAGGATCTTCTTCGCTCGATCGTTCGGAGTTGTGGGGGCGATAAGCTGAACGAGATCCGCGCCGTGAACGCGGACGATTTCGCCGACCTCGGCCGCTTCGTCCGCCGGCAGATCGGGGATGATGAAGCCTGCGAAGCCCGCGTCGACGGCCTGCTTCACAAACGCGTCAACGCCGCGTCGGAACAGCAAAGCGTAAGAGACCATCGCGACCAGCGGCGGCAGTTCATCCGTGGGCAGTTCGGAAACGCCCCGGAAGATCTCGTCGACGTGCAGCCCGGCATTGAGTGCCCGTGTGTACGACGCCTGAATGACCGGCCCGTCGGCAATCGGATCGCTGTAAGGGAACCCAACTTCAATCAGGTCAACGCCCTGCGAACCGAGTTCCCGAATCAGCGACTGCGTGGCATCCATGCCGGGATCGCCCGCCGTCACAAACGGCATGAACGCCAGATGGCCATCGGACTTCAGCGCGGAAAACGTTGCGGCGATACGGGTTGGTGATGGACTGGTCATGCTCTATTGCTGCAGATCGTTGGTGTCGTCGGGGTGAATGGGAAGCTGCCGTGCGCCGTGGATGACTGTCAGAATCTCGACTCGGTCCGACGGCAGGACTCGGTAAATCACCCGATAATTACCGGCCAGAACTTCGCGGATATGTCTCAGGTCAAATTCAGGGACGATGCCGCCGGACTCAGGCTGACGGGCGGCAGCCAGGCTGGCCTGCTCGATGCGGTCGACAATTCGGAGAGCATAGATCACTGAGTCCTGAGAAATGAATTCATAGATTGACGCCACATTCTGCCGGGCATTAATGGTCCAGATGGGCGTGGTCACCGGCCCGCTTCCTTGAATTCGGCAAAGACGTCCTCGTGGGAAACGACGCGACCGGCGTCGGCATCGGCGAGGCCCGTCTCAACCTGCTGCCGAACGTAAACCTGGTACATGACATCGTCCCAGGTACATTCGTCCGGAAGTTGGTCCGCGATCTCTTTCAGTGCTTCTTTAATCGTCGGCATGTTTCGGTCCTCGCCGTGCGGTATGCCGAACAGGCGTTCTGAGAAATATCTTGAGCTGTGTGGTCAGTCATTATCGTCAGCCAGTCAAGAGTCAGTTTGCGGCTCGACCGCTCAATCAATCTCCTGCCCGAGCAAGCGGGCGACTTCGTACACGTCTTTGTCGCCGCGACCGGAGAGGCAGACAACGATGACGTCGTCTGTGGATCGTTCGCTGGCCGTCTTCAGAACCTGTGCGATGGCGTGGGAGCTTTCGATCGCCGGGAGGATGCCTTCGAGGCGAGCCATTTTCTGGAATGCGTCGAGCGCCTCGTCATCGCGAATGGCGACGTAATTCACTCGACCAGAGTCCTTCCAGTAGCTGTGCTCGGGGCCGACGCCGGGATAGTCGAGGCCGGCTGAAATGGAATGAACGTCCTGCGTCTGCCCGTCCTCGTCCTGCAGCACATAACTGTAGCTGCCGTGCAGAACGCCTTTGTTGCCGTAGCTGAGCGTGCTGGCATGTTCGCCGGGTTCGGAACTGCGACCGCCGGCTTCGACGCCCGTCAGCGCGACGCCGTCGTCATCAACGAACGGATAAAACATGCCGGCCGAGTTCGAGCCGCCGCCGACACAGGCGATCACTTCATCCGGCAATCGGCCCGTGGTTTCGAGGCACTGCTGGCGGGCTTCGCGACCGATGATCGACTGAAAGTCACGGACCATCATTGGAAACGGGTGCGGCCCGACGACCGAGCCGATGATGTAGTGCGTCGAATCGACGGTCGACATCCAGTCGCGCATCGCCTCGTTGATCGCGTCCCGCAGCGTTCGCGAGCCACTGGTGACCGAACTGACCGTCGCTCCCATCGTCCGCATGTTGAAGACGTTCAGCTTCTGGCGACGTATGTCTTCCTCGCCCATGTAGACGACGCATTCGAGACCGAAGCGGGCACAGGCGACCGCGGTTGCGACGCCGTGCTGACCGGCACCGGTCTCCGCGATCACTCGCTGCTTGCCCATGCGGCGGGTCAGCAGCACCTGTCCCATCGTGTTGTTGATCTTGTGCGCCCCGGTGTGATTCAGGTCTTCGCGCTTGAGATAGATCTTTGCTCCGCCGCAGTGCTCGGTGAGACGTTCGGCGAAGTACAGCGGGTTGGGACGCCCGACAAAGTTCTTGAGGAGATCCTGAAGTTCGGCCTGAAACGCCGGATCCTGCTTCGCACGCTCGTATTCTTCCGTGAGCTGTTCCAGCGCGTGCATCAGGGTTTCCGGAACGAAGCGGCGTCCGAATTCACCGAAGCGGCCCGCGACGTCGGGGACCTGGCTGCTGGCTGTGGTTGCTGGAGAGGCGGTCATCAGAGTGGTTCTTCCTGCGAGCGATGCGCTGTTGAGAGCCCTGCGGACGGCGTCTCAAACCGTCGGCGGCTGAGGATTCTAGGCCTGTCCCTGCAGAGTCGCCAGTCGCCGATTTTCGGTCTCCCGACGTCGGTGGTTGATTTTCGACGGACCGCCTGTCCGCTCAGTTTGTTCGGACTTCTGCTTCTGCTAGAACGCTTTTCGCCGGAAGACTGCCGCTCTCCGGGCCGCGGCATCGACGAATGGATGGAGCTGATGATCGACGACAGGGATGCATCACGAGACGATGTTTTGAATGCCTCACCCGCGGGAGCGGAGGACGGCGTCGAGTCCGGGAAGTCTCCGGGTTCTGCGCGGCTGCCGGCGATTCTCCTGTTCGGGATGCCCGGATCCGGGAAGGGCACTCAGGGGCGGCTGCTGGGATCGATGGCTGGCCTGCTTCATGTTTCGACCGGCGAGATCTTTCGGAGTCTGGACCGGTCGACCGAAGACGGACGCACCGTTCGGGACCTGATTGACCACGGAAATCTTGTGCCCGATGAACTGGCGGTTCGCATCTGGCGAAACTGGCTGGACACGGCGATCAGTGATAAGCGGTTTTCGCCAGACTCTGAGGTTCTGGTGCTCGACGGAATTCCCCGCAGCGCCGCGCAGTGCAGAATGCTCGATCCGCAAATCGATGTGCTGGCCGTCGTGCATCTTTCAACGGATGACGAAGAGCCGCTTGTTCGAAGACTTCTGCAGCGGGCTGACACGGACGGCCGGGATGATGACCGCAGTGAGGAAATCATTCGGCATCGGTTTGAGATTTACGGACAGACGACAGCACCCGTACTCGACTTTTACCCGCCGGAAATGACGCACGAGATCAACCCGCTGGGCACCCCGATCGAAGTCAAGAAACGGATTCTCGAACGGATCATTCCGGTGATGCGCAGGCGAGGCGGCGTCCAGAGTTGACGTCTGGCTGGCATGAGTGGCGTCTGGCCCGATCGTTCCTGTGACCTTTCAACGGAAAACGCCCGCCTTGACGAATCAAAGCGGGCGGTGCGAATTCTCGAAATCCATCGACGCGATGGCTGGCGGCTATTGCGTCACGTTCGCTTCACGGAACGGGAAGTGATCGATGGGGAACAGTGGGACGGCAGGCGTTGGAGCCTGAGTGACCGTGTAGGGAATTGCGTAAGCGGCCACTCTTCCGGAATTCAATTCGGCAACGTACAGAGCAGACTGGCCCCATTGGCCGCCGCCTTGTGCCTGAATATCGGCAGTGCCGGCCGTCACCGCGTAGTAAGGCTCGCCGCCAGCGGTGACCTGAAAGTCTTCGGCCAGGTTTCGATAATAGAAGTTAATGAAGGCCGTTCCGCTGCGACGCGTTTTCCCCAGACGAGCTCCTGTCAGACGTCCGGTCAGGAAGTCAACGACGAACACCGCTTCTCCGTCGAACGCAACCGGCGTTGTAATGATCGCGAACTTTTCGTTGCGGTCAGACTGGGCAGCCTCCAGGGGTTCGTGCGGCCAGATGGACGCCAGTGCCAGTCCGGCGGCAAAGCCCAGAGTCAGCCAGACCAGCTTTCGGTCAGAACGGTGCACAGCCATGTTCGAGTCTCCTGAGTCGCAGTGAGTTCTGAATTGGTTAACCGCGGAACGCGGCGAATCTACCGACTGGCTCAGGGCAGAGCCAGCGAGAATCACAGACGGGACCCGCTTGCCGACGAAGGGGCCGAAACGTGCCGCTGCTCGCGTGATTCGCAGACTTTGACAAAAAACGCCCGCCTTGACGATTCAAAGCGGGCGAGATGAGCTTCCGGAACTGATCGACTGAAAAGTGCAGCAGCTACTGAGTCACGTTTGCTTCGCGGAACGGGAAGGCATCGATCGGGATCAGAGGTACGGGCGGACTTGGAGTCGGACTGTTTCTATAGGGGATCGCGTAACCAGCAACTTTTCCTGAATTCAGTTCGGCGATGTGTAAAGCTGAGATGCCCCATTGGGCACCACCTCGACTCGGAATCTCGGCAGCCCCGGCGGTGATAGCGTAGTGCGGCTCCCCGCCGGCAGTCACCTTAAAGTCTTCCGCCAGATTCCGATAATAGTGGTTGGTATATGCGGTGCCGGATCGGGTTCGGCTCATAGAAGCTCCTGTCAGACGTCCCGTCTGAAAGTCGACAACGAAAACCGCGTCGGAGCCAGACTCGACTGGTGCAGAAATCAGTGCAAACTTTTCGTTGCGGTCCGATGAGGCAGCGTGGAGAGGTTCGTGCGGCCAGATGGAAGACATGACAATTCCGACAGCAAAGCCGAGAGTCAGCCAGACCAGCTTTCGGTCAGATCGATGCACAGCCATGTTCGTGTCTCCTGAGTGAGAGTGAATTCTGGATTGGTTAACTGCATGAGATGCCGAATCTCCTGGCTGGTTCTGCGACAAAGTCAACCAGAAACACTCACGGAAGATGCTGTCTACTGAAGACGACTAAACGTGCCGCTGCTCGCCGTCTTCGAGCCAGCTGACGTTGTAGAGGTCGGTGCGGCGATCGTTCCAGTTCTGTACGTTCCCCCGCTCGCGGTGCCGGCGCAAAAGTTCGACATCGACGTCGTGAATGATCATCGTCTCGATGTTCGCGTTGCACTCGGCCGCGATCGCGTCGCGGGCGAACTCGGCATCAGCCGGCGTGAAGATCGCCGACTGGGCATAGTGAATGTCCGAGTTCTCGACGAACGGCAGATTGCCGGTGCAGCCGGCGACAGCGACGTACATGTGATTCTCGACGCTTCTCGCCAGCGAGCAGTGCCGAATTCTCAGATAGCCGTGCCGCGTGTCGGTGTTGAACGGCACGAACAGAATCTGCACGCCTTTCTGGGCGGCGATGCGGACCAGCTCGGGAAATTCAACGTCGTAGCAGATCAGGATGCCGATGCGTCCGCAGTCGGTCTCGAAAACTTCGACCTTGTCGCCGGGGCTGACGCCCCACCATTTCCGCTCGCTGGGTGTGATATGAATTTTGTACTGCTTACCGAGTGTTCCGTCGCGGCGGAACAGGTACGAGATGTTGTAGAGCACCTCGTCTTCAACGACGAAGTGTGACCCGCCGATGATGTTAATGTTGTACTTAACGGCCATCTCGGCGAAGAACTCAAGGTACTGCGGCGTGAACTCCGAGAGTTGCCGCGCCGCCTGGCCGGGGCGGGTCTTGGGCACGCAGCTCAACAGGGCGGTGGTGAAGAGTTCGGGGAACAGCACGAAGTCCGATTTGTAGTCTGATGCGCAGTCGATGAAGAATTCGCAACCCTGAGCGAACTCGTCGAAGCCTTTGACGGAGCGCATCTGAAACTGCACGACGGCGAGCCGGACGGGTTCCACCGGGTTGTGAAAGCGGCGTTTGGCGCCGCGCTCGTAGTCGAGATTCAGCCATTCGCAGAACGTTGCATAACCGCGCGAGGCTTCGTCGCTGGGAAAGTAATCGGGGATCAGTCCTCGCAAAGCAAAGCCGTTGGAAATCTGTGCTGTCAGAACGGGGTCGTGCAGCGACTTGTCCACGATCTTTTCGACGTACTCGCGGGCCGTCATGTCCTCTGCGTGCTTCCCGTAGCCGGGGATGCGACCGCCGATGATCATGCGGGCGAGGTTCTTCTCGCGGCAGAGTTCCTTGCGGGCGTCGTACAGGCGGCGCGCCAGTTTCATGCCGCGAAACTCGGGATCGACCATAATCTCGATCCCGTACAGCGTGTCGCCTTTGCGGTCGTGATTGCGGATGAACCCGTTGTCGGAAACGACCTTCCAGTCATGCCAGGCGAGGTCGGGATCGTAGTTCAGAATCACGCTGCTGGATGATGCGGCCAGCTTGCCGTCGATCTCGATGCAGAGCTGCCCTTCCGGGAAGATCTCCAGCTGACTCTCGATCTGACTATGAGTCCAGCCGTCCATGCCGGGAAAGCAACGCTTCTGCATTGCCACGAGTTCGTCAAAGTCGTCAAGAGTCAACGGTCGAAGCTCGACCTGCCACTCGAACTCATCCAGATTGATCGGTTTCATGATGGACCGCGATCGCTTTCAGGAAAGCTAAGGAACGTGTTCGAAACAACTTCCCGTTTATTGTGGCACGCCGCTCCGCGGCGTCAGTCTGGTCATTGGGCTGACCTTGCGGAGCGATGTGCCACTTTGGGGAAGTTGTTTCAAACACGAACCTAATTCGATTCAGCAGGCGCTGACGTTCCGTCGCTCACGCCCGCCGCCGGAGCTTGTGCTGCTTCGGAGTCTGCTTCTGTATCGAGCGACTGTGAAGTCTGGTCCGCTTCAGAATCTGTCGCGTCGCTCAGGACAGACGCACTCAGGATGTAGTCGAGGCCGGGGAAGTTCTTTTTCAGGTACGCGTTGCCTTCGTATTTCATCTGTCCCTGATCGGGCTGCTCCCGGTACTTGCTGTTGATCGACGTGGCGACATCCATGCCCTCGACGACTTTGCCAAACGGCGCGAAGGCCTGTGAGTCGAGGAACGAATTGTTGCCATAGTTGATAAAGATGTGCGTTGACCGCGAGTTCGGGGCTCCGGTGTTGCCGAACGTGACGTAGCCTGGCTCGTTCGATTTGATGACCGGGTCGTCGGGAATCGTGCGACTTGCCCACCGGGCGTTGACCTCGGGATCAGCGGCGACACCTGCCTGGCACATGAAGCCCGGCATGACTCGGAAGAACGCGCAGTTGGTGTAGAAGCCGGCTTCCACCAGGTCGCGGAAGTGTGCCGCGCCGATTGGAGCCCAGGCCGGATGAACCTCAATGACGATGTCGCCTTTCGTCGTTTCCAGCTTGACGAGGAACGTGTTGTCGTCGACCGGTGTGGCGGGGCTCTCGCCTTCGACGGTCGGGACTGGCGGGGTGCTCGGCGCCGGCGTTTTCACGCAGCTCATGCCCGTCAGCATGGCCGCGAGGGCGAGAAACAGGAGGGGCAACCGGTGCGGATTTCGATGCAGGCTCATCGTGGACTCTCTCAAGGCTCGTTCTTCTGTGTGGTTATTTCTTCTGAGCCGCAGCGGCTTTTTCTTCTCGATACGCGGCAAGAATGCCTTCTGGATCGTCATTGAAGGCGTCGCGGCAGCCGCTGCAGCAGACGTAGTACTTCTGGCCTTTATAGGTGACCGCGATCGTGCCGGCACCTCCAGTGACGACACATTCCGGGCCGGTCGAATCCGACGCGGCCAGCCGCGTGCCCTGTCGCGTGTAGCCGACCTCGCCGACGCGCAGGTACAGCTTCTGAGTCGCACGGCGTTTCTCGTACAGGACGGTCATGCGCTTGTCGTTGAGCTGCCGGAACGTGACCCGCCAGACCTCAGCACGCTCGCCGTCTGTGGTTGGAACATTTGAGGGCACGGACTCCAGGACGAGGCGGTCGTCCTCAAGTTTGCCGGCGAGTCGGTCTCTGGAACCGTCTGCGAACACAGCGTTGAGCGTGTACTGCTCGGCTGTGGGATCCCAGGACAGGGTGCCGGTCTTGAGGTGTTTCGACTTCTCGACGGTGTAGACGATGCCGGCTCGGCCAGCTTCAAAGTTCCAGACGAAACCGCCGGTCTCCTGCCAGCCGCCGCGCGTCGAACCGCGGCGCACCTGACCGGCGCCCCGCCACTCGCCGATCCAGTCATTGAAGCGCGCCAGCGATTCGCGAATCTCGATCTGCACCGCCGAGAGTTTTCTCTTCGTCGCCGGTTCGTCAGCGCCCACCAGGCAAACGCAGACTGTCATCACGGCGAGCGTTGTCAGCATGGAAGTTCGCATGGGAGACCTTCTGGTGTCTTGAAATGACTTCGAACCAGCGATTCGTTTAACGCCCAGCCGCAGGCGCCGGCCACCTCCGGTGTGTGCCGTTCTGGTGGCCGGCGCCTGCGGCTGGGCGTTAAACGAAAGTTGCTGTCGAGAGAGTCCTTAAACCCCTGTTGCGGCTTTTTGTTTCGTCAGCAGAGAAACAACCACCAGCGTCAGGAAGCCCAGCGGGATCGTCACGATGCCGGGCTGGCTGAACGGGACGAGAGCGTCTTCGGCCGGCAGGCCATAGACATCTTTGAAGGTGTCCGCGCTGAGCAGAATCCAGCCCAGCGAGCTGACCATGCCGACGATGATTGCCGCGATGATGCCTTCCTTGGTCGTACCTTTCCAGAAGAGCAGCATCACCAGGGCCGGCAGGTTTGCTGACGCCGCCACGCTGAACGCCCACCCGACCAGGTAACCAACATTCAGTCCTTTAAACAGAATGCCGAGAACGATCGCGATCGCACCGACGACGACCGACGCAATCTTTGCGACGCGGACCTGTTCGGCGCTCGTCAGTTCGACTTTCATCACATTCGACAGCAGGTCGTGCGTAACCGCGCCGGCCGAGGCGAGGATCAGGCCACTGACCGTTCCCAGCACCGTCGTAAAGGCGATGGCGGAAATCGCTGCGAAGAGAAACGGACTGATGCTGCGCGCGAGCAGCGGGGCGGCCATGTTCGAAGTCGTGACGTCCATCGCACCGCTCGTCATCGCCCCCAGGCCCATATACAGAGTCAGCACGTAGAAGAAGCCGATGCTGGCGATGCCGACGATTGTGCTCTTGCGCGCGGCGGCAGCGTCTTTCACCGTGTAGTAGCGGATGAGAATGTGAGGCAGCGATGCCGTGCCGCAAAACAGGGCGAGCATCAGCGAGAGGAAATTCAGCTTACCGAGCAGTTCAGGCTTCCGGATGCCCGCGAATTTCGGATGCTCGCCAGGACGCAGCACCTGGCTGCCGGGAGTCGGCGTCGGCACATAAATATCCACGCCGGGATGCTGAGAGCTGGACGTCTTTTTCCACAAAACGACTTCGCTGTCCTGCAGTGTTTTGAAGAAACCCAGCGGCCCCAGCGGACCAGTCTTTTCCTGACCGCCCGGCAGCCTGCTCACGTAACCGATCGGGTGCAGCTGCGCCGGATCGGCGTCCTCGCTGGCTTTGGAGCCAAGTTCCTGCCCGTTGACGAACGTCTTTCCGTCCCGCGTTTCTGCCGTCTGACACTCGCGCAGGTAGACCTCGTCGTCGGCCTGCACATCGAGAAACCAGAAGACATCGTTGCTGAGCAGAAACTTCGGCAGCTTCAGCTTTCCCGTCTCCTCCAGCTGCCACTCGCCGCCAGCCAGTGCGGGCTGCTGAACAATGGCGGGGCCGAGGCTGGTCGGGTTGTCCCAGTCGACGACCTGTTCGGCAGCGAAGGGACCGAACGTTCGGAACTGATAGCCGTCCTTGCCGCCCTCTTTCACCTCGAAGCCGCGGTTCAGAATCATCACCGTCAGGATTGCGCTGAAGAAGACCAGCAACGAGCCTTTCAGAAACTGCACCCAGGTCGTTGAGACCATGCCCGCGGTGACGACGATCAGAATCACGACCGCACCGACGATGACCACGCCAACCCAGTGATCGTATCCCAGCAGCGGCTGGACGAGCACGCCGGCGCCGACCATCTGCGGGATCAGGTAGAAGACGCTGACGGCCAGTGTGCTGATGCCGGCCGCGATCTTGATTCCCGGTGACTGGAACTTCGCGTTCAGCGCATCGGCGAACGTGAACTTGCCGAGCCGTTTCATGGGTTCGGCGACAACGAACAGGGCGACGATCCAGCCGGCGAGGAAGCCGATCGAGTACAGGAACCCGTCGTACCCGTAAAAGGCGATCATGCCGCAGATGCCGAGGAACGACGCGGCCGACAGGTAATCTCCAGCGAACGCGACGCCGTTGACGAACCACGGAATCTGGCCGTGAGCCGCGAAGTAGCCTTCCGACGACTGAGCCTTCCGGCCCATGTAAAAGCTGATGCCGAGCGTGATGCCGACAAAGACAAAGAAGATGACGACCGCAACGAGAGACGCTTCGTAAATCACTGGTCGCCCTCCTGGCTGGAGCCTTCTGAACCGGTTTCGCGGCACAGCCATCCATAGACCAGGGCGAGCACCAGGGCGGCGATGATCAATCCGAAGCCGTACAGCACGGCGAGGTTCAGACCGGCGAGCGGCGTCGACTCCATCGCCTCCGCCTGAAACGCGCTGAGGTAGACGAACCCGCCATACAGCGCGAGATAAACGGCGAAGAGAATCAGCCCGATGCGGGCGTTGCGGCTTTCCATGAAGTGCTTTCAGGTTCAGGTCAATTGTTGCTTGTTTAACGCCCAGCCGCAGGCGCCGGCCACCAGAACAGTTTCAACCGCTATGGTTTCCGGCGCCTGCGGCTGGGCGTTCAACGACTGGCGCAGACCGCGACTTCTGAAAGAGAGAGAGCCGCGCGAAGCGAACGCTCAGAATACCGGTCGTCATCCCGTCAAAAAAGGAAAGGCCGATGCGTGTGCATCGGCCTTTCTGAAATGGCGTTCGCAATGGGGACTTCAGGCGGCGGCAACAATGATCGCCGCAGCCTGGCCCTGATCGGTCACGTTCAGATTGAGAATCACCTTTGCCGTGCTGGCAAGATGCTCGCCATGCACAACGTTCAACGGACATTTCTCGTCCGGCTGCGAGTAGTTCAGCACTGCCGGGATCACCCCGTTTTTCGCCCCCAGCAGTGACGCGGCGAGTTCGAGCGTTCCGCAGGCGGCTCCGGAATTTCCGATGTAGCTCTTGAGGGCCGTCACCGGGATGTTTGGCAGAGCGTCGCCGAACACGGTCGCGAGCGCTTCGGCTTCTTCGACATCGGCCAGCGTTTCTCCGAGTCCGTGAGCGTGAATGTGCTGCACTTCGGACGGGCTCAGACCGGCATCCCGTAGGGCCGCGTTGACCGCGTTGACCATGGCCTGCCGGCGGTCGGCCTTGCCGTTGACGTCCATCACGCACGAGCCGCCGATGCCCAGAATCGTGCCGAGAATCTCAGCACCACGAGCCTTCGCGTGCTCTTCTTCTTCGACGATAAATGTGCATGCGCCCTCGCCGACAACCTGGCCGCGCCGCGTGGCATCGAAGGGCCGGCACCAGGTGCTCGGGTCAGCTTCGTCGCCGTAGTCCGCGAGTTCGTCCCACAGTCTGGCGTGAATCGTTTTGACGGATTCGACGCGCGTGCCGGTCGAGCCGCCGAGCATGATGTCAGCCCGGTTGTTGCTGATGATCCGGTAAGCCTCGGCGAGCGCGTTGATGCCCGACGCTTCGGCCATCGTCAGCGAGTTGTTCGGACCGCGCGCGTCCGCTCGGATCCCGATATGGCACGCCGGCATGTTCGGCAGGTACTTCAGCAGCCAGAGTGGTTCCATCTGAGCGAGACCTTCGTCGCCCCAGCGGTCGAACTCGAAGTTCTGGCCGTCCGAACACGCAAAGGCTCCGGGCGCGAGAACTTCCGGCGGCGAGAACATCTGGTTGGCACCGAATTCAACACCCAGACGGGTATGGTCGATCGCGTCGAGATCAAGCTGGCCGTCAGCGATCGCCAGATTCGCCGACGCGACGCCGAGCTGAATCTCGCGGCACATGATCTTGATGCTTTTCTTCTGGTCCTTACTGTCGAAGTACTCCTTGCGAGCGGACTTCTCGTCGAACTCCTTGACCTCGCCCGCGATGTTGTGCGGCAGCGCGGTGCCGGCGAGCCGTTCGACTCGGGCGAGTCCGCTTTTCTTCGCAGCGATTCCGTTCCAGAAGGCGTCCCGACCGATTCCGATCGGGCTGATGATCCCGGCGCCAGTGATGACGACGCGTCGCAGTTCAGTGCTCATAATTGTTCGGCAGACCCAGACTTCAGACAAAAACCGGCATCATTCGTCCCGCGACGACTGCCCCGGAAACGGAGCCGAATCGTGGAGAGCCAGTGACGCGCATTTTCGACCGTCCGTCATGGACGGAGAGACCCAGTGTCTCAGAAAAACCAGTGTCTCAGAAAACAGAGGGGGGCCAACGGTTCTGATGACCGGACCAGCGACCCAGCGGTCCGGGTGACCCAGCAGAATTCGGTGGCTTGAGTGTGCAGGCGGGAAATCATTGGTGGAGCCGCACAGCAGACCCGAAGCCTCATGAAAAATCAAGCGCCCGCAATGCAAAGACGCATCAGGTCAGCTGTGACTGATGCGTCTTTCGAAGGAATCGGATCTTCAACCGACAGCTGCTGTTCCGCAGAGTTTGCGATGGTGGCGGTTGTGACCGGGTCCCTCAGAACGACTTCGACCAGCTGGTCACGAGCGACCAGTCAGTCTCCAGCTGAATGCCGTTCAGATCCTGGTACAGCGTCGGGACGAATTCCGCACTGAAGAGGTGTCCGCCGAGCAGTGCGGTGACGCCCAGGCCCAGGTTCAGCGAGTAGCCGCCGCGGAATGCTTCGACGTTTGTGCTGATTAGCAGGTCGGGTGTGGCCGGGTCAGCTCCGTCGTAGTTCGTCTTCCACAGGTTTTCGAGCCGCACGCTGAGGGCAATGTTTTCCGTCACCAGATGGCTGTACCAGAAGTTGAGCTGGAACGTGTCGCTGACCGAGTAGCCGCGATAGTTGCGTCCGATGGGAATGTCGGTCTGAAACTGAGCACCGAACGAACCGGTCTCAGCATAGTGCCGCCAGGTCACTCCGGGTCTGGCGTTGAACGTGCCGCTGCCCCTCCGCATCGGATACGGAAGCGGCAGGGCGGCGCCGCCTGCTGTCGGTGCCGTCGATGTTCGATAGATATCTCCGGTCGGGACCGAGAATCCCAGGTTCAGGAGCAGATCGTCGTCTTCATCCTGGAAGAGCTTGACGAGTGCTCCGAAGCTCGTGTCGCCGAAGCCGCTGTTGTGGGTGGTGAATGACGATCCGGGGCCGCCGCCGGCCATGTTGCCAAAGCCGCGGATATGGTCCATCGTCAGCGACGGAAACATCAGCATGGTGTAGATCGAGACGTCATCGTTCAGGCCATACATCAGGTGGACCATGTGCATTTCCATAGTCATGTCGGTGGGAGTCGCGCCGGCGTTGGTGCGGACGCCGTCGACCGTCAGGCCCGGCGGCGGAGGCGGAGCGGGCATCCCCATGCTGGCTGCGTCACTGATGCTGTGCGACCCGATTTTATTGTCTTCCATGTACATGTTCATGTACTTGTACTCGACCATCCACTCGCCCTGTTTGTGGAGATGCCCGCCCATCAGTCCGGCTGGCAGGTGCTTGTCGGCGAGACCTCGCCTGGAGCTGTGATGGCCGTCGTGACTGTGATGCCCATCGTGGCTGTGTTCTGGCGGGCTGACCCAGTTGCTTGACCCGCTGAACACGGCATCTGCGTCGAGCGGTGAGGTCACAGAATCGAGCAGTTCGTCCGCGATCGTCTCAGGAAATGAAACGAGCTGAATGTCGGTGTCGTTTGCGCTGGCGGTCGCGGGCTGCAGCGTCGCTCCGAGCAGGGCGACGCCGAGCGTGCAGGCGCGGACGGCGAGTTTCGACGAGAGAAAGCGGACGGTGAGACGCATGATTCGGGTCCTTCGCATCAAAGCCAGCGGGTTAGCGGCAGGCCTGCGCAGTGGTGGCAGGGGAACCTGTGACGATGCGGAGGTGACCAGACTCCGCGAAGCGCTCGGACGCTGCATAATCCGCAGCATCCGCGCTCTGCTGACGTCTGTATCGGCCCAGAGAACCCGATTCCTGCCTGCATTGCGGCGAGCAGGTACAGCCCTGACGACGATCAACGATTCGCTGACCGGCAAACTCTGCCAGCAGCGAGTCCGTCGAGTGCAGAATGCGATCCCGAGACGAGGTCAGAGCGACAGTGAAATCGATGGGCAACCGGGCGGGGGAGCAGCTGCGGAATGAGAACGTGGTCAGCGCATAGCAAAGCAGCCTCGGGCGGAAACCCGAGGCTGCTGTGGCGTCACGTTTGAAAACACGGCTGCCTTGAATATCGGCGGGCCGGTGAGGGTCAGGCGATTTCCCAGCCTTTACGGTATTCCTTGCGGATGTACTGGTCGGCGAGTCCGCAGTTGGGAGCCCGCAGGTTCTCAGCATCCCATTCGAGCGCTTCGCCGGTGCGGTAGGCGACGTTGCCCAGCAGGACGGTTTCCGTCAGAGCGCCGGAGTAGTCGAAGTTGCAGGTCGTCGGCGAGCCGTCTTTGCAGGCCTTGATCCACTCGGCGTGATGCCCGATCGATCGCGGAATCGTCTGCTTGGGTGGTTCGAATTTCGCGAACTTGTCGCCGGGGTACAGCTTGTAGCGACCGTAGTCCGCGAACATGTGGCCTTCCGTTCCGACAAACATGACGCCGCTGCCGGGCACGCGTTCTCCCGCGACCGTCTTCGGAATCATGTTGCCGTCGTACCAGGTCAGTTTGCACGGGACCATGTCGCCGCGTTGGGGGAACTCGTATTCCACCTTCAGCCCCAGCGGGCAGGTCTCGGGATGAACTTCCGGCCCTTCAGCTCGCGCGCTGATTGGATGCCGCAGGTTGAGTGCCCAGAACGGCAGGTCCATGTAGTGGCAGGCCATGTCGCCGAGCGTGCCCTGGCCGAAGGCCCACCAGCGTCGCCACTGAGCCGGATGGTAACGGCCCTTGGCGAAGGGGCGTTCCGGTGCCGGGCCGAGCCACAGATCCCAGTGCAGCGTCTTCGGCGGTTCGTCAGCAGTCTCAGGCAGTTCGCCGCCGCCCCAGCCCTTACCAACCCAGACATGAACTTCGGTGACGTCGCCGATTGCTCCCGACTGGATGATCTCGACCACGCGACGGTAATTGTCGCCCGCGTGAATCTGCGTGCCGAGCTGTGTCGCGACGCCGTACTTTTTCGCTTCTTCCGCGACGAGCCGCGCTTCGTGAACCGTGTGTGTCAGCGGCTTTTCGCAGTAAACATGCAGCTTTTTGCGGATCGCCCGAATCGTTGCCGGAGCGTGGTTGTGGTCCGTCGTGGCGACGACGACAGCGTCAATCCGATCGGCTTCCGCTTCGATCAGTTCGCGATAATCGACATAGGTCTTCGCATCCTTGAATCGACCGGCAGCTCGTTCGAGATAGGTGTCGTCGATGTCGCACAGGGCGACAATGTCTTCGCCTTCGACTCCGCTGATGTCGGCCGCCGCTCGATTGGCCGTTCCGATGCAGGCGATTTTGAGTTTTTCATTGGCCGACGTGGATTGAGCCGCAGCAGCTCCGGTGAAGACTCCGGCGGACACGGCTGCGGCGCCGGCGCTGGTTGTTTGCAGAAATCCACGGCGAGTGATTGAGGATGGGCGAGCCATCGCGTTTCTCCTGGCGATCTGGTGGGAAAACGGCGGGATGAGGATGTCGGCAACGATCTCGGCCCGGCTGCGACCGGGGCTTCGTCCTGTGCGTGACGAGTCGGAAGTCGAAGCGGCCATCGGGTGTTGCTGATCAGTTCGACTATGACAACCGTCTTTCCCGTCGACAACTCAGCGGCGAGCAACTTGCTGACGCGCGAGGGATTCGCGGACCCCGCCGGAACGCCCCCCCGCCCGAACGCCCATTGCGTGGTGCTGGCGGCTGACTGTCAATTCGTGCCGCCCGGAATATACTCGGATCTGTGCTGATGTATCAGCGGGAGCGATTGCGTGGTCCAGTGGGCCGTGCGGGCTGCCGTGACGGTTGTTCCGGGCGTGCTTTTCGTCAGGGACTGCCCGGCGGTCCTCAGCAGCGCAGGCAGCCACCAGAGTCTTGAACCTCGGGAAGTGCAGCAGTGAGCGACGACAATCCTTTTGAAGTTTCTTCTGACGCCTACGGCGACCGCTCCGGTTACGACCGCGGGACAGTCACGGCGGAAGTCAGCACGCGAACGATCGAGTTGCTGAATCAGACGCGGCCCTGGGTGTCGCTGATCGGAGTGCTCGCCTGGATTGCGACTGCACTGCTGGTGCTGGGCGTTCTGGCCGGTGTTGGCATGGCTCTCGCGGCTGGTCAGCCGGGCATGATGCTGATTTCGGTGATGTATGTGATCATCGCTTTGATTTACGGTTACATCGCGAAGTCGTTGACGGGCTACGCAAAACGAATCAGCCAGCTGAATATTTCGGAGAGTGTCGAAGACCTGGAAGACGCTCTGGAAGCTCAGAAGAACTTCTGGAAGGTGGCGGGCATTATCACGCTCGTCGTCATCATCATTTACATCGGGGCGCTGCTGATGATGCTTGCCGGCGTCGCGTTCCTCGGAAATTTCGGTCGCTTTTAAGGGCTTCAGGTGACGGATTTCGACGCCGCACTCACGACCGTCGATACGCGGACGGAAATTGAGACTCCGGAGAACGTGACGCTCAGCTTCAACCTGGCGGGGCCGGGTTCGCGGATGAGCGCGTACCTGATCGATCTGCTGATTCGTGTGGCCGTCTTCTGGGGACTGTCGACCGCGCTGACGTCGCTGATTCCCGTGCTCGGCGGAGGGCTTCCGATTGGCGGGCTGCTGCTCGGGATGTTCGTTCTCGAATGGGGCTACTCGACGTTGTTTGAGGCTTTCTGGCGCGGGCAGACTCCCGGCAAGCGAGTCTACGGTTTGCGAGTGCTCAAGGACGCCGGCTATCCGATTGGGTTCTACGATTCCGTTCTGCGGAATCTGCTGCGTGCCGCCGACTTCCTGCCGTTCGGATATGGAGCCGCGCTGGTCTGCATGACGGCCACCGGTCGGCTGCAGCGGATCGGCGATCTGGCGGCCGGGACGATTGTTGTCCGCGATGTTCGGCACCGGTTTGAACGGCACACGGAGCTGTTCGAGAAGCTTGAGCCGATTCAGCCGACGGAGTGCTCGGGCACGTTTGCGGTTTCCGAACGAACGCTCGATACGATCGAGCAGTTGCTGGCGCGGCGCGAGCGATTGCCGAAACGCCGTGTCGAAGAGCTGGCCGAGATTCTCGCCCGACCGGTCGCGGCGAAGCTGGGTTTCGTGCTCGACGACGATCCTCAGATCGACCGCCACGAACATTTCCTGCGGCGGGTGCTGCGTACGTTTGCCATGACTCCGGGGAGAGACGCGGCATGACACGCGATCAGTTCATCACGCGCCGGCAGCAGCACTGGCGGCGGTTTGAGAATCTCGTTGCCGAGGCCGAAGAACATCGGCGGGTGCGGCTCAGCGGCGATGAAATTGCCGAACTGTCGGCGCTCTATCGGGCGTTGTGTTTCGACCTGTCGCTGGTGCAGAGCCGCGACTGGGGCACCAGCCTGTCCCGCTATCTGAACGGACTGGTCGCGCGCGGGCACAACACGCTGTACCGCAGTCGGCCGGGATCACTGATGACCGTCGTCGATTTTCTGACGACCGGGTTTCCGAAACTCCTGCGCGCCAACGCCGCATATTTTCTGCTGGCACTTGCGCTGTTCGTCGTTCCGGGAGCCATCTCCGGAACTGCTGTCTGTTATGACCCCTCGCTGGCTGGCCGCATTCTCAGCGGCGGTCACCAGGCAATGATGGAGAGCATGTACGCGGACAGTGTTTCGGAGTCGTTGGGAAGTGACGACGAGATGGCCGAAGGCCGGTCGATCATGGCGGGTTTTTACGTCCGGAATAATGTTGGTATCTCGTTCCGCTGTTTCGCGCTCGGGGCTTTTGCCGGCATCGGGACGATGGTCATTCTCGTTTACAACAGCATTGCTCTGGGGACGATTACCGGTTTCCTGATCGGTCGAGGACACGGTGACAACTTTCTGGAATTTGTGATCGGGCACGGATCGTTCGAGCTGACCGCGATTGCTGTTTCCGGCGCGGCCGGCCTGGTGCTCGGCCACGCGATGGTGCATCCCGGCAGGCTGTCGAGACGCGAAGCGTTGATCGAACGCGGAATGGTCTCCGTGAAGCTGGCGATCGGTGCGGCGGCGATGCTGATGGTCGCGGCTTTGATTGAGGCCTACTGGTCGCCATCACCGCATGTTCCGCGCGAGGTCAAGCTGGTCGCTGGCGGGCTGCTGTGGCTGCTCGTCATCGGCTGGCTGAGTCTCGCCGGGTCGGAGCGGCTCGCCGGATTGACGGCTGCTGCCCGGCAGGCAGAGAGCGGCACAGGCACAGAGAGCGGCACAGGCACAGAGAGCGGCACAGGCACAGAGAGCGGCACCGCAGAATCGCCGACGTCGGGATCGCGCGCGGCTCACTCGGCGAGTGACGAGAGGGAGCCTGCGGAATGAGGCTTGACGGCGCCATCTTCTCCATTGAGCAGCGTCCGGTTGGAGGCTGCATTGATCTGGCGGTTGTGTTTCTGCGCGAGCATTTTCTGGCCGTGCTCCGGTTGCTGGCTTGCTTTGCCGTGCCGTCCGTGCTGCTGACCTGGTGGCTGATTTCCGAAGCGGAGTGGACGACGTCGGGCTGTCTGTTTCTATTCGCGCTGGTGTCGCCGTTCTGTGGGGCGGCGCTTGTGGGGGCGGCGGGCCGGCGGGTGTTCGGCGAACGATTCTCGACCCGCACCGGCCTGCGGCTTGTACTGAAGCGGCTGCCTGCACTGCTGCTGCTGCTGACGGCGGTCCGATTGCTGACAGTCGGTGGGTTGTTCCTGCTCCTGCTGCCGGGCTATCTCATCGCCACACGCTACGGGTTTCTGTCCGAGATTCTGATGCTCGAACTGTGTCCGCTGCGGAAATACGAAACGCGGCTCAACGACCTGCTGAACGGTACGTTCTGGAAACTGGTGGGTCGTCTGGTGATGATCCTCATCTTCTTCAGCACGGTGGTTGTGTCGCTGTTTCTGTTCGTCGACCTCGCGGCGAGCACGCTGTTTTCCTGGCCGATTCTTTCCGGACGCATCAGCAGCGTGGCCTACCTCGACCGGGAGCTGCAAACGCTGCTGACGGTGGACCCGCGCGTCGGGACGGTTCTGGTGGCCGTGCTCTGGCTGGTCTATCCCGTTGCCCGGCTGGCGTGGATGTTCTGCTATCTCGATGTCCGGATTCTGAAGGAAGGCTGGGACGTCGAACTCAACTTCCGGATCGAAGCCCGCCGTCTGCAGGAAAGTCTGGAGGCGGTTCCATGAGTCGTTTCCGGGAGGCAGAATTTCGGCGGAGAGCACTCCGGCTCGGGACTTTTCGACCGGGCAGATTCCGACGCAGTCATTCCGGGCGGGCACTGCTGCTGCTTTGCAGTGTGGTCCTGTCGGCAGTGTTGGATGCCCGAGCGGCGCGGGCCGAGCAGTCGGCGGTGGCAACGCGCGACTCGCAGGACGTTCGGCAGACGGTCAGTGACGTGCTGGCCGATCCCGAGTACCGGCATCTGCATGACAGAGAAAAGCCGGACCGCGACAACACCGACCTGCCTCAGTGGTTCAAGGATTTTCTGGAGTGGCTTTTCGGCGATGATTCGTCGTCGTCGACCGCGTCTGAGAAGTCGTTCAGTCTGGCGTCGGGACTGTACTACCTTGCCCTGGCAGCGCTGGCGGTTGCCTTGCTGTACCTGATCGTGGCCATTGTGCGATCGTCCGGGCAGTCGTCGCCGGTGGAACGGTCGGAGTTTTCAGCCGACGCGGAAGCAATCCTGCCGACGCAGCCGCCGGGCGACGTGCCGACGAACGAGTACGAGCGTCGCGCGCTGGCGGCGGCGCAGGCCGGCGACTTTCGAGGCGCCTTGCGGGAACTGGTACTGGGCTCGATGAGCTGGACGGAACGGGCCGGGCTGGTTCGCTATCGTCGCGGCCTGACGAATCGGGATTACGTTCGCGCGGTCTGGCGCATGGTCGAACGTCGCGAGTCTCTGCTGCAGATTGTCTTGGCGTTTGAGCGTGTGTTTTACGGTCGGCGACCGGCGGATGAGGCGACGTTTGACGCGTGCCTCGTCGAGTTTCGGCAGTCCTTTCTGACGGAGGCGAACGATGCGCAGCCGTCGCGTTGAACTGCTCTGGCTGGTCCTGACTGCGTTCCTGCTGCTCCTGAGTGCCTGGTGGCTGCCGGGCTCGGGGAGTCTGAACACGGATTCGTACAGCGTGTCGTTCGCTGGCCGCAAGGTGCTGTTTCAGACTGTCAGCCGGCTCGAGCAGAACGTCTTCCGCAGTCACGATCAGCTGGTGCCGCGAGAGGACGCGATTGACCGGCAGCTGATTCTGGGGCCGGCTCGCTACCCAACGACGGAAGAGTGGGACGAGCTTTATCTCGCGGTGCGGAATGGCTCGACGCTGGTCTTCGCCGCGTCGACCAGCGATCCGCACGTCGATGCCGGGCCGTTTCGCGCTCGAGTGACCTCGGACATGGGCATCGCGTCGCTGGGCGGTGACAGCCAGGAATCCGACGGGAAATCGACTGACAGGAAATCGACGGACGGTGAAGCATCGACAAAGCGCGACGCGACCGACGCCGACGAGTCTGAAAACGAGCCCGCCGCCGACTCAGGTGACGAGGCAACGAGTGACAACACCGCCGGTGACAACGCCGCTGATGATGAGACCTCATCTGACGAGGTCGCGGACGATGAGCCGCAACGCTTTGATCCGTTTTCTCTGCGCGGTGTGCCGGCGGAGACGGAACTCGTCGAGGAAACCGTCCACTGGAAATCGAATGCCGAAATTGAGACGGACACGAACGACTGGGAAGTCCTGCTGACGGTCGACGGGCAGCCTCAGGTTGTGCGGCGCGAATTTGGCCTCGGCACCTTTGTGCTCGTGGCGTCGGACGAAATCTTTTCCAACGGAGCGATGCTCGAAGCCGATCGCGCTCTCCTTGCTTACCGGATTCTCGAGTCCGGCGGGGATTTCTTCGAGGCGACCTGGTTTGACGAGACTCTGAACGACAGCGGTGCTCCGAAAGTGCTGGGGATCATTTTCGCGGCAGAGTTCCGACCGATCACGCTGCAGTTGCTCCTGATTCTGATTCTGTTCGGCTGGCTGGGCGCGCGGCGTTTCGGGCCGGCTGAGCAATCGCGACGTTCGCGACGCCGCAGCATTGTCGAACACGCCGAGGCGGTCGGCATTCTGTATTACCGAGCAGCGGCCGGAGGTCGCGCGGTCAAGGCACAGCGCGAGTTTCTCCGGCAGGAACTGCGGCGGCTGTGTGGACCGGGATTTCGTGTCGACGATCCGGCGGCTGTCGCCCGGCAGGCGCAAACGGTCGAAGCCGACGTGCGGGAACTCTTCGAGACCGTTGACGGTATCGAGGCCTTCGACGCAACGGTCACTCGGTCGAAGGCTTCAAAACTGTTGCGGCAGCTTTCCACATTGATTGCTCGCGTCCGGAAGGATTCGACAGCCGACAACATTGTTTAACCCGAAGCCGCAGGCAACAGCGTTTCTGGAGTCATCGCTCAAGACAGAACGCCATCGCCTGCGGCTTCGGGTTAAACGAAACGGTAGGAAACTCACAGAACGAGGACATCATGGAACTCGAGCGAATTGAAACGCTGTATCGCGAATGCGTTGATGAGATTGGCAAGGTTGTTGTTGGCCAGCTCGAGCTGGTCGAAGGCGTGCTGGTCGCTTTGTTTTCCGAAGGCAGCGTGCTGATTGAGGGCGTGCCGGGGCTCGGGAAAACGCTGCTGGTGAACACGCTCTCGAAGGTCGTTTCATGCGGCTTTGGACGCGTGCAGTTCACGCCGGACCTGATGCCGTCGGACCTGACTGGCCACAGTGTCTACAGCATGCAGGACCAGCAGTTTCATTTCACACCAGGCCCCGTCTTCACCAACCTGCTGCTGGCCGACGAGATCAATCGCTCGCCGCCGAAAACGCAATCGTCGCTCCTGGAAGTGATGGAGGAAAAGCAGGTCACCGTCGACGGCGTCAGTCGCAAGGTCGACCGTCCGTTTCTGGTCATCGCAACGCAGAACCCGCTGGAGCACGAAGGGACGTACCCGCTGCCGGAAGCTCAGGTGGACCGCTTCATGTTCAAGCTGCTGATCGACTACCCGCCGCCGGCCGACGAGCGAGAGATTCTCGGCCATTATGCCGCGGGTCGGAATCCGCATCGGCTGGGCGGCTTCGACCTGCGATCGGTGCTGACCGCCGCCGACGTACTGGAGATTCAGCAGGCGGCGGCTCAGGTTATCGTTGAGGAGAAAGTGGTCGGGTACATTGTCGAGATCATCGATCGGACGCGGAACTGGCATGCCGTGTCGGTCGGTGCGAGTCCGCGCGGCGGCGTCAACATGCTGGTCGCCGCTCGGACGCTGGCGGCCTGTCGGGGCCGGGATTTTGTCACGCCGGACGACATCAAGGAGATCGCTCCGTGGGTCCTGCGGCATCGCATCCTGCTGCGACCGGATGTCGAGATCGAAGGGACCGGCGTCGATGCCGTCATCGCCGAGATTCTGGACAGCGTTGAGGTGCCGCGCTCATGACGCCGCGACCGCGTCTGCTGCTGCTCGCCGCACTGGCTCTGCCGATCCTGATCGCTGGAGTCTGGGCGCCGCCGCTGCGCCAGGTGTCGATTCTGTTCAACGGGCTGCTGGTCATCGTGGCCGCCGCCGACCGGCTCGGCTCGCCGTCACTGAAGCGTTTGCAGACTGTCCGCGGTGTGTCGGAAGTGCTCAGTGTCGGCGCGCGGAATCCGGTCGAGCTGCATATCCGCAACACGGCTGCGGGACAGATCGAAGTCGAAGTGCTCGACGAACCGCCTCCGAACGGGACGACGACCGGACTGCCGCAGAGTCTGTCCCTCAAGCCTGGCCAGGAACGAACCGCCCGGTACCACTTCGAACCGTATCAGCGCGGGCGTGCCGAGTTTCCCGCCGTTTATCTGCGGTCGGTCAGTCGGCTGGGATTGTGGACGCTGATTGAACGCCGCGAAC
>Ga0070727_10001342_pt1 | contig 26307 bp, 26 predicted proteins | sample tdAd472_FD_66722 | JGI IMG/M metagenome (GOLD analysis project Ga0070727, IMG submission 66722) | Marine sediment microbial communities from the Atlantic coast under amendment with organic carbon and nitrate - tdAd47.2 | ecosystem: Environmental > Aquatic > Marine > Coastal > Sediment | place...
TAATCGATTGAGGCCGCACTTGAGCCTTGGCATGAAAACACCAGAAGAAGTGCATAAAAAAGCCGGTTGCGAATGGCAACCGGCTTAATCAAAACCGTCAACGTATTTTAGGACGGGACAAGGTAGTTGCTATTTACGACTCGAGAACGTATTCACCCGGAGCGTCTTTAGTTGCTTTATAACCCTTGGCCGCATTTCCGATTCGAGGCGGCTTACGCTGTTCAGACATTTGTTGGTTAAGCCATTGATTCCAAACTGGCCACCAGGAGCCTTGCTTAGGCTCCATACTATCCTGCCATGTCTCGGCACAGATGTACTTGTCGCGTGGTTTGCGAGTATGCACTTGATAGCTACGGCGTGGATGGCTTGGGCCGCTGATAATACCAGCGTTGTGGCCGCCAGAGGTCAATAAGAACGTTAATTCATCGTTAGTGAGTTGATGTAGTTTATAAACGGACTTCCATGGAGCGACATGGTCTGTTTGTGTGCCAACCACAAACATAGGCGCTTCTATGTCCGAGAGCGAAATCTTACGCTCATTGACTTCATAGTGTCCCAGGGCTAGTTCATTGTCTAGGTACATTTTTCGCAGATATTCATGATGCATCTGATAGGGCATACGTGTGCCATCGGCATTCCAGGCCATCAGATCGTTCATAAAACTCTCTTCACCATGAAAATAACGCTGAATCATAGGGCCCCAGATCAAATCTCCTGGTCGCAGCGCCTTAAACGCATCGCCCATGTTATCAGCATCCAGATAGCCTTGTTTCCACATAAGACTCTCTAGAAAGGCCAAATGACTGTCATTTAGAAAACGCTTGATTTCACCAGGTTCTGAGAAGTCGGCCTGCGCAGCGAGTAAGGTGATGGAGTTGATAGCGTCATTGTTTTGGCCAGCAAGCGCAGCTGCACCGATCAACAATAAGGTGCCGCCGATACAGTAGCCAACGGTGTTAATCTTAGTATCAGGCACAATCGCTTGGACAGCCTTTAAGGACTCCATTAAACCCATGTCGAGGTAAGCATTCATTCCTAAATCGCGTTCCTTTTCCGTGGGGTTCTTCCAGGAAATCATGAAGACAGTTTTACCTTGGTCAACGAGGTATTTCACCATGGAGTTTTTGGGTGAAAGATCCAAAATATAGTATTTCATTATCCAGGGCGGTACGAACAGTATGGGTTCTTTTCCTACCAATTCAGTAGAAGGGCTATATTGAATTAATTCAATGAGTTGGTTCTGGTAAACGACTTTACCTGGACTAATACCAATATTTTGCCCTACGACAAATTGGTCGGAGCCTGGCGCATCATTACTGCCGTTTTCCTGTTTTACATCCTGAATCAGGTTTTCAAGCCCGCGTTTTAGATTTGCACCTTGCTCTGATTTGGTTTTCTGAATTATCTCAGGGTTAGTAATGGGAAAATTAGCAGGTGATAGCAGCCCCAAAATTTGCTCATTAATGAAGTTAACCATTTCTTCATGATCTTTGGTGAGGCCATCGACATTACCGGTCGCCTCCTTAAACCACTGCTGTGCTAGCAAATAAGACTGCGAGAAAAAATTAAAGGGGAAGCTATTCCACCCCTCAGTACTGAAGGTTCTATCCTTGATGGATGATGGTGGGTCTAATTCCACACCATTACCCTTTATCGATTCTGCGGTATAGCTGCCGAGGTTATAGAGCTTGCCCCCTAAACTTTGTATCAGTTGCAACTGTTTTCCGGGTGAGAGAGATAGATGACCGAGCCAATCAATATAGGCATTTATCAAGCCAATGGGGGACATGCCCTTGGTGATTTTGGCGATGGCTGCACGAAACTCTTGATTCATACGCGCGGCAGACTCGTCATCCAGTATTTTAAAGTCACTGACCAAATTGTTCAGTTGGTCGACAAATTCAGTTGTTTTTGTTTGCGCCTGTTCGGGCATTGTTAACTCCATTATTGTGCAGTGCAAAATTTTTTTAATTCTATAGTTTTTTAGTAAAAGGTTAAAGTTTTATCGCTATTTTTACTGGCCAGAATTATAGAATAGAATACATTTTGATCTAATTGGGTTAAAGTCGCTCATCTCTGGGTTGGCAAACACCTCTTTAGCAGTTATAGTGCAGGCGAGAGTGTTTTTAATTTATTCGTTTACTATGACTTATTCAATCAAACATTACGCTATTTTCAGAGCCTGCGGTTGCACCGTGGCGGCATCAGCCTATTTGGCCGTTGCTCAATTGCTCCATCTTCTGCTGCCTTAGGGCAGATAATCTTCTATATCTCCTAGTTAGTTTCAATTAGTTAGTTCCCAATTTTATTTTATAACCTGCGACGTTTTGTAGTTTAGCGCGTCTGTCCGCATGGTTATAATAGCTGAGTTAAGATGGAGTTAAAAAATGACTAAAGAACGCTTGATCATATTTGATACTACTTTACGTGACGGTGAGCAGAGCCCCGGCGCTTCTATGACAAAAAACGAAAAAGTACGTATTGCCAAAGCGCTGGAAAAAATGCGCGTAGATGTCATCGAGGCTGGTTTTGCAATCGCCAGTATAGGCGATTTTGAAGCGGTAAGAGCGGTCGCTGAAGCCGTGAAAGAAAGTAGAGTTTGTAGCTTGGCAAGAGCCAATGTGGCAGATATAGAGCGTGCTGCTGAGGCGTTGAAGACAGCAAAAGCAGCAAGGATTCATACCTTTATTGCAACGTCGCCTATCCACATGAAGTACAAGCTGAAAATGACCCCCGAACAGGTGCATGCGCAGGCAGTCAGTGCCGTTAAGTTGGCGCGACAATTTACCGATGATGTTGAGTTTTCGCTGGAAGATGCCAGTCGCTCCGAGTTTGAGTTTATGTGCCGCGTGATTGAAGCGGTGATTGCTGCAGGGGCAAATACCATTAACATTCCTGACACTGTTGGTTATGGTGAGCCGCTCGAATATGGCCAGACCATTGGTCGACTGATTCAAAATGTGTCTAACGCTGACAAAGCGGTATTCTCAGTCCACTGTCATAATGATTTGGGCTTAGCGGTAGCTAATTCATTGTCGGCAGTCGTAAATGGGGCGCGACAGGTCGAATGTACTATTAATGGTTTAGGAGAACGCGCAGGTAATGCAGCACTGGAAGAGGTTGTAATGGCGGTAAAAACCCGGCGTGATATATTTTCGGTAGAAACGGGCATCGACACCACCCAGATTGTACCAGCCTCCCGATTGGTCGCCAGCGTGACAGGGTTTCCGGTGCAACCGAATAAGGCCATTGTCGGTGCTAATGCCTTTGCACACGAGTCTGGTATTCACCAGGATGGCGTTTTGAAGTTCCGAGAAACTTACGAAATTATGTGCGCCGAAGATGTGGGTTGGAATACGAATAAGCTGGTGTTAGGAAAGCATTCGGGACGTGCCGCTGTGAAGGCGCGTTTTGAGGAGTTAGGCATCGAGTTTGCTAACCAGGAAGAACTCAATGAGGCCTTTGCTCGCTTCAAAGCACTTGCGGACAAGAAACATGAAATTTTCGATGAAGATTTACAAGCACTGGTGACTGATGTGCAGGAAGCACATATTGAAGACTTGTACCAATTGGATTTTTTGGAAGTTACCTCGAAAACGGATAGTACACCCAATGCCAAGCTAGCCTTAAATGTTGGTGGTGAAATTAAGCATGCCGAAGCGGAGGGTAGTGGGCCGGTGGATGCGACTTACCGAGCCATTGAGTCGATTGTTGATAGTGGCACCAACCTTCAGCTTTATTCTGTTAACGCGATTACTAGCGGCACTGACTCTCAGGGTGAGGTAACGGTGCGGTTAGAAAAAGGCGGCAGAATAGTGAATGGTATGGGTGCAGATACCGATATTGTTATCGCCTCGGCGAAGGCGTATCTGAATGCACTCAACATTATTCTTTCCAAAACAGCGCGCGCCCACCCGCAGGTGGAAGGTGTTTAATACCTAAGGAGATGGGTTTGAATCCAATTGTGCGACAGCAATATCTCGACGCCCTGGGTATCCAAACGTGGCTACCTAGGGTCGCTTTGCCTGGAGCTAAGTTGCCCCCAGCGTTAGATTTCATGTTGGATGAGAAAGCAACAACGATTGCGGTCGATAATGAGGTGGCGGAATTGGAGGTGACGGCAGTTGGGCGCATGGAGCATCCTTTAACGGATAACGGGTTAGCGGAACCAATAGTGGGCCAGGACAGTCCTCGGTTCCGCTTGGTCTCGATGCTCTATCCTGGCTATTGTATGGTCGTCAGTGATTTTTCCGTCGAGATGGATGCCCATATGAGCAGCACACAACACAGGCTTCTGTCGGATATGCTGTTAGTTCTGGGCGTGACGGATCCTGAGTCGGCAAAGCCAGTCTTTTTTGATTGGCCAATGCAAAATCAGCAGGTCGATCAAAGCAAGGCAGCGGCGTTGGAGGCCATGCAAACATTTTTAAGTACCCAGATTGATGGGCAGAGGTTAAGGTTTGTCCTGATCATGGGCGAGACAGCCAGTCGCTATATATTGCCGCATGAAGCGGAGTTAGCGAGTGCGCAGGGGAAACTCTGGTCGATTATGGATTATCCTGCGTTAATCACTGATAGTCTTGATCGCATACTAGCGCAGCCATTGCGCAAGCGAGATGTGTGGCGTGACATTCAACCCCTGTTCCGACTCGCTGCGAATGGCCGCTGATGGTAGCATTTGATTTTCCGAAGGAGTTTAATCTCAGGCCGATGGAAGAACAGGATTTGGCGAGTGTATTAGCAATTGAGCGGCGTGTTTATGACTTCCCCTGGACAACAGAAAATTTTGCCAGTTGTATAACGGCTAACTATGAGTGCTGGATGCTCATGTGTGATAATACACACGCTGGACATGCCGTTTTATCGGCGGCCGCTGGTGAGGCTCATTTGCTCAATATTAGCGTTGATAGCGCCTACCAGAGGCGTGGGTTGGGAAGAGCGCTGCTTCGATTTATGCTCGCTAAAGCCGAACAAAGGGGTGCAAAAGTGGTCTTTTTGGAGGTCAGGGTCTCTAATCGCGCTGCGTTTCAGTTGTATCAGTCGGAAGGATTTAATGAAATAGGGACTCGTAAAGGTTATTATCCAGCGCAGAAAGCTCGAGAGGATGCGATGGTTTTAGCCATTGAACTATAAAAAATTGAACTATAAAAATATGCGCGAATGCTGTGAAGCTTTCCTATAATTAAAAAATCGCCGTGGCCCGGCTAAGTGAATCAAAGATGCCTAGAAGAGATGAAGACGATATAGATGTGATGTCCGGTTTATCAGTAGACCGCGATGATGCACGTTATCGACAGCAGTCCAGACAAGGCCAACCAACAGCAGGTGCAACGTCAAATAGTACAAGGGCAACTCCGGCGGGTGTAGCGAAATCAAATGGTCGTCCGTGGATGTTCTCGCTTGTTACTATTACGCTGCTATTGGTTTGTGGGGTACTTGCGTTCCAGGTATGGCAGGTCAGCAGCCGGTTTGCGACAACGGAAAATGACTTGAGCTTAGCAATCAAACGAATTGACCAACTCAATCACGAAATTTTTGCAACTGGGACAAGTGTGACGCAGTCGGGTACTGTCGTGGAAGAAAAATTTAAGTTTTTTGATTCGGAAATCCGTAAGCTCTGGGATGTTTCCTATAAGCGTAATAGGTCTGCCATTGAACAAAATGCCGATAAGCTCAAAGCGATCGAAACCAGTCTTAAAAGCGCCACCGGGGAAGTGAAGACCAGCCAGACAAAACTAAGCGCTTTGGAAAAACAGCAGACAGAGTTCACGACTAAACTGAAACAGGTGAACAGCCAGTTGATGGCTGAAAATACAACTTTGAGGGCTACGGTAGAAGATCATTCCGAACAATTGCTGTTATTGAGAAGCGAGCTGGAGATCATCCAAAATCGCTTGAAAGACGCGCCCAAGGATCTGGCGAGGCGACTCCAGGCTAATGAAGAAGCCATCGAGGCGATCGATGCCGCCCGACGTCAAATAGTCAGCAGTATCACTCAGTTGCAAAACAGAGTGAATCAACTACAGAGTGGCGCTAAATAGTCCTAGAACCTGCTAGCAGCCCTCTTTGAGTTATTTTCAATGTTCTTCGAAGGTGATCTCGACTAACTCAAAGGCGGTCATCATAGGGATTTGCTTGTGCTAAACCTAGTGGTAAGATGCGCGTTAAACCGTATAAGGTGTAATCAAAATGGCTCTTGGTAAGCCTACAATAAGAGGAAATGGCCTGATGAAAAAAATATTGGTTCCTGTCACTTTTGCGCTAAGCGTGCTTAGCGCTGGATATGCTATCGCAGAATCTTGCTCAGAACCGAGTGACGTACAGCTGCCTGATGGCGCGAGCGCCTCGACGGATGAAATGGTGGCGGGGCAGCAGGCGGTAAAAAAATATATTGCTGACGGGGAAGCTTTTCTGAGTTGCATGGAAAAGGAGGAAAAGGCCAACGCTGAAAGCTTAACCGATGAGGCAAAAAAAGCGAATGTTGAACGTTACAATATAGTGGTCGATAAAATGCAAGTTTTGGCGCAAAGCTTTAATGAGCAGATTAAAGCTTACAAAGCGGCACAGGCAGAGCAATAGCAAAGCCATTACGGTGACCGTTAATGGCTGATGTTGACGGTCATCAGTACCTTCCGTACTTGCGCTCTCATAGTAATATTTAACTCGAATTGTCTGTATAACAATTAAAAAATTGCTTTGCTGTACGGCCGCTTCTGGCCCCTCGAGTCATGGCAAATAATTTAGCAGCCTCGTGTAGCTGCTGACGATCTCCGCAATACCCTTTGAAATGACTATCCACTATCGCCAAGTAGCCATCAATGCTAATGGCGTGAAAAGAAATCCAAAGTCCAAACCGATCCGATAGTGAAACTTTTTCCTCGACGGCGTCACTATAATGAATTTCACGTTCGCCGATCTGAGTATCAAGATTATCCTTGAGTTGCTCCGGTACTAGATGACGACGGTTGGAAGTGGCATAGAGCAATATATTCTTTGGTGGCTGTTCAATTGACCCGTCTAGAATGCTTTTCAGCGGCTTATAACTGTTTTCCCCAGCCTCGAAGGAAAGATCGTCACAGAAAACGATATAGTGGAACGGCTGCTCTCTAATCTCATCTACAATTTCGGGTAAATCGATCAGATCATCTTTATCGACCTGAATTAACCGCAGACCCTGGGCTTTGTATTGGTTTAGGAGAGCTTTAATCAAAGCCGATTTGCCGGTTCCCCTGGCACCCCAAAGTAATGCGTTATTGGCGGGCAGGCCAGCAAGAAAACGTTCTGTATTGCCGCTTATCTGTTCGATCTGTCGATCAATGCCCACCAACGATTGGCGGGTAATAGGATCGATATCCACTACTGCGCGCAGGCGACCTTTGCGTTTACGCCATATTGCTGCTGGAGTTTCATCCCAATTAATCATGCTGTCTAACCCTGTTAGTTAATCTGAGCTTCTCTTATTGTTTAACCCGGCGATGTGAGCACCGCAGGTGAAGTGTTGAAGATGTCTAAAATTTCATCGATGATAGCTTGCGCTTCCGGTTCTTGCGCAATGGCTTTTTGTTCCTGTAGCACCTGCTGAAGTATTTCCTTTGTGGTCAACGGGTTTGCCAGCACTACTCGGAATACGGCGATCGGTTGTTGGTCATAGGTTTCTGGTTTTAGCAGGGTTCGTGACACAAAAGTTTTACCCCGCTGACGCTGAGTCTTCTGAATCAATATCGTTAGCTGGTTCAGCAGACCATTCACGCGTAATGATTCGGTTGCGGTTAAGCCTGCTCGCTCAGCATTGATGGGGTGGGGTGTGAGTCGATAGGTTAGTATATTCAACTCTGGTTTTGAGATTAATTCAAACTCGGTATCCGCTGCGATCAAGCTCGCGAAATACCTAGCTTTATCAATGCCTTGGTCAATTAACAGTTGATAGCCCTGGCGCCCGATAATATGTAGTCCGGCATGAATCAATAGTGCGGCTCCAGAGCGTGAACCTTCCAGCGAAGTGGCGCCTAAATCTTTTGACCCCTTGCGCAATATATAGGCAGCGTGATGCTCAATCGCGGTTACCGATCGTGGATTTTTAAATAACAACATGCCGGCACTCATGGGTGTGTACATTTGTTTGTGTGCGTCGATAGTCACCGAGTCGGCATGTTCTATACCTTTTAAGAGGTGTGCATGGCGCTCTGAAAATAATGTCGGGCCGCCCCATGCGGCATCCACATGGAAATGACATTGTGCCTCCTGAGCGATCTCCGCTAAGCTTTCTAACGGATCTATGGTGCCGGTTTCGGTAGCGCCTGCGACACCGACAATGGCCATCACTTTTACCTTTTTTTGCTGTAGCGTCTTGCATTGTCGTTCGAGTAATTCGGCTTTGACACGAAAATTCCTATCCGTTTCAATTGGAATAATATTGTTGCGTCCGATACCTAAGATATCGGCGGATTTACTTAGCGAATAATGCCCGAGCGCAGAGACTAAAATAGCTGCGCCGCTATAACCATAGTGCTGGAGAGCGGCATAAAGCCCGTCTTTTTGGATTCCCGAAAAACCATCTGTGGACGGAAAAGCATTATTGCGTGCGGCCCATAATGCCGTGATATTCGCGATAGTCCCTCCGGAACAGACAGCCCCAAGCGCAACGTCGCTTTGATGCATCCACTTGTTATAGAAATCAACTTCCTCGCTATAAACCAAGCGGTGCATCATGCCGAGTAATTGACGTTCCAGCGGCGTAAAGGCTTTAGATGTTTCAATTTTTACTAAATTTTGATTCAGCGCCAGCATGATTTTGGATAGCGGCAGCATAAAGTAGGGCAGTGCCGAGGTCATGTGGCCAATAAATCCGGGGGCTGCGGTGTGTACGGAATGCGCAACTAGGCTATCGAGTAGAAATTCCGTGTGATCTGAGACGAACCGGGGCAGCTCAGGTATTGCGGATTCTGCGAAATCCTTTTCTATTTCATCAATGTCTTTTTCGATGGCGACAATTCGAGTGCGCAGAAAGCCCAGCAGGTTTTCAGAAATTTCGCGGTCGATTTTTGCGAGGCTCGAGCCAGGGGATTCCGGGACAGTAAAAATTTTATACAGACTGTCGAGAGAGGCTTCGGCGGTATTGTCGTTGCTCATTACACTCAAGGACTTTAATTCAAAGGAAAATGAAGCTTAGAGCTTCTCGCGAAAGGATACAATATTTGCGTTAGCGGTCGTAACGCAATAATCTTATCGTTGTCGAATTGAATAGAGTAATTCTATGCCCTTTAAGCCTTTTAAATCCTTGATTGGGTTAGCTGGTGTCGATCCACAGGAACGTACGAAAGCGATTTGGTGGGGGCATGTGTTTGAATGGCCCATGGTCTTTGTTTCCTTTTGGGTACTGTTGGAATGGTATCTTGACGTTACTGGCGAACTGACCCTGGAGTACTCTCAATATACCAGCCTCTCAGTGTGGTTGTTGTTTGTTCTGGAAACGGCTGTGCTGGCAAGTCTGGTCCAAAATCGAGTACATTATTTAAAAACCAACTGGATGAATTTGTTGATTATCCTGGTGGCGATACCGTTCCTGTTGCAGCAACAGCAAAGCTATCCGTTAGCCGCGTTTAGAGTATTCCGATTATTAGTTTTGCTAGGACTGCTGATTCACGTCTCCAGCGCATTGCGCCAATTGCTGAGTCGGCACCACCTTGGTATTACATTACTGGCAAGTTTTATTATTATCGTCTTTGCCGGTGTGATTATTGCCAGTCTTGATCCGGCCATCGAAACGCCCTGGGATGGCCTCTGGTGGGCCTGGGTCACCATTACCACTGTCGGTTATGGCGATATTGTTCCCGTCAGTAATATTGGCAAAGTATTTGCTGGCTTGTTGATTGCTATGGGGGTTGGCTTGTTTTCAATGTTGACAGCCAGCTTCTCGGCTTTTTTTATGACGCGGGAGGAAGAAAATGCTGCGCTGAAGGAGCAGCTAAGCATAGAAAAGCTGGAAAAAGTGGAGCAAAAGCTGAATGCGTTAGAGGAAAAAATTGACCGGTTAATTGAGCAACAATCTGATCAGGATAAACCTTAGACTCTGGACAATAGACCAAGTGATTATGTCTTGCGCTTACCGAGAGTCACTAGCAGTTGTTGCATAAGACGGTTATTGTGCTCGTGGACGATCAGTTGAGAGTGGAAGAGGGCGTAAAGTTCAGCAATCGTGATAGCGAGTAGTAAAATAATGCCTAGCCACAGGTTGCCTGTGAACATCAGAACAATAGCGGTAACAAATACCGTCAGGTTAATCAAGCCACGCCCCCAATTGCCCAAATAGAAATGGTGTAAGCCACTGATAAATAGATAATTCAAAACAGCATAGGTATCGGGGTCTTTTACCTGACGCTCGAATTGAGTATAAAACTCATTACGTGCAGCATCACTGAGTTCCCGTACTGCCAGCCGGAGGCGCTCTTCTTCGGCAGCGATACTCTGTGCATCCATAAAGTTATGCTCTACCCAGTGTAATAATCACCGTTTCGCGCCGCCAGAATAACCAAAAACGTTTTTGTTCTAAAACTTGAAACACCAATTGCCAACCATCGGCAGCCTCTTTGTTTAAGGTGACTTCTAACTTTTTTAATGGCATACCTGAGGCGCCTAAAAATAATGTGCCTAAGGCGCCTTCGGAAACAGCCAGGACTTTATATTCTTTATAGAGCATGAGATGGATTCCTTTTGGTGAGGAGAGGTTGTTTAACTAGCCAAGGGAGAAATAACGTTGGTCCGTTCGGTAAGTAATAACGACTCAAATTCACTGATAGGCATAGGTTTGTTGAAATAATAGCCTTGGAATTCAAGACAATTATTCTCATGAAGGAAGTGTATCTGTTGTTTAGTTTCTACGCCCTCAGCGATGACGCGTAAATTAAGCTGTTTGGCCATGGCAATAATGGCGGTCACTATGGCGGCATCGTCAAGGTCGTTGGGAAGGTCGCGGATAAAGGATTGATCTATTTTGAGCGTGTCGATAGGCAGTTTTTTAAGGTAACTTAATGAGGAATAACCCATGCCAAAATCATCAATAGAGACCATAACTCCCAGCTCTCTAATATGATTCAGTTTTTCTACGATTTCCTCGATATTATGAATGACCATGCCTTCGGTGATCTCGATTTCCAAATGCCGTTGGGGGATGTCCGTTTCCTGTAAGATGTCTGAAACCTCATTGACAAACTGTGGCCGCCTGAACTGACGTGGACTGATATTGACGGCTAATGTCAGGCCATCCTGCCATATTTCTTGATCCAGCCAAAGTTTGATTTGTTGACAAGCACGACGGATGACCCACTCGCCGACCTGGAAGACCATACCGGTTGACTCCAGGATAGGTATAAACTCCGTTGGTGAGACGAGTCCAATTGTGGGGGAATTCCAGCGCAGTAATATTTCGGCACCAATCAGACGGTTTTGATAATTGTATTGGGGCTGTACATAGAGCAGGTATTCCTCGTTGTTCAGGGCATTTCGTAATTGATTTTCTAGAGAGAGTTGTCGGCTGGCCTTGGTTGTCATTTCTGCGGTAAAACGGGTGATGTTGGCGCGTCCTCGCGCTTTTGCCTGGTACATGGCGGTATCGGCAAATTGTAAAATGGAGTCGGCACTCTCCGCTGCATCTGGAAAGAGCACCATGCCGATGCTAGCGGTGACTTGAAGTTCATGACCCAAAATGTGGTGAGGCTGGGAAACAAGGTCGAGTAGTTTTTCTGCAAACCCTAGTGCTTTTTGGTCAGCCTCTTCAATATCAGCGCTGAGATAAGGCAAAATCACCACAAATTCGTCACCACCTAAACGGGCAACAGTATCTTCGTCTCGCAGATTTGCCGTGAATCGGTTAGCCAGTTCTTTTAACACTTCGTCACCTGTGGGGTGTCCGAGAGAATCGTTGATTTTCTTAAAGTCATCCAGATCGATGAATAATAGCGCGCCGATATATTGATGGCGTCTAGCTGTCGTAATGGCAAGGCGCAGACGATCCTGTAAAAGGGATCTATTTGGTAGCCCGGTCAGGATATCGTGGTAGGCTAAATGCTGGATCTCCTCATCCTGCTGTTTGCGTTCTGTGATGTCTTTGACCGACATGATGCAGAATTCTTTATCGTCATAGATAAAATAACCAGTGGAAATTTCGACCGGGAATCGCTCGCCTGCTTTTGTTGTGTTATAGGTGTGGGTTACTAGCTTCTCATTGGTCTTGACCGCCGACCACCATTTATCCCAAGTCGTCATTTCGAAATCAGGATTGAAAATATCAACGGTTTGACCGATCAACTCCTCTCGAGTGTAGCCATAGCGCTCGCAGGTGGTGTCGTTGGCCACCACCACCACCCCGTCTGAGTCGATGGTGAGTATTGAGTCCGGGGTTTGGTTTAAGGCGAAATCCCTAAGCATTAGCGCCTGTTCTGAGCGTCTATTTTCCGTGTTGTCTTGCAATATGCCGGAAAACCAAACAGGTTTGCCCTTGTGCGTAGTGGCGAGGCCGATTGCTCTAACCCAAATATTTTTATTATCGGCGCGAACCATACTAAATTTGATATCGAAAGGATCTCCCGATTTGACGGATTGAGAAAGTGCTCTTTCGACGGCGGGTTTATGCTCTAGATCGATGCGATTATAGATATCATTCAGATCTAATTCATAACCGGCCGGCAAGCCAAGGATGTTACAGAGTTCCTTTGACCAAAGCAGTTCGCCGGTCTCGATAGAGTAATCCCAGCCACCGACTTTGGCGAGACGATTGGTTTTTACGAGGAGCTCTTCGTTACGTAGTAATGCGGTTTCATTTTGGTGGCGTTCGGTAATAAGATCCTCGGTCGCTTGGATAAATTTGTTACAGGACAGAACTAATTGTCCTAACTCATCGTCGCTATTCCTGTTTTCTACCAGGAGCCGTTGTTTTTCCGGTGCCCGAGGATCAATCAACCGGATTTTCTCGGCGATAGTAATCAGCGGTTGGGTTACGTAGCTGGAAAATAGAGTCAGCAGTACGAAAGTCAAAATTAGAAGACTAATAAAGTTGCCAGTGAGAAGCGAAAAAGCGTGGCTATAGAAACTGGAAAAGAGCACATCCTGGTCAACGGTAATCGAGAGTACGCCGAGATTACGCTTAGGCGTGGAATCAAAACTTTCAAGCGGAATAAGGTAGTCTCGAAATTCCGTATCCAACAGGCGGGTGATAAAACGAGTGGCACTTTTGCGTGGTGTTATTTGCCGTTGCCCCAATTGCTGGTTATCGATATCAAATATCTTAACCTGAACGATAAAGGGGTACTCTAACAATCCTGCGATCGTGTGATCGGCTAGTGCTGTATCTGAAGTTTGAACAGCGCGGGTTGCAGTGTGGGCAGCAACGTCGAGAATCTTTTTAACGATAAGTGCCTTTTCCTCGCTGTGCTCCATATAATCGAGTGAGACTTGAACCGTACCGATTAGAAGACTAATAGCAAGGGCTAATAGGATGCTCAGTTTGATGAGCTTATGTGAGAGAGAGTGTTGAGGTTTTTTTATCATTATCAAACTATGGTAATGGGTTAACTATCAATAGTAGATGAAGAGTTGAGTTTTCGCACTTAAGTTATAGAAATTATTAGCTATTTCGGCCATATATCTGTTTGCTTTAAGCGTCAGTTTTATTTGGCTAATGAGAGTCTTCACTGCTGGTTAGGAGATAGTTAGAGGTAACTTGTGCAATGGTTTGTAAATAGGGCCGCAAGGGGTCAGTTCACTGCTAAAAATTACCACTTGGTTAATGGCTAGTGACAGGTTATCAAGGCTTATTGCTTGAGGAAGATAGACGGGTTGTTGTTTGGAATATCTGGCAAGGCTTAAGTGAGGGCGGAATAACCGTTTTTCAGGTGTCAGGGCAATTGCTCTCGCGGCCAATTCGCTGGTTCTGGCAAGTGCCAGCAACTCAGAGCTGGGCGCAAACAACGCGGCAATAACTTGTGGCTTGCTGGTTGAAGGGAAGTAGTGAATACGCTTAAATCGAATATTAAAGGATCGGTGTTCGACTAATGTTTTGCTGAGTACTGCCAGTAAAACCGTTAATTGAGCGGGGTCCAGGTTACCTAAAAAGCGTAGTGTAATATGCCAATTTTGGGGGTCGATCCAACGTAAATCTTTTAAAGGAGCCTGGTTTTTCATTAATGCGCTGGCTTGCACTAGGCTTTGCGTGAAAGCTTGGTCTGGTATAGTGGCGATAAATGTACGCGTTTGTCGATGGTGTGACATTGTCTTTTTTAGTGAGTTTATCAAGGTGACGTTTGTGAGCAATAAACGATTACTGATTCTATATCATAGCCAGTCAGGTAATACAGAGCGAATGGCACAAGCGGTTTATGCCGGGGCTCAGCAAGAAGCGGAGGTTGACACTCGATTAATGAGAGCGTTCGATGCAGGTATACAGGACCTCATTGGTAGCGATGCGGTCATCATTGGTACGCCCGAAAACTTTGGTTATATGTCTGGTGCAATAAAAGATTTCTTTGACCGTACCTATTATCCAGCGCAAGAGCATGGACTAAATTTGTCCTATGCGCTATTCGTGAGCGCAGGTAATGATGGCAGTGGTGCGGTACGTGAAATAGACCGTATTCTCTTGGGTTACCCGATGAAAAAGGTAGCGGAGCCTATGGTTGTACAGGGAGAGGTGACGGATGCTGTTCTTGTGAAGTGCGAAGAGTTAGGCTTGAACCTCGCGACTGGTCTGGCTTTTGGTATTTACTGACGCCAATTCCTCATAATCCAGGCTGATGATTGACCATCCTGCGCTGGGGTTTACCTGGTTTTCATCTGAGATGACATGCAGTCTCCCGGCTTTATTGATGGCAAAAAGAGGGTAAAGACGGGCTTTATCGTTCTGCAACAAGTCTTCAAAACTAAAGTTCTCAGTTAAGTTAGTGGTGCGAATTTTTGCGCCTTTGTTGAGTAAGCTGGCGAATTTACCGTAGGTCAGGTCTCGATTGAAAAGTGTTCGGCCCTTATGTCGAGATGATACGCGATGTTTTTCAGCGCCAGTTCTTTCCGAAATAATAGATATAGAGAAAAGATTATGTTCACCAAATTCCGGGCGATAGCGCATGCAGGCTACCGCATTAAAATCACGTTGTGGTGACAGCGCCAGTAATCGTCCGATACCGACCAAATCCAGGTGGGTATCGGCATATTCCGACACTGGATTACCATAGAAAGTATTAAAGCCTTTCATTCGCGCTGCGCTAATATTTTCCCAGCTGGTGTCGGTTAACAACACATTGAAACCTGCGTCTTTAAGCGCGGCCGCCAATGCGCAGGCCACATCATTGGCGCCAACCACAAGAAATCCGCGCGGTGATGGTTCGTCGACTTGCAGGAGTTTGGCTAGTATGCGTGATGTGGTGCTTTGCAACACTACTGTGCCAATGATAATAATGAAGGTGAGCGGGACGAGCAGCTTGGCGTCTGCAAAACCGGCTGACTCCAAACGTAAAGCAAAAAATGCTGACACGGCTGCGGCGACAATACCGCGCGGCCCTATCCAAGAAATCAGGGCACGCTCTTTCCAGCTAAGGTCAGATTTGAACGTGGAGCATGCAACGGCCATAGGGCGAGCAACAAACTGCATGATGAGTAGCAGGACTAACGCTGGCCAGCCCAAAAGCGCCAAGTCTGCAAACTCGATACGTGCAGCAAGTAAAATGAATAGGCCAGAAATAAGGAGTATCGACAGGTTTTCTTTAAAAGAAAGGATGTCTGCTACGTTGACATCGCGCATATTGGCGAGCCATACGCCCATTACCGTGACACAAAGCAGTCCAGATTCTTCAGCCATCGCGTTACTGAGGGTGAAGGCCATCAAGACGAGGGCAATGGTGCCAAGGTTATGTAGGTAGCTGGGGAGTAGCCGGAAACGCAAAATAAGACCGAGCGCGTAGCCTGTAGCGCAGCCAATCAAACCACCTGCCAGCAAAATTTGGAAGAACAGATAAAAGGTATGGGTAAGGTCGTCTCCGGCACCTAAAGAAATAATTGATTCATAAACCAGTACGGCGAGCAAAGCGCCGATGGGGTCTATCATAATGCCTTCCCAGCGTAACACGTTGGCAATACGCCGGTTTGGTCTGACGCTACGCAGCATGGGGATGACAACAGTTGGCCCTGTCACCACCACCAGGGAGCCCATCAATAGGCTCATTGGCCAACTGAAATCCAGTAGCGAGTGACAAGCGATTGCGGCAATACCCCAGGTAATCAGGGCGCCGACACTGACCAGTCGCCGTACTACATTTGCGAGCCCTTTAATTTCTGTAAATTTGAGGGTGAGGCTGCCTTCAAAGAGAATGATTGCGACACTTAGGGAAACTAGGGGGAAGAATAAATCGCCTAATAATTGGTCGGGGTTCAGCCAATTAATACCTGGACCTATAAAAATTCCGGTCAATAAAAGAAAAAGAATGGCGGGTAATTTTACCCGCCACGCCAACCATTGGCAGAGCAGGCCAGCCATTCCGATAAAGGCGATAGTCAATGCGATTGACTCAGGCATACGATGTCAGTCCTAGAAAGGAGGTGCCGAATATAACGTCTATTTAGCCGACGCTGCGTAGCCGCAGCATAGAAGTTATCCCGCAGAGGGTAAAGTTTTTATTGTGCCAGACGATCAGTTCGTTACAATCATTGCATAATTATAAGAGTTGATTTGTGCCAATGGATGCAAACCGTGTTCGATTTTTTGTACTTTGGGGCGGGCCAGTATTAGCGAGCGCCGTTGCCTTGGTTATGTTGCAATCACAATGGCCGGCGGGGCCAGCATTGGTGGCAGCAGTCATAACGCTTTGTGCGGTGTGGTGGATTTTTGAAGCTATCCCTATTCCGGCAACTTCGTTAATTCCTTTAGCGATATTCCCTCTATTTGGTGTGCTGAGCCATGATGAAGTGGCTGAATCCTATGGCAATCCATTAATCCTACTGCTCTTGGGCGGTTTTATTCTGTCTACGGCGATGTCGAAAAATGGTGCGCATCGACGTGTCGCCCTGGGCATGGTAAATCTCTTTGGAGGCACGAATAATCACCGGATTATATTCGGCTTTATGGCTGCGTCGGCGTTGTTAAGTATGTGGATATCCAATACCGCGACCACGTTGATGCTGTTACCCGTGGCACTGGCGACTTTGGAGAGTGCTAAAAATAAGCAGCTGGTCATTCCTTTATTACTGGGAATTTGTTATGCGGCTAGCGTTGGGGGCATGGGAACACCTATCGGCACTCCTCCTAATTTGATTTTTATGAAGGTCTATACCGAAAGCACGGGTATCGAATTAAGTTTTCTGGATTGGATGAAGTGGGGGCTGCCAGTGGTGGTTTGCCTAATTCCTGTGATTGCTTGGTGGTTAACGCGCAAGATGGAAATGGAACAGAACATCGATATCCCGCCCATGGGCTGTTGGCAAAAGGCTGAAATTCGGGTGCTATTGTTGTTTGGCCTGACGGCATTGGCGTGGATTACCCGTAGTGAGCCTTTTGGGGGTTGGAGCGACTGGTTGGGTTTGCCCAATGCGAACGACGCAACGGTCGCTTTATCTGCGGTAGTACTGATGTTTATGGTCTCTAATGGTAAAGGTGGTCGCCTATTGGATTGGGAGTCCGCCAATGAAATCCCCTGGGGGATGTTGCTGTTATTTGGCGGGGGTATTGCGCTGGCGAAGGCCTTTAGTAGTGTTGGTTTGAGCGAGGCAGTCGCAGATCAATTAGTTGGATTATCCGCACTACCGGTAATATTACTCTTGCTGTCTGTTTGTTTAGTGGTTACCTTTATGACGGAGATGACCAGCAATACCGCAACCACGACGCTGCTCATGCCAATCCTTGCTGCGGCAGCACTGGCGACCGAAATTGAGCCGGCTTTATTGATGGTTCCGGCAGCGATGAGCGCGAGTTGTGCTTTTATGCTGCCGGTGTCAACGGCACCCAATGCCATTATCTTCGGTAGTGGTAAGGTATCTATCCGGGAAATGGCAAGGCATGGTTTTGCTATTAATCTATTGGGAGCTGTGATTATTTCAAGCGTTTGTTATTTTATTATTTAAAGAATGCGTCAGATGGTTCTTTAACACACAAAGGGAGGGTAGAGGAAGTCTATTGCGGCGTGTAATAACATTTGAGCAACATAGCGTTAAGTGCTGAGCTCATTCCCTGGGCGATAGTTATAATTACCCAGGTGATTAGCTTCTAATTTATCAGAGGGTAGGGAAGCACTATGAAGATCAAAAAAGAACAACTCAATGAATACGTTGGCCAAGAAATCGCTGTCACGGATTGGCTGACCATCGATCAAAACATGATCAATCAGTTTGCCGAGGTAACACTGGACCGGCAATTCATCCACATCGACCCTGAGCGTGCAAAAAATACGCCTTTCGGTGGCACCATAGCGCACGGATTACTGACGCTGTCCTTAGTCGCTCATTTTGTCGAAAAAAGTGAGTTTAATGTTGAAGGGTTTTTAGTGCGGGTTAATTATGGTTTTGACAAGGTGCGGTTTTTATCTCCGGTACCTTCGGGAAGTCGCTTACGCAGTCGCGTGAAACTGCTCAGCGCAGAAGAAAAAAGACCTGGGCAATTGATGCTGAGAATTGAAGTGACGGTTGAAGTAGAAGGTTCCAGCCGACCAGCGATGATTGCCGAATATCTGGAATTACGCCTCGCCGAGTAATGCGTAGTCGGCCTAATTAAGCAGGGCTTTTTTTAGCTCAGGCCAACCCGCCCCGCCAGCGGGAGGGCTGGGCGTTCTTGATGCACTGCCTTTTATCTCGAACGCCAGAAGATTGAACGTTTTGTCTGCGAATCTTTTACCTGCAAACATTTTCCCTGCGAACTAAAGTACTAAGAACATGGTCTTTTAAAGCGTAGCTTGACTAACAACCTATGGATGACAATATGGAACAATGGCGTGCGGGAAAAGTAATTGAAAACCGGCATTGGAATGAGCGGCTCTGCTCGCTTAAGGTCGATGTAGAGTTACCTAAGTTTAAAGCCGGTCAGTTCACCCGAATCGGATTGCCCGATGGAGAAGCAATGCTGGCGCGGGCCTACTCTCTGGTTAACAGTCCGGGCGAACCTTATGCCGAGTTCTATTTTAATAAGGTGCCGGGTGGGCCGTTATCATCGCGACTACACCAACTCAAAGCCGGAGATACCCTTTATTTATCCACTACGGTTGCCGGATTTTTAACCTTAGCGGAACTGCCAGAATGCCAGCATCTTTGGATGCTGGCGACGGGCACGGCGCTGGGCCCTTTTCTCTCGATTCTTAAGACCGAAGAAGTCTGGCAAAGAATGGATAAGGTCATATTGGTGCATGGTGTGCGTTCGCAGGACGAGCGCACTTACCAAGACTTAATTCAGGATCTTGCCGAGCGCTATCCTGAGCAGTTTGTGACTATCGCGGCGATTACCCGAGAACAGGTGCCAGGCTGCTTAGAGCAACGTATTCCCGATGCGATTCGTAGCGGTGATCTGGAGCGAGTGGCGGGCATGGCGCTTGACCCGGCCTTGGCCCATGTCATGATTTGCGGCAGCCCGGCTATGGTGGAAGACAGCATGACCGCACTGAAGGAAAAGGGTTTACGTAAACATCGGCGGCGAGAGCCGGGCCATATTTCGGTTGAAATCTATAAATAGGTCAGGGCCGATACTGAAAGCCCTATATTCTTGGTACCCCGGAGCACTGAATATCGAGGATGGGAAAGTTTCCATCATAACCGGGTACGCATCGATTCAATTTATGTTGGAATTCAGCAAGTGTTGGCTTGTGTGATAGATAGATCATATGGCTCAAACACTTGCAATCAGATGAACCAAACCCCGGTTGCGGGAAAGCGGCACTGGTTTCTGCGCCGAGCAGTTGCGCCCAATCATGTTCTCTTTTGGTCGGCTCATGGCTATACCAAATGTGGCTGAGCACTAACTTTTTGCGTAAATAATCGATATGCCAGTGGGGGCGCTTGGCGATTTTACAATGGTGTTTGAGACGGGCAGGAAGCCCTCCCGGGCCGAAGGCGCTACCGCAATAGAGGTAATAGCCAGGCTGGCCGCGCAACAACCCTAGTTTGCCAATTCCAACTTGAACGGGTGCTTTGGCGTAGAGTATCAGTATGTAGGTGCCCGGCGATTTATCCATGCTAGGCTACATTTGCCACCCAAAGCGTTTGATATCAACGCGCCCTTTCAGGCTGAACTCGACACCTTCCTGCTCTAGCAAGGCTCGCTGTTTTATGTAGCCAGAGCCAGCTGGCAAGCTGATTTTGCCAGCGTGGTTCAGCACTCGATGCCAAGGAAGTTTGCTGTCCTTAGGCAGTGCATGTAAGGCATAGCCTACCTGGCGTGGCCCGCAGCCGACCATTTTTGCAATGGCACCATAGCTGGTAACCGAGCCAGCGGGGATGGCGTTTATCGTGGCGTAGATTTTTGGATAGAGTTCGGAATTGGACATGGCAAATTTAAACTCACTGAGACGCGGCTTAGATTAATCCTCTACAAACTCAAAGCGCTTAAGTTGAATGCCATCACGTTCGATAGTCTCTTCAAACATTTTCAAAGGTCGAATCCAGATACCTTGTTCACCATAAAGAGCTTTGTAAACCACAAACTCTTCCATCGTTTCGCTGTGTTTAGCTATCTCCAACAGTCGGTAGAGGTTACCTTTAAAATGGCGATAGATCCCTTTTTTTAACACCCTAAATCACCTCGTTACGTTTTAAGTACTGTGCTCCAACTCACCCCAACGTTGATATGCCTGTTCCAGCTTAATTTGAGTATCTTTCAGAGCAGCCAAGATGTTATCAATGTGGTCACGCTCCGCCTGATAAAATTCTGGCGCAGCTATTTGCTGTTCCAGGGCACTTTGTTCCTGCTCCAAACGTTCAATCAGCGCCGGTAAGTTATCTAATTCACGTTGGTCTTTGTAGGATAGCTTTTTCTTGGCTTCGACGTGAGCTGGGATAGCGGCTGCGGATGGTTCATTCTGCTTCGCCGTCTGAGTGGTTGGGCTTGAATTGTTCTCGAATTTTAATTTGCCACCCTTCTGCGCCCAGTTGCTGTAACCCCCGACGTAGTCTTTGATGATGCCGTCACCCTCCAGCACCATAATGCTGGTGACGACTTTGTCCATAAACTCTCGGTCATGGCTGACCAGCAAAACCGTGCCCTTGAAATCGAGTAAAATTTCTTCCAGCAACTCCAGGGTTTCAATATCTAAATCGTTGGTGGGCTCATCCAGCACTAGCAGATTGGCGGGTTTGCTGAACAGTTTGGCTAAGATAGCACGATTTTGTTCGCCGCCGGATAAGGCTTTGACGGGCGTGCGTACACGGTCTGGCGTGAATAAAAAATCACCGAGATAGCTAATGGCGTGACGCCGTTTGCCGTCAATTTCGATGAAATCGCGGCCTTCGCAAATGTTGTCGATGAGATTTTTCTCGGGAATGAGGTGGGCGCGTAATTGGTCGAAATAGGCGACTTCCAGTTTTGAGCCAAGTTTGACGGTGCCTTGGTCGGGCGTCAGTTCACCCAGAATAATTTTGATCAGGGTGGATTTGCCAGCACCGTTGGCGCCGATGATGCCGATACGGTCACCGCGTACAATTAATCCAGAATAGTTTTTAATGACGGGCTTGCCATCAAAACTATGGGATAGGTTAATTAATTCAGCCACCACCTTGCCAGAACGTTCGGCTTCTTCCATATTGAAATTGGCTTTGCCCATCTGGGAACGGCGTTGGCTGTATTCGTTGCGCATGGCTTTCAATGCTCTGACGCGGCCCTCGTTGCGCGTGCGGCGAGCCTTAATACCTTGGCGTATCCATTGTTCTTCCTGGGCCAGTTTTTTATCGAACAGTGCGTTGGCTCTTTCTTCCGCAGCTAATTCCTGCTCTCTATAGCGCAGAAAGCTGTGATAATCGCCTTCCCAGGGGTAAAGTTTGCCGCGATCCAGTTCGATGATTTGGTTAGCGATTTGCTGCAAGAAGGCGCGGTCGTGGGTGATACAAATGATCGCGCCACGGTATTCCTGTAGTTGTTTTTCCAGCCATTCAATGGCGGGGATATCGAGGTGATTGGTCGGCTCATCCAGCAATAAGATATCCGGGTCGCTGACTAGCGCCCGCGCCAACGCTACTCTGCGTCGCCAGCCACCAGATAGCTCTTTCATCAGGACATCACCGGATAATTGCAGTTGCGTGAGAACGGTATCGACGCGCTGTTGCATGCGCCAACCGTCTTTTGCTTCCAGTTGCTGTTGTACGCGTTCGAGTTCGCGCATATCCGTGTGCTCAAGATCTTGAATCGCATGGTGATAACGACTCAGCAGCTCACCCACTTCAGCCAGGCCGCTGGCGACGACGTCATAAACCTCCTGTTCATCGGCGGCAGGTAACGACTGATCCAGCCAAGCAATTTTAATACCTGGACGTAGCCAGTACTCACCACTATCTGGAAAAATTTCTCCGGCGATTATTTTTAACAGGGTGGTTTTGCCTTCGCCGTTACGGCCCAGTAGGCCAATCTTGTTGCCCTTGTGCAGGGTGAAATTGACCTGATCCAGGAGTACTTGGGTACCGTAATTCAGGGATAAATTATCTAAACGTAGCAGGGGCATGAATACAACTTATTGATGAGGGTGAGTAAAACGAAAATAGTTGAGTGCGTAGCGTTAACCTGTGCTGTTCTCAAGTGCTTGCAGTAGCTCATTGAGGCGCTGGTGGCCGTCTCTAAAAACCGGCCAGCCGTCGCCAGTGAGCACGGCCTCTATTTCGGGAAAGGCAGCCAGCCGTTTAACTGAGGCAATGGCTAGGCCTTTGTTGCTCAGTTTAGGGTCAGGCAGAATACAAAGTCGACCACCTTCATGGGCGCGCACTAGGTCTCCGGTAACCAAGGTGTCGTTATCGATCAATAGGGCGAGTTCACCGGGGGATTTAGAGCCCTCAAGTGCCAGCGCTTTGAGTCCAGCAATCAATTCGTCACCGTCGCCCAGCCAGCGTTCACAACTGATCGGGAAGGTTGCGGATTCTGCCTTTGGCCCCGCCAATTTGGCCCCGGTGTGCTTAGCGATCATTAACGCATCGCGAACATGGTCAGAATTAGTAATAACGATCCAGGCAGCGCCCCCCAGTTGGGTTAAATGTTCTTGGTCATGCTCTGACAAGGGCAACGGGTCAACTAGGATATTACCACCAGGGCGCACCCATAACAGCCCGTGAAAGTCGATATTGCGCTCTTCATTGAATTCGGACCAGCTATAGAGGTCGTGACGATGTAGTCGTTTCATTGTCATTGATCCAGACGTTGAATTTTATATGTCCATACTAATGCGCAGGGGCATTAAAGTAACTGAGATTTTTAGCGGTTTAAAGCTTAGGAAGAGCCTCCAATCAGAGGCTCTTTAGTAATCGCGATACTCTTTTACTGTTTTAGTAGTGCCAGCCTTGTCGAACGCAATTACCTTGAAATGATCTTTACGATCACCCATCTCCATGCCCGGAGTACCCACAGGCATCTGCGGTACAGCAAGGCCCAAATAAGGTGTTTTTTGCTCAACCACATGCCGTATATCTATAGCCGGAACATGGCCTTCGATAACATAGCCGTTGACGACGCCAGTATGGCAGGACTGTAACTGCTGTGGTACGCCCAATTTCTTTTTAATGGATGACATATTGGCGAGGTCGATAGTTTTTACCTGGAACTGATGTTGCTCCAAATGCTTAACCCAGTCGCCACAACAACCGCAGCTTGGGCTTTTGTAAACAGTGATTGCCAGTGGTTCAAGTACCGCATCATCGCTTTTGTTCCAGCTATTATCAGCAGCATTGGCGGGGCTGAAAATAAAACTGTATCCCGCAATAATCAGGAGTTGAGTTAAAACTCTAAAGGAATTTTTCATAATGACCTAGGCTAAATTGGCAGTAGTTAAATAGATTAATCAGACTGATGAGACGAAATAACGGAAGTAAATTTATTAACGATTCGGCTAATTTCGTCTTTGTTTTTTATTTTCCTCGTTAATAGCTCTTCGATATCCTCCGCCAATTCGGCGTCTGTGATTTCTTTAATGTACTCGAAACTGAGATAGCGCGTAAACCAGTTAGAAAACAGTCGGGTATCGGCTTTCTGTGAATAAATAATTTTACAGTCAGCGTGCCTTGAATCCTTTGAAATGCGCTTATAGAGCTCACGTATCACTTGCTCATTGCCTTCCAGAAACTGCAAGAAAGCCCCGTCATGGTAAACCAGCAGGCCAGTAACATCGATTGCCCGGTTACGAAAACCGGCTTCATTGCTGAGCTCCGTCAGTTCCTCTAACAAAAAATCCTGCTGAGCTTTGCTGGTATAAGCTAATTGAAACATAAGTGAACCTCCGGGTAATGGTCACGGGCTTCAGCCATGCAAATCAACTCACCGATCCTGTGCGGAAAGAATGGCTATGTTTACGTAGTTATTATAATTAATAGAAGGCTCTAAGTATGTCTCTTTCAGGCGGGCTGAGCAAGACTTGTGCGATGACAATCAATGATGCCAGACTCATAACAGCGGTTGTGGGAAGCCGGGGGAGATTACCACTTTTGAGTCTTTATGGCACTAGTCCAAGAACCAGCGGGCCGGTGAAATAAAATATCGCTTATCGTTTACGCAAGCTCTGGGCTTATTTTAATTGACACCCATGGGGTTGCCGCCATACTAGGCTGCTGTATGTCGTCTATGACACTTCCTCATTTATTTAACAAGCAACTTTTTGTTGATGCACCCCTTACGAATTGAATTAAAAGCATTAGTGCAACTTACGCTGCCAGTTTTGGTTGCGCAGCTGTTATTAGCATCAACCAGTTTTGTAGATACCCTGATGTCCGGCCAAGCCGGAACCAGGGACTTAGCCGGAGTAGGGGTGGCTAGCGCGTTGTGGTCGGTCTGCGCCATGTTTTTGATCGGGGCTTTCATGGCGCTGAATCCGATAGTGGCGCAGCACCGAAGTCGAGGGCAGTACCAGGAAATCGCCAATTATGTGCAGCAGGGCTTTTGGCTGGCGCTACCGATTGTGGTGTTGTTGATTTGGCTATTGAACAGTACACACTACTATTTGCCTGGGTTAATCGAAGATCATCAAGTCTTGTTTATCGCTTCTGGATACCTGGAGGGAATGTCCTGGGGTATGCCGGCAATTATGGGGTTTTTTGTGCTGCGCCCATTTAGCGAAGGTATGGCTTACACTAAGGCACAAACGCTGAGTGCGGCGGTGGGATTGGTCGTCAATGTGCCCGCCAACTACATCTTAATTTTTGGTAAATTTGGCTTTCCTGAACTCGGTGGTGCCGGCTGTGGTTGGGCGACAGCGGTTTCCTTCTGGGCAATGTTCGGTACGTTGCTGTATTACACCCGATGCCACCAAGCTTTTACGCAAATTCCACTATTTAAACGACTCTATTCAATTGAGCGGCAGAAAATTGCTTTCTTGATGAAGCTCGGTTTGCCCATCGCAATGGCGATTACTATCGAAGGCAGCGCATTCGCTTTGGTGACGCTTTTTATCGCGGGGTTGCCCGCAGAAGAAATTGCGGCGCACCAGATTGCGATGAATATTACCTATCTGGCTTATATGGTGCCATTAAGTATGAGTACTGCGATAACCATCCGGGTAGCTTCCCATGTTGGTTTAGAGGCGTGGGGGAAAGCACGTCAGACCGTGGTGGCGGGAGTAATGATGGCACTGGTTGCCGGTATTTTGATCTCCTTGGGTATTCTGCTATTTCGAGAGCTATTGGCCGATCTTTATTCGAATGAGCAGCAGGTGATCGGTATGGCGGCAATGCTATTGCTCTTTTTTATCGGTGTTAGTCTTTTTGATGCGGTCGCCGCGCCCTTGCAAGGTGCATTGCGTGGTTACCATGATGTGAATATAGCGCTACTGGCATCTGTGGTGGCTTATTGGATGATCTGTTTGCCCATGGGATATGTGCTTGGCTTAACTGATTGGGTGACGCCGGCGATGGGGGCGAAGGGCTATTGGATTGGTTTGGTAGTAGGCGTTGGTGTCAGTGCGGTATTGCTGGTCGTGCGTTATCGGCAGGTGAACCGGGCTCATTCAAATTTGAGCCCGAGTTAATGTCAGCGTATAGGGCAGTGCCATTCGGACGGTGTTTATTGTTCCCGTTCTACCGCGCGATAGCCAATATCAGTGCGGTAGTACATTTGCTTCCAGCTGATTTTCTTGACCAGAGCATAAGCATTTTGTTGTGCTTGAGTGACGT
>Ga0070727_10001345_pt1 | contig 26274 bp, 21 predicted proteins | sample tdAd472_FD_66722 | JGI IMG/M metagenome (GOLD analysis project Ga0070727, IMG submission 66722) | Marine sediment microbial communities from the Atlantic coast under amendment with organic carbon and nitrate - tdAd47.2 | ecosystem: Environmental > Aquatic > Marine > Coastal > Sediment | place...
CTCGAAAAGATGGTTGGCCTTGATCACGCCAAAGCGCTGTGGCAACTCGGCCTTGAGGCCGTTGAGACCGTGAGCAGCCTGATTGATGAATTCAGTATCGACTGCGAGCTCAAGACCGGCAACCTGCACGTCGCCTCCAAGGCACGCGAGCAAGCCGACCTGATTGCTGAAGTGGAGCATCTGCGCTCCGTTTACGACTACCAGAAAATACGGTACGTGGAGCAGCAGGAGCTGGCACAGATGACCTCGGGGCAGGGTTTTCACGGCGCTACGCTGGACACCGGAGCGCGCCATCTGCACCCACTCAATTACGCCATTGGTCTGGCCAGGGCCGCCAGCGAGACAGGCGCCGTCATTCACGAAGGCAGCCGGGTCATCTCCTACAGCGAAGGCAAGCAGGTCACGGTCAACACGGATGCGGGTTCCGTCAGGGCCAGCTATCTGGTACTGGGCTGCAACGGCTATCTTGAGAAGCTCGAGCCACGAACAGCGGGTCGAATCATGCCCATCAACAACTACATGCTGGCCACAGAGCCGCTGCCAGAGGCGCTTGCACGGCAGCTCATACGCGACGACACCTCAATGTCAGACAGCCTGTTTGTCATTGACTACTGGAAACTCTCTGCAGACAACCGCCTGCTATTTGGCGGAGGCGAGTCCTACACCCGCAGATTTCCCAAGGACATAGGCCGCTTCGTGCGCAAGTACATGCTGCGCATCTATCCGGAGCTTGAAACAACCCGTGTTGAGTATGGCTGGGGCGGAACGCTGGCCATTACGCTAAACCGCATGCCCGACTTCGGTCGGCTATCGGCCAATACGTTCTATGCCCATGGCTACTCCGGCCACGGTGTTCCGACGGCAACGCTGGCGGGAAAACTGTTGGCAGAGGTGATTTCCGGCAGCGCGGAACGCTTTGACGTGATGGCTTCGGTACCCTCGAAAACCTTCCCCGGCGGCACGCTGCTACGCTTCCCTGGCCTGGTGGCTGGCATGCTCTTTTACAGTCTGCGCGACCGATTAGGCTGAGGCAATTGCCGCCCGCGCTGTTAAACTCAGCGCTGAGAATCCTTCAGACAGGCAGCAGCGGTTGATACCACAAACAAACATCGAAACGGATAGCTGGCAAACACAGCTTCGCGATGTTATTCGTTCCGACAAAGAGCTACTGCGCTTTGTGCAGCTGCGGCCGGACCAGCTTGACCACTCACACCTGGCCGGCAAAGACTTCCCCATCAAGGTGCCACGCGCATTTGCCAGCAGAATGGTCCGCGGCGACCCCAACGACCCACTGCTTCGCCAGGTTCTGAGCAGTGTCCGGGAAATGGATGCTGTACCTGGATTCACCCGCGACCCGGTCGGAGAGACGGGTGCAGTAAATCCACAGGCAGGCGTCATTCAGAAGTACCACGGTCGCGCGTTGCTAATGCTGACCGGGAGCTGCGCGATCAACTGTCGCTACTGCTTTCGGCGGCATTTCCCCTATGCTGAGAATCGAAACAGCCGGCAGCAGTGGCTGGAAACCCTGGAATATGTAGCCTCCGATTCGTCCATTACAGAAGTCATACTCAGTGGCGGCGACCCATTATTGGTAGACGATTCACAGCTGGCTGAACTCGTCGGGCAACTGACCTCTATTGGTCACGTAAAGCGGCTGCGCATTCACACCCGCTTGCCGATTGTGATTCCCGAGCGGGTCACGCGGTCACTGTTGAACGCGCTGACAGACACGCCAATGCAAGCCATAGTGGTGCTGCACAGTAACCATGCCAACGAGCTGGATGGCTCGGTCGCAAGCGCCATGCAAGCAATGAGCAGTCGGGGCATCACTTTGCTCAATCAGGCCGTACTGCTGGCAGGGGTCAATGACAACGCTGAAGCACTGCTCGCACTCAGCGAGCGACTGTTCGCCATCGGCGTCCTGCCATACTACCTGCACCTGCTGGATAAAGTGCAGGGGGCCGCGCATTTTGATGTACCCGAGAGTCGGGCTATCGACCTGATAGACGCAATAAGCGCCGGGTTGCCGGGCTACCTGGTGCCCGCACTGGTGCGTGAAGTAGCCGGAGAACCGGCCAAAGTCCGCGTCTATACGGCAGCGTCTGCCCATTGACGAAGTTAGCGCGTACACACCCTCTGAGTACGGTCAGTTCGCGAGTCTATTTCAGTCCTGACGTGCAAGAGTGACTGGAAAAGGGCAAAATCGTGATTGATTTCACGCCGCGAGCGACGTTTTCCATGCAATAATCGTCGGCTCAGGAGCAAGCGAGCTTCAGGGATCCGGCTGATATGGTTCAGCCGACGCTGCGCATGGACATGCAATGACGATAACGGTATCTGCGGTAACGATTGGCATCTTCGCCTTGCTGGTTGCAGCGGCGCTGGCCGTTGTTCTGCTGTTCTGGTCGCGCAACAAGAACCGCATTATCAGCCCTGAGGTCTTGCAGGAAGCAGTAAAGGTTGACGAGCAATGGCTGAATGTTGCCACATCAGCGCAACCGTCCGGAACAGCCAAACAAGCAGACAACCAGTATCTGCAAGCCCTTCTGCGCAGCGCTGGCTCGCGCTTGAAGGAATACGAGGGCCAGCTCATTGAAACCCGGCAACAAGCCGAACGCAGGGAGGCCGAGTACGCCAGCGAACTGGCACAGCAGAAGGCGCTGCTCTCGGACTCCTTACGCGACATTGAGGTTTCCCGCGAACACCTCTACCACATGGCTTACCACGACAGTCTTACCTCGCTTCCCAACCGCCGTCTATTCCGCGAACAACTGGAACAACTGCTGCGCATGGCAGAACGTCACGGCGAACAGCTGGCCATCCTGTTTATTGACCTGGATGACTTCAAGCGCATCAACGACAGCGTCGGCCACAGCGCCGGAGACAGCCTGTTGCAGGAGGTGGCGCAGCGCATACTCAGTTGCGTGCGCGACAGCGACCTGGTGGCACACAACGTGGACACCGGCCCCTCTGCAAACGTGTCCCGCATCGGCGGCGATGAGTTCACGGTAGTACTCCCGCAACTAGAGAAGCTCGAGGCCGCGGGGGTAGTGGCCAAGCGGATCGTTGACGCCGTTGGCGCGCCCTTCACAATAGAGGGCCAGGAACTCACTGTTACACCCAGTATCGGCATCGCCCTGGCACCGGGGGATGCCTCGGACGCGCAGGGATTGCTGAAGGCATCAGATATCGCTTTGTACTATGCCAAGGGACAAGGCAAGAACCACTTCGCCTACTACCAGGATCACATGACCGAGCCCGCGCAGGCGCGAATTCGCATGGAGGCTGATTTACGCGGCGCGTTACAGCGCGGCGAACTGGAGCTGCACTACCAACCACAGGTAGACACCCGCACTGCCACGGTAATGGGTGCCGAAGCGCTGTTGCGCTGGAACCACCCGGAGCTGGGTCTGGTACCGCCCATGCGCTTTATTCCCGTAGCCGAAGAAATAAACATCATCGATGAATTGGGAAAGTGGACGATCACACAGGCCTGCCAGCAGCTGAAAGCCTTTCACGCGAAGAAACTGAAGCTGCCCATGATAACGGTCAATATTTCTGCTCTGCAGTTTCGCCAGGAACTCATCGGAACCGTGAGCGAGGCACTGGCCGTAACGGGTGTTGCAGCGTCGCAGCTGCAGCTTGAGTTGCAGGAAGGGGTAGCAATGAAAGACCTCGGTGAGAGTATTCGTATTCTCAACGGGCTCAAGGAGTTGGGTGTAAGCCTGTGTATCGACAACTTCGGCACTGGTTACTCTCCGCTGGGATACCTGAACAGTTTTCCGCTGGACATGATAAAAGTTGACCGCAGCTATCTGGTCAAATCACAGATCAGTGAGAAAGACGCCAACCTCGTCGCTGCGATTATCGATATCGCGCGCAACATGAAGCTCGGACTGGTTGCTGAAGGCGTTGAAAGCATTGAACAGTACCAATTTCTCAACCGCCAGGGCGTGCAGTTTATGCAGGGTTATCTGTTTAGCGCGCCAGTTTCCGCCAGGGAGTTGGAAAACATGCTTGCGCCCTGGCATTTCATGGAGTTCCTGCGCCAGCTGTCAAACCATATTGGCAACAAGCCAGCACAAGACGAAACGCAACAGGCCGAAAATCCCCCGCAATAAAACCGCGTCACTCTTGCCAAGGCGAAGCTGTCGCTGAGACGCAACTGGACGAGCGCATTCTACGCCCCGCATTGTAGAAGTGTGACAGCGTTCACAGAACCCCGACAGATGCTCTCGCGAACAGGGGTTTACTCTACTTTTCACCTGTTTTTGATTGATCTGCAGATAGCCGCTGCCGATACTTGATAGCAATTCAAGCGAGCACGAAGCTCGATAAACCAGGCCGGGGAATCCCATGAAACCGGAAAATTTGATAAGCGAACACGAAGAAATTGAACAAAGCGCGGCCGATCACATGAAGATGATTGTCGCTGACTTTGACCTGCCGGAAAGTTACCAGCGTCTCATAAACGGACCCTGGCGACTGGTCGCGCAAACGATTATCGAGCAGTTTGGAGAGGGGTCGGATGCGTGGAGCCGTATGACCTGGTTCACGCGAATCTTATGCACGGCGATTGAAACCAGCCTGGAACGCCAGACGCCCGAAGCGGTTAACGATGCGCTGAACGGTTTTAACATCTGGCTGAGTTCATTGCGCGAACAGGGTGAGTCCTATTCTCTGTGCGTCAGCGCAGCGAACTATGCTCAGCGCCGAATCTCTGCACAGATCGCAGAGGATACGTATCCACAGGAGGCGCCAGCCAAGCCTGTCAGCGAAGAAGAACTGCTCGAAAAAGACAATGACGCTGATGTTGTGAAGAGCTCGGAAGATCAGCAACCCGTTGCCGAAACGGCGGCAGAGACCGCTACTACCAGCGCAGACACGGACAACAAACCCAACACGATAGAAACGCTGTCGCTGTCGCTGGCTTATTCCGCCAGCCAGCATGTAAACGAGCATGAAGAATCCGGGGAGCAGAGCGCAGCCCCGGAAGAACCCACTGTAAGCCAGCCTGAACATACTGAACGAGGTACCGATATGGACATTCAATCTAACGCCGCCGTAGAGAACAATCAGCCCAAGGCCTTCGAGACCGGCGCACCTGCAAACGCTTCTCTGCCGCAAAGCGGCCGACTGACTGAGGCTGCTTCCGTGTCACCGGTGCCCATGGGAACATGGCTGGCCTTCCACGACCAGGACGTACCCACGCTCGCCCGCCTGGCCATGTACGACCCGTCAGAAGACAGCTTCATGCTCGGCAATAACAACGGTATTCTGGTGCGCAAAATCAGTAAAGCGGAGTTCAGCCAGCTAATCTCCAACGACATGGTTCAGCTGGTGGAGTTTCGCAATATCACTCAATAGCTTGCGCGCGCGACCGGGGAGCAGCCAATGGCTACAACCCGATCCAGCGTTTTGCCAACAAGGAAGTTAAACCCCAACAGCAATTAGCCTGTGCTTGCACAGGTTTCCGGGGCTTTCGCCTGACGTTGCCCGGAAGGATCCGCAGATGTCCAGATTTCACAAGACCCACGTCGATGACCTCAAGCTCGGCATGTTCGTATCTGATCTGGACAGACCCTGGACAGAATCACCTTTCCTGCTCCAGGGATTCACCATCAGCAATATTGATGAGCTCGCCACACTGCGCGAGCTCTGCGAGCACGTGCACGTTGACCTGGGCCTGTCCAAGCCCGTAGAGAACTACGCAAAGCAAAACTCACACGGTGGCCTCAAGCGGGCCAAAGTCATTTCCAAGATGTTCCCTGACCGTACGCTCGTTACCTATGAGGACGTATTCACTTTTGAAGGTGAAGTGGGTTCCGCCGAAAAGGTTTTTCGCGACTACGAAAGTGTTATCGGGGATATCTACAAGGGCCTGGAAAACAACGGCAACCTGGATATGGTTGTCATCAGCAAGACGGTTTCGAAGGTGGTTGGCAGTATTGTGCGCAACCCGGACGCCTGCATGCTGCTGTCAGCCATTGGCAAGAAAGACAGCTACAGTTACTCGCATGCGCTGTCCTCGTCTGTGCTGGCAGCAGCGCTAGGGCGGCAGATCGGCCTGCCCGTTCACGACTTGAAGACATTGGCCACCGGCGCACTGCTTTGCGATATCGGCAAACTGGAAATACCCTCGAGTATTCTCAACAAGAGCGCTCCACTGACGGACGATGAATGGCAGCTGGTCAAACAACACATATCACTGGGAATGAACATTCTGGACAAGACCCCCGGTGTGTCGACCGAGGTCAAAGCCATCGTTGCCAATCATCACGAGCGCTACGATGGCCGGGGATACCCCAACGGACTGCAGGGTAGCGCCATACCGCCGCTGGCGCGAATTGCCGGCCTGGTAGACAGCTATGATGCCATGATCAGTGACCGCAGCTATGCCAATGGCGTGTCGCCTGCCGATGCCATCTCCAAACTCTATACGATGCGTAACCTCGACTTTGATAGCGAACTGGTAGAGGAGTTTATCCAGACAGTGGGTATTTACCCCGTGGGCTCTATCGTTGAACTGACGGACGGCAGAGTAGGCGTTGTGGTCACCGAACACAGAAGGCGGCGCCTGCGCCCGCGTATCCTCATATTGCTCAACCGTGAGAAGGCGCCCCTGGAAGAGCCATCTTACGTAAACCTGCTCGATGAAACTGAAGACGAGGCCGGCAGGCCCCTGGAGATACTCAGGGGAGTTGATCCCAGCACTTATGACCTACACCCGGAAGACCTTTCATTCTAAACAGGCCAGACGCTGCGGGGGATACACGTGTACCCAGAGATTCAACGCAATGAGTTCCGCAAAACCGTAGAGGACGCTATGGCGTCTTGCAGCGCGGATCGATCCATGGCGGTTGTCCTGGTCAAGATGCACGACTTGCACAAACTCAACCAGATTCACGGCTACGATCGGGTGGATGAAACGATAGAGTCTGTCATGCTCATGCTGAATGGCTCACTGAAGAAAGGGCGCGGCCTCTGCCGGCTCAGCAGCGCCATCATAGGGCTGGTTTTCGAAGACCTCAGGTTTCCCCATCTGGTTCGAATCGGCCTGGAGCGAATTCAGGACATTCTGGCTGAGCCGATTGCCGGCTCCCATGAGGATGAAGCCATCAACTTGCGAACATCCGTTGCAGCCTCACTCTACCCAAAAGATGCGAACAACGCTGACCAACTACTGCTGGGGGCGGAGTCTGCGCTGAGATCTACCCGGCCGGTGATTAACCCACTGATGCTCTATGAGGACAGACACAGCGCCGACAGCGCCGACAATTATCAACTGGAGGCCGATCTAAGGTCTGCTTTCACAGCAAAAAAACTGGCCATTCAGTACCAACCCAAAATCTATTTTCGCGATGGCAGCATCGCCGGGTTTGAGGCGCTGATGCGCTGGAATCACCCGCGGCGTGGGTCCGTGTCGCCAGAACTGTTTATTGCCATCGCCGAATCGGCGGGCCTGATAGGTGAAATGACAGAGTGGGCAGTACAAACGGCTTTGCGAGAGACAGCCGACACCGCTGGTAACGGCTCGCCAGGTGTTTCGGTAAACGTGTCTGCCAACACCCTTTTTGACCCTTGCTTTCCCTTCGTCATTGATTCCGCAGTGTCGATGTGGAACACCGACTACAGCAAGTTGACGCTGGAGATCACCGAAAGCGTTCTGATGGAAAACTTCGACGGCGCATTGAAACTGCTCAATGAATTTCGAACCAAAGGGATTACCATTTCCATCGACGACTTTGGTACAGGCTACTCGTCACTGGCCTATTTCAAACACCTGCCCGCGGATGAAGTAAAAATAGACCGCACATTTGTCACCAACATGACCCAGTGTGAAGAGGACCTGAGACTGGTCGAGGCCATCATCAGTCTCTCCCACGGCTTTAACCTTGCCGTTGTTGCCGAGGGCATAGAAGACGAGGCAACATACCAGGCGCTGAAAGATTTGGGTTGCGACGTCGCACAAGGCTTCTACATCTCCAAGGCAATCGATGCCAAGAGCATACCGCTATGGCACCACCAGGCCTTGCAATAACGCTTTATTGAGGCAGGAGCCTCGCCATCACTCCCCAAATGCTAGCGAAGAAAGGATTTCGCGGCACCCATCAGTCCACCCAGGCCACCTGCGGCGTCCAGCAGGCTACCTCCGCTACTGGCCTTGTCCACCATCTGCGGTAGCACATCTGCAAGGCCTGCGGCCGCAGTGCCGGTATCCGTGCCAATACGCGATGCAAAATCAGACACTGCGCTTTCACCCAGCATGCTTTCCAGACTACTGGCCGAGATTGGCGCGTTGCTACCATCGCCCAGCCATGAGCTCACCACACTGGCGAGAGCGCCGCTGGATGCCAGCTTCTCCGTCAGAGCGCCAAGATCGATATTGCCCTGACCATCGCCCAACAGCCCGGACAAGGCATTGGCAATAGTATCGGTATCGACCTGCAAGCCCAGTTTCTGCGAGAGCATTTGTGCTCCCATTTGGAGTAAATCCATTGTTTTACCTCTCTGAAGTTGTCCCTACATAATAGCCCAAAGATCGAATGCGCAGAGAAGATTTTGCAATGCCGTGCGGAGTTGCTGTGAGGTGGGTCTGCATCTGGGCCAGAGAAACGAAAAAGGCCCCTGCATGCAGGGGCCTTTGGCGGATTGGTCGGTGTGAGACCGCCCGAAAAGTACCTGTAACCACTTCTATTTCAACGATTTTTTACTATTCGAGCTACCCCATATACCGACAGAAATACCGTCACTAAAGGTTTAATTAATGGGTTCGATTCCTACAGGGTGCCAAACACCCCACACTGATAAATTACCACACTCACTGAACCCTGAGTAGGTACCACCCCGGCATGGACGCCGAAGATGTCTCAGAAAACGTCGAGAGCCTCCAGTAGCCTTGCAAGCTACCTAACCAATGCTGGAACCGTCCATGTTAATAAAGACTCTGACTCACCCCGTAACGCGGTTTGTATTCAAATGCTGCGATGCGGCCATGCTCACAACCGTTGTCTCCATACTGTGTTATGCGAGCTACACCGGGATCTCTCAATGACCAGCATACTGCAGTAGGCCCTGAACAGGCTCACTGCTGGACGCAACCAAAGTATTGAGCGAGTTTGCCGCACACGATCCATATCCTATGCAGAGGTGAATGTGTCCAGGCTGCGCTGGTGCGAGGCATCTCATTCGTGAACTGTGTATTATCGCCCCTGAGCTTTAACAATCATTCAGGACGTGGCGTTGAACACCGAAAACCATTCACAAACCGCAGCATTCATCTGGTCCGTCGCTGACCTCCTGCGGGGCGATTTCAAACAGTCCCAGTATGGTCGGGTAATCCTGCCCTTTACCCTGCTCCGACGCCTGGAGTGCGTGCTGGAGCCGACCCGGGACAAAGTACTAGTGGCGGCCAAAGCCAATGCCAAAAAGTCCGATACGGTGCGGGAGAAGTTATTGCTGCGGGAGGCAAGCCAGCAGTTCTTCAATGCCTCTCCACTGACCCTGGCTACACTCTCAGACACCCAGACTGCCGATGACCTGCTGAGCTACATACAATCCTTCAGCCAGGCCGCCCATGAGATCTTCGAACATTTCCACTTCGAGGAGTTCGTGCAGCAACTGGCCGGCGCCAACCTCCTCTACCAGGTAGTGCAGCGTTTCGCCAGTATTGACCTCAGCCCCGCCAACATCTCCAACTTCGGTATGGGTATCATCTTCGAAGAGCTGATCCGCAAGTTCGCCGAAAGCTCCAATGAGACTGCCGGGGAACATTTCACCCCCCGTGACATCGTCCACCTGACAACCTCACTGGTACTGACCGGCCAGGAGCACAAGCTCAAGCCAAGCAGTATCGTCACCCTTTACGATCCGACCGCAGGTACCGGGGGCTTTCTCTCCGAAGGAGATGAGTACATACAGGAAGTCAGCAACGGCGTTACGGTGTCCCTGCACGGCCAGGAACTTAACCCGGAGTCCTACGCCATCTGCAAGGCCGACATGCTGATCAAGGGCCAGGCGGTGGACAACATCAAGCTCGGCAACACCTTGTCCGATGACCAACTCGCGACACTGCGTGCCGACTTCATGCTGTCCAACCCGCCCTTCGGTGTGGAGTGGAAGAAGGTGCAAAAGCAGGTGGCCGACGAGCACAAGCTGCGGGGTTTCGATGGGCGTTTCGGTCCGGGCCTTCCGCGTGTATCCGATGGCTCTTTGCTGTTTCTGCTACATCTGGTCAGCAAGATGCGCGATGCGAAAGACGGCGGCTCACGCATAGGCATTATCCTCAATGGCTCGCCCCTGTTTACTGGTGGCGCGGGCAGCGGCGAGTCCGAGATCCGCCGTTACCTGCTGCAACACGACTTTGTGGAGGCCATCGTGGCCCTGCCTACCGATATGTTCTACAACACCGGCATCGCCACTTACATCTGGATACTGTCGAATAACAAGCCTCCGGAGCGGCGTGGCAAAGTGCAACTCATCAATGCCACCAGCCGCTTCAGCAAGATGCGCAAGTCCCTGGGCTCCAAACGCCAGTATGTGGATGACGCCAACAGCGATGCCATCGTGCGTGCTTACGGGACGTTTGCGGAGACCGAGGAGAGCAAGATATTTCCAGTGGAGGCATTCGGCTATCGCCGCATCACCGTGGAGAGGCCGCTGCGTCTGAACTTTCAGGCCAGTCCGGAGCGCCTGCAGAAACTGGATGAAGAAAAGGCCCTGCAGAAGCTGGAGCCGGAACATTTTAATGCGCTCAAGGTCGCCTGTGCTGCGCTGGATGCCGAGCAGCCGTACCAGAGCCGCCCGGCCTTTACCAAGGACCTTAAGGCAGCACTGCAACCCCTGGACTTCAAACTGAGTGCACCACAGATGAAGGCCATACTGAGCGCCCTGTCCGAGCATGACCCTGAAGCAGAGATCTGTACCGACAAGAAGGGCAAGCCTGAGCCGGATTCCAGCCTGCGGGACAATGAGAACGTCCCCCTGGGGGAATCAATCCAGGCCTACTTCGACCGTGAGGTGAAGCCGCACGTACCGGATGCCTGGATTGATGAGAGCAAAACCGATGACCTGGATGGTGAGGTGGGCATCGTGGGCTTCGAGATTCCCTTCAACCGGCACTTCTACCAGTTTGTGCCGCCGAGGCCGCTGGAGGAAATTGATGCCGACCTGAAGGCCTGCACTGACCGAATCAAGGCCATGATTGAGGAGCTGTCGGCGTGAGCTTTCAGAGGTACCTAGATTACAAGGACTCGGGGGTGGAATGGCTTGGGGAAGTGCCAGCGCATTGGCAGCCTAAACCGATCAAATATCTAGCTGAGCTCAACCCTAGCAAATCTGAATATGCTGGTGACACCGGGCAGCTCTGTAGCTTCGTACCTATGGAAAAGCTGAAGACAGGTGTCATCCAATTGGATGAAGAGCGTGTAATTGAGGATGTATTCGATGGTTATACCTATTTTGAAGATGGGGATGTTTTACAAGCCAAAGTTACGCCGTGCTTTGAGAATAAGAATGTTGCAATCGCAAAGGACCTAACTAACGGCATCGGCTTCGGGTCCAGTGAAATCAATGTACTTAGGCCAAGACCACTGGTACTAGTCGAGTTCCTCTATTATCGCCTGCAAGAGGACACTTTTATGGGTTTTTGCGCTGCTAACATGATCGGGGCCGGGGGACTCAAACGGGTGCCCTCGGATGTGATCACTGACTTCTCGGTCGCGTTGCCGGAACTTCAAGAGCAGGCCAAAATTGCGCGCTTCCTCGACCACGAAACTTCCAAGATCGACGCCCTTATTGGAGAGCAGCAGCGCCTGATCGAGCTGCTAAAGGAGAAGCGGCAGTCGGTGATCTCTCATGCGGTGACCAAGGGACTGGATCCCTCGGTGCCGATGAAGGACTCAGGGATTGAGTGGCTGGGGGAGGTGCCGGAGCATTGGGTTGTGAAGCAACTTAAGCATGCGGTCGATCCAAGAAGTTCGATAACCTACGGAATTGTGCAAGCTGGGCCTGAGTTTGAAGGTGGAGTGCCTTATATCAGAACGAGCGATATGAACAGCGACCGACTTCCTTTAACTGGCTACGCCCTTACGTCACCAGAAATTGACAAGGCATATTCACGATCCCGTGTATTCCCTGGTGATATCGTCATATCAATTCGTGCCTCGATTGGAAAGTGTTTGCCCGTGCCTGCTGCGCTTGAGGTGGCCAATTTGACGCAAGGAACTGCCAAGATTTCTCCGGGTAAGATGGTCACTAAAAGATTCCTTCTCGCGTTTCTTAATGCACCCGCAGCACAGCGTTATTTCGATTCCATGGCGAAGGGGGCGACCTTTCGGGAAATAACATTAGATGCCCTGAGGCGTACGCCTTTGTTGCTACCTCCCCTTGAGGAGCAGGCCCAAATAGATCAGTTCATAGCAGGGCAATCGACCCTTTTTAGTGATCTGTTGGAAGTTGCAATAGACAGTATCCAAATTTTGACCGAGAGGCGCTCCGCACTAATCTCCGCAGCCGTCACCGGCAAGATCGATGTTCGCAGCTGGCAACCACCGGCCGACGAGAGTGCGTACGATGAAGAAGTTCGTCAGGCGGGCATGGAGGCGATGCTATGAACACCGGTCGCAGCATCCGCCTGTTCCTGGTCGATGGCACACCCAACGGACTGCTCACCGCAGAGATCATGAACTGGACCGGACACGTTATTACTGGCCCACGCTCCAAGCTCAGTGATCTGGTACAACGACCAGAGGTGGGCCGCACCGGTATCTATTTCCTCGTTGGCCCTGATCCTGAGAACAGCTTCCGTCCACTGGTTTACATCGGCGAGTCTGATGATGTCGGCAAGCGACTAAAGCAACACAACAAGCCAGAGGAGCAGGGCGGCAAGGACTTCTGGGAGAAGGTATGTCTGATTACCAGTAAAGATCAGAACCTCACTAAGGCACATGTGAAGCACCTAGAGAGCGTTCTGATCGCCAAGGCCAGTCAGATGGGTCGCTGTACACTCATGAATAACACTAGTCATCAATATACTGGTTTACCTGAGTCCGACCTCGCTGATATGGCTTTCTTCATAGATCAGGTAGGCACCATTCTTCCTGTATTGGGATTTGATGTTTTGAGGTCAACTGGCAAGTCAGCAAAGTTGGGTACTGGTGCGGTAACTGCTGGATCAAGCGAGTCTCCTATTTTTGTCCGGACAATCCATAAACACAGCATTAGCGCACGGGCTCAGGAGATTGATGGCGAGTTTTTTGTCCTCGCTGGAAGCCTTGCAAAAGCGGCTTGGTCAAAAAGCAGCCACAGCAGCTACAAAACGCTGCACGAACAGTTAAAGAACGATGGCATTCTAGTGCCGGATGCGTCAGGGTTGCTGAAGTTCTCATGCGATCAAATGTTTTCTAGTCCGAGTGCTGCAGCAGCTGTGATCTCAGGGCGGGCTGCCAACGGACGAACCACTTGGAAGGTCGAGGGAACGAGTCAATCCTATGGCGAGTGGCAAGATACGAATGTAGATTCGGCGTCGCCTCAGTAAGCATTTTCCAAGGATCGGAAATTATGAAAGGGAAGCCAATAAAAGTCAGTACGAAACGGGTCTGGATGCATAAAGCGATCAATAATCCAGATTTCTCTTCCGAGAGTGTGCTCAGTAATGATCCATGGCTGTTCGTTGAACTCTGGTTGAAGCGCAACAAGAAAGAAGATGCTCTTGCTTTCTGGCTGCAGGCTCGTCGATTTTCTGAGTCAGCCAAGACAATGTCTGTGGAGTCAGCTCCATTACCGTTGTATTACGCTTTCCTAAATGCCACCAAAACTCTGCTTCTAGTACATTCTCGCGTGCATGGAGCAAAACATGGCGTTGCTGGTGATCGAGTTGAATCTGCGAAGGCTACGCTCGCGAATGAGATTGTGGAGTTTAAGTCTGGCGGCATTCTGCCCGCACTTTGTTCTTACTTGGGTGAGAGCACAACTTCGCAGAAGTACGACCTGAAATCCCTGCTGTGGAATCTGCCGTACGTTCACCGGGCTTTCCGTCACACGTTTACGTCTGAGGCTGAATTGTTCATACCTATCGAGCAAGTCTGTTATGTCTCTAGGGATGATACAAGCGAGGCATGGTTTCAGGCACAGGTTGTGCCCAGATATACGGATGGAAGGATTCTTCGACATCTTCCTGCATCATTTGAGACTTTTGAAGATGGTGGATCCACATACGTTCGTAGGCCAAGGCGGTTTCGATGGTTAAAAGGAACTAACTCCGCTCAGGAGAAAAAGCGCGCCCTGGGTCGTCTGAGGTCCTATCACGCTACAACCCGTAGGGTAGTCGTGCCCATAACTGGAAATAGAGATTTGTGGTACCTGAAGAAAGACATGAGCAAGAATCCGCTTACGGAGCGACATGGGCTTTCAATTATATTTGCGGCAATGCACCGCATGAGCGAACTGGCACGCTATGATCCAAAAGGTCTTGATCGACACTTATGTGGCAATGCCAACTGGCTGTTATCTGAATTTGTGGAGCACTCGTCAGATCAGTTTATAGATCAGATCGCTTCTGAAATCACTGGCTTTCAGTTCTGGAGGCCAAGAATAAGGTCATGAGATTAGGTCTATAGAAATGGATATTCGGGAACCTAGAGCAAGGACTAGCAATGGCAGATAGCCGAGAAATACAGTTCCAGCAAGACATCATCAATCAAATGGTGGCAGACGGCTGGTTGAACGGCCCCGCGAGCGGCTACGACCGGACCACCGCCCTGTACACTGAAGACCTGCTCGCCTTTTTCCAGGACGCGTACCCAGACCGCTGGGAGAAATTCAGCAAAAACAACCCGCAGGATCCGGCGGGGTCCCTGGTGAAGGCGGCGGTCAGGGAACTGGACCGCCACGGTACGCTTGAGGTGTTGCGCCATGGCTTCAAGGTGCCTGGCGTAAAAATCGACCTGTGCAGCTTCCAACCAGATCACGGCATGAACCCCCAGGCCCAGCAGCGCTATGCGGCCAACCGTTTGCGGGTGGTTCAGGAGGTAACCTACTCACCCCATGCACGGGAGGGGGAATACAACCCCCGACTGGACCTCGTGCTGTTCGTGAACGGCATCCCCACCGCAACCCTGGAACTGAAAAGCCAGTTCAAGCAATCAGTAGAAAATGCCAAGCGGCAGTACCGTCAAGATCGCCCGCCTAAGGACCCGGTGACGCGCAAGCCTGAGCCGCTACTGACCTTTAAGCGGGGGGCCCTGGTCCACTTCGCAGTGAGTCAGGCAGAGGTTGCCATGACCACCCGACTGGATGGCAAGGCGACCTACTTCCTCCCCTTCAATCAGGGCACCGCAGACGGCGGGGCGGGGAACCCGCCACCGCCGGACAGTGGCACCTATAGCACCGCCTACCTGTGGCAGGAGGTTTTCCAGAAAGATGCCTGGCTAAAAATCCTTGGCCGCTTCTTACACCTGGACCGACAGGAGACCCAGCACTTCGACGGCAGCAAGGAAGTGCGGGAAACGCTGATCTTCCCCCGCTATCACCAGTGGCAGGTAGTAAACCGCCTACTGGAAACCACCCGGAACGAGGGCCCAGGACACCGGTACCTGGTGCAACACAGCGCAGGCTCGGGCAAATCCAATTCCATCGCCTGGTTGTCTCACCAACTGGCTTCTCTTTATGATGACGGCGGCGCCAAACTGTTCAACTCGGTGGTGGTGGTCACCGACCGCACCGTGTTGGACAGCCAGCTGCAGAACACCATCTATCAGTTTGAGCATGCCCAAGGTGTGGTGCAGCCGATTACGCGGGACATTGGCAACCAGAGCAAGTCCGAACAACTGGCCGAGGCCCTGGCCAATCAAACCCGGATTATCATCGTAACAATTCAGACGTTCCCGGCCCTGTTTGACGCGCTAGACAAATACCCCAACCTGGCCTGTGGCCGCTACGCCGTCATCGCGGACGAAGCCCATTCCTCGCAGACTGGCTCCGCTGCCACCAAGCTGAAGGCCATTCTGGGCGCCGATAGACCCGAGGGCGAAGAGATCAGCGCCGAAGAACTACTGGACGCCGCCGTGCAGTCCCGCAAACCCAGTGAAACCATCAGCTACTACGCCTTTACGGCCACCCCCAAGGCCAGGACACTGGAGTTGTTCGGCAGGCCACCTGACCCGAACCTCCCTGCAGGCAAAGAGAACCTGCCTGAACCCTTCCACCTGTATTCCATGCGCCAGGCCATAGAAGAAGGTTTTATCCTCGACGTGTTACGGCGTTACACCACCTACAACACCGCCTGGAAGCTGTCCCACCCCCATGGGGATGATACCGAGGTTGAGTCCCGCAAAGCCTCCAGCAAGCTGGCCCGCTGGGTGCGGCTGCATCCCTATAACGTCAGCCAGCGTGTAGAGATCATCGTCGAGCATTTCCGTGAGCACGTGCGTCACCTGCTGGACGGCCAAGCCAAAGCAATGGTAGTAACCAGTAGCCGACAGGAAGCGGTACGTTATGCATTGGCCATGCGCCAGTACGTGGCCGATAGAGGCTACCATGATGTACACCCGCTGGTCGCTTTCTCAGGGACGGTGCCGCCAGACGAAGTGATCCCGGAGGAAGTGTCCGAGACCAGCAGCCTGCTCAATCCTGGCTTGAAGGGGCGCGACCTGGCCGATGCGTTTGACACCGCCGACTACAACGTCATGATCGCCGCCAATAAGTATCAGACTGGCTTTGACCAGCCCAAGCTGTGCGCCATGTATGTGGACAAGAAGCTCCAGGGAGTGGATTGCGTGCAGACGCTGTCCAGGCTGAACAGGACCTTCCCAGGCAAGGAAACCTTCATCCTGGACTTCTTCAACGATCCCCAGGATATCCTCGATGCCTTTGCCCCGTACTATGGCAAGGCTGAGTTGGAGGATGTTTCAGAAACCCAGATCGTGTACGACATTCAGAAAGCCCTGGACGAGGCGGGTATCTACCATGGGGATGAGGTTGCTGGTTTCGCCGCGGCCTTTTTCGACCCCAAAGCACCCGCCTCCAGGCTGAGCTTCTACTGCCAACCCGCCGTGGGCCGATTCAGCGTGCGCTACAAGGCCGCCCTGGAAGACATCCGGTTGTGGCGGAACGCCAAGGCCACAGCGGAAAAAAACAATGACAGAGAGGCCCTTAAACGGGCAGAACGAGAGCACGAAGAAGCGGGCCAAACCAGAGATGCCCTGGAGTTATTCCGGAAGAACCTGCAAACCTTCGTTCGTGCATACGAGTTCCTGTCACAGATCGTCCACTACGAGGACAAGGAGCTGGAACAGCTCTGCGTCTATGCCAAGCATCTTTACCCCTTGCTTAGAATTGACCGTTTAGACGAAGAGACTGTGGATGTCTCCGAACTTTCACTCACCCATTACCGGCTCAGTAAGCGGGCAGAGTTGGAGTTGCGTATCGCTGATGAGGAGGGCGAGTACGGTCTTAAACCCCTCACTGATGCTGGATCAGGCAAACCACATGATCCCGAGAAAGAAAGGCTGTCCGAGATCATCAATCGTCTCAATGACCTGTTTGGTGCCGAAGTAGGTGACGAAGACAAACTACACTTTGCCAATGGCATAGCCGACCGCATCGAGCGGGACGAGGAAGTCATGGCACAGCTGCGCCACCATAGCCGTGACCAGATCATGCACGGACTTTTCCCTAAGCGTGTGGCTGACGCAGTCCTGGACGCTATCGGTGACAACGAAAAGCTATCAATGCCAATTTTAGAAAACGATGAGACTGGACGCCAATTTGCCTTGTTGATACTGCAGTTGTTGGCGGGCCGCAACCAGCCCACGGAAACGGAACCTTTAAACTAACAACACAAGGCATTATGGGCGCACCTCGACAGCGTTCTAAACCTATGCAGGCTCATCGCTGGGCGCAGCCAAAGCGATGGGGCTGCTCGCCATACCACTACAGCAACCTCAACCAGGCAGCGGTCAACCGCTCGTTGTAGGGGTCTTGGGGTGAGGCTTTCCAAGTATTGGTCGGAAGCTGGCCGTGACATCCACCTCAAACGTGTCGTTGGCGTCCCATATTTCATCAGCAATCTTGGTTCTGTTGGTCGTACCCCAAAAGTTACTTTTCAGGTCTATATTCTGACCGGTGCTTCTGGGTTCAACGATGACGGAATTCGTCCACTGCCCTCCCAAGGAAATTCCACCCAATTGAGGGGTTGTTGCCAGAAAGCTGTTGTAGTTGGCCACAACCTTTGAGGCACCCGCCCGACGTATGATTATTTCCGTCGACTCTCCAAGCCAGAGGTTATTCCTGATGAAAATGTCTTTGTCTACAAGAAGGAGTAGTCCTCCATCGACAAATGTGTTCCTCTCGATGCGGGTCGCAACGATTGGGGCCTTACCAGTTGTTACCGTTGAAATTACTCGGGAGTTGGAATCTGCATTGAAGAACACACCAGCATGGATCTCGGAATCCGTAATTCGCGCATAACCACCTGCCTCAGTAAACACCATATCAAGAGAGGGTGTGCTGAGTTCTTTAGTTCTGGGGAACGTCATGATCGTATGGTTAATATCTATGGTGCTCGTCTGGCCACTGTAGTTCGTCGCAATATTAATGTCCCTGATACGGACTTTCTTTTGTGGCTTACCAAGCAAATACACATTCGAGTAAGAAACTAATGTATTGCCTGTAGGCGAGGTGGATGCGAGCGTGACGCCAGGGTCGACAAAAAAGGGAGCTTCTGGCCCAAGCTGGATATCGGCTGTCACGGTGTACGGACTTCCCTCCCGGCACAGTCTAAGTGGTTCCCTGTACATACCACCTAATTCGCTTTCACCCGTGTAACACTCTGGCTTGAACCGAGCTACTAGATAGAATTCTTTGTCTGAGTCAATGACATCAAGAAGCGCCGTGTTACCTTCAAAGCCGGTCGTGGAAAGGTCACAGGAGCCTCGCTTTCCACCGCAAAAGTAATCTGTGCCGTTCACCCACCCGTCAAACGCGTAACCCTCCTTCGGCCTCGCAAGAAAAGATTCATTAAAGCTCGTATCCACCACATTGGCGGTACACTTCCTAAACTCACTGCAAACGAAGCCCTCAGTCTGGGCGTAAATTTCCCCTCCATCCAATGCAGCAAATTGAATCTTGCAGCCTGCTAGTAAAACCGCAACTGAAATTGCAAATAGTATGGTGCGTATGTTCAAGTTATTTCCTTATAACCCAATTGGTCGTTAGTTTTGCGGGAACAAACCGTAGCAGCCGAACTGCGACCCAGGTGTAACCCGCGGTTAATATTTCTCACTAGTGGCTAAACAGGTTTTCAGTCTAACCGATCCTGGCAGTTCATCCTCGCGCCGTGTAATTTCGTACTCAATAATTTACGCGTGTTGATGTTATCAGCTTTAACAGCTTCGCAGCACAGACTGGGTGTTTGTTAACCAAGTTATCCGGAAAAAACAGCAGTTTCTTTTCATTTTTCAATCTGCTCTGGAAACAAGGTGAAAAGGTAAATTAGTATGGTTCCCACAAGCTATCTCAGCTCACGTAACCGAAGATCATGGATGACTAATTAATGTACAAGATCAAACTCTGCACTTTCCTACTTGCCTCCGTCCTTTCAGCCTGCAAAGTTCAAGTCGATGTCCCTCAGGGAGGTCACGTTGTTTCGGTTAACGGCGGCTTCGAATGCTCGTCTGGTCAGTCCTGCGAAATTGAGGTCAAGAGTACGGATTTTGAGGCGGCTTACGTAGCCATTCCTGACGAGGGTCATCGGTTCAGTGGCTGGAGGAAGAAAGATAGAGGTATTTTTGGCGGGTCAGAAAACCCGGAGGTACGAATAAGCACAGCACAGTTCGAAGGCAATGAAGTGCTAATGTCTTTCCTATCAAGTGATGAAATATTTTATCTTGAGCCAAGCTTCGAACGCCTGGGGCCGAGTGGAATCAGACCCGGTGGCGAGCCAGGAGGATCCGTTTTTCTAAACCGCCCTGGGAAAAATGAAATTTCATCTAACTCGTTTTATAACTACTTCAAGTTCACAGCGAAAAAGGGGGAGACTCTCGTCATCCACACGGACCTCTCCTTACCCCTCACGGATCAGGAAAAATCTCGATGTTCTTCAAACCCTGGCACTGGCACAAGTCCGAGTTCTTATGACACAGCTATGAATGTGTACGACAAGAAGCTCGACAGAGTTACAGGCATTTGTGGAGAGAACTTGACGGTAAAATTCGAAACCGGAGGCACATACTACGTTCAGTTCGATTATCCCGAGAATGGGACGGGTCTAGCCTACGCCACCTCTATCTTGGGCGATTCCGCCATTAACTCCCCCACTGGACTGTTAGGCGCAGTCAGCAATCCCAAGCCGATATTGCTCAGATCCGCGAATAGACTCAACCAGGAGAACTACCTTAATTACTATCGATACACTGCCCAGGAAGGAGAACGCATCATATTAAACGTCAATTTGAACCTGCCAATGACCTCACAGCAAAAAAACCGTTGCTCCAGCGCAGGTGACTTCCCTAGCACATCTTACGACACAAGGGTTTACATCTACGACTCTACTTTAACGCCGGTTGGAGGAGTATGTGGAGAAGAACTCAGGTTTGATTTTCCATGGGCGGGAACCTATCTGTTCCACTTCAGATACGGCAATCAAAGTGCAGGTTTCTTTAATGCTGCGGCGGTTAACTAATGGACACCACCAGCCAAGCAAGTCACTGATAATCGTCTATTGAAACACACCAACCCAGAGTCGAGCGGCAGTGTGCGGCCAGCGCAGCGTCAGCTGAAGCTGGCGAGCACTGCTCGCCGGAATGAGTGAAGCAGATTTATACATAAAGTAGATTATGCGGCGACAGCGGACAGTGCTGAGCACTGTGCATAATCCCATTTTATGTTCAATCTGCGACATCATTAGTGTTGCTGACTTTAAAAAAAAGATGAGGTACCGCAGTACGGTACCTAAACACTAGATCAAGCCAGACTCTGTCATGGAGCAGGTGCCGTCTGTGCCGACAATAACGTGATCCAGTACTCGTACATCAACTAGAGCCAGGGCCTCCTTCAGGCGTTTTGTGATCTTAATGTCAGCAGTGCTGGGTTCAGGCAAGCCAGAAGGATGATTGTGAGTCAGTATCAGTGCCGCAGCATTAAGCTCCAGGGCGCGTCTGACGACCACTCTGGGGTAGACGCTGGCGCCATCTACCGTCCCTCTGAAGAGCCGCTCAAAGGCGATCAGACGGTGCTGACTGTCCAAGTACAAGCAGCAGAAGTATTCATCCACCTCCAATGCAATGTGGAGCTGACAGAACATTTTAACGTCGGCGGGGCTGGTGAAGGCTTTGCTCGTGCGTAATCTGGATTCCAGTATGCCGATAGCCTCTCTGATAGTGGCGTGGTGTGACTCAGCCATGTCGGGCACAACAGGAATGCTGTCTAACTCAAATAGATCCCGGGACATATTCATCTGAAACCCTCCTGGTTTTCATCGAGTGAGTGTGCCGGCTTCCAAGCAGGTTCTGATCGAACCTCATAACCAGCAAGTTCAAAGTGCTGGATCATCTGCTGCACTTCGGCTTCCTCGACAACGTCAATGGAAACCAATATGCCCTGGGTATAGACCTGTACATTCCAGAGTGACATCACGACGGCCCTCCAGTTTGAATTGTGGCTGTTTCCCATGCTTCGACCTCACGCACAAAATCCAGGCAAGCGTTTCTTTGCCCTTCAAGCATTGCAATGGATTGGTTAGAGGCGGATTCAGGCGTTGTAGGTTGTTGCCCGTAGTACTGGTAAAGGAAAGCCAGGCATACTGAGGCAACAGTGGCTGAAAGCAGGCAGACCAGTTCCACTCGCAGCCCTTCAAGTTTGCCCGGCTCAAATATGAGCATTGAGTATTCAGTGAGATACATGTTGAACTCCTTGTTTGTGGCGACATGCCACAACTCCCGCGCAAGCGGGAACCCTGCGGAACTCAAGAGGGCCAAGTGAACACCTAAGCAGCGCGGGTTGGGACTATCTCGGTGTGTGATGTGTAGAAAAAAGCACCACCCGGCTGGGTGGCACTCACTTAAACCACCTTGAACCTTTGGCTAAGCTCATTCAACCGAGCCTGCCGCTCAAGGGTCATCTGCTCAGCAAGACCTTCCGACTCGGCTTCAGCTATGGAGGCCAAATGGTCCAGTGACTTAGCTCCCTTATCTACGGCAGACAGCAAAGTGAATAGCGTGGTGAAGAACTGACCGAATGCTTTGAACATAGTTGATACTCCTGGCTTGATGTTGGACGGCTTCCGCCACGGCACCCGCGAAAGCGGGAACAACAAGACAGGGGGGGGGGTTGTTCTTGTGGAGAAGCCAAGTAACGAAGTACTGGCCTCGTAGGCAGCTAAGCAAATTTGCTCAATGGTTTCAGTATGGCTTACAGTCGGCCCGTAAAATCCAGTTAGTGTAACGGCGAGGTGCCGTGGAGGTGTCGTGATTTGCCTCGTTTAGAACACAGGGAGAGCCGCATTGAAGAAGCCTCACAACGCCTCTCAGTGGGCTTAAAACCAGTCCTGAAGATCGTATGTTTTTCGATCAAATCTTATGGTTTAGCGGCACCATTTACTGACACAAAGTGATGGCTTATCAGTGCACTACAGGTGTTGGCTTTTAATGTATTAATGCCACGTCCTTCCCCGTTCCCGCCCTCGCGGCGGGCCGCGCTGCGCACGCCCTTGCGGGGCTGCACGGGTTGCGGACGCGGTCGAAACGAAGATGGAAGACATGCGCTATGCCCGACTTGTCCGACTATTTACTTGCGACTTGGACGGCTGGAGCCGGCGTGATCACTACGGCGGTCAGAGATGTCCAACTTGTCCAACTAGAAACGAAAGAATAAGAATGGTATGCATAGCGGATAGGCTAGGAACTTTATGTAAATCACCCAGACAACTTGGCCAACCATGCAAACACGAGTCATCACGCGGCTAGTGAGCGTCCAAGTACTATGAAACGCGGCTGGGTAGGCTGGGCATTGAGTTGCCCAGCACCATATGGACGGGCGGTTAAATAGCTGACCAATTGTTCGAAAACCGAAACATCTGGTCAAAGGCCTGACGAAGGACCTCAACGGAAGGCAGCGAATACGCCTGAACACGGTTTTTTTTGCCGGACACCGACATCTTTCCGACCTGAAAGCCGAACTTAGACAGGGTCTGCGTGAAGACCGTCTTGCCCTCCACAGCACCCACAATCCTGGACTCGCTGCGCCACCGAGAATATGCACCATGCAAGCTGTCCTTTGGCAGCCGCTTTGGCCAAGGCGCTTCTAGCACCTCACCCTCCAAAGGTAGCCGAGCCTGCTCCGCCAGCTCATACAACCAAGTCTCTATCGGGTTAAGGGACGCTAGTTGCTGAGACACTCTGGCCTGGGTACGAGGGAAGTCTTTCGGGTTGAACGAGTTAATGTCCCGGGACAAGAGCATCGCCAGGAGGGCTTCAGGCCCACCGTTATCCATCTCAGCCGATAGCCGGTCGAAATATGGATGATCACCAACCCGGTGACTCGCCACGCTCACAACGAAGAACCGACGGTCGTCAAGCTCTGCAGGTATCACCCAGTCTTCGTTTGAGGCGATGATGAGGTGGACACAGTTCTTCACCGGCACTATGGCCCCATACTTGCGTTCCGACGACCGAGTTTCCTCGGTAATCAGCACCTTGAGCAAGCCCGTTTCCTCCTTGTTCCCACTCCAGTGCATTTCATCGGCGAACACAAAAAGTGCATCATCAAGGTGATCAGAGAAGCGTCCGAAAAGCTGCCCTCGATCAGTGGCGTGTTTGAAATGTTTGCCAAATATTTTACCCACATAGTTGGCGAATATCCCCTTCCCGGTACCCTGTCCAGACAACAGGCAGAGAGCGACACCGGGCAACACCCCAGGGTGTTGTACTGCAAATGCCAACCAGTTCAGTAGATATTCGTAGCAATCCTGGTTTCCGTCACAGATAACAGACTGCACATGGTCCAGGAACAGCTGACACGAACCAAATGACTGAGGCTTAACGGCGAACCCTTTCCATAGATTGTAGTGTTCTGGGGAAGGAGCCCCCCCAGGGTCAAATTGCACACCACCCATAAATTGGCGTCGATCAGGATGCGAGAACCAGTACCGGGTAACTGGCTTCGGCGTCTTTCCATTCACCAATACCGTAACGTTGGCAAAAAGGTCATGGAACGCCTCCACTGACAGAAACGGGTGTGTAGCGTTGAACTCATCTGCAATCATGACCCGCTGCCCTGCGTTCACCACGGCGTACTGCTTATTAAGTTCTGCAACGCAGTGGTATGGGTCCGCCAGGCGGGCTTTATCCAACACCATATTCTGCGGCGGCTGTTGCTGATTTGCGGCAATCAATGGAGTACCAATGCCTGGCAGCGACCATGGCCCCCTCCTTCTCTTGCTCCACCGTGTCGATGCAGCGTTCTTTTACGGCGTCTTCTTTCATAGCCGGTCCTTAATATTGTTGCCATCTTTGTCAGCCATTTCCTTCTCCATGACCCAGCCTTGGTAGGTATACCGCGCGATACTCCTACGACTGGTGCCATGAACATCGATGGCCTTGCATTTTTCTGTCCGGATCAATGCTCCACGCTCTTTGAGTTTGGATACTGACTTTGAAGGATAAAGGCATCCCGCCGCTTGGAGTTCCAGAGTGGTGACACCTTGGGCTCCGGCCTTAGTCATGAGAGTCAGCGGCACCGAAAGGTGCCGGGGAACATCCACTTCTGGTACTAAGTGCGGAAGATGTACCGTCACGCTGCTTCTACGCATGAGCCACCTCCAGATCACGGTCAGCAATCCGCTCTTGAATGAAATCCAAGACCTCAGCCTCAATCCAGGCACGGGAGGTACCTCCTGGTACCAGAGGGACACTTTTGGGAAAGCGGCCTTCAGCCGCAAGCGCGTAGATGTAAGATCGGGAAAGGCCCGTCAAATCTCGTACCTCGCTCAGGCGGATTAGACGGTTGCCACGATCTGTCGTGTAGCTATGGTTTTTTAAGCAGTTGTGCATGTGCAGGTCCTTACATTACATCAGTTGGTTTCCAGTGCTTTCCAGCACCACAAGACCGCACTATCACTGACCTACAAATGCTTTTCTGAACTTTCGACAGTATAGGATGAAATTAAATCTATGAAATGCAATGGACACTATGATACGGGTGATATGGCGGCCTAAGCCGCCACCGCGTTATCAGGAACGGCCTCACCATCAGGTCGAGGCTCAGCCTCAAGGCGAAGAACATCCAGGTAGTCCGCCCAGGCCTGCATCATTTGTGCGCGGTTTTCCAAGTGAGAAGTTCGGTTATAGGCGCGCCCGTTGGGGTCTTTCACACCATGCGCCAGCTGGTGCTCAATCCAGTCGACCCGGAAGTTCAGAACCTCATCTAGCAGCGTGCGGGCCATTGCCCGGAACCCGTGAGCGGTCATCTGCTCATTGGTGTATCCCATCGTTCGCAATGCCACCCTCACGGCATTCTCCGACATGTGCCGGCTTCCGCCCCGAGCACTGGGGAAAACGTATTGCCCTCGGCCGGTAAGCCGTTGCAGTTCTCGCAGAACATCCAGAGCCTGGGCGCTGAGCGGTACGATATGAGGCTGCCGCATCTTCATCTTTTCAGCGGGCAACTCCCACCGTTCAGCCTCCCAGTTAATCTCCGCCCACTCCATGGCGCGGATTTCCCCTGGTCGTTGAAACAGCAACGCAGACAATCTCAGCGCGGCTTCAACTGTGGCAGTACCTTGAAACGCATCCATAGCCACCATTAAGCCTCCTACTTCGGCAGGCTCAGTGATAGCCGCATGGTGCTTCTTGTTTTTGGGTTTTAGTGCCCCTTTTAAATCAACTGAGGGGTCCCGGTCAGCTCGCCCGGTAATGATGGCATATCGAAACACCAAGCCAGCGGCCTGTCTGGCCCGGTGGGCGATATCCAAAGCTCCACGCTTTTCAATACGACGTAGCACCGCCAGTAACTCCGGCGCACGAATGCTGGCGATGGGGCGGCTACCAAGGTGCGGATACAAGTCCTTTTCGAGAATGCGCTTTGTACGCACCCGGTAGCTCTCGGATTTGTCATCCATCAGCTGGTTGAACCACTCTCGACCAATTGCCTCAAAGCTGTCAGCGGCTGCCAGCAGTCTTGTCTGCTTCTCCACTTTTCGGACCTCGCACGGGTCGATACCCTGAGCGACTTGCTGCTTGGCTTCAAGGTGAGCCTGCCGCGCCTCCTTCAGAGTAACTT